>Ga0315912_10003601_pt1 | contig 15280 bp, 14 predicted proteins | sample VfabasoilMG_FD_204469 | JGI IMG/M metagenome (GOLD analysis project Ga0315912, IMG submission 204469) | Garden soil microbial communities collected in Santa Monica, California, United States - V. faba soil | ecosystem: Environmental > Terrestrial > Soil > Garden | place: USA: California... | reverse complement strand
TAGAGGCCGAGCAGCCCGGGCGCGACCATGATCATGAAGACAGGCATGAGCAGGACGGTGAACCAGATGAACGCGAAGAGCGCTCGACTGAGGGCGCCGTACTTCCGCCCGTGGAACCACATGTGCGAGAACTGCAGCGAGATCTGGACGTTGCCGCGCGCCCAGCGCAGCCGCTGCTTCCAGAGCCCAACCAGATCGCCGGGCTCCTCGGCCCACACGATGGCATTGGCTTCGAACACGACGCGCTTGCCCGACAGCTGTGTCCGAAATGTCGTGACGGTGTCTTCGGCCAGCGTGGACGTGTCGATCCTGCCGCCGATCGCGTTGAGGTTCTCTCGCGAGTGCAATTGCGCGCCGCCGGCGAGGCATGCCAGCGCGCCGAAGACGTTCTGCGCCCGTCGCGCTGCGGCCTGCGCGGTGATGTATTCGTAGCCGATGAACCGATTGAGAAAGTTCCCGTCGGCCGTGCCTTCCTTGATGTAGGCCGTGACGGCGCCGACATCGGGACGGGACAGATGACGTGTCATCCGCCGCAGGGCACTGTCTTCGAAGAGGACGTCCGCGTCGATGATGAGCAGCGCTTCGGCCCACGGCTCGGCAAGGATCAGGGAGATGCCGTGATTGAGGGTGTGTGCTTTTCCTTCCCCTCCCTTGTCCCGACGCAGATGCCGCACGCGATCCGGAACGCGCGCCACCCAGCCACGAACGACATCCGGCGTCCCATCAGTCGAGGCATCGTCCACGACGTAGACCCGTAGGCAATCCTGCGGGTAGTCCATCGCCAGAAGACGCTCGATGGTCGTGCCGATCACCTGTGCCTCGTTCCATGCAGGAACGACGACAGCCACGCGCGGGTAGTACGGATGCAACTCGTCGTAACCGATGAAGAAGCGGTGCAGGCCGACGACGATGTACTGGAGCAGCGAGGCGAGCAGTGGCAAGGCGCCGCAGAGAACGAGTGCGACGCAAATCCCTATGAGGTAGGTTCGTCGCGGCGCCGGTGGCAGAAGCAGCGCTGCTACGACTGCACCCGCCACGATGACGCCGAACACGATCAGGACGCGGGTGAGCCGCGCGCGCCGCGTGAGCGCCATGGCCTCGTCGTCAACGACGTCCGCGCTCCATTCACGCGGTTGACCCGAGAGCACGGCCATCATGCCAGCTCCTCGATCGTCGATCGCACGTATTGATAGCGGCCAATCGTGGCCGCGGCATGACTATCCGTACTGCAGACCAGCGCCACCCCGCCGGCACGCATGGCGCCGACGACTCGAGCGGACGGGCAGTGCCAGCGCTCGCTGACCTCGACGATGGTGTTCGTGTCTGCCGCCGCCGTCACGAGCTCGCGGACCAGGGTGTCCGGCACATCTGCTTCGGTGAGCCCCACTTTGGGCAGGATGCTGAACACGTGGGCGAGCACGAGCTGGTGACTGCGATTCGTGCGCATCGCACCGATGGTGCCCTCGACGAGCATCTCGATGCACCGCGCTGGGCTGACGTCACCCTGCTCGATCCACGCCTTCACTTGTCTCGGTGATTGCGGGCCATCTGTCCAGGGAAACTGGTGGTCTGCCGCGTAGATGCGATCGATGTGATCGAGAGCGTCAAGGGGAAAGTCGAGACGTCCGGACGTGTCCAGGATCTTGGCTTCGATGCCGATGCTGAGGGTGAGCGCCGTGGTGGCGCGCAACGCACGAATCGCGGCGGCGTACTCGGGAACGTATGTCGTGTCGACGCGAACGTGGTCGACGCATCCCAGGTGACGCAGCCCCGCGTGCTCGGCGGCTGCGATGTTCTCCTCCACGGTCCCACGCCCATCAGAGAACGTGGAGTGCACGTGATGATCCTCGAGCAAGTTGATCGGCGACATCACGGCTGTACCAGGACACGCCCGTCAGACGTACGGACGGTCAGATGCGACAGATATGCGCTCAGATCGGCGATCGACTTTCGCAGCGACTCGGCGTTCTGAAGTTTTGCCGCTTGTTCGAGTTCCCTGCCGATACGCGTGACCTCGGAGAGACCGTAACCTGCTCCGGACCCCTTCATCTTGTGCCCGAGGCGGCCAGCGGCGTCGAACTCGCCGCGACTCAGGTGCGAGTTGAGTGTCTCCACGTCGCGCCGGCGCGATGCCACGTAGTCGGGAACGAGATCGATGATGTCGTCCTGAATGGTGACGTCCGTGCTGACGGGGTCAGGCGGGGGCGCTGTCGTCTCGAGCGGCTGTGGCTCTTTGGCAGGCGCGGTCGTGATGCGGCGCTCCATGTTCAGCATCCAGCTCGCGATGCTCGCCAGCTCTTCGAGCATGGAGACATCCTCGGCGTGCCAGCGATGCGGCCGCCGATCCATCGCGCAAAAGGCGCCGAGCGTCGTGCCCTGGGTGTTCGTGATCGGTATCGCCGCAAACGAGATGATGCCCTCCTGGACAGCGAGTGCGCGGCGCATGCGCGGGTCGCTGCGCGCGTCCTCCACGACCAGCGTGCCCTGGTTCATCACGTGCTGAGTGATCGAGCGGGAAAACGGAAGCGAGCGGGTGTCATCGAACGAAGCGGACAGGCCAACGGATCCTTTGACACGAACACCGTCTTCGTCCACAAGCGTGATGGCAGCGCAGTAAGCGCCTAGGAGTGTGAGCGCCAGGCGGCTCAGCGTGTCGTAGGAGTCGCCGGCCAGCGATTGTGCGTGCCGTCGCACATCGACGAGGCGCGTGGCCTCGATGAGCGCCGGGCCGAGTTGATCGCTCCACCACGCCACTCGATGCTCGTCTTGCCGGCGAGCGGCGTCTTCCAGCTCCTCACTCACCGTCGCAAGCTTGCTGAGCACCAGCCGTTCCGCGATTCCGGCCAGGTTGTTCGCGTACGTGGCGATGGCATCGAAGTCGTGCCGCGCCAGCAGGCCGCGAACGTGATCTGTGGCCTCACGCTCCGACGGGAGTGGAACAGCGGTCGTGGGAGGGCCGGGCGGCATGGGCGTCGCTTGTGGCAGACGCGGAGCGCCCGAGCGGTTGCCGCGCACAGGAGGCCGGCCCAGCAGCTCGTCGATCGTCGAGAGCAGGCTGGCGCGGTTCAGCGCCTTCGAGAGATAGGCAGTACAGCCGGCGTCCATGCATCGCTGCCGTTCATCGGAGCCTTCGTACCCGGTGAGCGCCACGATGGGCACGACGTCACCGCCGCGTGCCCGCCGAATCGTGCGCGCAGCGTCGTATCCGCTCATGATCGGCATGTCGATGTCGAGGACGACGAGCGAGACGGGCTGGCGCTCGAACGCGGTCACGGCGTCGCGCCCGTTGAACGCGAACACCAGGCGGTAGTCGCTGGTGCCCAGGAGGTTCGACAGCAGAACGTGATTCTCCTCCGCATCGTCGGCGACCAGAATGAGAGGGCGCCGATCGATCCACTGTGAGCAGACATCGAGCAGTTGTTTTCGCTGCAGCGGCTTCGTCACGAAGCCGTCCATCCCGACCGAACGCGTTTGATGCCGAATGTCCTCGAGCGCGTGCGCGGTCAGCGCCACGATGGGCACCGGCTGCTCATTGAGCTCGCGTTCATGCGCGCGGATCTGCTGTGTCGCCTCGATGCCGTCCAGGCGGGGCATCTCGACGTCCATCAGGATCAGGTCGTAGCGGAAGGCGGCCGCAAGCTCGACGGCCTTGACACCGTCCTCGGCGAGGTCGACGTCGTAACCGGCCGTGGCAAGAAACCTGGTTGCGAGAACCAGGCTGTCGTGATGATCCTCTGCGAGCAGGATACGAGGGCGAACCGGCCCGCCGCGCGTCTGCGTCGAACGATCGACCTCGCCGCTGCTCAGCTCCTTTGCCTCGAGGCCAACGGCATGGCGCAACGCCTCGATCAAGCGAGCGGCTTTGGCTGGCTTGTAGACACACGTGCTGATGCCGTAGGTGCCCACGTAGCGAGCCATGACCGACCGCAGAGAGCACGTGGGCACGATACCAAGCGGAGGCATGCCGTCTTGGCGCGTCTGCCAGGTGTCTCTGACGAGGTCGAGGGCGCTCCCATCCGGAAGGCTGTCGTCGATGACGATCACGCGGACGGCAGGCCAGGCAGCGAAGACATCGCGGGCCTCGCCTGCGGTGGACGCCAGCCGGATCGTTGCGCCGGCGGCGGTGAGCATGCGCCCGAGCGTGTCGCGTGTCGATGCGTTCGAGTCAACCAGCAGGACGTCGATGCCGGCAAGCGACTGCGGGCTGAACGCCGGCTCCGGCTGCGTGCCGGCCAGCGGAAGGGTTAGCCGTACGTCGAACGTGCTTCCCTTGCCCGGTGTGCTTTCCAGTGACAGGCTGCCCCCCATCAACTGGATCAGCGATCGGGAGATGTTGAGGCCCAACCCGGTGCCACCGTAGCGGCGTACCGTCGAACGGTCGGCCTGCACGAACGGCTCGAAGATCCGCCGTTGCGCTTCGAGCGGGATCCCGATTCCGGTATCGATGATGCTGAAGTGCAAGAGCACCGCGGATCGATCGGCAGAGGATTCCGATCGCACGCGCAGGATCACCTCGCCCTGTTCGGTGAACTTCACCGCGTTTCCGACGAGGTTCATGAGGATCTGACGCAGGCGATTGCCGTCGCCCACCATGCTTCGCGGAACATCCGCTGCGATGTCGAGAATCAGCTCGACTCCCTTGATGTCCGCTCGCACGACCAGGATCTCGGTGACGCTTTCGGCCAGCTCCCAGACGTCGAACGGCAGCGACTCGAGATCCATTTGACCAGCCTCGATCTTCGAGGAGTCCAACAGATCGCCGATGAGGAGCCCGAGGGCCTCGGCATTGCTGTGGACCGTCCGCGCGTATTCCATTTGCTCGGAGTCGAGGCGGGTGTTGAGCAACAACTGATTCATCCCCGACAACGCGTTGAGCGGCGTCCTGATCTCGTGGCTGATGGTGGCAAGGAAGCGGGTCTTGGCGATGTTGGCGGCGTCAGCGGCTTGCATCGCGGTGGTCATCGACTCATGGTCGCGTTGCTGCTGGCTCATATTGCGGTTGAACATCAGGGCCGCCCCGAGCAGGACGATGATGGTCAGCAGGCCATTGGCAAAGAGTGCGTTGTTCTGAGTGCTTACCTCTGAACGGGCCTCTGCGAGCCGCAGCGGAAGTTGCCCGAGCTCCTCGCGATCGAGATCGGTAAGATCGCGGCCTGCCGTGGACTCGAGCGAGTCGATGATTTGCTGAAGCCGGGCCACGTTTTCGACGCCGCGCTCCAGCCGCTTCGTCGTCTGATAGGCGAGCAACCATCCGAACATGACGGTCGCCACGATCAACGCGCCGATCAGGTTCTGCTTCATCCGGAATGTCATCCCGGGGCGACCTCGGCGCGCAGCGCGTCGATCTCGGATGCGTCGATGAACTCCTCGGTCCAGTAGCGCACCACGGCGAGATCACGAAATGCCATGGGCCCCTCGGGCGGCGGCACTCCAAGCACGTCACGAAGCGACAGGAGAGGCATGTTGACGCCGCTCCGCACGGTCAGTGGCATCGTTCCCGGAAAGCGTGCGTTGACCTCGAGCAGGACAGGCGTACCTTTCGCGTCGCGGCGAAACTGAATGTTCGCGGTGTAGTGGAGGCCGATTCGCGTGGCGACGCGCCTGGCGGACTCTTCGAGCTCGACGTCGTGGAGAGTGGTGGCGGTCACTGCGATCCCGGAGTCGACTTTCAGTCGGGCCCGTGGAATGGCGGCGACAATGCGCCCATCAGCCGCGGCGAGCACGTCAACCGAGTACTCCTGGCCGGGAAGGTATTCCTGCGCCAGCATGCTGCCGTCGCGGGGCAGCATCGCGAGCCTCGTTTCAGACGACACCAACTCGATGCCGCGCGAACCGGCACCGGCACGCGGCTTCACGATGAAGGGGAAGCTCCACGACTCGCGCGGGAAGGTCTCGTCGAGAATCGCGTAGCGGCCGACGGGCACGGTGCCGTCGCACGCGCGCAGGAGCATCAGCTTGTCCACGCAGATCGTGAGCGTGTGCGCCGACGCGAGGAGCAGTCGCACGCCCGCCGACTCGAAGGCTTCTCGCGCTCTGGCAATGGCGAGCAACTCGACGTCGACGGTCGGCACGAGCACATCGATCGAGTGCCGGCGGCAGAGGGCAAGGAGATGGGAGACGAATTGAGGATGGGCACCGGGCAGGATCCGGTGCCGACGCTGCGGTGGCACGAGGTAGAGCCCGGCGGCGTACGGATCCATGTCCGCCGCGTGCAGCGTGTAGCCGTCCTCTCTGACTGCCTTGATGAACGACACCGCGGCGGCTCCACCCGCCCCGGTCAGCAGTACGGCCGGTCCAGACGTTGATTGGGTCATGAGGCCACTCGATTATCGATGACGCGAGTACGGATTGGGCGGGACCGTTGCCTGACATTTCACTTCATGCAATCGGCCGGACCACCTGAACCGGTAGAAGTCCGGATTGGATGCTCTGCAATGTATGATCGCAGGCCATTCGCGGGTCCGGTGAGGAGAGTCTCTGCATGAAGGCAAAGTGGTTATTGGCGGTGTTCACGTGCGTCGTGTTGATCGCGCTCGCGGCGTGGACGACGGCCGATTCTGTGTCAACGCAGGTCTTCGCGCAGGCGGCTCCCGCTGCGCCCGGACAGGGTGGACCGGGCGGTCGCGGTGCGGCCCCTCCGGGTGCGCCCGGCGGTGGACGCGGACGCGGTGCGCCTCCTCCGATCCTTGGGCCGCCCGCCGGTGTGCAGCCGCTGCCGATCGACATGTTCTCGTCGAAGAACTTCTACAAGGACCGCGCGAACTGGCTGGATAAGCGCTACTACCGTTGCAACAATCCGCGTCAGATCTACTCGATGTGGGATGGACAGCGCATCGGCCCGAAGCCGCCGGAATCCGCATCGTGGGGCGACTGCAACGACGACTGGCCGCGCGAGCGCATCGTCAGCCCCTACGCGTACAAGACGGCGAAGGAACACTACGACGCGCTGCTGGCCCAGGCGAAGTCGAAAGGTGGCCCGACGGTCTACACGAAAGCAACGGTGCCCGACTGGGATGGCTACTATCGCCGCGACGGACAAGCAGACCGCGGCTCGGAATGGATCTGGGGCGTGACGCAGGTGCCGACGGTCCTCTCAGTGCTCACGCCTGAATACCAGAAGCGCATGGTGCAGACGGCGTATCACGAGGGTGTCACCAACGCGCCCCAGTGGAGCGCCTCGTTCTGCTGGCCGGAAGGTTTCACGCGATGGTGGTCGCAGCCGTCGCAGGCCGGCAACTTCCAGCTGACGATGACGCCGTGGAACGTGCAGTTCCTGTCGGGCATCGCGGACAACTTCCTGCGTCAGGTGATGGTTGGCAAGACTGCGCACGTGCAGAAGGTGCCGCAGTGGTACGGTGAGACGATCGGTTTCTGGGACGGCACGACGCTCGTCACCTGGACGGCGAACGTGCAGGCGTGGCAGCTCTCGCACGTGATGTTCGAGAACAGCGGCAAGCTGGAGACCGTCGAGACGTTCAAGCCGGCGCTCGACGCCAATGGCAACTTCATCGGTCTCGATCACGAGACGATCTTCTACGACCCCGACGCGTTCACGGTGCCCGTCCGGGCGTCGTTCCGTTTCGTGCGGGCCGCAACGCCTGAGGATCCGAATCGTCGCTACACGTTCATCGAGTGCCTGAGCAACATCTTCAACACCGATGGCCGGCCAAAGCAGACGACCGCCGCCGACCCGCGCTTTGTCGATTACTACGGCCGCCCGTGGGCCAAGAACTGGGAAGAGCACTTCGAAAAGGGATGGGACAAGCCGGCGGAAGAACTGGACTCGGCGATCACGGATATTTTTAAGTGACCAGTCAACTCCCAATTCCCAAACTCCCAATTCCCAAACGGACTCAGAAAGTTGGGAGTTGGAAAGTTGGGAGTTGGAATTTGACGCATTCTTATTTGTTGGTTGGAGGAGATATGAAAACGCGCACAGTCAAAGCTTCGGCGATGGCGGCGTGCCTGGTGCTGATAGCCGTGCTGTTCCAGAGCCCGGTCTCGACGCATCATTCATTCGCGATGTACGACCAGACCAAGACCGTGACCTTGACCGGCGTCATGAAGCAGTTCGTGCCGCAGGCCAACCATGCCGAGTTGCACTTCATCCTGCTTGCGCCGGATCACAAGGCGCTGGCCAAGAGCGCCGACGGCAAGTACGTCGAGTGGGGCGTCGAGATGGCAGGCACGGCTGCGATCGCCCAGCAGGGGATCACGGGTACCTCGTTCGGCGCCGGAACGGTGTTCAGCGTGCATCTGAACCCGCTGCGTGACGGATCGAACTTCGGATCGAGAGTCGGCGCGATCGCCAAGTGCCCGACGGACGAGGCGACCAAGAAGCCAAAGCTTCCCGAGGCTGGCAAACATTGCGACTCGGTGCCTGGTGCCACGCTCATCGGTGGGAACGCGTTCTAACGGATGAAGCAGTTCGCCCTCTGGCTCTCCACGACGTCTCCGAGCGTCTACATACAAGAGCACAACACCTGGACGATCCCCGTGATCCAGTCGATTCACATCGTGGGGATCGCGCTCGTCATGGGGTCCGTGCTCATGATCGATCTCCGGATCCTCGGGTGGGCGTGGGTCGATCAGACACTACGGCAGACAACGAACCGCTTCGGTCCATGGCTGACCGCGGCGCTGTGGCTCCTGCTGGTTACCGGGATCCTCATGGTGATAGGCGAGCCCGTGCGCGAGCTCGTCACCTTCTCCTTCTGGATGAAGATGGCGCTCGTCGCCATCGGTGCTGCGGTCGCGATCGCCTTCCAGCGAACACTCCGGCGTCACGAGCAGCACTGGGAGAACTCACTCGTCCACAATCGATCGATCAAGGCGCTCGCGATCCTGACCTTCCTGCTGTGGGTCTGCATCATCTTCCTCGGCCGCCTGATTGCCTATGACCACGTCTGGGGAAGCTGGTCACCGTCGGAGCGGCAGTAGTGGATATCGCCTCGCTACTCGACTGGCTTCAGAACACGAGCCTCGCCGTTCACATCCGTGACTCACTCTTCGCCTTCCCGCTGATCGAGTCCACGCACGTCATTGGCCTCACGCTCGTCTTCGGGACGATCGCGATCATCGACTTGAGGTTGCTGGGTCTGGCCTCCACCAATCGCTCGTTTCAGCGACTGGCGGCTGACACGTTGAAGTGGACGTGGGTGGCATTTGCCTTGACCGCAGTGACCGGTGCGTTGATGTTCATCACCAACGCCGCCGTTTACTACAACAACGCGTATTTCCGCGCGAAGATTGCGCTGCTGGCTCTGGCGGCGCTCAACATGCTCGTGTTCGAGGTGACCACCCGGCGCTCGGTTGCGCAGTGGGATCGAAATGCCTCAGCTCCGCCACTCGGTCGCGCTGTTGCGGCTGTGTCGCTGGTCCTCTGGATCAGTGTGATCGTCACGGGACGAATGATCGGTTTCACGACAACTCGTGCGTCACTGGCAGAGCCGACGCCTGTCGAGCAGAACCTCGAAGACTTACTCGGATTTCCCGGCGACACTGCGCCGTCCCCGCCAACAGAAGAGAGCAAATAGCTCGGCGCTCTCTTCTTCACTCGTCCCAAAAAAATTCGCTCACACCTCAGGTCGCGTTCACGTCTGCGTCATTCGTACGTGCCAGACTTGGAGTTTCGGAGTGATCGAAAACGTCGAGGAGGTGTTCGATGGCAGTTGCTACGTCGACGTTGCTTGGGCGGCCGGTCTGGTACGAGTTGAGGACCAGCGACATGAAGGCAGCCGAAAGTTTCTACAAGACAATCGTGGGGTGGAAGACTGCGCCGTTCGAAGGTGCGGGGCAGCCCTATACGATTTTCAATCGCACGGGTGATGTGGGTGTCGGTGGTGTGATGACGAAGCCCGCCGAAATGAAGGCCCCGCCATCCTGGGCGATGTACATCGGTGTGCCGAAGCTCGAAGAAGCGGCGGCGAAGATTGCGCGACTCGGCGGCAAAGCGCACACCGAAGTGATTCAGATCCCGGAGGTGGGGCGCATGCAGATGATGATGGATCCGCAGGGTGCGGGGTTCTACATCATCGAGCCCGCGAGCAGGGAACAGCGCCCGGAGAACGCCGCTGAAGTGGGCGACGCGTCCTGGCACGAGCTGATGACGACCGACTGGCAGGCGGCGATGAAGTTCTACGAGGAGATGTTCAACTGGCAGCCGACTGACCAGATGGACATGGGCCCCGAGGGCAAGTATCAGATGTTCAATCGGCCTCACGGGATGATCGGCGGCATGATGAACAAGCCAAAGGCGATGGCCCATGTCCCGCCGCACTGGATGATTTACTTCCGTGTTCCGGATGTGGATGCGGCAGCGGAGCGGATCAAAGCCAATGGCGGCAAGATCGTCAGCGGCCCGATGGACGTTCCGGGCGGGGACCGCGTGCTCGGTGCGACTGACCCGCAGGGCGCCGCATTCGGGCTCCATTCGAAGAAGGCGTAGAGCGCTTTTTTCATGGCGAGGCGGGTCTTCCGCGAAGGCGGTTGGCCCGCCCTTCGTGAGACAGGCCTCACTTCCAGCGTAGACTCGTCTCATGCCGTGCCTCGTCGGCTGTCTGGCGCTCTCTGCGCCGCGGTTCGCCATCGTCCTCGTCGCGGTCTTCAGCAACTACCTCGGTCGCGCCTACGACTCGGCCTTCTGGCCCTTTATCGGATTTCTCTTCATGCCGTTGACGACCCTGGCCTACGCATGGGCCATCAACAGTCGCGGATCTGTAGAAGGGATTCAGTTGGTTGTCGTGGTCATTGCCGTGCTGATCGATCTCGGTCTCGTGGGAGGCTCGGCGTCAGGCCGGTACCGGGCTCAGTACAAACAGATCGGGCCTACAGAATGAACGCATTGCGTCGATGGTGGCCGGATCTCGTGATCGTCGTCGGCATTGCCTGGCTTGCGTTTGCGTTGTCGGCGTTTGCAGGTGACGGCAACGTCGAGGGCGAGCTCGATCGGGATGGTGGCGACGTGGCCGGAGACTTGTCGATCGGCTATACCCAGCGCGAGCGGGTCACGATTGCCGCAGCCGGTGCGTTGACGGCAGTTGGCGTGCTCGGCAAGATCAACCAGCGAAGGTGAACGTCATCGAGTTCTCCCACGTTCCAGTGATCGACGCCGGCCCGCTGGTGCATGGCACCGAGGAGCGCATCCAGACGGCCGGGCAGATCGGTGCTGCCTGCCGCGGGCCCGGGTTCTTCTACGTCGTCAATCACGGTGTGGATGAATCGCTCTGCCAGCGACTGGAGTCACTGAGTCGCGAGTTCTTCGCCAAAAGCGAGTCGCAGAAGATGCAGATCGCGATGTCGCGCGGTGGCCGGGCGTGGCGTGGTTACTTTCCAGTCGGCCGTGAGCTCACATCAGGCAAGCCCGATCGCAAAGAGGGTCTCTACTTCGGCGCGGAGCTGTTGCGCGATCATCCGGCGGTGCGAGCGGGCACACCGCTTCACGGGCCAAATCTCTTTCCCGAGATTCCCGGTTTTCGCGAGACTGTTCTGGGCTACATCGACGCGCTGACCGGGCTCGGTCATGCATTGATGTCCGGGATCTCGCTCGGTCTGGGGCTGGACGGGAACTACTTCAAGGAGCGCTACTACGGCGATCCGCTGATTCTGTTTCGCATCTTCAACTACCCGCATTCGATCGCGGCGCAACGTGACGAGACTGCATGGGGCGTTGGCGAGCACACCGACTATGGGCTGCTCACGATTCTGCGGCAGGACGATACCGGCGGGCTTCAGGTGAAATCGCGCTCACGCTGGATCGATGCGCCGCCGATTCCAGGCTCATTCCTCTGCAACATCGGCGACATGCTCGAGCGCCTGACGCGCGGGATCTATCGCTCCACTCCGCACCGCGTGATCAACACATCGTCGCGCGATCGGTTGTCGTTCCCGTTTTTCTTTGACCCGAGTTTCGAGGCCCGGATGCAGCCGGTGGAAGGCCTGTCGAACGAGTCGCTTGCGGATGACTCTGCTGAGCGCTGGGATCATGCCAGCGTGCACGAGTTCTCCGGCACGTATGGCGACTATCTGCTCAACAAAGTGTCGAAGGTGTTTCCGGAGCTGCGCACACAAGTGCTTTAGCGAGCCCAGAGCCTATTTCCGGCGCACGCCGGGCTCCGTCCCCTCGACGTAGTGGATCGCGATGCTTGCGCCGCCGTTGCTGGAGGTCGCGAACTCGACGATCGACCCGGTCCACGAGAAGCGGTTAGGCGAGAGCGCGACGAGGAGTTCTTTGCCCTTGCCGTCGTAGTCGAACCAGAGGTTCGTGCCTTCTTGTGTCACGTGAACGAAATGCTTCCTGCCGTCATTGTCGGTGTCGTAGGTCCCCACGTAGCGCGACAGGGTCGAAGCCGGAACCTGCGCGACGTCGGCAGCCTTCGTTGACGTCATTCGCTCGCGGCTTTTCTGGTGGTTCTCGCAAAACCCTTCCAGCATCTCGGTGTCGGTCTGGAGCGCGATCGGCGTCGAGAATGTGATGGGCTTTGCATAAATCGACGGGTCCACCATCGAGACCTGCACGTTCATGCGTCCCACGTTGGGCCTGGTATAGCGCTCGGTGATCCGCAGCGCCTCGGTGTGCGGGTGCCCGCCGAAGTCGAGCCACGAGCGGTCGGTGAACCCATTGCTCTCGACAACGAGTGCATCACCTTCCCAGTGCCCCACGGAATACCCCATCCACGTCGGATTGGGATCAGGTTCCAGCGAGCGTCCGTCCATGAAGATCGCGCGATGCATGCCGTCGTCGAACGCCATCATGATCAGAGCCGGAGTTTGAACGATTCTGAACTCGCGATAGCGCGTGGTGAGGTATGCGGGACCGAGTGGCAAGCACAGCGTCTCCATGCTGTCCTTGCCGAACTCGAGCTGTCGCTTCATGAAGAGCTCGTGTGCCCAGGGCGCGACGTCGCTCACCTGCAGATCGGCGGTGATGTTGTTGTAGTAGCGATCGCCGCCATCATTGCTCCAGATACCGGAGAGGTCGGGTTTTCCGTCAGACGTTCGCGGCGCCGGTGCAGCCAGGTTTGGCTTGCCATCAGGAAGTCGAGGAAGGCCTGGCGTTTGAATTTTGATCCACTGCGCGTCGAGCGAGATCCACGCAGCCAGAACGATCGCTGCGCACGCGATCAGACCGATTCGCGGTACGTAGAGGCGGGTCTTTCCTGGCCTGAGCCTTGTCGAAGGCAGACCCGCCTTATAGGTGTGCACGGCGCGCTCATTATAGGCCTCGGTCGCGTGTCACAAGTCGAGCGTAGGCCCTTTGCCCTCGCCGGCAGGATCCATGTGCCATCGTCCGCGCATGCCGAGACGGAAGCGCTCGCGCTCCTCGGGAGTCATGTGCTCCCAACGCCCCCAACGACGCGGACCGCGCCGGCCGTGCATGCCGAACCCGCCGAAGAGAATGCGGCACAGGACCAGGAGACCCAGCGCCTGCCAGAACGTGATCACGGGTACGCCGAAGAGCGACGGCAGCAGCCAGTTCCACAGCTGGCGCACGACTTCGCCCCCGACGAAGACGAACGCTGCAAATGCCACTGGCGCCAGAATGAAGAACCAGATGAATCGTTTTCGTCTGCCAAACATGTCAGTGCCTCACGTGTTCGTGAATTCGTCGTGGATGTCCTGTAGCCGCCTACGCAGGTAGAGCACCGCGTAGCGTTTGCGTGAGAGGAGCGTGTTCACGCTGGTGCCGGTCTCGGCTGCCATCTCCTTGAAGCTGCGTCCCTCCAGTTCGTGGGCGACAAACACCTCGCGTTGCTCGTCAGGCAGTTCGTCGATTGCCAACTCGATCTCCTCGAGCAGCACGCGGCGCGCATAGAGTGCCTCCGGCCCCGCATCAGGCGATGGCAGCAGGTCTTCCAATCGAAGGCTCTCCCCGTCATCGCTCGAGACGGCGATGTCGCTGAAGAGCTCCGGCGTCTTCTTGCGGAAGAGATCCGTGATCCGATTCCGCGCGACCTGGAACAGCCAGCCGGTGACGTGCTCGATCGGGACGAGCAGGCGGTTGGCTTCCACGAGGGCGTAGAAGACATCTTGCAGAATGTCCTCGGCGTCGCGCGGGTCGAGCACGCGCCGGCGAATGAAATTCCGCAGGCGGTTCTGCTGCCGCGCGAACGTGTCGGATACGCGCTGATCCTCGTCGCGTGCCATCCGCTCCAGGCCCGCCGCATCCTCCATCTACTGATGTAGACGTATCAGCGGCGCAAATATTGTGTGGTTACCACCGACCACCCACCACCGACCACCAACCACCTACCACCAACCACAGGTTGGTATATAAAAATGTCCATGCGAGTTTCATTGCCCGTGGCGGTGTCGGCGGCGGTTACGGTTTTGCTCGTGGCGTCTGGCCTTGCGCAGGTCAGGCAGGGCAACGCGCGTGATTTCTCCCCGGAGATATTGACTGAGCCGCCAACCACCGGCTGGCCGACCAACGGCGGGAATCTCTACAACCAGCGCTACTCGCCGCTCAAAGCCATCAACCGCGCCAACGTCACTCAGCTCAAAGGTGTGTGGCGTGCACGTCTGCGCGGATCGGGCACCCAGCCGCAGTACTCGGGTTTCGCGTCGCCGCTCGTCTATGACGGCAAGGCTTATGTCAGCACGGGCGCCAACGACGTGTTCGCGCTCTCGCTCGATACGGGCGAGATCCTCTGGCAGTACGAAGCGAAGCTCGATCCGAACATCACCTCGGTCTGTTGCGGTTGGAACAACAAAGGCGTCGCGCTGAGCGAAGACAAGGTGTTCATTGGTCAGCTCGATGGCAAGCTGTTGGCGCTGGATCGTGCAACGGGAAAGACCGTCTGGTCGATCCAGGCCGAGCGCTGGCAGGAGAACTTCTCGATTACCGCGGCGCCGCTGTATGTGAACAACATGCTCATCATCGGCTTCGCCGGTGGTGACCGCGGCACGCGCAGCCGAGTAAAGGCGTACGACGCCAAGGACGGCCGCCTGATCTGGACGTTCTACACGATTCCTGGCCCGGGCGAGCCTGGTCACGACACGTGGCCGCAGGACAACGATGCGTGGAAGTACGGCGGCGCGGCGATCTGGCAGACGCCGGCGGTCGATCTCGACCTCGGTCTTCTCTATTTCTCAACCGGCAACGCCGCACCCGATTACAACGGCGCCTTCCGCGCCGGCGACAACCTCTACGCCGCGTCGATGCTGGCGATCGATCTCGCGACCGGAAAATATCGCTGGCACTTCCAGCAGGTGCACCACGACATTTGGGACTACGACGCGGTCAACCCCGTCATTCTCATGGACGTCAGCGTTGGCGGGC
>Ga0315912_10003600_pt1 | contig 15285 bp, 13 predicted proteins | sample VfabasoilMG_FD_204469 | JGI IMG/M metagenome (GOLD analysis project Ga0315912, IMG submission 204469) | Garden soil microbial communities collected in Santa Monica, California, United States - V. faba soil | ecosystem: Environmental > Terrestrial > Soil > Garden | place: USA: California... | reverse complement strand
TCGAGCTGATCCAGGCCGGCAAGAGCATCTCGCGCGGTTCTCTGCAGGCGGTGTTCAAGTACACGCCGTACGATGAGCTGCGCCGACTGGGCCTCAATGAGAAGACCGAAGAAGCCGCGCGCAAGGCTTTCCCTGCGCTCACCGGCATGCTGGTAGTCAACGAAGTGCTGCCCGGCGGACCGGCCGATGGCACGCTGCAGCCCGGTGACGTGCTGGTACGCATCAACGGCAAGCTGGTGTCGGAATTCGAGCCGCTCGAGGAAGTGACCGATGACAATGTCGGCGGCTCGATCGAGCTGGAGCTCGAGCGCGGCGGCAAGCCGATCAGCGCCAGGGTCACCGTCGGCGATCTGCATGCCATCACGCCGTCCGCGTACCTGGAGTTCGGTGATGCCGTGGTGCACACGGTCTCCTACCAGATGGCGCGGCATTTCAACGTGGCCGTGGACGGCGTCTACGTTGCCAACCCCGGGTACATCTTCGGCGCCGCCGGTGTGCCGCGCGGCGCGGTGATCGCCAGCGCCAATGGCAAGCCCACGCCCACCCTCGCGGCCTTCGAGGCCGTGGTCACCGGCCTGGCCGACGGCGAGCGATTCACGGTGCGTTACTCCACGGTCGACGATCCCAACGGTTCGAGCGTGCGCAGCGCGCGCATGGACCGGCGCTGGTTCCCGGCCAAGCACTGCCTGCGTGACGATGCGGCCGGCCTGTGGCAATGCGCGCCGCTGGCGGCGCTCGGTGCCGCCAAGCCCGAGACGGGTGGCGTCACGCGCTTCTCGAAGCCCGAGGATGCGCGCGCCGCGGCGCTCGCACCTTCGCTCGTGGGCGTGGGATTCGACATGCCGTATTCGGTGTCGGGCATTACCGAGCGCAATTACCGCGGCACGGGCCTGGTGGTCGATGCAGCGCGCGGACTGGTGGTGGTGGACCGCAACACGGTGCCCGTGTCCATGGGAGACGTGCGCATCATTTTCGCGGGCACGCTCGAGATTCCCGGCAAGGTTGAGTTCGTGCACCCGCTGCACAACCTCGCCATCGTGAGTTACGACCCCAAGCTCATCGGCAGCACACCCGTGAGGAGCGCCAAGTTGCTGGACCGGCGCATCGTGCCGGGCGAGTCGCTGACCGTGGTGGGCATGGGAGCCGACAGCGAGCTCAACGTGCGTACCACCCAGGTGGCCTCGCTCACGCCAATCCAGCTGCCCCTGTCGCGCACCATGCAATTCCGTGAAAGCAACATGGAGACCATCCAGCTAGTGAATGGTCCCTCCGACTTCGATGGTGTGGTGCTCGAAGGTGCGGGCAATGTGGTCGCGTTGTGGTCGAGTTTCGCCTGGGAAAGTGGCCGCGAACTGCAGCAGGAAAATCGCGGCGTGGCCATCGGCGTGGTCCAGGACATGCTCCGCCGCGTGCAGGCCAAACAACCGCTGTATTCGCTCGAAGCCGAGCTGGTACCGCAGCCACTGGCGTCCGCCCGCCGACTGGGGCTTTCCGATGCATGGCTGAAGAAACTGGAGATCGCCAGCCCGAACCAGCGCCAGGTACTGTCGATCGTGCGGCTGGTGGGTGGATCTCCGGCGGTGGGACGCCTCAAGCAGGGCGACATCCTGCTCGCCATTGACGAGAAAGTAGTGACGCGCTTCCGCGAAGTGGAACTGGCCGTCGCCGACAAGGCGGACGTCAACGTGACCGTGTGGCGCGACGGAGAAGAGAAACAGGTACCACTCGCCACGGCTGCGCTCACCGGCAATGACATCGATCGGATCGTCATGTGGGCCGGCGCCACGCTACAGGCTCCGCACCGCGCGATGATCGCGCAGCGGGGCATCCCGCCCGAAGGTGTTTATGTGGGCTATTTCGCGTATGGGTCGCCGGCGACACGTTATGGTCTGTTCCCTGGCCGGCGTATCGTCGAGGTGGACGGTATCCCCACCCCAGATCTCGACGCATTTCTCAAGGTGGTTTCGGGGCGGCCCGACCGTGCGGCCATCCGGCTGCGCACTATCACCTGGAATAATGCCCCCGAAGTGATCACCCTGAAACTAGATCAGCATTATTGGCCTACTTACGAGCTCAATCGGACTCCAGAAGGCTGGGAGCGGCGTGATCTTGAGTAAACTTACGCACCTATGGTCCGCGTCGTTCGCGCCACGCTCAAAGAACTGGAAAACGCTGTCACCGCCCTGCGTGACGGCGAACTAGTCGCTTTTCCCACTGAAACCGTCTACGGGCTGGGCGCCAACGCCCAGAACCCGGCGGCGGTGCGCCGTATTTTCGAGCTGAAAGAGCGCCCGCCTGATCATCCGGTCATCGTGCACCTGGACAACCCCAAGTACCTGCACCGCTGGGCGCGCGAGGTACCCGAAAACGCCCAGAAGCTGGCGGCGCGGTTCTGGCCGGGTCCCCTGACCATGGTGCTGCCGCGTTCGGAAAACGTGCACGACGTGGTCACCGGCGGGCAGGACACGGTCGCCATCCGCGTGCCCTCGCATCCCATGTCACAGCAGCTGCTCACCGCATTCGGCGGTGGCATTGCGGCGCCTTCGGCCAATCGTTTCGGACGTGTGAGTCCGACGCGCGCCGAGCACGTGCGCGAGGAATTCGGCGATGCGGTGCGTGTCATCCTGGACGGCGGCGAATGCCAGATCGGCCTGGAGTCGACCATCGTGAGCTTCGAGGGCGAACAGGTACGGCTGCTGCGCGCCGGCTTCATCACGTATTCGCAGCTCAAGGAAGTCGTCGGCAACGTGATCCTCGGTGCGGTACCCAGCGCTCCGCGCGTGCCCGGCAACAAGGTCTCGCACTACGCGCCGCTCACGCCGATGACCATCGTGCCCGTCGACGAGATCGACAAACGCGCCGAGACGCTTTCCGAAGGTGGCCGGCGCATTGCCGTGCTTGCCATGCGCCTGCCGCTCAGGACCTATCCGTCGGTGACGTGGATCAACGCCGGTCGCCGCCCGGATTCCTATGCCCACGACCTGTATTCGAATCTGCGCGCGCTCGACAAGGCGGGATGCGAACAGATCCTGGTGCAGGACGTGCCTACCGAAGAAAAGTGGACCGCAATTCGTGATCGCCTCAGCCGCGGTGCGGCTGTGAGCAGTGCCGGCGATTCCGAGCAGGTCGCGGAGACCGGCGGGTATAGCGTGTTGCCGTAGCATCCTTGGGGAGAACAAGAATGAAGAAATTCCACGCCCTCGTGGCCGTTGCATTCATGACCATGTCGCCCGCGTTCGCAGGTGTCTATGGCGATGATCTGACGCGTTGCCTCGTCGACAAGTCCACCACGGACGAGAAGTCTTCGCTGGTGCAATGGATATTCGTGGCCATGTCGCGCCATCCTTCGGTTTCGCCCATGACCAAAATCACGACCGATGACGTCGACAAGTACAACAAGGTTGCCGCCGATCTTCTCGTCCACCTGCTGACTGAAACCTGCGTCGACCCGGCGAAGAAAGCCATCAAATATGAAGGCGCGGCCGCCATTCAGTCTGCATTCCAGGTGCTCGGACAGGTGGCAGCGGGCGAACTGTTCGCCAATCCGGAAGTTGGCGCCGTGATGGGCGGACTCGACAAGTTTCTCGACACCAAGAAGCTCGAGACACTGTCGCAATAGGCGCTCCGGGAACCCGATTCCAACTTCGATGCGGTCTGGCGCGTCAAAGTTGCGAACGAAAGGGAGGAGGTCGCATGCGTACCTGGCTGCATCGTGCCTGCGCGCTGATGACGGTGATTGCCGCCTTTCCGACAGTCCACGCGGCTGAACCGAAGGCCCTGATCGACCTCGACAATCCGAATCTGCGCTGGGAGATCCACCGCATCCGCGGCGATACCTGCGTACTCAAGGGCACCGCGGTATCCGAGATGCGCGACGACGCATTCGAAGTGCAGTTCAGGCGCTCGCTAGGCCAGGAGATCAAGCTGTTCGTGCTCATTCCCGGCCTTTCCAAGGGCGGAATGGTGTTCATCGAATCGCCGACCACCCGCGACCGCTGGAGAATCTCGACCGACAACTACGTGCCCGTGTTTTCTGGCGAGCGCGCCGAGGCACTCAGGCGTAATGTCGCCGCGGGAATTCCCATCGAGTTCACATTCGAATACGGCAAGACCACGCGTATCAGGTACGAAACTGCGCCACGCGGATCCATCGTCGCCGCCGGGCAGTTCATGGGCTGCTTCGATGAAATCACGCAGGAGGCGCAACAGAAACATGGCTAATCGTTCGCTGGTTTGCGGTTTGCTGGTCTTGAGTGCAGCCGCGGCTCACGCTGGCATCACTCGCCATGCCGGCAGCAATGACGCGCTGCCCGACAGGAAATACGTCCACGTGGTGAGCGAGACCGACTCACCCGTCATGCAGACCTGGATCAAGGCAAAAGACGGCCTGTACATCGCGGCAGCGGTACGCAAGCCGAAAGGGAACGGACCGTTTCCGGCCATCATCATGTTTCACGGCGCACCGGGCGGACGTGGCATGGACCAGCTCGTGGGCTGGTCGCGTGGCGATCACGGCGGCCCGGTGTGGGAGCGGTTCCTGCAGGAAGGCTACGTCGTTGCGGTGGCCGATTATCGCGGCGGCGACTGGAATCAGATGAACAAGCCCTCGTCGACCGGCCTGATCACGGCCATCGACGACGGCATCACCGTGATCGACTACGTGCAGAACCTGCCGTACGTGCAGCGCAATGAAGTGAGCGTCTACGGTGTGAGCCTTGGCGGAAACCTCGCGATGTTTCTCGCCTCGCGCGTTCCCACGCTGCACGCAGTTGTTGCTGGCGCGCCCGCCCCGATCTGGTTTCTCGGCTACAAGTTCAATCCCGACGGTTCACGCCCTGATTTCTCCACCGTGAAGCCGGATCCCTCGGTCTCGAAGGAGAACATCGCGCCCATCCGGATGCCGGTGCTCATCATTGTCGGCACCGAAGACCGGCTCCTGCCCTTGGGCACGGCGCTGCACGATGAACTGGCCCGCCACGGCAAGAATGTACGCATGGAAGTCTACGAACACGGCTATCACGATTTCGTGCTCGGCAACCAGGGACAGAAACGTGATGACCTGCCGCGCGGCGAGATACTGCTGCCCGGGGCGCTCGAGGCGCTCGAGCTCACGGTCAAATTCGTGAAGGCGCCGCAATGAGCACGAAAGTGCGCCGCTGGATCTGACCGCTCTCAGTAGTGCGGCGGCTTTTCGTAGGCCGTCGCGCTCACGCCCGCTTCGGATTCCAGCGCCGCGATTTTGTCCACGAGCCGCTGGTTGCGCTCGAGCGCACGATCGAGATCCTTCTGCTGGCGCGCGACCACGTCGCTCAGTTCGTTCACCGCGCGCTCCAGGTGCGCGAGTTTTTCTTCGATGGCTTCGAGGCGTTCTGACATGGCCGGCAGTGTGCATCAATTCCGGTAGCCACATAAACATCGGCGCCCAGGAATCCATTCCTGGGCGCCGGCGATTCCCGCTAGCTCGGGGTTCTGAGGTTCGGGACTAGTACCAGATGTTGTAGAGCACATCGAGGACGACGCCGGTCGCGATCGCGGTCAGCAGCACGTCGTCACCCACGCGCACCCAGTGATAGCCATAAGGCGGTGCGTACAGTCGATACGGCGCGTAGTTGCTGACTACGTACGGGCGCGCATACCAGCCGTAGGGCAACCGGTCGCCGCGGTACCACACGCGCTGGTAGTAGCCGTGGGGCGCGCGATAGCTGCCGTAGCGGTAACGGTAGCGGGCGTAGTCATTGCGGTCGTGGCGACGGTTATCCCAGTAGTGCGGATGACGGTTCCAGTCGCTGCGATAACGATCCCAGCGATTGTTATTGGTGTTCCAGTTGTAGCGGTGGTCGTTGCGATTGTTGTCGTGTCGATTCCAGTCGTGACGATTGCCGTCATGGCGATAGTCGTGACCGCGATCATTGCCGCGATGGTCGTTTCCACGGTGATCATTCCCGCCGTGGTTGTTCCCACCATGATTGCCGCCACCGTTGTTGCCGCCACCATGGTTGCCACCACCGTGATTGCCGCCACCATGATTGCCGCCACCGTTGTTGCCGCCACCATGGTTGCCTCCTCCGTGATTGCCGCCACCATGGTTGCCGCCACCGTGATTGCCGCCACCGTTGTTGCCGCCACCATGGTTGCCACCGCCATGGTTGCCGCCGCCGTGGTTCCCACCACCATGGTTGCCGCCGCCGCGATTGTCACTTCCGCGGCTATCGTTGCTAACCACCCGGTCAATCTTCGTTTGCATTCCGCGCGACATTCCGTCTGCGAGCGCCGAGGCGCTGATCAGCATCGAAGCCACGAACAAGAAAGTCACAGGGCGTTTCATCTGGGTCTCCTTAGCGGATCGATTTCGATCCGTTGCGGCGCCAGTATCTGATCGCGTAGCTGAGCAGATCCTGAACGTTTTCCGTTCAGGTTGTTCAGGTTCGGGGAGCGCATTTCCGTGCCCGGACGACACGAATTGAAATATGTCAGCAGTCTCCTGCGGAGCCGCTGGTTCGTGTCCGGTTAAGGTAACGGCGCGCGAGCGATTTCAACATCGTGCTGAACCTCGCGCGTGAGTTCTTCCCAGTCGACGTGTCCGACCCGGTTGGTCCAGAAGCGCGGGCCGTACGTCGCGCTGGCGCGCTGTGCATAAGCGATCCAATGCGCAGTGGCCATCTGAAGATGGCGGATTGCGGCTTCACCGTGCTGCGTGCCGCGCGTCGCGCGGTACAACGCGAGCTCGGTCGCGCCGCGGATCTTGGCCGCGTAGTACTTGCCGAGCATGGCCATCAGGTACACGTCATTGGACGTGGCGAGAAATTCCTTGCTGTTGGAACGTGCTCCGCGCTTCAGTGCAGGAAGGGCAGCGATGGCGGCATCGGCACGCGCGTCGATGCGATCCGCCACCTGCAACGGCGAGACACCCGCTACCGTCTCGCCCTTCGAGATGCCCGCCACGTACACCGGAATGGTGAGATTGTCAGTGCCGGGATGAACCTTCTGGTTGATGAAGGTCTCGACACTGTGAAAACCGCTGGCAGTCTTCGCCGGGTCAGGCCGGCTGCGGCAGCCCTCGATGTACCACTGGAAATCGAAATCCGCCCAATGAAAGCCGGTGACCAGCGGGTAGATCATCGAGGCGTCCTGCCAGGCTGAGAGGACCTTCGCGCCATCGACACCGGGGAAGCGCGCCTCGATGAGCTGCGCGATGCGAGCGTCATCAAGTGTGGGGTCGTAGCCCAGCCGTCCCCACAGCAGGAAGTGCAGCCAGTGCTTTTCGATCTCGAGCTGGCGCGGCGCGTCCGGTTGGCGCGAAAGGAACTCACGGCCCCACACCCACATGTCCGAGCCGAAGTAGTAACCCTGCGATTTCTCGTACGGAATGTTGGTCACGAACTCCCGCACGAAATCCGGTGCGGCCCAGCGAAAGAGCAGGGCGTCGTCGTTGCGCAGGGTCCAGAGCGTCCGGAGATCGCCGAGTGATTCCAGATAGCCGCGGTGAAACGTCTGGGTCGTCGACGAGAGCACGTGCGCCTGTGCGTATTTGAAGCTGAACACGAAATCCACGTTCGGCTGCTCAATCACCGGCTTGAACGTGGCCGCGATGTCTTGCGCGCGCGTTTCATGCTGCCGATGAATGAGACGGAAGTGTCGATTGGGTTCGGCCCTGGCGGCATCGAGTACGCCCTGGCCATAGGTGGCGAAGACCCAGTTCTCCTTGGCCTGGAAAGCCTGGGCGCCCCCGGCAATGGAAGATATTTCACCCATGTTCTCGCCGGCGGTGAGGCCAATACCCGCGAGCAGCGGATACGCCCTGAACATTTCGCGCACGCTGGCGCGGAAGTAGTCGACGGTCTTTGGGTTGTCGAGCGCGTCGGTAATGCCGTACTTGCCATCGACGCCGTAGGTGAAGATGTTCCACGTGACGACGTAGAAGTCGATGTTGCGATCCTTCGCGTACTGCATCACGCGCCGCCAGAAGTCGATCTTCTGTTCGATGGTGAGCTGCCTGACAACGGTCTTGTCGGCCAGCATGGCCGGCGTGACGATGCCGACCGTGCGCGTGGAATAGTCTTCGTCGAAGCGGATGTTCGAGCGCCAGACATCCTGCAGCGCGACGTCGGGGTACTCCGGCACCTTCACCATGGAAGGAAAGGGGTGCAAGTTCCACAACGAGACAAAGTTGTATCGGTCGCGCGCCAGCTTATCGAGATAGGCGCGCCAGAAATCGAAGTCCCAGATCGTGGCGATGTTGGCTTGCGCCGCGTCGCCCATGTCGCTGTAACTCGGCGTGCGCAGGTCGAGCGGAATATTGAACTTGGTCCCGCGCATGGACATGTAGGGATTGCGATCGGTGTCGGCCACGCCCTGCAGGCCGCGCGTGCGGATCTGTTCGGCGAGTTCGAGACCGCCGTACATGGCGCCGGCGGCGTCACGGCTGGTGATCACGATCACGTGCTGCCTTCCGCGTACCGCGTGCCGCAGGCTGAAGCCTTCGGCGCGAATCTTCGACACATCGACAGGCGGGGTTCCGTCCTGGACCACCGCGCGAGGGCCGCTGGGGCTGTCGAAGTAGACAAGCGCCTCATCGCGGAACGGAGAGGAATCCGGCGCGTCACGGCGTGTCACGGTGAACTTGCGAGCTCGTAGCGCTTGTTCGATATCGCCGGCCGCGAAGGCTTCGGCTGCGGATCCGGGATCTGAGTACAGCCGCGCGGACGCCGCCTGCGCCGCCGTGGCGCACATGAGCATGGCAACCGCAGCGAGTGCGCCGCGCATCTGGAAAATCATGAACCGAGCGTACACTGTCGGCATCGTGAATCGATTGCCGGTGTACTTCATCTCCCACGGCGGCGGCCCCTGGTCGTTCATGGACGATCCTGCGCGCGCCAGCTACGCCAAGCTCGAAGCGTCACTCGCCGCGATGCCGGCCGAGATCGGTGTCACGCCGGACGCGGTGCTCATGGTTTCTGCGCACTGGGAAGAACCGGAGTTCACGCTCACGTCGCATCCGAAGCCGCCCATGGTTTACGACTATTACGGCTTCCCGGACTTCACCTACCGGATTCATTACGACGCACCGGGAAACCCGTCGCTCGCGGCGCGCACGAAACAGCTCATCGAAGCGGCCGGCCTGCCGGCCCGGCTGGACCCGGAACGGGGCTTCGACCATGGCGCGTTCACGCCGCTGAACGTCATCTACCCGCAGGCCAACGTGCCGGTGGTGCAGCTGTCGCTCAAGGCTGGACTCGATCCGGAAACGCACCTGGCGCTGGGGCGCGCCATAGCGCCCTTGCGTGACGAGAACGTGCTGATCGTCGGCAGCGGACTCTCGTATCACAACCTGCGCCAATTCTTCGGTCCCCGGGGATGGGGCCCTTCCCGCGAATTTGACGGCTGGCTGGGCGGCGTTCTGCTGGGTGGCAGCCCGATGGATCGCAACAAACTACTGGCCGCCTGGGAGGCTGCTCCTGCGGCACGCGCGGCGCACCCGCGCGAGGAGCATCTGTTGCCGCTCATGGTGGCCGCCGGCGCCGCGGGGAATGACCCGGCGGAGCGGACATATCACGAGACAGATTTCCTGGGTGGACTCACGGTCAGCAGTTATTGTTTTTCGAAATTCACGGCTTCTTGAATTCCTAGTTATAGTCTCCATAGCCGGGACACACACAAGAACATCCGGCGGGGGACTCAGGCCATGATCGAGTGGTTTGCTTCGCACAACGGCATCGAACAGTTGTTCCTGCTGAGTGGCATCGTCGGTGGAATCATTCTTCTCTTCCGGATGATTCTCATGATCGTCGGTCTCGATCATCACGGTGACGTGCACATCGACAGCGACGCTGGATTCCAGGCGCTCACCATCCAGGGCGTCTCATCCTTTCTGGCGATGTTCGGCGTGGTCGGCTACACGCTGTTCAACGGTGCGGCGCTCGGTGCTGCATTGGCCGTGGTCGGTGCCGTCGGCGCCGGTGTCGCATCGATGTGGGTGATCCACAAGATTTTTCGCGGCATGCTGCGTCTGCAATCAAGCGGCACAGTCAGTCTGTTTGCCGCGGTCGGGAGCGAAGGTTCCGTGTACCTGACGGTCGGCAAAGAGGGCGGGCGGGTGCAGATCAATTTTGCCAATCGGCTGCGCGAGTTCGAAGCCGTGTCGGCTGATGGTTCGACGATTCCGACCGGCACCCCGATTCGCGTACAGAGCGTGACCGCCAATGCCCTGGTAGTCGCGCCGAGCGATCGCTGAAAGAGCTTTTTCGTAGTGGGTTTGCGCGCCACCGGCGCGCGGAGGGACTCTGATGGATCTCACGATGGCATTGCTGCCGATGGTCGTCTTCGTCTTGCTGGTGATGTTCACCATCATCTTCCTGGCCTCGCGTTACAAGCGCTGCCCGTCCGACAAGATCCTCGTGAAGTACGGAAAGGTCGGTAAAGGGCAATCGGCGCTGTGTATTCACGGTGGCGGCTCGTTCATCTGGCCGCTGTTCCAGGACTACACGTACATGAGCCTGACGCCGCTCACCATTCCGATTCCACTGACCAAGGCGCTCTCCCTGCAGAACATCCGCGTCAACGTGCCGAGCACGTTCACGGTGGGTGTGAGCACCGAAGAAGTCATCATGAACAACGCCGCCGAGCGACTGCTCAATCTCGCTCAGGACGACGTCGAGAACATGGCGCGCGAGATCATCTTCGGCCAACTGCGACTGACGGTGGCCTCGCTGACCATCGAGCAGATCAACCAGGACCGCGAGAAGTTTCTCGACGCAATTCGCCGCAACGTGGCGCCCGAGCTCAACAAGATCGGCCTGTATCTCATCAACGTGAACATCACCGACATCACGGACGAGTCGGGTTACATCGAGAGCATCGGCAAGAAGGCGGCGTCCGAGGCCATCAACCAGGCCAAGATCGACGTCTCTGACCAGGACCGCAAGGGCTCGGTGGGTGAGGCCGAGCAGGTTCGCGAACGCACCGTCAAGGTGGCGCAGTACCTGGCCGAGTCCGAGAAGGGCAAGAAACAGGCTGAGGCCGACAAGCGCATCTACGTGCAGCAGCAGGAAGCGTTGGCGACCATCGGCGAGGCCGAGGCCAACCGCGATCTGCAGATCAGGGTGGCGCAGAACGAAGCCACCTCGGTGCAGGGTCAGAAAAAGGCCGAGGCGGAGAAGCGCGTCTTCGTGCAGAGCCAGGAAGCCGACGCGATCGCGGGCGAGAACCGCGCGCGTGCGTTGATCGCGGCCTCGAATGCCGAACTCACGGTGCAGGCAGCGCAGGCGTCGCAGCGCGGCCAGGTGGCGCAGTTCGATGCGCAGGCCGAGATCCAGAAGGCGCAGGCGAAAGCGGAGTTGCAGCGCCTCACGGCCGTCGAAGTCGTGAAGCAGCAGGTCGAGAAGACGAAGATCACCATCGCGGCCGAAGCCGAGGCCGAGAAGACGCGGCGCGAAGCGCAGGGCCACGCGGACGCCACACTGCTCAAGTACGAAGCGGAGGCGAAGGGCATTCGCCAGGTGCTGGAAGCGAAGGCGCTGGGCTACCAGGCGCTGGTGCAGAGCGCCGGCAACGATGCGCGCGCTGCCGCGACGTTGCTGCTTACCGAGAAGCTCGAGCACCTGGTCGCCATGCAGGTCGAGGCCATCAAGGCCATCAAGATCGACAAGGTCACGGTCTGGGACGCCGGCAACGGCTCGAATGCGAACGGTGGAAGCACGACGGCGAATTTCCTCGCCGGCATGGTCAAGAGCCTGCCACCGCTGCACGACGTGGCGGCCATGGCCGGCCTCGAGCTGCCGAAGTTCCTGGGCGACACGCGAAGCACGGAGCTGCCGGCAGCCAATGGAAAGGAGAAGTAAGGCGCGCGGACTCGAATGATGTTTCGTTCGCTCGATTCCGCGCGCATCGCCGAAACCGCCGAACGGCTCGGGAAGCGAATCTCGGAACGCTTCCCGGGCTCGGGGCTGAGTGGGGTTGCCGAATCACTGCGTGACGAGGTGAATGCCGCCGCCGAGACGGCTCGCTGGCTATCCACACCCCAGTGGTCGGTGCGCGGGATCGCGTACATGACGATCGCCGCAATGTTGGCGCTGGTGATCGCAACAGTGCTGCTTCTCAAGGACGGAGTCGCGCTGTTCCAGAGCGTCGCCGACTTCGTGCAGGGCCTCGATTCGGCCGTCAACGAGCTGGTGTTGCTCGGAGCCGCCAGCTACTTCCTGCTCGGCTGGGAAACCCGGCGCAAACGCCGGCGCGCGCTGCGGGCGCTGCACGCGCTGCGCTCGCTGTCGCACATCATCGACATGCACCAGCTCACCAAGGATCCTGAGTTGTTGCTCAGGCCGCAGATGGGCACGCCTTCTTCGCCTGCGCGTACCTTCACCGCGTTCGAATTGGCGCGTTATCTCGATTACTGCTCGGAAATGTTGTCGATCATCAGCAAGGTTGCCGCGCTCTACGTGCAGAACTTCGATGACCCCGTGACGCTGGCGGCGGTCAACGACGTCGAGCAACTCACAGGGTCCCTGTCGCAGAAGCTGTGGCTCAAGATCGATATCCTCGAACGCGTCGCGCCACTGACAACCTCGCCGAAAATGGGGGCAGCCCCCGTTTCCTAGCAAAAGGGGCCGGGCTGGCTGTTTCCGACTTTTTTGCGAACCTTTCCGCCGGACACACGACTTCAGGGTTGTGAGCACCAATTCCGAACGATTCGAAGCCCCCGCCGATGAGTTGCTCGCTATTCGCTGCCAGCTCGGCGAGCGTGCCGCCTTCGATGCGCTGATCGCGCGCTGGCACGAGCCCGTCTGGCGGTACCTGCGACGGCTCGCCAACAACGACGACGTGGCCGGTGACCTCGCGCAGGACACGTGGGTGAGAGTGCTGCGTGGCGTTGGCAGCCTGCGAGATCCGGCGAAGCTGCGTTCGTGGCTGTTCGGGATTGCGCGACGCGTGGCCATGGATCGGCTGCGGTTTGAATACGTGCGCCGTGGCGCCGATGACCTCGAGCTCGACGAGTTGCCGAGCGACGACGCGACACAGGATCTCGAAGCGGATCTCGCGACCATCGACACGGCGCTGGCCGGGTTGCCGATCAGCGAGCGCGAAATGCTCACATTGTTCTACTTGCGCGAGCTCAGCCTGGCAGACATCGCGTTGATGCTCGCCATGCCGGTCGGCACGGTGAAGTCCCGCCTGTATCGTGCGCGGCTCGAATTGCGCCGCGCGCTCGAAATTCGAGGAGCCATTACATGAACACGCCGACGAACATGCACGCAGGATCGCTGGAAGACATTCGCCGCCTGGCAAAGGGCGAGTTGTCGATGAGGGCGCGTATTGGATATGTCGCGCTGCTGCTCGTTGCAGCGGCCATGACCGTGGTGGTCTTGTCATTGTGGCTGACCGAGCCGGCGCTGCCGGCGCGAACCCAGGCTGCGTTCGGTGTGATGAGCCTGATCGGCAGCGCGTGGGTGAGTTTCGCGGTGTGGGCCCTGACCGCGCGCCGGCCACTGTTCGCGCGGGACGCAGTGATCGCGGGCAACCTGGCCGTGGTGTTCACGAGCGTGTTCGTCGTGGGCGCGTTTGGCGCAGTCATCCTGAGCGGCGCGGCGGCCGCATCCGGCGCGCTGGCTACCGGCGTCGTGATGCTGGCTGTCGCCGTGTGGAATCTCTTTGGTGCCAGGCGACGTCATGCCGCGCTGGCCGCGCGGCGCCGGGAACTCGAGAGCGCATTGAGAACGGGTTGAGCCTCGTCCCCTTTTGCTAGCAAATCAGGAATGTCCCCATTAGTCGGCGGGGACGGTACGTTCGGTGGCCCAGTCGCGCAGCTCGGCGATTCTCTCGCCCATCACCACTGACAGCGGCCTCGTGGCGGCGAGTTCCGCGGCGATGAGGCGCGCATCCACCTTGCTCTTGCCGGAATGCGCGGAGTACAGCGCCGAGACCACGGCCTGCTCGATTTCCGCGCCCGAGAAGCCTTCGCTGCGTGCCGCCAGCGCCTGGACGTCGGCGTCCGACAGCTCGATGCTGCGCTTCCTGCAATGAATCCCGAAAATCTCCACGCGTGCCGCGGGCGAGGGCAGGTCGACGAAGAAAATCTCGTCGAAGCGGCCCTTGCGCACCAGCTCGGGTGGCAATGCGGTGATGTCATTGGCCGTGGCCACGATGAACACGCGTGCGCGCTGTTCCGCCAGCCATGTCAGGAATGCGCCGAGCACGCGCCGCGAGGTGCCACTGTCGCCCTCGCCGGTGGACAGCGCTTTCTCGATTTCATCCAGCCACAGCACGCAGGGCGCGAGCAACTGCGCCGAATTCAGGGAATCGCGCAGGTTCTTTTCCGATTCACCGTGCCACTTGGAATACAGCGCACCGAAGTCGAGCCGAACCAGCGGCACGCCAAGCACTCCGGCGGCGGCGCGTGCCGCGAGGCTCTTGCCGCAGCCCTGTACGCCTAACAACAACACTCCCTTGGGCGCGTCGAGGTCCGGCGCACTGCCGTCGAACGCGGCCTTGCGCTGCAGGATCCAGCGACGCAGGTTTTTCAGCCCGCCGACGTCGGCAAAGCGCGCCGTATCCGGCTCGAACGACAGCGTGCCGCCGCGGTTCAGGAGCTGGTACTTGGCGGCCAGCAATGGCTTGAGGTCGTCCTCGGTGAGTGCGCCGTCGTTGAAGATCACCTGCCGCGTGAGGCGCTCGACGTCATGCAGCGGCAGCCCGGCGAGATTGTCGACCAGCTTCTCGACCGCCTTCACGTCGACGCGCGGCATTGCGCCGTTCAATTTCGCCCATTCGCGCGCGGTGCGCATCACGATGGCGTGGCGCTCGGGCTTGTCCGGCAGCCGCACCGCGAAACGGGCCGCCAGGTGCTCGAGCTCCTGGGGCAGTTTCATCTCGAAACTGATGAGAACGAGGGTGCGCGCGCACTTCTCGTATTCCTGCGCAATGTCCTTGAGCGTGCGCACGAACAGGGGGTTTTCGAGATACGGGTGGAAATCGAGCAGCACGTAGATGCCGGCCATGGTGGTCGACTTGATGTGCCGCAGGAGCTGGTCCGGCTGCGCCAGGGTCCGCTGTGCGCCGCCCAGGTTCACGTCGACCCTCAGCAGGCCTTCCGTCACCGTCCACTGGAACACGCCCCAGTTGCGGCCGCGCTGGGCACGCATGGCGGCGTCTCGCACCAGCTCGATGACGCGGCCTTCCTCGCGGCTCTCGATGATCACCAGGGGAACACGGGAGGCGAGCAGGGTCTGCAATTCTCCCGTCGGGGAGACGTCGGCTGGTGCGGAATTCATGAGCGGCGCACTGTAGCAAAAC
>Ga0315912_10003599_pt1 | contig 15288 bp, 7 predicted proteins | sample VfabasoilMG_FD_204469 | JGI IMG/M metagenome (GOLD analysis project Ga0315912, IMG submission 204469) | Garden soil microbial communities collected in Santa Monica, California, United States - V. faba soil | ecosystem: Environmental > Terrestrial > Soil > Garden | place: USA: California... | reverse complement strand
GCCGAGGATGCCTTCGACCGCAAGCCTGGCTTCGCCTGGTTCTTCCTGGAACTCCCCACTTCCCCCGGTCCGAAGAGGCTCCTCCACTTCGTGGGCGTGGACGACAACGCCACGGTCTGGGTGAATGGGAAGAAGCTGATCCATCACGAAGGTTGGAATGACCCCTTCAACGTACCTTTGGACGAGGTCTGGAAAGAAGGGGGCCCCAACCGGGTGGTCGTGTTGGTGGAGAACATCCACGCTCCCGGTTACATCAAGGAAGCGATCCTCCTCTCTCCCGGACGCCCCGAGAAGGTCCCGGCCGCGGCCGACCCTTTCTTCGATGACCGCGCCTGGCGCGACGTCCACCTACCCCACGACTTCATCGTGGAGGGCACCTTCGATCCCAAGGGCCAAGATTCCCACGGCTTCCTTCCGAAGGACATGGGCTGGTACCGCAAGACCTTCGACCTTCCCGCCTCCGACAAGGGCCGGGCCCTTTGGATCGATTTCGATGGGGCCTTCCGCGACAGCCGCGTCTGGCTGAACGGCAAGCTCTTGGGACGCCACTCCAGCGGCTACACCCCCTTCCGCTACGACCTGACCGAAGCGGCCGTCTATGGAGGGCGCAACACCCTCACCGTGCACGTGGACGCCCGCAAGGCGGAAGGCTGGTGGTACGAGGGCGGCGGTCTCTATCGCCATGTCTGGCTGAACAGGTCCGATCCCCTCCATGTGAGACCCTGGGGTCTCCATGTGATGGCCCAGCCCATCCACCCCGGCGCCTCCTTGACCGTCGAGGCGACCCTGGTGAACCAAAGGACCACGACCGCCACCGGCACCCTCGTGACCGAGATCCTGGACCCTTCCGGCAAGAAGGTCCTGACCCTTTCCCAACCCTTCAAGGTGAAGGCCGGCCAGGAGGTCGTCCTTTCGAAGAAGGGTTCCCTGCCCTTGGCCAAGCTCTGGGACCTCAAGACCCCCCACCTCTACAAGGCCGTCACGAAGGTCCTGGTCGGGCGGAAGGCCATCGACGGGACCAGTGCGACCTTCGGCATCCGGTCCCTCAAGTGGAACAAGGATAAGGGCTTCTTCCTGAACGGGAGGGCCGTCAAGCTCAAGGGCACCTGCAACCACCAGGACCACGCGGGGGTCGGCATCGCCCTTCCCGACCGGCTCTTTTCTTTCCGCATCGAGAAACTGCTGGCCATGGGCTCCAACGCCTACCGCTGCGCGCACCACCCTCACGCCGAGGAGCTCTTGGACGCCTGCGACCGCCTGGGAATGTTGGTCATCGACGAGAACCGCCGCCTCGGGGACACGGAGGACATCCTGAAGCAAGTGGAGACCATGGTCCTAAGGGACCGCAACCACCCCTCGATCATCGCCTGGTCGCTGTGTAACGAGGAATCCCTGCAAGGCTCGAAGGAAGGGCGGCGTCGGGGTGAGGCCATGAAAAAGGTGGTCAAGAAGTACGACAAGACCCGCTTGGTGACGGCCGCCATGAACTACGGCTACGGGGGCGAGGGTCTCTCGAACGTCTTGGAGACCCAGGGTTTCAACTACAACATCGTGCAGTACGACCTTTACCGGAAGGACCATCCCGAGCAACCCCTCTATGGAAGCGAGACGGCCAGCACCGTCTCCACCCGAGGCGAATACGCCACCAGCAAAGAGAAGGGCTATGTCAGCGCTTACGACGTGAACCACGCCCCCTGGTCCACCACCGCCGAGGGGGCCTGGCGTCCCATCGCCCTGCGTGATTACTTGGCGGGGGCCTTCGTTTGGACCGGTTTCGACTACCGGGGCGAACCCACTCCCTACCAATGGCCCTGCATCAACTCCCACTTTGGGATCCTGGATGTCTGCGGTTTCCCCAAGGACAACTATTGGTATTACAAGGCTTGGTGGGGCGAGGAGGAGGTATTGCACCTCTTCCCCCATTGGAACTGGCCAAAAGAACCTGCGAAGCAGGTGGACGTCTGGTGCCACACGAACTACGACCAAGTGGAACTGTCCTTGAACGGCAAACCGATCGGCTGGCGTGAGGTGCCCCGGCAGGGCCACGCGGAGTTCAAGGTCTGGTACGAGCCTGGCAAGCTAACGATCAAGGGCTATAAGAAAGGTGTCTTCGCGAAGGAAGTCTCGGTCGAGACCACCGGTCCAGCCTCAGCCCTACGACTGGAACCTTATGCCACGGACCTTTTGGCGGACGGAGAGGACGTGAGCCCCATCACCGTCTCCATCGTGGACGTGAAGGGTCAGGTCGTGCCGGACGCGGGGAACCTCATCACCTTCAAGGTCGAGGGACCTGGCCGCATCGCGGGGGTCGGCAATGGCGATCCCTCCAGTCATGAACCCGACAAGGCCTCCCAGCGGAGCGCCTTCCACGGCCTTTGCCAGGTGCTGGCGGGAGCGACCCAAAAACCTGGGACCTTGGTGCTGACGGCGGAATCCTCGGGCCTGAAGGGCGCCTCTGTGACCCTGTTCTCGAAGACCCCTTAATTGGTTTGAAGTCAGGACCCCGCATCCTAGAATGCGGGCACAAACTTTGGAGGCCTACATGAAGGAACATCCCTACACCATCCTGAACCACCCGGTGGACCTGACCAAGGAGTTCTCCGACCTGGAGACGACCCTCTTCCTCCCGGAGAAGCTGGATACCTTCGACGCGAAGAAAGCCGCCGGGAACGTCCTCTTCGGCCGCTACGCCTACAAGGTGCGCATGGCCTTCAACCAGGAAGGCATCAACCTCATGGAGAACCCACCCTGGGAGTTCCCCTCCGAGTACGGCGCCGAGAAAGAACCCTATCCCTTCGCCTTGGAGTTCCTGAACGACCGGACCATCCGCCTGCGCTTGAGGGGCCGCAAGTACCCCAAGAAGTCCGAACCCTCCTTGATGTTGACCAAGGAGCCGAAGGCCGGCAAAACCTGGAAGGTCTCCCGCAAGAAGGGCTCCATCCGTTACCAAAGTTCCCAAGGGTCGGTCACGATCCTGGAGAACCCCTGGGCCCTGGAATTCCGTGACGCCTCGGGCAAACTCCTCACCCGCACCCGCTCCTTGAAGGACTGCCGGAGCCTGCGTAACAGCGATCCGCTTCCCTTCTGCTTCATCCGCCCCACACCCGAATACCGCCGCCTCTTCGCCCCCACCTTCGCCCTCTCGCAGGGCGAACGCATCTACGGTTGCGGGGAATCCTTCACCAGCCTCGACAAGCGCGGGCAAAAGGTGGTGCTTTGGACCTACGACGCCCACGGCGTCCAGCACGACGGCATGTACAAGCCCGTCCCCTTCTTCACGAGCAGCCGTGGCTACGGCATGTTCCTGCACACGAGCGCCCCCGCCACCTTCGACTTCGGCAAGGCCTATAACGAGACCACCACCCTCTTCACGGGCGACGAGGACCTGGACCTGTTCATCTTCCTGGGGAACCCCAAGGAAGTCCTCTCGGAATACACGACCCTCACCGGCCGTTCCCCCATGCCCCCCCTCTGGTCCTTCGGCCTCTGGATGAGCCGTTGCACCTACAAGTCGGAGAAGGAAGCGCGGGACGTCGCCAAGAAGCTGCGTTCCAACCGGATCCCCTCGGACGTGGTGCATCTGGACACCGGCTGGTTCGAGGAGGACTGGCGCTGCGATTACAAGTTCTCCACCACCCGCTTCAAGGACCCGGGCAAGATGATCCGGGACCTCAAGAAGGATGGGTTCCGCATCTCCCTCTGGCAACTCCCCTACTTCAACCCCAAGAACCGCCTCTTCCCGGAGATCCTGGCCAAGGGCCTGGCCGTCACCGACGGCAAGGGTGGGCTCCCCACCGAGGACGCCACGCTCGATTTCAGCAACCCCAAGACGGTCTCCTGGTACCAGGAGAAGCTGGCGGGATTGCTGCGGATGGGCGTCGGGGCCATCAAGGTGGACTTCGGGGAGGCCGCTCCCTTGAACGGGGTCTACCACAACGGCAAGACGGGTTTCGCCGAGCACAACCTCTATCCCCTGCGTTACAACAAGGCGGCCGCCGAGGTCACCAAGAGGGTGGCGAAGGCGAACATCATCTGGGCCCGCAGCGCCTGGGCCGGGAGCCAACGTTATCCCCTGCACTGGGGCGGCGACGCGGAATGCACCGACGGCGGGATGCTGGGAAGCCTCCGCGGCGGCCTTTCCTTCGGCCTCTCCGGCTTCACCTTCTGGAGCCACGACATCGGGGGCTTCGTCAACGCGCCGGACGCCGAGCTTTATCGCCGCTGGACCGCCTTTGGGGTCCTCACGTCCCATACCCGTTGCCACGGTATGTACCCGCGGGAACCCTGGGTCTTTGGGAAAGCCTTCCAGGACGACTTCCGCCGCACCGTGGAAATGAAGTACCGCCTCATGCCCTACGTGTTGGCCCAGGCCGCCGACAGCGCCAAAAAGGGCTTCCCGATGCTCAGGACCCTCTTCTTCGAATACCCGAACGACCCGACCTCCTGGCTCATCGAGGACGAGTACCTTTTCGGGACGGACCTCTTGGTGGCGCCTCTCTTTGAGGCCGTGAAGGAAAGGGACGTTTATCTTCCGCCCGGCACCTGGGTGGATTACCAGAACGGACAGGTCTATCGGGGCGGCCAATGGCACCGCATGAAGCCGGGGCCCATCCCCTGCGTGATCCTCGCCAGGGGCGGCTCGGCCATCCCGCATCTAGGATTGGCGCAGTCCACCGAATGGCTGGATTGGTCGAAGGTCGAATGGCGGGTCTATGGCAAGGGATCCCAAGCGAAGGGCCTCTTCTTCCATCCCAAGGACAAGGCCGCGAAGGAATTCACCCTTCAAAGGTCCGGGATCGACTGGAAGGTCCAAGGCTCACGACCGGGCGTGAAGTTCTCGGTGAAGGAAGCCTAAGGTCCTAGTTCAAGGAGGGGCAGAAATGGGCAAAGCTTCCAGTCCCACTTCCAAGGAGGTCTCGGCCCAAGCCCCTTTCTTCAAACGACAAAAGACCTGGATGATCATCGCCCTAGCCTTGTCGACCTTGACCTTCTGGTCCCCCCTTTCCTTCTCCCTTTTCAGCAAGTCCATCCATATGGAGAAGGCCTTCCCCAAAGAGGACACCTTCTTCAAGGAATACCTCTCCATCCTCCAAAGCGGCGACGAGGACAAGGCGACATCGAAATGGGTGTCCGATCAGCAAGTCGGGTTCCGGACGCTCTTCAAGAAATTATCACCGATCCTGGGGCAAGCGGGCCCCCTCAAGGACGTCCACCTGCTGGAGTACGAGTGGAAAATGGACAACGGCCAAAGGGTCCGGGTCATGACCTATTGGGTCGACTTCGAGAAAGGTTCCTACATCGTCAACTTCACCCCGAAGCGGCAGGACGAGAACTATCTCGCGGAAGGCCTGTGGTTCAATGACGCCAAGGCTTCTTTCCAGGACTCCGCCGATTTCGACCTAGCGGGACGCCCCATCTTCCACTACCTCTTCCTTGCAGCAGCTTTCGCTGTCCTACTTTGGTCCTCTTTCGTCGCGGTGGAATGTGCCTTCCGGCAGGAACGGAAGAAATGGCTTTGGATCCTCTTCATCCTCATGGGCGTCATGCACTTATCGATCAACTGGCTACCGGGGCCTTGGGACCAGGTCAATTTTCACATCGAGTTTTTCAAGGTGTACTTGCCCATGGCGGGGACCTACAAGCTACCGCTCTATGACCCTTGGAGGGTCTTCCTCTGCCTCCCCTTGGGGGCTCTGATCTATTCCCTGCGGGAACGGACCAGGGACTAGGGCCTCTTGGGCCACTGGTCCTTGGGGACGTCCCGGTAGACCTCTTCCATCTTCTGGAACCCGTCGGCAATGACGGTGGCCACCAGGTTGTCCTTCGTGACGGGGATGGGCTCCAGGAAGAAGCTCGGCACCTGGACCTTCTGGTTGAAGGTCGGAACCGCCCCCTCTGGTAACGTCTCCCCCTTGGCGAGCCTTACCGCCAGGTCCGCGGCCTTCGCCGCCAGCCTCGTAATGGGCTTGTAGACCGTCAGGGTCTGGGTACCAGCCACCAGGCGCTGGCAGGCGGCCAATTCCGCGTCCTGCCCCGCCACCAAGACCTTCCCCGCCAAGCCTTGGGCCGCCAGGGCCTGGATGCTCCCACCGGCCGTCCCATCGTAGGAATCCACCACCGCGTCGACCTGATTGTTCGTCTTGGTCAGGATGTTCTCCATGTTCCGAAGCGCGTTGGCCGCCAGCCAATCATTGGACCATTGGTCCCCCACGATCTTGATGTCGCCCTTCTTGACCAGGGGATCCAGCACGTTCCTCTGACCCTTGCGCAGCAGGATGGCGTTGTAGTCCGTCGGGGCGCCGCCCATGAGCACATAGTTACCCTTGGGCCGGAGATTCACGAGGGTCCTGGCCTGGAGTTCCCCCACCTTGACGTTGTCGAAGGACACGTAAGCATCCACGTCGGAGTCGAGGATAAGACGGTCATAGGAAAGGACCGGTACCTTCTGGCGACGGGCCGCCTCCACGATCGTGGCGCAGCTCTTGGCGTTGTGGGGGATGACCACCAGGCACTTCACACCTTGGGTGAGGAGATTCTCGGCCTGGGAGTTCTGGAGGGCATCGTTGGACTCAGCGGACTGCACCAAGACCCCCACGCCCCTCTTGTTGCACTCGGCCGTGAAGACGTCCCGGTCCACCGCCCAGCGGGCGGCCCGCAAGGTGTCCATGGAGAGGCCGATCTTGACGGGGTACTTGGACTGCTTGTTCCCGCAACCAGAAAGCAGCAGCACAGCGAACAGGGATAGAACGGTCTTTTTCACGGCCACACCTCTTCGGAACAGGGATGAACGCAGATGGACGCTGATCTTTAACGACTCTTACTGACTGTTCCCTCCCGGAAGAGGAGGACCGATAGGATTTGAAGACGGTTAGAAAATCCATAAGGTTTCATCGGCGTGTATCCGCGTTCATCCCTGTTCCAACAGCCGTTCAGCCTTTACTTCACCTCGACCGGGCCCATCGGCCCGTCATAGATACCGCCTCCGCCCCAGGCGTCGAAGACCCGAACGGCCAATGTGTTCTCTCCGCCGAAGTGGATGAGCTTGGCCGGGACCTCATAGGCCCTCGGCCTGTCCCAGAACCCCTCGAATTTCGGGGGGAAGGACCCGGTGGAACCCACCTTCACACCGTTCACATAGAGCTCGTCCGCGTCGTCGATCTTACCGATCGGCAGGATGAGCTTGCGGCCCACCCAATCCGCCGGGAAGACGACCTTCTTGCGGTACCAACCGAAGACGTTATCTTCCCCATATTGGGAATGGCTTTCCCAGCTGGCCGGGAGGGTCACCTTCTGCCAATCCTTCTCATCCAACCCAGGTCTCTCCCACCCCTTCCCGTCACCCTTATGGAAGGTCCATTCCCCCGAGAGATCGATCGTCGGCAGGGCCGCCCGCCCGCCCTTGAACTTCTTCCCCTTCCAACCGGGTTTCCCGATGAGCAGCGAGTAACGGAAGACCCCGGCCCTTGGGGCCTTGAAGGTCAGTTCGACCCGTTCGGAAGAGAGGGCCGGCACCTTTAACTGCTTCGTCTCCACCGGGGTCTGACCCACCATCAGGCGGGCCTGTCGAGGCAATCCTTCCGCGCCATAATTCTGGACCTCGAAGCTCACGGTGAAGCTGGACCCTTCCCGGGTCAGGGTCGTTTCGCCAGGGGCGGAGCCCTCCAATTGGACCTTGAAGGCCGCGGGAGCCTCTCCCTTGGAAACCGGCAATACCAGCCCCTTCGGGAGGCGTTTGAAGGCCAATTCCTTGCCGTCCGCCAGGGACCAAGCCTTGAGGACCTTCAGGTCCGGATAGGCCTCGCTCTTGAGGGTCTTGACCGTGACCGGCCCCGTGGGGGGCATGAGGGTCATGACATAAAGGAAGTTCCCCTTGCGGGTGAACCTCAGGTCCTCGGCCGTGTACTTGACCTCGGTCTCGCTGAACTTCCCCACCTTGGTCTGGGTGGGCCCTTCCCCGAACTTGATCCAGGGCCTCGTGCCGTAGATGGCCTCCCCGTTCACCTTGAGCCAAGCCCCCACTTCCTTCAGGACCTTGGCCTGACCCTCCGGGATGACCCCATCGGGCCCAGGGCCGACATCGAGCAAGAGGTTCCCGTTCTTGGAGACGGCGTCCATCAAGGTGCGCAGGATAAGGGGCGTGTCCTTGAGGGAATCGTCCTTCAGGTGGGCCCAGCTCTTCCAACTGATGGTCGTATCGGTCTGCCAGGCCCTGGGGTTGATGGAAGGAAGGCCACCCTTCTCCACGTCCATGACGGAGGTGCCAGGAACATAGGCCTTGTCCTTCGTGATCAGCACTACACCTTCCCCCCACTGGGTCGCGCGGTTGAAGTAGTAAGCCGCGAACTACTTGAGGTAAGGCCTGAAGACCTCTCGCTCCCCCACCCACCAATCGAAATAAAAGAGGCGGGGACGGTACTTGTCCACCAACTCACAGGAACGGGCCAACCAATTGCGCAGGTACTCCTCGTCGGGGGAGGAGTCGTCGATCATGGCGGGGCCATAGAAGTCCGCGTAGCGTGGGTCGGTCACATCAGAGGGGAACTTCCGCCCCCCACCCATGAACCACCAGTGCTCCGCCCGGTGGGAGGAGGTGGCGAAGAGGAGGCCCTGCTTCGGGTAAGCCTTGGCCTGCTCCCCTAGGAGGTCCCGGCCCGGGCCCTTTTTCTTGGCCGTCCAACGGGAAAGGTCGGAATCGTACATCTGGAAACCGTCATGGTGCTCTGCCACCGGCACCACGTAGCGGGCACCGGCCGCCTGGAAGAGGGCGGCCCATTCCTCAGGCTTGAACTTATCGGCCTTGAGGAGGGGGATGAAGTCCTTGTAGCCGAACTTGTCCTGGGGACCATAGGTGGCGATGTGGTGCTTGGACTCGCCGCTGTCCTTCTCGTACATGTTGCGGGAGTACCACTCGTTGGCGAAGCCGGGGACGGAATAGAGGCCCCAGTGGATGAAGATGCCGAACTTGGCGTCCTGGAACCACTCGGGGATGGGATAACCCCTCAGGGAATCCCAATCGTCCTTGTAAGGCCCGGCCTGGACGACCTTGTCGACCTCGTTCAGGATCTTGTCGACCTTGCGCTTCTCCTCGTCCGACTGCCACTTGAGGTCCACCGCGAAGCTCTTCCCGACCCCCAAGGCCAACGCCAAGAGAGCCAACCAGGTCTTCCAGTTCAGGGTCATTCCATCCTCCGTGGGTTCGATCGGCCGGCCATTATCCGGCCCCCTTCGGAAGCCTGTCAAACAGGAGGACCTCTCCCGCTCCATGTCGCCCAAGCGTCATGGGCCTTCCGTGGTATTTCAGACCCGGACCTCTCCCCCCGCAACCTTCCCTCCGCCCCGACCGTCCAAAAGTCAGGGACTGCGGACCCAGCCCGGGAACTTTTCGGGGAAATGCCCTCCCTTTCCGGGGATAATGCTGTCCGCCTCATCCATCACAAGGAGCCACCATGCGTAAGATCCTTTTGTTCCTCTCTGCCATCCTCCTCACCGGGACCTTCCCGGCCCTCGCGGAGGAGATCCATTTCCACACCCATTCCTGGGCGGACTCCTCCGGCCGGGACGGCAAGGGCGGGGTCTCCATCGTGACCGTGGGCGACGCCCACACCTTCACCATGCGCAAGGACCCCTGCAAGGAAAAGATCGACTCCAAGGCCCGCGGGGACCATCCCGAATGGGTCATCTTCGAGGACATGGGCGATGGGGACGCCATCTCCTTCGACTACACCTGGATCACGACAGCCACCGATAAGTTCTGGGGCAGGATGTGGGCCGGCGGCGGGATCGCCTTCAACCGCTCCTGGGGCGCCCTGAACCTCACCGAGGCCAAGTTCCTCGTCATGAGCGTGAAGACCAGCCACTTGGACACGGACATGACCCTCGCCCTCATCGGGGACAATGACGCCGCCACGGGCGAGGTCAAGGCCTCCGAGTACGCCCTGGGCCGCAGGATCGGCAAGGACTGGACCAAGGTCATGGTCCCCATGACCGCCTTCCCGAAGATCGGCTCCTTCCCCCTCTCGGCCACCAAGCAGATCCGCATCGGCCTGACCGGGACCTTGCCGGAGAACCAGCCAGCCTACATCCGGATGAGCAACATCTACTTTTCCGCCGCCGAGATGCTCACCCCCGTGGAGAACCTGGGCTTCCTGGAGTCCAAGGACGGTGTCCTGGTCGTCTGGGACAAGTCCGGCGACGCGCCCGAGGGCTTCAAGGTCCGGTTGAACGGGAAGGACCTAGGGGTCGTGACCTATCCCAAACGCCGCGTGAAGCTCCCCATCGCCAAGTTCACCGGCGCCGGGCCCCATGTGGTCGGGGTGGCCGCCTACAAGGGTAAGGACGTCTCCGACTACCAAGCCGTGACCTTGACCCTGGGGGCCCAGAAGGTGGGGGCCGCCCAGGTCTCCGTGGCCGGCGCGCCGAGCCGCTCCATTTCCCCCTATATCTACGGCCTGAACGGCTGGAGCCTGGACGCGAAGGGCCTCCGGAAACTCGGGACCACCGTGAACCGTTTCGGCGGGAACGCCACCACCAACTACAACTGGAAGGACGATGCCATGAACCGTGGCATGGACTGGTTCTTCCTCAACACGGCCGAGGGCAAATCCACCGCCAAGGAATCGGACAAGTCCTATTACAAGTTCGTCCAGGAATCGACCAAGGGCGGGTCCGATACCATGCTGACCATCCCGATCATCGGGTGGGTGGCCAAGCGTCCCCCGGAGAGCGGACCCCGTCTCTCCTCCTATCCCCTTTCCCTCTTCCCCGGCCAACCCGAGCATGACAACGGCTGCGGGAGCGGTTTCACCTCGGCCAAAAGGGACATCCAATCGGCCATCTGGGGGAACGACCCCAACCACAACTACCTCCCCTCGACCCCCGAGTTCCAGAAAGGCTGGGTCCAGGTCCTGCTCAAGGAATTCGGCCCGGCTTCCGGCAAGGGGGTGAAGTTCTACTCCATGGACAACGAGACCGGGCTTTGGCATTGGAACCACCGGGACGTCCGTCCCCAAGGCGTGGGCATGGACGAGCTGGCGGACCTGAACGCCACCTACGCGGCCATGGTCAAGTCGGTCGATCCCTCGGCCCAGGTCGTGGGCTTCGTCTCCTGGGGTGCCAAGGAACTGGCCGGTTCGGCCTGGGACTTCTTCCCGGGCGGAAAAGCCGGGTATAAGCAGGGGGAGAACGGCATGACGGACGCGAACCGTTGGACCGACCGCAAGGCCCACGGGAACCTCTTCAACGCCCAGCAATTCCTAAAAGCCATGAAGGCCAAGTCCGACAAGGCCGGGGTCAGGCTCATGGATTACTTCGACAACCACGGTTTCCCCGAGGTCTGGGGCACGACCGCCACGGGCCAAAAGGTGAACGTCCTGGGCGACCACCCTTACGACCCGGTCCTGACCCCCAAGCAGTTCGACGCCATGAGGGTCTTCTGGGACGATACCTTCATCAGCGAGGATTCCTGGTGCTACGCCTACGGCAACGCCCCGACCCTCTGGACCCCCTGGGTGGGCCTGATCCCGAAGTTGAAGGGTTACATCGCCCAGTACTATCCCGGCACCAAACTGGCCATGACCGAGTATTACCCGGCCAGCAAGAGCCACTATCACGGAGGCCTCTTGGAAGCCCTGAACCTCGGCATCTTCGCCAGGGAAGGGATGGACATGGCCTGCGACTGGGGTGGCGTGGACTCCGAGAACTACGTCTTCTATGGCCACATGCTCTTCAGCAACTACGACGGGAAGGGATCGAAGTTCCTGGGCCAATACCACGGTTCCAAGGCCTCGAATGCCGACCTCTACAGCTTCGTGGCCAAGCAAGGGGCCGTGACGAGGATCGTCCTCATCAACAAGAACCCGACCACGGCTTACGACGCTTCCCTCGCCCTGCCGGCCGCCGTGACCGGATACGACACCTTCATGCTCTCCCAAAGCTTGGGCAAACGCATCCTCCAGGGGGGACCCCAGCCAGCGACGGGAGCCAACCTGACCGTCCGGGTCCCGGCCTTCTCCGCGATGATGGTGGTGGCGCAGTAACGACCGCCGCTTCCCTTCCGGTCCACCGACCCCCTTCCCGCCCAGCGGGGAGGGGGTTTTTTATTTCCCCGGAGGCCCCCCCTCGCGATCCGTCGGATCGGATCGATCGACACCTTGCCCATAAAATAAAAAAGGGCGGCTCCCCGAAGGGGCCGCCCTTTTCTTCTTACAGTCGATCAGTAGAAGGCGATATTGTCGATCTGTACGTCCGTAGCGATCGAGGGCGGGATGGCCCACTGGATCTGCTGGATCTTCGTCGGATCGAAGACGGTCGGACCCCCGTAGTCGTTGGGGCTGGTCGTGAAGCTTCCGGGGCCCGCCAAGGGGAGCCGAAAGACGCTCCAGGAAGAAGTGAGGTTCATCATCATCCGATGCCCGCCGATGGAATAGGCCGGTATGGCCGTGTTCACCGCCTCATCATTGATGAGCATCTTGATGCTCAGGTTCCCGATGGCATTACGGGCATAGAGCTGGATCCCGGTGTGGCTGGAGGCGTTGTAGTTGGCCTGGGGGTTCACGAGGGAAAAACCGAAACCCGACCCGTAGTTCGTGAAGCCCGCGTTGGTGGTGATCCTCACGCAATAGAGGCTGGTGCCGGTGCCGTCATAACCCAGGCCTGGCGCGCCCATGGTGAAGGGGCTGACCACTCCACCGGTCTGCTGGACCCCGCCGCCCGTCCCATCATTGTAAGCGTACCAATAGCCGCCACGACCTTGGTTCGTCATGATGCCGTTGTTGTTGTCCTCCATGTCATCGATGAAGTCCGGGGAAGATCCCAGGATGGGGGTCAGGGTGGGGGTGAGCGTGGGTGTATTCGTGGGCGGGGCGATCGTGGGCGTCAGGGTCACGGTCAGTGTCGGGGTCGTCGTCAGGACCATGACCTTCAAGGGGGCGAAGTCCCCGACGCAACCCTGCTGGAGGACCAGCAAGGGCGACGCCGCGCCCAACATCAGGATCAAGACCGCTAGTCTTTTCATCACCGATCCCTCCTAAAAAACCTTCTTGAACTGGCCCCGATGGGCCGACCGATCAATAGAACGCGAGATTATCGATCCATACATCCGTGGTGGTCGAAGCTGGGACAGCCCACTGGAACTGCTGGAGGCGGGTCGGATCGAAGGTCGTCGGACCGCCGTAATCGTTGGGTTGCGCGGCCATGTTCGCCAGGGTGGTCTGATAGAGGGTCCAAGAGGAGCTCACGTTGATGTTGAGACGATGTCCCCCGATGGAGTAGGCGGGCACCGCGTTGATCGTATCGTTGTCCTGGATCATGAACTTAAGGACGAGGGCTCCCGGGGTGTTCTTCGCGTAGAACTGGATCCCGGTGTGGCTCGAGGCGTCGTAATTGGCCTGCGGATTGGTGAGGTTGAGCCCGAATCCAGCACCCCAGTTCGAGAACCCCCCGTTGGTGGAAACATGGACGGCATAGAGGCTCGTGCCCGTCCCGCCATAACCGACCCCCGGTGCCCCCATGGCGAAGGGGTTGGCCAATTGGACACCCCCGACCGACGCGTCGTTATAAGAGAACCAAACGCCGTTACGGCCCTGGTTCGTCATCAGCTGAGTGTTCCCATCCTCCATGTCATCGATCATATCGGGGGAGAGACCGGTGATGGGAGTGTTCGTGGGGGTAGGGAGCGCCCCCATATAAGAGACGGGAGCGACCATATCGCAGGACGTCAGGACGATCGCAACGATCGGTCCCAAGATCAGGAAGAGCCCGGCTTTAAAACTTGATCTCATAGCTCAACTCCAAGTACTGCATGTTGAAATCCACCGGCGCCGGGTACCAAGGAAGATATCCCATCTTCCGAATGCCCCCATCCAAGTAGATCGTCGAGTTCCGGTCCACCGGAAAGGCGTTCGAGATCTCGAAGGACTGGTTTTGGACGTTGTCCACCGTGACGGAACTGTAATTCCCGCTGTCCGTGTTGTCGTAGAGATAAGGATACCGCGCCAAGAGGATGCCAGCCAGGCCCATTTCCGTACCGTTCGCCTGGGTCAAGCCCACGGAGGCTCCCAGCCTCCAAAAAGGCAGGATCTCGGCCTCGAACCCGGCCACCAGCCCCAGGCAGGTCAGGGTCCCGAAGCCGCTTTCAGTGTTCTCATAACGGACATTGACCCCGAACTCCAAAGGACCGGCTAGGCCGATGAGCGGCCCCAGGTCGAGGGAGGGACCCATATTGATATAGAGGAAGGTCCGGGTGAACATCGTGGGCCCCATGGGGTTCTCCACCGGCACGAAACCATCGCCCGACCCGTTCACCACCAAGTTCCCATTGATCTCCCAGGCGTAATAGGCCGAGCCCCTGAGCTTCAGGGCGTCCTTCTCCAGGAACCTCAGGTCCAGTTCGCCCCCGAAGCCCTCGCGGTTGGGGGTGGCCAAACCATAGGGGAAGGTGTTGTCCTCGGTCCTGCTATAAAGGTTGAAATTGTCCCCGGCGCGGTGCACGCCATCATAGAGGGTGGATTCCTGGAGAAGGTTCCCGAAGGCGTGCCGAAGATGGGCGATGTCCGTGGGCGCGCCCGGCGAGTAATAGGACTGGCGCAACTGGGCCATGGGGGAATAGAAGTAAGGGCCCACATTGAGGTAATTGAAAGCGATGGAGGAATCCGCCCATTTGAGGGTCAGCCCACCCATCATCGCGTAGTCGTTGAAGGTCCTGGCCGCGACCAATTGGTCGTCCTGGTAGAGCGAGTGGGCATATTCCATCCCCAGGCAGACCGCGAACCCGGCTTCCCCACCCAGTCTCAGTTCCGGCCTCACGCTGCCGATCATGTATCGGTGGGACCAGGTGCTGGGATCCCAGGTCGAGTAAGTGGCCAGGAGGCTGTCGGACCCCATGTCCGTGTCCAGCATGAGGCCCTGGGCGTCCATGGAGAACTTCACGGGGCTGGAGCCCACCCAAAGGTCGTGGGTGGAAAGGCTCGTCCTGGCCCCAAGGAGCCAATCGGTGTTCAAGAGAGGCCCGAAATACCAGCCATCCCCATTGGTGTCATCGAACCCGTTGCGGATCATGTGCACGAAGGTCGAAAGACGCAACGATTCCAGGACCGACCCCTCTTCCCATTGGACCCGGGTGGAGGCCCTGGCCCCTCGCAGGTGCCAGTTGGGCGCATGTTCAAGGAACTGGCTGTACTTGTTCAGATCGTCCTCCCGGGCGATGTGGGCCGGGATATAGCGCAGGTCGAGGGTGTTACGGTTCCAAAGGGTCAGGGGCGTGTAGCTCTCCTCGAAATCGCACACATCCAG
>Ga0315912_10003598_pt1 | contig 15288 bp, 12 predicted proteins | sample VfabasoilMG_FD_204469 | JGI IMG/M metagenome (GOLD analysis project Ga0315912, IMG submission 204469) | Garden soil microbial communities collected in Santa Monica, California, United States - V. faba soil | ecosystem: Environmental > Terrestrial > Soil > Garden | place: USA: California... | reverse complement strand
CCGCATTGCGCTTCGGTCTGCCTGCCGCACTGCTGGCATTACTCGGCGTGGTGGCCACGCTTGCGCGGCTCGATGGCCGCTCCGCGCCGCTCGCCATGCTCATGCCGACATTCGGACAGCCGGCACCCGACCTGACTTTTTTCGACGGCAATGAGCGTATGCGCCGCCTGTCCGAGTTTCGCGGCAAGGTCGTGCTGGTGAATTTCTGGGCCACCTGGTGCGCGCCGTGCCGCCGTGAAATGCCGATGCTCTCGCAAATGCAGCGCGAACACGCGGATGACGGATTGATCGTGTTGTACCTGTCACTGGAAGAATCGGAGGTGCTGGCGCCCTTCCTTGCCCGCAATCATTTCGACGGTGTGCAGGGCCGGATCGACGGCGCTCCCGACTTTTATGATGCCGGAAAGTTCTATCCACTCAGCTATCTCATCGCGCGGGACGGGCGCCTGGACGGACGCTGGAGCGGCCGCCCGAAGGAGGAATGGCTGCGGGCCGAATTGGAGCGTGCGCTGCGCGACGACGCGGGTTGAGCGTTCAGCGCGGCGTTTCGCCCGCGATGGTGGTGCGGTACATCTCGCGGTGATGCCCGCTGTAGTCGTTGAAGGCCTGGTGCACGCACAGCCGGTTGTCCCACAGCGTCAACGTGCCCGCTTCCCAGCGCAGCCGGCAGGTGAAGGCAGGCTGGGTGATGTGTTCGACCAGGAAACGCAGCAGCGGCGCGGCTTCCGCGTCGGTGAGACCTTCGATGCCGATGGCGTAGCTGCCATCGACATACAGCGACTTTTCGCCAGTCACCGGGTGTGTACGCAGCAGCGGGTGCACGCTGCCGCGGACTTTCGCCGCGAGCGGCGCCGGCAATTCCGCGAGCTCGCGCGTCGCGGCCAGCCGTCCGATCGGCGTCTCGTTGAGCTGTACATGACGCTGCGCCGAGGCCAGCACGTCGCGCATCGAAAAGTGCACGCGCAACCCGCCTAACATCCCCTGCATGGTCGGGCTCAACATGCGCCAGGCCAGCGCCGAGTTTGCCCAGATCGTATCGCCACCGAAGGGCGGTACCTGCGTGGCACGGAGCGTGCTGATCGCCGGCGGCTGCGGCAGGAACGGCGAGTCGGTGTGCCAGCCCGAGCCAAACACCATGGCCGAGTTGTCGTCGGCACGCTTGATGACCGGCTGCACCTCGGGAAATCCCGACACCCCGGTGGTATAGGCGTCTTCCGCGAACGGACCGAAGCGCCGGCTGAAGGCACTGTGCTCCGCATCGCCGATGCGCTGCGCGCGGAAGAAGATCATCTTGTGACGGAACAGCGCGTGCTGGATTTCGGAGAACGCGTCGTCGCTGATCCTGGCCACGTCCACGCCGCGGATTTCCGCACCCATCGCCGCGGCCAGCGGAATGGCCTCGATGTGCCGGTAGCTGGCGGCGGCGTTGTCGAAGCCTGCATGAGGATGCAGCAACATGGTCGCTAGATTAGCGCGAGCGCCGGGCCGGCTTCATCCGCGAGCGAACAATTCACTCGCCATTCAGCGCGGCCAATGGATACTGCGGGCCATGATCGGCTTCATCCATCCAGCTTTCAGGCATTTGCTATCGGTCCTCGCTGCCCTTACCGTCACCGTGGCTTACGGCGCATCTGCCAAGGACGCCGTGGTGGGACGTGAGTCGAGTTCCGCAGTCCGTGCGCGCGTGGTGGAACTGGTCAATGTCGCCCGGAGCAAGGGCCGCCGATGTGGCGCCGAGCGGTTCACCGCCGCGCCGCCCCTGAATAGCTCGAAGAAGTTGCACGACGCAGCCGCCGACCACGCGCGCGACATGGTGAAGAAGAAGTTCTTCGATCATCGCGGCAGCGATGGCAGCCAGCCCAAGGATCGGGTGCTGCGCACCGGTTACAAATCGCGGCTCACGGGCGAGAACATCGCCATGGGGCCGGAATCGGCAGAGGAAGTCGTCGAGGGTTGGCTCGACAGCCCCGGCCATTGCGCCAACATCATGGATCCCAGGTTCCAGGACATCGGCGTCGGCCTCGCCAGCGGCAAGAAACGTGGCGAGATCTACTGGGTGCAGACCTTCGGCACGCCGCGTTCGTAGTCAATGCGCATCCAGGCCCAGCGTGTCCGAGCGCCGGGCACTGCTCAATCCCTTCACGCCTCGCAATTGCGCCCCGGTGAGATTCGCCTTCGAGAGATTGGCGTTGGTCAGATCTGCGTCGATCAGGATCGCATCGCGCAGATCCGCGCCCGTCAGATCCACTCCTGCGAGAATCGCGCCGCTGAAATCCGCGCGCATCAGTTTGGTGTCGATCATGCGGGTGCCGGTGAAGTCGGAAAAGCTGAGATCGGCGCGTGAAAAGTCCGAATGCGACATATCGGCCGAGTGAACCTTGGCGTTGACGATGTTCGTGCGCATCAGGCCCATCGACTGGTTCTTCATGTCCGCGGCTGCGTTCACCTGGACGAGCTTCGCATTCGACAGGTCCACGCGACGCAGATCGCCGATGAGTCGCGCCTCCGTGAGATCCGCGCCGGTCATCGTGGCGCCCGCCAACTGCGCGGAGAACAGGGTTGCGTGGGTGAGGGAAGCGTTAGAAAGGTTGGCACCTTCGAAGAAGCTCACAGTGAGGTTGCAGCCGTCGAGCTTCGCGCCGGACAACGTGGCCTTGTTGAAGACCGAGGCGGATAGATTGGCGCGCCGGAAGTCGATGTCTGAGAGATTCTGCGAGGAAAAGTTTTTGCCATTCAGCAAAGGAGCCTCGTTGCCCGCCTCCGCCAGGCGAGTCAGCACTTGCTCGCGGGTCAGCCGCTCATATCCCTGCCACTCTTCGGCGTGGACTGCGGCAACCAACAGGAAGCAATTCGCAAGTCCCGCGACGGCGGCAAGGCGGAGATTTGATTGCATGATGTGGAAATTGCGCCAGTAAAGTGATTCGCGCAACTTCACAGCATGTGTTCCTGATGGAACAGCAAGAGAAACAAGCAGACGACTTGCACAAGCAGGGAATACGATCGCAGCAAAAATTGTCCTTCTCGGGCAACTCGTTCGATTCCAGAGACGCGGGCGCTGCCGAAATTGTAGTTTTCCTTCAACGTTTCTGCTTCTTCGACACTTCTGAGGGCGGTAGCGCGATTACTCCAGATCCCCAGTCTCCGCCGTTGTTCTTGAAAAATTTTCGTACGGGACTGGCCTCCGTCAACTTTGGATCCGTCGGACCTTGGCTCCAGTGGACCTCGTAGACAAGGCCACCGGATATTACAAACGTGTGAAACCCCGTGTCGGCGACGCCGACGGCGAATTCGGCGTTCTTGATAGTCTCCCAAAGCTCGCGAGATTCCCTTGTCATGTTCTTGCCGAGCACGGCAAAGCGATCCACCCTCACTCGAGTGTCAATGACCGACTTCGTGTCTGCGCCAACTACGTCGGCCTTTTTGATTGGGACAGTTCCTTTGAGCCGAACATCCTCATCAGATGTGTAGTTATCCTTATTCCAATACTTTTCCTTCTCTGCTTCCGATAGCGCATCAATGTGAACCGTTTGAAAATCAAACTTGCTGCGCAGTTCCTCAAGTAAAACCGTCGCGCGGCCTCCATAGACCGATGGAGCGCCATTGACCCCGGGCCCGCGCGAGTCAGCAGCTTTGTCTAGTGCTGCCTTGATTTTGAGATCGAGATCCGCACGAGCACCTTGGCTGCCCAAAAGGCCTTGCGCTTTCGCATACGCAGGAAGTGACTCTTGCATAACCGTTAGACAAGAAACCTCCTTGATTCCGCTTCTCTTGAGACGGTCTAGTGCCTGTTGGCGATAGGCGAACCATTCATTGTCCTTGATTGGGTTTGGACTCTTCGGGTCCGGTGTATGTCCGAAAGATAGAGCGGTGGCGAGATCATCAACCCACTGGACGCCGTATCCAATCCCGCTCCTATTCGGTTGCGACGTGGCTTGTTGGTGTGATTCGTGTAGGAATCTCGCCTTCGCTCCGCCGGCAATACTCGGCAGGCGCTTCTCGAATTCGGTTTCCTTCTTGCTGAACTGCTTCTCAAGTCTATCGAGTCGCACTTCCAGCTGGTCTTGCGATCGCAGCTTCTCAGCACGGGTCACGACTGACACCATGCGCATCAGCGGTCCGGCGTGCCCGTTGTTCGAGCCTGTTCCACGTGATTGAGAGCCAGGTCGCGCGTCATTCCCTCGAGTACCAGATGCTCGATCATCGACCCCGCGATCAGCCGTTGACTGCGGCATTTGCATGATCATTCAGTGTCTGGAGGAACAGCCACGGTTGGAGTGGGCCCGGTTTCGATAACAATCTTCTTTTCGATATCCGGATCCTCGCGTTCGCCTTCGAGCGCCCTTGCTGCCAGTCGCACATTCTCCAGTTCTGCATGGCGCACTTCACCTTGCACCTTCTTCACATCCAGTGCGCGGTGCAGAAGCTTGAAGTCTTCGAGCAGCGGATGAGTTCCGACCAGCGACTCGATGTAGAGCGATGTGGAAGGGACGATTACCCGATCGTCATCCGGCCGCCCGGACTTCAGCCGTTCGAACATCCAGTCCTTGATCTGTTGCTGATATTCGTCATAGGTGTCGCGACTACTCTTGTACAGGCAGGTGGCCAACTCCTGGAGCTGATCGATTGAGTAGTTTGAAAATTCATCTGGATCGCGCACCGTGAACACATCGGAGAGCTCGAGGTAATCCTGCAACATGTGCAACGTGAGGCAGTTGTTCTCCTTGAGCCGGTAAATTGCATAGTTGCCCTTGTAACCCAGGACCTTGTCCAGGTCCGCAATCTCCACGAGCGGACGCCATTTGATCTCAACCTCGGGCATTGGAATCTTGATGTTGCGGACATCCTGCTGCAGTAACTGGCTCAGCACACCGGTGGGCGCATCGATCGACAGATTCAAATTGGGCCTGCCGGGCAAGGGCACCGGTACTGGCACCTTCTTGTCGAATATCCGGAAGTATCTTTGGTCGGTGGGTTCGTGGCTCCAGATCGCCTGCATGTAGTAAAGGATGTTTTCCTTCACGTGCAAACGGGCCCGATCGATTTCCGCCACCTTGTCGTAGTGCTCCTTGGTTGCCGCGGCCAATTTGTCGACTGCTGTCTGCAAAGCCGTAGTAGCAAGGCCCAGTTTGTCCATTAATCGCGCCTTCTCCCGTTCGGCTCGATCCAGGGTCTCCTGCGCATAGGCAGCAAGCGCGTCAGCGCCCTCCTTGGTGCCAGTGGCGGTATTTCCCGTGAGATGAAACGGGTCGAAGACGCTCTTGACGGTATTGAGAAATCCCTCCGTAAAGGCAAGAGCCCCTTTGGCATCCATTTTGGTCGACAGATCATCCTGAGCGTGGTCAACGATGGAAGTCTGCGCTGCGACCTGTGCCTTGACGGTGTCGACAACTTGCCGCTGAGCAGCCACGTTGTTGTTCAGTATCTGCAGGTTCAGTTCATCCCCCACAAAGCTCTTCGTGAGGTATTCGAGCGCGGGCCGGAATGAGTCATCGAGCAAGACGCGTCGCAGAATCCAGTCGTACTTGATGAGCCATGCGTCATCGATTTCGTGTGGTGCGGGAACGTTGTTGGCGACCAGCACCACGGGCTGCACCTGATGGATCTTCTCGGTAATCCGATAGACGCGCTGCAGCTCATATAGAAGATAGGTCACCGTGAGTTCGTCGTTCGGATTCTGAATCTCATTGAAAGAGGTTGCCTCGGACTCAGTGCTGCTGGTGGTCTCAACCTCGGTTCTGTTTTCCTGCCGATACTCCTGAGCACTCTTGATCACGGCTTCGTGGAAGTCCTTCTTCGCATCTTCGGAAATCTTGGCACTGTCGCCGCCACCCTGGGCGGTGGCGTGAATCTTGTTTGCATCTGTGCCAAAGGATCCATCTGCGGTGACCTTGAAGTTCGTGCGGTTCTCGGCTTTGTTGACGATGTCCCGATCTGCGCGACCTGTGGTGCCGAGCTCATCGCGAACACTGCTGAGGTTGTTTGCTACTTCCTTTCTTACCCGCGAAGTCTTCGAGATCTGCTTGGTCGTGTAGCGGCGAATTTCTCGAGGCGCCAACGGTATGGTGGATACGAGGTCACCCACCTGGTACTGCTCGGGCTGCCATGCCTGGCGATACGTGGCCATTATTCCGAAGTTGCAGGAATTCTCCTTGAATACGGCAAACGCATAAGGACTGCTGAGGAGCGTCCGCATTTTCTGGAGCAGGATCCGCAGCCTTTCGACCGCAGGCAGCGTCTTTGCAAAATTTGTGTCGGGCTGTGCGTTGAGCAGGTCCACCTGCCGCTTCAGGGGCGCCATCAAGCCGTCGACATATCCTGCCGCGAGATCATCTGACGGAAAGTCAGTTGGGTCGTAGAGCCGAAAGCCTGTAATCAGGTTCGTCCGGGCGTACTGATACCCCGTCATGAATTCCTTTGGAAGCGGGTCTGGCAGGTTGCCCGAGTCGACGATCTGTCCCAGCATGCTCGCGTTGTTGACCAGCGTGGTGATGTCTTCGATGCTCGTGACGGTCTCAAGGAGCTCGACCGGCAGGCCTGTTTTCGGATCTATCGGATTACCGACAAACTGCAGCAGATCCACGTAGGCCTTGTACAACTCGCGACCTGTCTGGCTCAGCCTTTCATCGACCAGCTCGGCCCACACGTGCTCGAATGCGATCTGCAGACTGTTGAAATCATGGTACGCGGTGACATCTGAAGCGCCGGTGCGCAATTCGAAGTTCTGGATGTTCTGTTTCACCGCGTTGTCGTCACTCGCGACGGGCCGCCGGAGTATCGGGAGCTCTTCAGGTGATGGCACGTTTGTCAGGAGATCGTGAACTTGCCGAGACACGAAGGACTTCGTCGTTTCCGAATCTTCCGCATCGGCCGGCGCGGTCGAATTCACGCCGCCCTCAGCAGGCAATGCCCTTGTCGGACGACCATTGCTCCCGACCCGCGGCATACTGCTCTTGGTGCCTTCTATCTGACTGAAACGACGATCGATTTCGATCTTCGCCTTGCAGGCCGTGAGGACTGGATCAGTTCGAGCGGTGAGGGTTATTGGTAACGTATCGGAAAGAAATTGGAACAGGGCGTCGGCGGGGACGGCCCGCCCAACTTCCGCAGTTTCAACGTGGTTGAGCATTTGTGGGGAGCCGTTCACCGACCGAACCCGCAAGCCCTGGGGCTTGGCGGACGTGCGCCTGCGATCGACCGCGTCGTATGCGATTCGCGTCATCGCTTTCTCGAGATCCTCTCCTGGCTGGAGATATCGGCCGGATTCGCGCTCTTGCGCGGAGAATCGCGATGGTCTGAAGTCTTTGAACGCCTTCTTCGCCACCAGTGCGCTTTCGATGAGACCTTTCGTGCGCGACGACAGGTGCTCAGAAAGAACACCCTGGAGTTTGGCGTCTTCCTTGAAAGCGGCATCCAGGACGGCACTCGCAGATGGATCGGCCGATGGAATGGTCGACTCACCTGCCAACTCGGCGACCAATTCGCGACCCGATGCTTTGGGTGTCTTCCTGGGAGCGCTGCGCGCCATCGCACGGGGCTGGGCGCGCATTGACGGCGTCGGCACTGCCTTGCGAGTCTGTTTGCGTAAAGATTTGGCCATTTCCGTGGCTCCTGCTGTAGTTGGTATATGGTGTCGATGCCGTTTCATCTGGTTACTGCTCGCATAGCCCGCGCTCTAGGCGGTTGAACAATGGCTCGAGCAGATATTCGAGCAGGGTCTGGTTGCTGGTTTAGGTGATTGCCATGACAGTGTCCTCGACTCCCTATCTATTGACCCACTCTGCCGACTCATTCCTTACCTGCTGCTTACACACACTCACGTACCGGCCCGCGCAGCCGGCATTTCGTCTCAAAGTGTTCCGGTGACCGCGAGGATGATTTCGCCGGAGACGAAACTGATCGTGCCGGCGGATAGTCCCTTGCCATGGGCGCGCGAGAACTTGCCCGTGCCTCCGGTATTGGCGTAGGTGCCGTCGATGACGACGTACGTGCCATCGGGGGACAGCACGATCTGGCCCCTGTACGTACCGTTGAGCACGTCCCCGTCGACCGCGGTCATCTTCGACACGCCGCGGCGGAACCCGGTGTGTGCATAGTCCTCGCAATGGCTTTGGACGAAGTCGAGCGGGCCGACCGTCGTCTGCGCCTTGCCGGAGATCGTGAACAGCAACGGATGTGTTGCAGGACAGCGCTGAGGATCAGCTGAAACGACGGTAGTTTGCGGCCGGAAGACGCCGATGAAGGCCTGGTCGTCGCAGCGATCGTCCCCGCCGGCCAAGGTTGCCCAGGAAGCGGCCAATGCCAGGGTCGCAAGCAATGTTTTCGAGGTCTTATGAGTCATTTTTCGTTCTCCCTATCTCTTTGTTTCTCGGTCCACGATGGACCAACTAGTCTGTTGCGCAGCCTGAACGGCAGCAGCGCGATAGTCCTGAGGGAAACCTGCCGAACGCCTGATGTATCCTTCGACGGGTAGTTCAATAGTTCGAAGCAGAACAGGGACAACGTGGCGGGCGGCTTCGAAAACAGCTTTCGCATCAGCGACATCGTGGTGGAACCCGCGTCGTCCCGTGTCTCGAGACCGGACGGGGTAAAGCACGTCGAGCCGCGTGCCATGGATGTGCTGGTGTTCCTCGCCCAGCATGCTGACCGTGTGGTGAGCCGCGACGAGCTCATCCGGGCGGTCTGGAAACATCCCAATGTCACCGACGACGCCTTGTCGCGGTGCATCTCGCTATTGAGGCAGGCCCTGGGTGACGACCAGGCGAAGCCGCGATTTCTCGCGACGGTACCCAAGCGCGGCTATCGACTCATCGCGCCGGTAGTTCGGGAGTCGGCGGCCCCCTCCCCGGCCGACGCGCCCTTCACGGTAGCCGTGCTGCCTTTCCAGAATCTCTGCGGCGACCCGAGCGACGAGTACATGGCCGACGGGATCACGGAACTCCTGATCTCGAACCTCGCGTGCCTGCCATCGCTGCGCGTGATCTCGCGCACCTCGTCGATGCACTACAAGGGGACCAAGTCCCGCCTGGCGGATATCGCCGGCGAACTCGGTGCCAATCGCGTCATCGAGGGGTCAGTCCTGCGTTCCGCCCACGAGTTGCAGGTGGTCGTTCAGCTCATCGATCCCGCCACGGATGTCCACCTGTTCACGAGAACCTATACGCGCGCACTGAAAGACGTCCTGCGACTGCAAAACGAAATCGCTTGGGTAGTCGCCGAAGAAATCGGTGCAAACCTTTCGCAGCCCGCGCGGGCACGGTTGCCGCAGGCACGCCCGTTGAACGAGGACGCGATGCAGAGCTATCTGCGCGCGCGCCACTTCTGGGGCCAGCGCACGCCGGAAGGGTTTCAGAAGGCGATCCGGGAGTACGAGGCGAGCATTGCGGCGGAGAGCAATTTCGCGCCTTCGCAAGCCGGCCTGGCGAATACCTTCATGACCATGGCGCTCTACGGCGTGGCGCCGCCCGCGCCGTTGTTCGAACGTGTCCGCGGCCTGGTTGATCGTGCCATGGCGCTCGATCCGGCCGGAGCGGAATCGCTCACGGCGTGCGGGGCTCTCAAACTATTCGGCGACTGGGATATCAAGGGTGCCGCGGAGATGCTCAACCGGGCGCTCGAGGTGAATCCAAGTTACGACCTAGCGCGGCTCGGGTTCGCCGACGCACTGCTGTTCCAGAATGATTTCGATGCGGCGCTGCGCGAAATGCATCTCGCGCTGCGCGTGAATCCGTTCGACCTGGGTTTGCAGATGAACCTGGGCCAATTCCTCGGCTTCGCGCGACGTTTCGAAGAGGCGGCCGCGCAGCTGCGGCGCACGCTCGACATGGGCCCGCATTTCTGGCCGGCGCGCTGCCTGCTCGCCGAGACCCTGGCCATCCTGGGCGATGGCCCCGGTGCAAGACAGCAGCTCGAACGCGCAACCGAAGACATCCCGGTGGCGCGCATTTTCCAGCCTCAAGCGCTGGTGCACGCGTTTCTCGGCGAGCGCGAGCCGGCACTCGCGATATTGGCCAACCTCGAGGCGTCGCGTGCGTCGCGCTACGTGCCGGCCTGGGAGATTTGCCGCGGTTATATGGCGCTCGGCGATGCCGATCGCGCGTTCCACTGGATAGACCTCGGAATCGAAGAGCGATCGCCGCCTGTTCTTTCTCTCGGCATCGTTCCCGGCAACGACGCGTTGCGCAAGGATCCGCGCTACATCGAGCGCCTGGCACGCCTCGGACTTCCCACGGCCTGAGGGCTCACAGAGAGCCGGTGAACGTGATGATGATCTCGCCCGTCGCGAAATCGAGCGAGCCCGCCGAAACACCTTTGCCGCGAGCACGCGTGAATTTTCCCGTGCCGCCGGTGTTCTTCCAGGTCCCATCCACGATGACGAACTTGCCATCGGCGGAGTGCAATATCCGACCTTCGTAGGTCCCCTGGAGCACATCTCCGTCGGTCGTCGTGAATTTCGAATCGCCGCGTACGAACACGGTGTGCGCAGCATCTTCGCAGTGGGTTTGAACGAATTCCACCTCACCAATCGTCGACTGCGCCTTACCCGACATGGTGAAGAACAATGGATGTGGCTCCGGGCAACGTTCCGGGTTGTCCTTCACCACCACAGTCGATTGTGGTTTGAACACGGCGATGAATTCGTGATTGTTCCGGGAGCCGCGCCCGGAGTCGGCTGCGGCCAATGCTGCGCAGGACAGAATTCCGGCCAGGGTGGCAACCAGGGACTTCATGTTCATGCTTCCTGCCTAGTTACGAACGGTAATCGCGCGGCGCAGTGTCGCATTGTCGGTGAGCGCCGCCAGCATGAATGCCGCGACATCGGCGCGCGTGGCCTGCGACCACGGGAACCAGTCGAGGTCGTCCCCGGATTCGAGCCGCCCAAGTGCCTGGGCGTAGTTCAGGCGCACGGGACGAACGATGGTCCAGTCGAGACCGCTATCCCTGAGATGCTGTTCCTGGATCTCCTTGTCGTTCATGACATCGCGCAACACGAGCCGAACGATCGATGCGATTCCGAAGCGCCCTGTGTGACGGCTGGATCCAATGCTCGTGGAGGTCTCGACGACGGCTCGCCGCACACCGTACTTGTTCATCGCTGCAATGAAGTGCGTGGTGCCCACCGAACATACCGGCACCTTGGGTTGTTTGCGTGCGCGGTCAGCGGGGCGGTCCGGCATGTTGCCCAGGGCGCAGAGAACGGCGTCCTGGCCAGCCATCGGAGCGTCAACGGTAGACGGCACCATCACATCGCCTACGACGACCCGCAGCGCTGCGTGTTTTTTCGTGAGCCGTGCCGAATCGCGGACAAAGGCGGTGACGTTGTGCCCGAGCGCCAGGGCCTGGTCGACGAGGTGCTGGCCCGTGGCGCCGCTTGCGCCGAGTATCAGCACGTTCACCGAGTCGACCTCCGCGGCGCCTGCGCCAGCATATTTGCTAGCGTAGCGCAGGAGGCCCGCCCGAGTCAGGTCTGACAGTTAGCTAGCGCGCCGCAGCGAGATGGGTAATTGCAAGGCGCGACCACAGCCGGTCCACCTCGGATCTGCGATCGTCGGCTAGGACGATGGCACGCGCGGAGAGCTCGCGCATGTGCCCGCGATTCACCAGTATCAACAACGCCCCGGCCAATCGCCCGAAGTGCACGGAACGGGCCAGTGCCGATCCGGTGGGAACTGCGAGCGTGCTGCACAGCTCCGCGGGCAGCTGCCAGCTCTCGGCGATGCGCAGTGCCGTACGCGGCACCCACTCGTCGAGCAGTTTGGCCAGGGGTGCTGGGCGCATGCCGTCGGCTTCCGCCAGGCAATGCTCGCGCGCGATGCGAAACACGGTATTGCTGGCGAGGCCGAGCAGCAGCACCAAGAGCCGCGCGCTGAAGGCGTCGCCGCGCTCGATGCGTGCGGCATGCAGTTCCGCACATGCCGCGGCGTACTGTCCATGCTCCCACGTGGCTTCGGCAAACGAGGAGAACGGACCTCCCGCGCCAGTCATGACAGGATGCAGCAGCGCGGTGGCCACCAGCGAGCGCAATCCATCGGTGCCCACGAGCGAGACCGCCTTCTCCAGGCTGTCGATCGGCTTGGCGCCGCTCACTCTATAGAAGGAGCTGTTGGCGAGTTTCAGGAGACCCACGAGCAGCGTGCCATCGTCGCCGATGATCCTCGCCATCTCGCGCATCGAGTTCGTGTCGCTGTTGATGGCGCTCATCAGGCGCGGCAACAGCGAGGGTCGGCGTGGCAGGTATTTCGCCTGAAGCTCCAGGTCACCGAGCACGCGCGCGGCCGGCTCGAGCGTGGCGAGCTCCCACTCCGTCGCTTCGCTTCGAAGATCGGTGAGGCTCGAGTCCAGTGCGAGCGCCGTGAACCGCAACATGGCGACATTCGCATGCACGCCCGCCGCCGGGCTGCCGTCTCCGGAGCCCAGGGTGCCAGGCGGTATTCGGCTTCCCTTCCGATCCTTGCTCGACCGAAGTCCGGGGCGTGCACCCGATCGGCCGAACCACTGATCCACGAGGGAGCCGATCCCGGAGCGGAAGTCGGCAATCATGGTTTTCGGTTATCGGCGCGAGCGTATCGAACTGAAGATCCCGGCTGATCTTCTCAAACTATGTCAAGTCGGCAGACGCCAGACGCATATATAAAGAGTGAGTCCAGGCTAGCGCCACTCGTCCATCGCCGAGGTCTTGGATGCCGGGCTCGAGATATCGATTCTCTGGAACACCAGGCTGACGTTTTCGTAAAGCGTTTCCGCTCTGACGGCAGAGGCGTGTTTCGCGCCTTCAAAGTCGCCGGGGGTTGCGATGAATTGCTTGATCTCGCTGATCTGCACGTTGGTGAGCCGGATGCTGTAGGCGAGCACTTCCTGGCCCCTGGTATCCGTGCGCGTGAAGTCGATGGTCAGCGTCTTGATCATGTCGTTCGAAGTCAGGGTTGCGAACAGCTGCGGCGAGCTCTCGCCAACCATCCGGGTCAACGTGATCGCTCCATGCTGACGCTTGCCGGACGCCTGCCCCGTGGACACGTCGCGCGGCGACTTGACCGTGTAGTCGAAATCGAGCGCTTCGTACTTTCCCGCGAATCGCGAGGTTTCAGGCGCGAACTTGAGGCCCTTTGTCGTGCTATCGATCGAGTAGTAGATCGAATCGGCATGCGCGCCCATGGCGATCAACAAGAGTGCGGCGGTGCTCAGCAGGATCGACGGTTTCATGCTTCGGGACTCCCGGAGGCTGGTTTGCAACAGGTCTCGGGCTAGAACGAGGCAGGCAGACGAAGTGGTTCAAGGCTCTGGTCCACCGAGCCATACAATGCGCCCATGGACATTTCAGATGACGACCTGCGCACCTGCGTGCGGGTACTGCGAGCCATCGAGGCAGATCGTTCGCGCCTCACCCGCCTGACCCAGGAACAACGGCGCGAGCTGCTGACCCTGGCCGGGCTGGTCGCAAAACCAGAGCGACACAATCTCGTGCGGATGGCGAAGGCTTTTCGGCGTGCCGAGCGGGAAGCCGCGAAGGAGCAGGATCGCAAGGCCATCGAGCAGGCCGGCCTGCGCCAGCAACGGCGCTCGCCCGTTTTCGCTCCGCTATGGCTGGAACCGCCCAAACCGGAGGACCTCGACGAGCGGCCGCGCCTCAACAAGGAGCGCGATTGCTACGTGTGCAAGCAGCCCTTCACGAAGGTGCATCGCTACTACGATTCGATGTGCGAATCCTGCGGCGACTTCAACTACGCCAAGCGCGAGCAGAGCGCCGACCTCTCCGGCCAGTACGCGCTGATCACCGGCGCTCGCGTGAAGATAGGCTACCAGGCTTCGCTCAAACTACTGCGCGCCGGCGCGCACGTCATCGTCACGACGCGTTTCCCGGTCGATGCGGCCGGCCGCTATTGGCAGGAAGCGGATTTCCAGTCGTTCCGGGACCGGCTGCAGATCCACGGCCTGGACCTGCGACACACACCGAGCGTCGAGCTGTTCGCAAAGTATCTCGCGGAGCGGTTGCCGCGCCTCGACCACATCCTCAACAACGCCTGCCAGACCGTGCGCCGCCCGGCGGGATTCTTTCAACACCTGCTGGCGCGGGAGGCCGAGTCGATCGCGGGTTTTCCCAACGATCTGCGCAGTGTGCTCTCGGGCCATGACGAGTTGTGCCGGATGCTGGAAGGCTCGGGCGCGCAAACACCCGGCACGCTGCCGGCGGTACCGGAACACAATGCCGGCGAGGGGCTCGTGCATAGTGCCGAACTCTCGCAACGACGCTACCTGGACGAGGACTACCGCGACGGCGACGCACTCTTTCCCGCGAACCGCTTCGACGAGGACCGCCAGCAGGTCGACCTGCGCGAGATGAACAGCTGGCGCCTGCGCATGCACGAAGTCGAAACGCCCGAGCTGCTCGAGGTGCAGCTGGTGAACGCCATCGCTCCCTACATCCTCAACGCCCGCCTGAAGCCGCTCATGGTGCGTACTGCCGGCGCTCACAAGCACGTCGTCAACGTCAGCGCGATGGAGGGCCAGTTCTATCGCGCTACCAAGACCGACAAGCACGCGCACACCAACATGGCGAAGGCGGCGCTGAACATGCTCACCCGCACGAGTGCCCCCGACTTCGTGAAGGATGGCATCCACATGAACGCCGTGGACACCGGCTGGATCACCGACGAAGACCCCGCTGTCCACGCGGCGCGCAAGGCCGAGCTCGGGTTCTCACCACCGCTGGATATCATCGACGGCGCGGCGCGGATCGTGGACCCGATCTTCGCCGGCCGGCTGACCGGCGAGCACTTCTGGGGGCAGTTCCTGAAGGACTACAAGCCCACGCCGTGGTAGTAAGACACGGCGCGCAAACGCCGGCTCATTCCGCGACCTTCGCCGCATCGATGCGGAATCGCAGCGCCTGCATCTGCTCGGGCGTGAGGTTGGCCAAACCGCTCGCCGCCCCGGCCTGCTCACCCGGCTTGACCACCGACTGGATGGCCACGGCCTTTCCCTGCTGCACGATGTTGCCACTGGCGTCGACCAGCACCGGTGTCACCAGGATTCCCGTGAGCGGCACCTTCGAGCGGTTCTGAACGACGACCATCACGCGGCCCTGCGAATCGGCCTGGGCTCCGGCCGCGACGTAATTGCCCAGGTTCTGCGGCAGGTCCATTTTCGTGTATTCGAGAGCGGCCGCCTGCCCGAGCGGGCTTTCCGACGCCGCTGCGGCCTCGTAGTACTTGCGCGCCGTCTCGGTATCACCGCGATCGCGCGCGAAGTTTCCGAGGTAATACGCGGCGGGGACCGTGGGCAGGAGTTGCGTGC
>Ga0315912_10003597_pt1 | contig 15289 bp, 13 predicted proteins | sample VfabasoilMG_FD_204469 | JGI IMG/M metagenome (GOLD analysis project Ga0315912, IMG submission 204469) | Garden soil microbial communities collected in Santa Monica, California, United States - V. faba soil | ecosystem: Environmental > Terrestrial > Soil > Garden | place: USA: California... | reverse complement strand
GTCTGCAGCATCAGGTATCGCAGTTATTATTCAGCAGATGATTGATGCTGATGTTTCCGGTGTGGCGTTCGGTATCAACCCGATCAGTCACGACAAAAACGAGCATGTAATCAATGCCGTTTATGGTTTGGGAGAAGGAATTGTTTCGGGGATGCTAAATGCTGATCTGTTTGTAATTAAAGACAACGTCATCAACCAGACGATTGCGGAAAAAAACGAAAAAGTGAGCTACAATTCCCTAATGGGATATGGTACTCAAATCACGAAAGTGGCACAAGGTGAAGTCAACCGGCCTTCACTCAACAACAACCAGGTCCATGAAATATCATCTCTGTTATCTCAACTGGAGGGTTACTGTAAAAAACCCCAGGATATTGAATTTGCTTACAAAGGCGATACATTATATCTACTCCAGGCCAGGCCCGTAACAACAATACCTGTAACTGAAGCGCCTGCCGGAAATAATCAAAATGAAATTATCTGGGATAACAGTAACATTATAGAGTCTTATCCCGGAACAACACTGCCGCTCACATTTTCTTTCATTATTCAAATGTATGAAGCCGTGTATGTGCAATTATCTGCCGTACTAGGGATCCATAGATCAAAAATTGAACAAAATAAACAGGTGTATGCTCATATGCTGGGGCTTTTAAACGGCAGGGTCTATTATAATCTCAATAACTGGTACATCTCCCTTTCACTGCTGCCCGGTTACGCAGTAAATGCAGATTTTATGGAGAAAATGATGGGGGTGAAGGAGAAATTTCCTGTAGAGATTGAAAATAGAAAAACAAAACTGAAAGACTATTGGGATATTGTTACAGCGGTTTGGGGCATATTTAAAAACCTGGTTACTATAGAGAGGCAAAGAAAAAATTTTCAATCTGATTTTGACAGAATAATGAGTGTGTATGACAAGTATGATTTTAAAAACCTCGCTCCCCATGAACTGATGCTTTTGTATACGAATTTTGAACAAACGCTGCTGAAAAAATGGAAAGCGCCTCTGGTAAATGATTTTTTTGCCATGATATTTTTCGGGCTGCTTCAAAAAAAACTGCAAAGTGCGGGTTTTTCAGATACAGAAAATCTCCATAACGACCTTTTATGCGGTTCGGGAGATATTATTACCGTAAAGCCAATTGAGATTACGATGTCGATTACTCACCTCATTATGCAGCAACCTGAAACTCAAAAATTGTTCGAAGAAAATCAACCTGATGATATATGGAAACAACTACAGCTGCCCGCATTCAAACAGGTCTTTGATGAAGTGATGAAATATATCCGTTATTGGGGCGACAGAAGCGGTAGCGAACTCAAATTAGAAACAGTTACTTATCATCAGAACCCGGCTGCTTATATCAGGATCCTCAGGGCGTATGTTTTGAATCGTGTCGATGCAGAAACCGCTCACCATCATGCACAGCGAGATACCAGGAAAAAGGCGGAGGAAAAAGTGTATTCCGGGATAAGATCTCCTCTCAAAAAACTGACGCTCAGGTACATCTTAAACAGAGCAAGATATTTTGTAAGCAACAGGGAAAACCTCCGTTACCAGCGAACGAGAGGGTTTGGTATGGTGAGAAAAATATTTCTTGAAATAGGCGAACGGTTTTCACAATACCAGGTGATTGAGGCACCACGTGATATTTTTTATTTGACCAAAGACGAAATTTTTCAATTTATTCAGGGAACAGCAACCACAAATCATTATAAGCAATTGGTAACACTCCGGAAAGCCGATTACGAAAGATTTGAAAAAATGAATATGCCCGAAAGAATTCGTACAAAAGGCATGCCTTATGAGTCGATAAAAAAAATCATCTATACTGAACCTGAAACGCAAAACAGCGCAACAGAACTAAAGGGAACAGGATGCTGCGCAGGTAAAGTGAAAGGGAAGATACGGGTTGTACTCGATCCCGAAGAAATTGAAAGTTTGGACAACGATATCCTCGTCACCTCAAGTACCGACCCTGGTTGGGTCACATTATTTCCAACATGTTCGGCAATATTGGTTGAACGTGGCAGCCTGCTCAGCCATTCAGCCATCGTTTCCAGGGAACTTGGGATCCCATGCATCGTTGGCATAAAAAATTTACTCGGAATTGTGCGCACCGGCATGGTGGTAGAAATGGACGGAAGCGCCGGTACCATAAATATTATTTCACAGGAATAACACAAATGAAAAATACATATCTCCAGGACGTTCAATTTGATTTGATCCGCTATGCAAACTGCTGGGAAGATGCCGACGTGTTGTTGAGCGGGCTGCACGTACAACCCGAGAGCATTGTGGGATCGATCGCCTCGGCAGGTGATAATTCATTTGCATTACTTTCATGTAACCCGCGGCAGGTGATTGCAGTGGACCTGAGCCATGAACAATTATTTTTAACTGAGCTCAAAAAAATTGCGATCAAAAATCTCGATAGAAATTCTTTCCTTGCCTTTATCGGTGTTGAGCCTTGTGCCAACAGACTTGAAATTTATTATTCTTTTTCAGACCAGTTGAGTGCGAACGCAAAAAAATACTGGGATAGCCGCCTCTCGGGTATTAACAAGGGCATTATTTACGATGGCAAGTTTGAAAAATATTTCCACCTGTTCCGAACATCAATTCTGCCATTGATTCATCGCAAAAAATATGTAATCCGTTTGTTGGAAAAAAAGAGCCCTGATGAACAAAAACAATTTTACAATAGCACATGGAACTCGTGGCGCTGGCGTTTATTATTTAAAATATTTTTCAGCAAATTTATGATGGGGCGGTTTGGGAGGGACCCCGAATTTCTGAGGCATGTGGATATTCACGTTGGAAATTTTGTATTTCAAAAGGCAGAAGCGCATTTATCGGCAGCACATTGCCAGCAGAATTATTTTCTGCACATGATCATGCTCGGCTATTTCGGTGCACGATTGCCGTTCTATCTTCGGGAAGAGCATTACAACCGGATACAGGAAAATATTGATAAACTCACCATCCGCCATGGCTATATCGAAGACGCATTTACACCCGGCGAGAAATTTGACTATTTGAATCTTTCAAATATTTTTGAGTACATGTCTGCTACACAGTTCTCGGAAATAGCTGTTAAAATACATGGCGCCATGCGTACAAATGGCCGTATCGCCTACTGGAACCTGATGGCACTCCGGAAACTCTCAGAAATTTTGCCCGCTCAATTTGAGGCTGTCGCAGCTTCTGAAAATTTACAGGTACCTGATAATGGATTTTTTTACCGTTCATTTATTTGTGAAACGACCCGATGAGCAACAACCTCCAACATATGATCATTCTGGCGGGCGCATTTCTGGTTTTATTTATTGTTGCAGAAATATTATATCATCGCCTGCATGTAAAAGCTGAGATCACCCGGAAAATCGTTCATATCGGAACAGGATTGCTTACGTTACTTTTTCCCGTATTGCTCTCTTCTCACTGGTGGGTACTATTATTATGTGGCTCTTTTTTTCTTCTCCTGGTCCTGAGCATGCGGTATCACCTGCTGAAAAGTATTCATGCCATTGACCGACGTTCCGTGGGGAGCCTTGTTTACCCTGTTATTGTTTATGGATGTTTTCTTGCGTGGGAAAAAATTGAAAAACCAATCCAGCCCGGTTATTCATTTTTTTATGTTCCGATCCTGGTGATGGCGCTGGCTGATCCTGCAGCAGCCCTGACAGGCAAATCATGGCCTAAAGGTGTTTTTAAAATAGGCAATGAACGGAAATCGCTGAGCGGATCATCTGCTTTTTTTATTGTGGCCCTGATCGTGGCATGTTGTTTTTTTTATTTTTCATCGGGATACTCCTTTGAGCGTTCTTTCACCGATGCAATTTTGATCGCATTGATTTCTGCTGTCGTCGAGGCGGTAAGCAGGAATGGATTTGATAATCTGACCATACCAGTCAGTGTTCTGGCGTGTATGTACTTTTTTATGATAATCTGATGACCGGACTTCAGGAAAAAATCATCACCGATCCACTTTTGATCAGGCAGTATGCTGAAATCCTGCTGCAGGAAATTTATACACCGGATGAACTCGTTCATAAACAGCAGGAGCAGTATAATGAAACATTGCTCGATCATGTTGTTTTCATATTTAAAAATGACCAGCCCCTGGCTAAAGCGGCCGTATATTTGAATCCATATATCAGGGTGGCGAATAAAAAAACAGGATTGATCGGGAATTATGAATGCGTTGCCGACACTGCGGTTTCCGGTTTTCTGATGAAGTATATTGAATCGTGGGCAAAGGAAAATGAGTGTGCATATATTTTAGGCCCGATGAACGGAAGCACCTGGGACCAGTACCGGTTTGCGTTGAAATTCGATACACCCCCCTTTTTTACAGAAGATTATGTTCCTGCATATTATGTTAAACAGTTTATGCAGATGGGATTCAACCCTGTTGCCAATTATTATTCGCATGTGCTTGACCGGGAAAACGGGCTGAACAAAAATAACGGCAAAGAAGCTGAGCGTATGTTCAGGGAAAAAGGGATGCAGATGCGGGAAATTTCCACCGAACATTTTGAGCGGGATATCACGCTCATTTATGAATTATCAGCCAGCGCTTTTCAAAATAATTTTTTATTCAGCCCGGTTACACTTGCTTATTTCACAAAAAAGTACCTCCCTGTCAAAAACATCATCGACCCGCAACTTGTTTTGCTTGTATTTGACAGTTTAGACCAATTAGTTGCGTTTATCTTCTGCCTGCCCGATATCTATCACTCCGACAGCAAAACAGTGGTTGTAAAATCCATTGCCAGACACAACGAACCCGCATATGCCGGCATCAGCCGGTGGCTGTTCCCCGAAATTTTGGAAAGGTCTTTTCAAAAAGGCTATTCCAGGATCATCAATGCATTTATGCATGAAGAAAATATTTCTTCTGCCATTTCAAAACAATTCAGATCACAACCTTACAGAACCTACCAGCTGTTTTTAAAACAAATTACCTGAACCCGACACAAAATATTATCCACTTGTTTTTGACAGCCGCACATACGCATGCTGAACAGGTTGCCATGATCGAGTCCGGCAGGGCGATGACTTATTTAGAACTTGAGGAAGCAATAAAACAACGTGCAGGCCATTTTCATAAAAAAGGAATTCGTAAAGGTGACAGGATCCTTGTGCTGTTACCAATGAGCACCGAATTATATATTGACGTGCTGGCTATTTTTTATATGGGGGCAGTGGCCGTATTCCTCGATGCCTGGGTGAACAAAAAAAGGATGGAGCTCTGTTGCCGTATGGCAGCATGCAAAGGATTGATTGCATCATTTAAAATAAGAATGATCGGTTTATTGTCGAAGGAGATCAGAAAAATCCCAATAAAATTATCTCCTTCAAAAAAAGGTGATGGAATAAATGCCGCACCTGCCGATGTAAATGATTCAGACACTGCATTAATTACATTCACAACCGGAAGTACCGGCATCCCAAAAGCAGCTGACCGTACACATGTATTTTTGAAGGCTCAGTTTGATGCCCTGCAGCCGCTGCTGCCGAAACATACGGGAGGAGATATGACCTTGTTGCCTATTGTATTGCTCCTCAACCTGGGTACCGGAAAAACAAGTGTCATTGCAAATTTTAAAGCATCAAAGCCCCGGAGTTTTGATCCCCCAAAAATTTATGACCAGTTGCAACATCACCGTATTGAATCAATTACATTTTCGCCGTACTATTTAATGAGCCTGGCAAATTATTGCCTTGAAAACAAACTTAAGCTACCGCACCTTCAAAATATTTTGTCGGGTGGTGGGCCGGTATTTCCACACGATGCATCAATTATCAAACTGGCATTTCCTCATGCAGCATTTACAATTGTTTACGGCTCTACAGAAGCAGAACCGATTGCGCATATCGACAGCACAGAGTTGCTTCGCTTAACAAAACAACATATACAAACAGGCCTGCCTGTCGGCAAACCGGATGCTTCCGCCCGTATTCAGATCATACCGATCGACGAATACCCCGTAAAACAGGTGACAGCATTGCCCGCAGGTTCACCAGGTGAAATTATTGTTGCCGGGAAACATGTATTACAATCTTATATCAATAATGAAGAAGCGTTCAAACAAAACAAGATCGCCGACAACGGAGTTATCTGGCACCGTACAGGGGATGCGGGATATGTAAATGAAAACGGCGAATTATTTTTGCTGGGACGATGCAAACAAATTATCCACTTGGGTGAACAGCATTATTACCCTTTTTTAATTGAGGAGGAATTGAAACGTGTTCCTGGTATCGTTGCAGGTACACTGATCTTGAAAAATGACCAGCCCCATGTGATCTATCAACATGAGCAGATTTTTGATAAAGAAACATTTTTACAACAACTGGAACGGTTACAAATTTCTGCTTTCCGGTGTGTAGCAATAAAACAGATGCCGATGGACAAAAGGCATCATACCAAAATTGATTATGAAATACTGAATAAGATGAAAATTTAAATCGCCGGTGAACTCACAACTATTTATTCTTTTTCATCGCTTCCCACATCGCCTGCGTCATCACACCTCTAAACCCACTATGGTCCTGACCGGTATCGAATGAAGTCGCCATACGTGCTGTGATCCGGTAACTGGCGCAATACACGTCGTTGCATAAAAATGAACCGCCACGTTTTACACGTACAATATTATATGGCTGGTTTGGATCGTAAGATGTTGCAGGCCCATTCGGGTTTTCCATCAGCTTAGCATCAGCACATGTTTGATAATAATCGTCACGATAAAAATCAGCGCACCATTCCCAGACATTACCCGCCATATCATATAATCCATATCCATTTGGCGCAAAAGATTTTACCGGTGCAGCCGTTTCATATCCATCTTCACTTGTATTGATATCGGGAAAATGCCCCTGCCAGCTATTGGTATGTTTTGCGAGATCTTTATCATTTCCCCAGGGATATATCGCATCATCCATTCCGCCACGTGCGGCAAATTCCCATTCGGCTTCAGTGGGTAATCGTTTACCTGCCCATTTGCAATAGGCCACTGCATCATCCCAGCTGATATGCACCACGGGATAATTTTCTATTGCTGTAACAGATGTTTCTGGTCCCTGCGGATGTTGCCAGTCGGCGCCGGGAACAAACGACCACCACTGCATATAATTTTCCAGGTCGACCGGGCCTGATGTTTTTGCAAATACCATCGATGCCGGTTGCAACATTTCATCGGGCGGCCGTGGTGTACCGGGTGGCACTTGTTTTTTTAATTCTTCCCAGTCGATAGGAATTTCCGAAGTGGTTTTATAACCGGTAGCTTTTACAAATCGGGAAAATTCAGCATTCGTTACTTCCGTCATATCCATCCAAAACCCGTCGATCTTTACCCGGTGTGCCGGCGACTCGTCGGTGCGGCGTTGCGGATCGGTATCGGTGCCCATGATAAATTCACCGCCGGGTATCCAAACCATACCCGGAGGACCGTCAACAGGTGTAACGGTATTTCCGGTAAGTACAATGTTTTTAACAGGAGCCTGGGATGAGGTGGAATCAGTACACGAAATAAACAATAACAGGATCGCCATGAAGCCGAGTACGGTCACGATCTGTTTTGAATTTTGCTTCATGTATACAAAGATACGACGCCGCCATAAATGAGATCCCGCTATGAAATTAAAACGCAACATTAAAACCAATATATCCGCCAAACGTACTGATGGTGGTATTATCGTCAACCAGGTTTGTCTGCCCCTGCATCTCCACACCACCACACCTGTCGGCAAACCCAAACGTGCCGATATAACCAATATCCAGCCGTATCATTTTAGATGAAAGAAGGGCAATATCGGCACCCGCACCATACGCCACGCCCACATCCAGTTTATTTACACAAAATACCGTCGACTCCGAAGCATTCCTGTTATTATTGTTTGCTTCGATCGGAACAGGAAACTGCACGGAAGAGGCGGCATTAAATCCCACCTGCGGGCCGGCAAATAAAACATAATTGAGTATGCGTGTTTTATCGGTGTTGAGTGTGAACAAAACCGGGATATGAATATTATCGAGGTGAACGACACATTCTTTATTTCTTTCGATATAGAGTTTGTATTGCATCGAATGATACATCAAACCTGTTTGTATGCTGAAATAGCGGTTGATGATCGTATTGAAAGAGAGGTTGAGGCCGTAACCAAGTTCCGGATCGCCGTATTGTTGCTGGCCATCGGAAAGTTTGGTGTCCCAGACAGAAAAGACCGGTGCGAAGAAAACACCTATTTCATGTTTCTGATCTGTTTCAAGCAGTTGATATGCCTGTTGTGCGGTTGCGTGATAGGTATACAAAATCAAGGCAACGAGTAGAGTTTGTTTCATGTCTCATCGTTAAAAGGTTCACAATAAGCGCTCGTGGTTCGGGCGAGCTCGGGATAATTGGGCGAGTCTTCTGTAATGATTCAAGAAGCCTGCCATTTCCATATACGTAAGTTTTGAGCGGCTGAGTTTGTACCTGCAGATATTTTTTGTGGAAATTCCTCCCGTAAATATGTCGTCGATTTCCTCACCGGAATTTCACGTGTTAAAACATGCGGCCATAAGGCTTTTAACATTCCCGCTGGTATTATTTTCTATATTTGGCTGACTAAAAACCAGTTATATGTTGCGTTATAGCCTGATCACCCTGCTCATTATTTCCGCCATCGTTTCCTGTAAACAAAAACCGGAAGCCGATGAAAATACCTACGCCAATTTTTTGAATGATTATGTCGACTCCACCGTGAGCCCCGGCGACGACTTTTTCAAATTCGCTGTGGGCAAATGGCTGAAAAACAATCCGATACCTGAAAGCGAAAGATCGTGGGGGATATGGAGTTTGGTGAACGAAGAAAATTATAAACGCATCCGCCAGATCAATGAAGAAGCCGCCGCCGATAAAACCGCTAAAGCCGGCAGCAATACACAAAAGATCGGCGATTTCTGGTTCACGGGTATGGACTCGGCCACCATTGAGAAACAGGGCATCACACCCCTGCAGCCTGAACTGGATAAGATCAACGCCATGAGCACCATGCAGGATGTGATCGACCAGGCAGCATACCTCCAGTCGATAGGCGTGGATGTATTATTCGGCAACTATATTTTCCAGGATGAAAAAAACAGCGAAAAATTCCGCATCCATCTTTACCAGGGTGGTATCGGCCTGCCCGACCGGGATTATTATTTCGACAACGACGAACGCACAACAAATATCCGGGCCGAATATCTGAAACATGTGGCCAATATATTTAAGTTGATGAAAGTGGATGAAACCACAGCAGAAAAAAATGCGCAAACCATTATGCGCATGGAAACCGATCTGGCAAAATTTTCACGCAAGCTGGAAAAATTGCGTGACCCTTATGAGAATTATAATAAAATGAGTGTGGCCGATGCCGACCATTTATGCGATGCCGTACGCTGGGCGGATTTTCTGAATAACGTTGGCGCTAAAAATATCGATACGGTTATTGTAGGGCAACCTGAATTTTTTGCCCAACTCAGCAAAAGTTTAAAAACAGAACCCGTCGACAACTGGAAGGTATATATGCAATGGCACCTGGTTCATAGTTTCGCCGGTGAGCTGAGCAGCGACTTCGACAAAGAGAGTTTTAATTTTTACGGCACCATCATGAACGGCACCAAAGCACAACGCCCACGATGGAAACGGGTACTCGATGCAGAAGAAGATGCCATGGGATTTATGCTCGGTCAATTGTATGTAGAAAAATATTATCCGCCGGAAGAAAAAGCGAGGTATGAAAAGATCGTCGACAATGTGATGGAAGCATACAGGGTGCGCATCGATAAACTCGACTGGATGAGCGACTCCACGAAACAAAAAGCGATGATCAAATTAAATACGGTGATGAAAAAAGTGGGTTACCCCGACCACTGGCGTGATTATTCGTCGCTGGAAATTAAACGGGATGCCTATGTGCTCAATGCGATCAGGGCGAATAAATACCTGGTGGGTTACGAGATATCGAAATTATATAAACCGGTGGACCGCACCGAGTGGGATATGACACCACAAACATGGAATGCTTATTATAACCCGGGCAATAATGAAATTGTTCTGCCTGCGGCAGCATTTATTGTTCCCGGTGTGCCGGATAAATATGTGGACGATGCGATCGCTTATGGGTATGCAGCGGGTTCCACGATCGGTCATGAGATCACACATGGTTTCGACGACCAGGGCAGCCAGTTTGATGAAAAAGGGAATTTAAAAGAGTGGTGGACGGCAAGTGATCGTGCGCAGTTTCTCGAACGCACACAAACGATCGTCAAACAATTTAATGGTTATGTGGTGATCGACACGATTCATGTAAACGGTGATGCCACCCAGGGTGAAAATATCGCCGACCTCGGTGGTATGTTGTTGGGTTTGGATGCATTTAAAATGACGGAGCAGTATAAAGAAGGAAAGATCGTCGGCGGCTATACACCGGTGCAGCGTTACTTTTTGGGATTTGCTTTGTCGTGGTATGGTAAATACCGTGATGAGGCGTTGGTGCTGCGGGCAAAAACCGATGTGCATTCACCAAATTTTTTGCGTGTGAACGGCCCTGCCAGCAATATCCCCGAATTTTATGAAGCCTTCGGCATCAAGCCGGGTGATAAGATGTATGTGGAGGATAGTTTGCGGGTGAAGATCTGGTAGAAGGAGGAAGCAGGGAGGAGAGAGGAGGAGTTGGCAGTGGGCAGTGGGCAGTAGGCAGGGAGGAATGATGAATAATGAGTTATCAATAATCAATAATGAAGAACTCTTAACCTTGAACTTTGAACCTTAAACCTTAAACCTTGAACCTTGAACCTTTCGCAGTCGCAGTAGATGAATAACCAGTAATTAATAACCAATAACAAAACCCAGAATCCGCCAGAGGGCGGACAGGCCCAGAACCTTGAACCTTGAACTTTGAACCTCGAACCTCGAACCCTTCCCTCATCTCTCATCTTTAATCTCATTCCATGATTGAAAAAGTAAATCTCGAAAACAAATTCTCCATGATCAATGATCACTGGAACCCGCGGATTGCAGGTGAACTGAACGGGCAGCAGGTGAAACTGGTGAAATTCCAGGGTGAGTTTGTATGGCATAAACACGATGCGGAAGATGAATTGTTTTTTGTGGTGGAAGGGGAATTCAAAATGGAATTCAGGGATAAAACGATTGTACTGAAGCAGAATGAATTTCTCATTGTGCCCCGCGGCACCGAGCACCGCCCTGTTGCAGAGCAGGAAGTATCTGTATTATTATTTGAACCGGCCTCCACCTTAAATACGGGTGATACGGTAAATGAGATGACGAAAGAGAAACTGGACAGGATTTGAGCGGTAAAAAAAGTAACCACAAAGAACACAGAGGAATACACGCAAAGAAAAGGAAGGGGATTTTGAACTGACCAAACACCTTTTATTGCAACAACTTATTCAGCTTTTGTAATGTTAGGTCAGTTCTTGTTCTAAATTCTCTCTCATCAATATGGATTAAACCCTTTGGTTCTCCCTCAGCAGAGAACTCATCAGCGTCTAAGGTTAATGTGTCAATAATTTTTGCCAGTCTTGCATCCATTTTACTCGAAAAATAATACTGGTCGGCCCTCCTCAGTTCCCAAAATTTTGATGCAAAGTCCGAAGCAGACAATTTTTGTTGTATAAATTGTTCTATCAGGTATTTATAGGATAAGAGGTGGAATAGATCTTCTTTGGTCATTCTGATGGGTTTACTAATTTGGGTTAAATATTTTCTTATCTCAAGGGACCCATTTCGGATTACTTCATCAATTGGGTGCAAAGTGTAGTTATATAACTTTTCAAATGAGACATCATTAGATAATTCATGCAGCCTGATAATATCACTTGCATTATGGGTGATTTTGCCATCTGTTAGTTTATGTATACTAACTTCAAACAATTGATCTTTGACATCATAGCAAAATACAATGGCAATCTCCTTGTTGGCATATGCAATCAAATTGCACAAGTTGATTTTTTCATCATACATCTCTTCATAGCCCATATCATATAGAAACGAGTAATACTTTTTTATTTTAAGAATTAATTTTTCTTTTTTGTTCTTAAAGAATATCACTTGAGTTGGTGGTTTTTCCTTTCAATAGCTCCACGACGATGCTTCAACAGGTTGGGTAATTCTGCGGCAATAAAAAATTTGTGTACTACCTGGGCTATTTAATAAATTTTTCATCTAAAATTCTACCTGTTACCGGATCAATTATAACATATACGCTTCCACCATACCACACCGAGATTTGTGTCCCAATTAATTCTGGGTCTTTGTAGACGCCATAATTATAACCGATACTTGGAGGGTTGGCTACCCAAAGTACATTTTCTTCTAAATCAATAGCTAAAAGATTTCTTCTGCCTTCTTCTCTTAATCTTAGCTCACAATTAAAATCTAGTAAAAGAATTCTTATTGAGTTTATACTACCTACTTCAGTATAATTCCCTGTCCATTCAATATCGTGATATTCTAATAATTTCATATTTACATAGAACGAAATTACAAAATCGGCACCCCGGGACAATCTTTATCAAGATATTTGTCCATGTTTTTGATAAGTCTATTTACCGAGTCTAACAAACTAAACGAATACATTTTGCCTGCCAAACCCGGGTTTAAATAGGCCTGATAGGATATTTCAATGAATTCATACTTTGATCGCAGATAGTCTCTGAAGGTTGTAACGATTAGGGAGTCATTATCCATATAAACATCAGAATACTTTTCATAACAACTGCAGTAGTCCTTTGCGGCCTGTGCAGAGATATTTCTATCGGCGCACGAAGTGAAAAGTGCAACAAAAGCAGATATGCATATTATTTTCATCGCTTATACTTTCGATACAAGAAAAAGAATATCAAAACCATCAGCAATATTATCTCAATCAACCAAATCCAGTCAACTATAACAGCAGGGAGTATGCTTTCAAAAAAGAATGTTATAATTAAAAAAATGATTACACATATATAAGCTATGTTTTCAGCCCTTTTCATATACCCGCTCTCATCATCGTAAATTTAACCAGAATCTACCTCCAATAAAAAATGCCGGCTCATCACCGGCATATATCAAACAATTATTTTAGCAGAAAGCAGGGAGGAGAAAGGAGGGAAAATGCAGGTTCAGAGTTCCGGGTTCAATTCATTATTGATCATCTGCCGGCAGGCGGACAAGCTTCATCATTCATCTTCCTCTTCCCATTCCGCATTTCTCTTTGCGCATTAGCGTCTTCGTGTTATTTATTACAGTAATCCCGATAGCTATCGGGAGCTAAGACGCTAAACATATACATTCCGCATTTCTCACCCACTCACCCCATCACCTTCCCTCGTTCCACGTCTCCAAGCTCTTCGTGATCGTCTGCGCCATACCAGTGTTTTTTGCTTCGTTGGCGAGTGTGAGGGATTTGTTTCCTGTTTCAATTGCTTCTTTTGTCATACCATTGGCGGCATAGGCACGTGCCAGCGTATATAAATTCCAGTAACGTTCTTTTTGTGCGGCAGATTTTTTCGCCCACTCCAGCGCCAGTTTCGCATCGATATTATAGTCGAGGTAAAATTCTGCAGCATCGTTATATAACCCCATCGTATTTTCAGCAGCAGCGATCGCTTCTTCAATATTCTTTTTCCCTTCTTCCATAAAATCATTTACCAGGTCGAAACTCACTTTGGTGGTTTCCCAGTACAACTGAACCGTTGCACTTTTATCTTTTACATTCGCAAAATCGATGGTGAAAGATTCTGTTGCGGCAACCGTGGTTGGTTTTACGGTAAAACGCATGGCGTCTTCTTCCTGCTTATAACTGCCTGCACCCCATAGCTCCGTGTTTTTATTGATGATGATGGTCCACTCCGTTTCGCCGGGAATCGTGAAAACGGAATAAGCGCCCGGTTCGAGTTTTTGGTTGTTGATCATCATGGCGCCTTCTATTTTTAATTCCACGGCTTTATTTGCGCCGGTGCGCCACATCTCGCCATAAGGCACCAGGCCCCCGAAAATTTTCCTGCCCTTCATCGACGGCCTCGAATAGGTAATGGTCGCCTGTGCAAGTCCGAACTTCTGCGATACCTGCGCCCATGGGCTGGGCTGCGGGAGTTCAAGTTCCTGGGCCGATAAGTTGTATGTGTAAATGGTAACTAAGGATACGATCAGTAAAATGCCTTTTTTCATTATCATGATTTTTATGATGCAAAAATAATGAAACCATATTTAGGAGAGGGGTTTCTCGCAAAGACGCAAAGGCGCAAAGAAAAAGGTGTTTAAAGAGAGACAGCACCAGGCTTTGCGGCTTTGCGTCTCTGCGTGAACAATCCTTCATATCCAGGCAAGTAGTATTTTTGCAAATTGGCGCCGGCAAAAAAATATAATATCGGTTTCCTGTTCAGGAGGTATATCCTCATCGTGGTGGATATTATCCTCATCCTCGCAGCCTTAACCGTATATCTCCGCTTTTTTCACCCGTCGGCATTAAATAATTACCATACATTTTTAGACAACCTCTCGTGGGTGGCACTCATTGTGGCGTTATGGTTTTTTTATTCCTATATTTTCAATTTGTATAAACTCTCGAATGTCGACAGGATATACACCACATTCCGCAATACCATCTTCACAGCATTATGCACCGGCATCACTTATTTATTTATTCCCTTCCTCAGCCCCACGCTGCCGGAAAATCGTTTGCCCGCATTTGTGCTCATCGCAGCCATGGTGGTGCTCGTATTATTATGGCGTATTTGTTACGCCGCATTTTTCAGGCACCCAATATTGAACCGCAAAGCCATTGTGATCGGTGCGGGATATACCGGCCGTGAAATTGTGCGCACCTTATTACACGACACATCAATATATCATCGCACGGCATATAAAATTTATGGGTATATCGATGATGATACCATCAAACATGAAAAACAATACGACGAAGTGAAAGTGCTCGGCGGCAACGAGATGCTCGTAAAATATGCCACCCGCCTCAACGTGAACGAACTCATCATCGCCATCCCCGAACAGGAAAATCTTTCAGGCAACCTGTACGCAAAAGTAGTGGAGTGCGAACAAAACGGTATCGACGTGGTGCAGGCCACACAATTATATGAAGAACTCACCGGCAAGGTGATGGTAAAAGACAAAGGCGGTATATTTTATCTTACCAATCCATATAGTATTGTCCACAGCGATAATTTTTATCTCCTCATCAACAGGCTCATGAATTTATTATGCGGACTTATCGCTGCCGTTTTAT
>Ga0315912_10003596_pt1 | contig 15293 bp, 14 predicted proteins | sample VfabasoilMG_FD_204469 | JGI IMG/M metagenome (GOLD analysis project Ga0315912, IMG submission 204469) | Garden soil microbial communities collected in Santa Monica, California, United States - V. faba soil | ecosystem: Environmental > Terrestrial > Soil > Garden | place: USA: California... | reverse complement strand
TCGCGCTGCGACTGGTGCCCGCCATCGAGCCGACGGGGCCGAATCGCGTTCTTTACAACGACGAGTTCCTCGCGGCAGAAGTCGGCCAAGTCGGCACGCAGTTCGATGGGCTTGGTCACATCGGCAGCGAGATTCGCTATGCGGACGGCTCAACACAGCGAGTGTTCTACAACGGCTTCACAACCGGCGAGATGAACGCCGGCACGGGGCTCCGGCAGCTCGGCATCGAGCACTTGAAACCGATCTTCACGCACGGCGTGCTCATAGACCTGCCCGCCTACAAGAACGTGGCACGGCTCGAGGGCGGTTACGAGGTCACGCTTGCGGACGTGCGCGGCGCGCTCGCGCGGCAGCGGATCGCCGAGAGCTCAATCATGCCCGGCGACGCCGTGCTATTTCGCTACGGCTGGGCACAGCTCTGGAGCACGCCAGCGGACTACAACGCGGGCAGGTTGCCGGGCATCGGCCTCGAAGTCGCGCGCTGGCTCGTCGAACGCAAGATAACCGTGACGGGCGGCGACACGTCGGCGAACGAGGTTTCGCCGAATCCAAGCGGCCAAGTGATCCCGGTGCACCAAGAGCTCATGATGAAGAACGGCATCTTCAACATCGAGAATTTGACGTTCGAGGAGCTCGCGGCTGACCGCGCCTACGAGTTCCTGTTCGTCGCGACGCCGATCCGCTTCAAAGGCGCGACGGGCTCGCCGCTGCGGCCGCTCGCGATCCGTTAGCCAAGCGCACCGGCTCAGCGTTGCCGCGCGAGGACTTCCGTGAAGAAAGCTTTCAACGGCGGGGCCATGTTGCGCGGAATGTCCTCACCCCACGCGCCGCCGTCGATCTTCTGCCCCGTCGGACGCGCAGCGCCGTCGACAGCGAAGAACACGGGAATCGCCGGATGATCGAACCCGGCGCGCTTGAGCTCCTGCTGCCATGCGTCGGAATCGACTTGAATGATGTACGTGCCCGCAAACGCATCGCGCATCAACGGATCGCCGAGCGACGCTCGCAACGCCTTGCAAGGCCCGCACCATTCGGCCGTGATCTGCAGGAAGGGCACCTTGGAGAGCTCCGCCGCCGAGGCCACTTCGCGCCGCAGGAGGGTTTCGAGCTCGCCGCTCCCCGGCTCCAACACGACCACTTTGACCGGCTCGGCGGCCGAAGCACCGCACGAGAGCAGAACGCTCGCGACGAGCAGCGCGAAAAAGGACGGGATCGAGGCACGATGAGCACGCATGTCAGACGCCTCCGTTGCCGCTGTGCGCCGCCGATCTTCGCACGCCCCTTCGCCTCGAGGTAGCCCACCGCCTGTCGCGCTACACTGTGCGGCCGAGACATGCCTGAAGCGACGAAATCCTCCACGCCTCACCTGCTGCGCCTCGTAATTTGGGCGCTGTTCGTCGCCGCGTTCGTATTCTTGTATTTCCGGTACTCGTCGCTCTGGGGAACCGAGCTGACGCAGCTCGCGGCGACCTCCGTTTGGGTTGCCTACGGCGTCTACGTGGTGTTGGGCGCGCTCCGCGGCTTCGCGTTGATTCCCGTCACGAACCTGGTCGTGCTCGCGATCCCGATCTTCCCGCCCGTGCCGCTCTTGATCCTCACGCTCGTCGGTATCGCGATTTCGTCGGCCAGCATCTACGCGTTCGCGGAGTCACTGAAGCTCGGCGAGTATCTCGAGCGCAAGCACGCGTATCACATGGAACGCTTGCAGAACGCGCTGCGCCGCAACCCCACCTCGATCGTCACGGCCTGGAGCTTCTTGCCGATCGTGCCGACCGATCTGATCTGCTACGTCTGCGGCGCGATGAAAATCTCGTTCCGACGCTTCCTGGTCGGCGTAGTCATCGGCGAAGGAGCGATTTGCGCGCTCTACATCTTCGGCGGCAACCGTCTGCTCGATGTGGGCACGCGTCTCTTCGCCGCGCAGGCCGCGCAGGCGCAAACTGCCCCCGCCGCGCGACCGTCGGGCGAAGCGGTTTACGCCGAGCACTGCGCGCTCTGCCACGAGCAGGTCGACGAGCGCATCCCGCACCGTTCGGCGCTGCAGAAGCTGCCGGCCGCGCGCATCGTGCGCGCACTCGACGCGGGCGCCATGCTCGCGATCGCGATGTCGATGAACCGCGACGAGCGGCTCGCCGTCGCCGACTACCTCGGCACCGACGCGCCCGACTCGGGCCCGCCCGCAGCCGCGTACTGCTCCGACCGCACGCTGACGCTCGGCGCAACTGCCGGCGCCACGAGTTGGAACGGCTGGAGCCCGACGCAAGACAACGCGCGCTATCAAACCGCGCAGCGCGCCGGCTTGCGCCCCGAGCAAGTGACCAACCTCGAGCTGAAATGGGCGTACGGCTTCGTGGGCGATGTCACGGCGTTCGCGGCACCGACGGTCGTCGGCGGGCACGTGTTTGTCGGCAGCGCGGGCGGGCTCGTGCAAGCGCTCTCTGCGGAGACCGGCTGCCTGAAGTGGGCGTTTCAAGCACCGGGGCCCGTGCGCGCTGCGCCGCTCGTCGCGCCGCGCGCCGGCGGCAACGTGCTGCTCGTCGGCGACATGACGGGCTGGTTCTACGCTCTCGACGCCGCGAACGGCGAGCTCGTCTGGAAGACGCGGATCGAAACGCACGACTCGACGCGGCTCACGGGCGCCGCCGCGGTGCACGACGGCGTCGCGTACGTGCCCGTATCGTCGTGGGAGGAATCTCGCGCGGGCGATCCCGCTTATCCATGCTGCACGTTCCGCGGCAGCATCGTGGCTCTGCGCATCGGCGACGGCGCGCGCCTGTGGCAAACCTACTTCACGGATGAGCCGCGCGAGCTCGCCAAGAACGGCACGGGCGCACCGCTGTACGGACCGTCGGGAGTCGCCGTCTGGTCGACACCGACCGTCGACGCAGCGCGCGGTCTGCTGTACGTGACGACCGGCGACAACTACACCGAGCCGGCGAGCGAAACCAGCGACGCCGTCATCGCACTCGCGCTCACCGACGGGCGAATCGCGTGGAGCAAGCAAATCACGGCGCGCGACGCCTACAACGGCTCGTGCAACCGAGAGCATCGCGCGAACTGCCCGTACGAACCGGGACCCGATCACGACTTCGGCTCGTCGGCGATTCTGCTGCGCGGCGGCGAGCGGCTGCTTGCGGGCCAGAAGTCCGGAATCGTCTACGCGCTCGACGCGACGCAGCGCGGCGCAATTCTTTGGCAGACTCGGGTCGGCGAAGGCGGCACGAACGGCGGCGTGCAATGGGGCATGGCCACCGACGGCGAGCTGGTCTACGCAACGACGTCGGACGTCGGCCGCACACGGTGGACCGGCGATCCGTTCGACACGCGCCGCTACATCCTCGATCCGAAGCGCGGGGGCGGCTTGACGGCGCTACGTGTCAGCGATGGCGGCGTCGTCTGGCGCGCGCCCGCTGCACCCTGCCGCGAGGGCGCGCCGGCCGGGTGCAGCCCCGCGCAACCAGGCGCTGTTACGCTGATTCCAGGCGCCGTGTTCACCACCTCGAACGACGGCCACGTCCGTGCGCATGCCGCAGCGGACGGCCGCGTCCTCTGGGAATTCGACACGGTGCGCGAGTTCGCAACAGTGAACGGCGTGCCGGCGCATGGCGGATCGCTCGACGGCCAAGGGGTCGTCGTCGTCGACGGGCTCGTGCTCGTCGCCTCGGGATATCCACGCAACGGCGGCATGCCGGGCAACGTGCTGCTCGCGTTCCGCGCGAACTAACCGATCGTGTTTGGCGAGAGTGCTCGGGCCGTGGGTTTCTAAACCGCCGAGTCACCGAGCCCGGGAGTGTCGGGCACCGGCGGCGGGAGCTCGGCCTCGCGGATGATGTCGTAGATCAGCGCTTGCAGGATGCGGAAGCTGTCGTCGGCCGCCAGTTTCTCGTCGATGAGCAGCTTGAATGCGTCGGCTCGCAGCATGCGCAGCTCCGCAACGGCCTCCTTGCGCCGCTCCGGGTTCTGCTCCTTCGCGAGCTTCGCGCGGACTTCGAGCGCCGCGGCGTAGAACTTGTCGATTCTTCCCTTCCGGCGGCCGCGCACAAATCGCAATAGAGCGAACAACGCGGTGAACACCGCGACGCCGATCGTGACGGCCACGTCGAAGATGGTCCCCGCACGCTCGGCAAAGCCGGGATCGTTTCGTGCGCGAAACGCCATCGTGCCGGGATGAACGGGAAACGTGACATGCGAAAGCTCGAAGGACTGAAGCTGGTCGATCGCGAGATCGGGCCGTTGTGCGGCGAGCAGCGGCCCCATCATCTCCATCGACTGAATCACCTCGTAGACGATGACGACAGGCGTGTCCTCGCGCGCCACGAGGAGCGTGTCGAGCGCCACCGTGGCAATCGCGGTCGGGGTCAGAGGCCCATACGTTCCTTCGGGGATCACGAACGACCGCAGAAAGGGCGCAACGAGCGCCAGGCCGTCGGCCGCGGAGCCGCTACCGACGTCCGCGGCATTGCCGAGGCTGAACAGCTCGTAGCCGTCGAGGAGCGGCGCCGCGCGCGGCGAGAGTGGCGCGAACACGAAGACGACATCGGGGCGACTCTCGAGCGAGTCGGCGTAGGTGAATTCGATGTCGCGCCAGCCATACAGCGACCTCATGCGCTCCAAGAGTTGCCGCGCCGGAGTCTCCTCGGTGCCGGCGAATACCGTGGCACCGCGCAGCACCTGCGCGAGCGTCCCCGCTCGCTTCGCGGGGCGGATCCCGATGTGCAGCACGCTCGGATACAACGGTGCGACCGTGCGCACCGTCGGATAACGATAACCCGCGCTGTTCTCGACGATTGCAAGGTCGGCCCTGCCGGCGGCGAGCGCCGCGAGCGCTTGGTCGCCCCCGCCGACCGACTCGCCCACCGTCAAACGAACGCGCGCGGCTACTTGCTCGCTCCCACTGGCCAGCATCGTGGCCACTTGCTCGTTCGCCTGCGGCGGACCGCTGACGATTCGCAGCGTGGCCGGCGCTTCCTCGCAGCCGGCAAGCACGAGGCCGAGCGTCAAGACCGACACCGCTTCGACGAGACGATCCCAAACCGATCTGCTTAGAGTGTGGACGTGCACGGCTCGCCCTCCGTTATCGCATGCTCTCGCGCACTTGCAGGAGCAAATCGTCGGCCGAGTCGATCCGAATTAGGCCGACTCGTGGGAACTCGATGTCGATGATGACGTATACCGTCAACGAGATTACGGCCGCGAACGTCACCATGTGCAGCCAACTGCGCGCTTTGTTCGGCGACGTCGAATAGCCGACGAGCAGCGCGCATATGAGGCTCATCGCGACCAGCAACACGAAGATGACGTCCGGTGGATGGCTGCGCGTCGCGATCACCCGCGTCGTCGTGATGTCGATCATCTCGTTCAGCGCACCGATGACGAGCGTGCTCGTCGAGGGCGGCGTGCCCTCGCGCTGAACAGTCGATGCCGCCATCTTCCAGATCGCGGCCTGCAAGTCCGAGCTCTCCCCGAGCTTCGCTTCGGTAGCCGCATTATCGAGCGCTTGTCCATAGACGGTCGCGCGGACGTCGGCATAGCGGCGGAACAACTCGCGCAACGGCTGTTGCACGTCGCTCGGCAGGAGGTCGAGGCGCAGGTAAGCCGTGCCGATGGCGTTCGCCTCGTCGGCGATCAGGTCACGCCGGTCCTGAAAGCGCGAAGCCGCGCCCGAGAACGTGAAGGCAATGAGGAGGCCGAGCAGCCCAAACGTCGCGGCATCGGCCGAGCCACCACCCTTCGCGAGCCCGTCCGACTGGCGCGCAAGCCTGGCGATGCCAATGCGCCGGCCGGCCTCCCCCGCCGCCAGCATGACGACGAAGAGGCCCAGCACCAGCCCCACGACCACTAGCACGAAGATCACGCTCCACCTCGCCGGTCCGCGGCCTCCCTAAATCCGAGCGGTGCTCAGTTCACCTCGGCCCGGAACGGCTTGCCCATAGGACTATGGTCCGTAACATGCGCCGTAGCGCATCATTGAGAATTAGGTGCGCTGGGATACCCACGGGCCCTTACCTGGCAGGCAGTAATTGCAGTAATTGGAGAGGCGAAAAATCATGAACGGAAAGTCGTTGGCCACCGCGTTGATTCTTGGGGCGATCACATTATCGGCCCAGGCGCAGAAGCCGCAGATTCAGTGGAACAACAACTATGCGTTCGATGCGGTAAAGACGTTCGCGTGGCAAGACACGCCGGACACGTCGCTCGAAGACAGAAACCCCTTCATGCACTCGCTGATCAAGAACACGATCGAGGCCGAGCTCGCGACTTCTGGGCTAACCGAAGTCGACGCGAATCCCGACGTGTGGGTCAACTACCACGCGTCGACGACGACCGACACCCAGCTTCGGACCGACTCCTACGGGTATTCGATGGGCGGATACGGCATGGCCGGCTGGGGCTACTACGGCATGGCCGCTGGGCCGGTGTCTTCGACGACGCGCGTCGTCGAGTACACGCGGGGCACTCTCGTCGTCGACATCTGGGACTCCAAGAGCAAGGAGCTCGTCTGGCGCGGCACGGTAAGCGACACGCTGCCCGACAACGTGCAGAAAGCCGAGAAGCTCGTGGTCAAAGCCATCGGCAAGATGGCCGACCAAGGGCGCAAGCTCTGGTCGAAAGAGCTCGAGCGGCGCGAGGACACCGCCCGCAACGAGAAGTGAGCTCGTGCGCATAGCCGTCGCGGCGTTGCTCAGCGCAGCCACCGCGGCGGCGCTCGCTGCGTGCAGCGGCGGCACCGAGCCTCACAGCACGGCCGCAACATCGGCCGGCGCACCGCGCGCCGATTACAAGAACATTGCCTATTCGCTCGGCGGGCAATCCGTGCGGCTCGTCGATGGCGCGGCCGAGGTGCCCGCGGCTCCCGGCTCGGCGACGAAAATCGTGACGCGCTACTTCGGCAACGAGGTACGAGGCGACATGAATGCCGACGGCCGCGCGGACGTCGCGTTCCTGGTCACGCAAGAAACCGGAGGCAGCGGCACGTTCTTCTATGTCGTCGCGGCGCTCGATTTGCCGAGCGGCCTCGTCGGATCGCAAGGGCTCTCACTCGGCGATCGCATCGCCCCGCAATCGACGGAGCTTCGGCCCGACGGCCTCATCGTCGTCAACTACGCGGACCGCGCGCCCGGCGAGAGCCTCGCGACGCCGCCATCGGTCGGCAAGACGATCGTGCTCAAGCTCGACGCGACGACGATGCGGCTCGGAGAGGTTGCGCAAGGTTTCGAGGGCGAGGCCAATCCCGGCTCTATGAAGCTCGACATGAAAACGTGGACCTGGGTCAGCGCCGTGAGTGATGGCCGCGAGGTCGTGCCGCGGCAAACGGAAGCTTTCACGTTGACGTTCGGCTCCGACGGAACGTTCTCGGCCACGACCGATTGCAACCGGGTGCGTGGCAGCTATACCGCGCAGGAGAGCGAGCTGACGTTCGGCGAAGGGATGGCCGCAACGAGGATGTTCTGCGCCGACTCCCAAGAGTCCGTCTTCACGGCGCTTCTTGCGAAAACCGCGAGCTACACGTTCACGTCGCGCGGGGAGCTCGTGCTCGAGCTCGCGGGCGACGCGGGCTCCATGACCTTTCGCTAGCGAACGCCTCAACGGCGCTTGCGCAGAGACTCCAAGACCTGACGCAGCGACAGCGGCGGCCGCCCCGCGAGCCGAGCCACCTGATCCGTGCAAGCGCTCATGTACCCCTCGCGAATCGAACGCCCGAACGACGCGACGAGCTCGGCGCCGTAGCGCAGGTGATTGTCGCCGGACGCCGTGCCGACGATTCCCGCGATGAGCTCCGCGTCGCTGACGGCACGTTCGCTCACCTTCCGGCCGCCGAGCTCGCCGTACAACGCCGCGAGGTCGGGCGCCGCGTAGGCCTGTGGGCCGGTAACGTCGTAACACGCGCCCGCATGGCCGGCGCCGACGAGCACGGCGGCGGCCACGGCAGCGCAGTCCTCGCGCGCTACATACGCCACTTTGCCGGCGCCGCGATTGTGGACGATGGCTCCCGTGGCGATCGCTTGGTCCGCTTCGGCTATCTGGTAATCGGCGTACAGGCTATTGCGCAGAATCGTCCACGACATGCCGCTGCGCGCGAGCACCTGCTCGGTGGCGTAGTGGCTCGGCGCGACGACGGCCGGGTTCGGCGGCTCGGGCCGCAATCCCGACGTGTAGACGACGTGCCGAACGCCGGCTGCCTTCGCCGCATCGATCGCGGCTTGGTGCTGCGCCGTGCGAACGCTCAAGTCCGTGCCGCTGACGAGCAGCATCTTCTCGCCGCCGGCGAATGCCGAGCGCAGCGTTTGCGGCGCGGCGAAATCGGCCTGCCGCACGAGCACGCCGCGCTCCGCGAACGAGCGCAACGCCGCGGGCGTGCGCGTCGTGAGGATCAGATCCTCCGGCGAGACTTTCGCGAGCGCGAGCTCCGCCGCGCGCCGCGCGAGCTGCCCCGAGCCTCCCGTGATGATCAGTTTCATCGTCGCCTCCGCTTGGTCCGAAGCTGTGCCGCCCCTTATTCTTGCAGCTCGGCGGGCGATTGCGGCAACTGGGGGAAGTATGAGCACGCGCAATGCATGGATGTTGACTGTCGGTCTCGCGGCGCTTGCCTCGAGTACCACCGCCGCAGCGCAAGGCCCACAGGCTGTCACGGCCGGCGAGCTCATCGTCGAGCCGCCCACGCTGATCTCGCTCGGGTTCGAATGGCGCATCGAAGGCGACGCGGACCGCGACTCGGCCGTGGCGGTCGCGTACCGGCGCGCCGGCGAGCGCGAGTGGCACGACAGCCTGCCGCTCCTGCGCGAGCAGAACGAGCGCACGTTCTACGTCGAGACGCTCTACTACACCGCGCCGAACATGTTCGCCGGCAGCGTCTTCGAGCTCGCTGAGGACACGGAGTACGAGGTCCGCTTCACGCTCACGGACCCCGACGGCGTCACGGGACAAGCACAGCGCGTCGTCAACGTCCGCACTCGCGCCGAACCGCAACCCTACGCGGGCGGCACCACGTATCACGTCTACCCGTTCGGCTACACGGGACCAAAGCAAGAGCCGGCGTTCACGGGGTTGCTCGCGGCGTACTACAAGAATGCGCTCGGCGGCGATTGGAGCCGCGCCGCGCCGCCGCGCGTGCAGCCCGGCGACACGATCCTCGTGCACGCCGGCGAGTACAAGGACTTCGACCGCTTCAGCTACAGCCACGAGATCCGCTCCCAGTACGGCACGTGCTGCGGCACGCCGTGGGACGGCACGTTCTATCTGACGCAGGACGGCACGGCGGAGCGGCCGATCGCGATCAAGGCCGCCGGCGACGGCGAGGTGATCTTCGACGGCGACGGCAACAACGTGCTGTTCAACGTCATGGGCGCCGACTACACGTACTTCGAAGGCATCACGTTCCGCAACACGAACTTGGCGATCGAGGCCGGGCAAAAGAACATCGCCGGCACCGTCGGCCTCACGGTCAAGCACTCGAAGTTCGACCAAGTCGGCGTGGTGATTCACAGCGACTGGTCGGGCTCGAAGAATTTCTACATCGCCGACAACATCATGAACGGTCGCAACGACCCGACGTACCTGATCGGCTGGTTCAGCATTCCGCCGTGGAACACGGTCGAGGGCCAGCTCGAGAAACAACGCATGAAGTCGTATTACGCAGTGTCGATCTACGGCTCGGGCCACGTCGTCGCCTACAACAGCGTCACGAACTTCCATGACGGCATCGACCACGCGACGTATGGCATGCCCGACGACTATCCGAACACGCCGCGCGATCGCATGCCGGTGTCGAACGACTTCTACGGCAACGACGTCTCGAACATGCACGACAACTGCTTCGAGACGGACGGCGGCATGCACAACATGCGCGTGTTCCGTAATCGCTGCTTCAACGCCGCCGTCGGCGCGATGAGCCCGCAGCCGATCTTCGGCGGCCCGGTCTATTTCATTCGCAACGTCGTCTACAACAGCGTCTATGGGCCGCTCAAGATCCAGGCCGACCCGGCCGGGATTCTCGTCTACCAGAACACGTACATCGGCGAGATTCAGCAGATCACGCCGGCGTCGAACCTACATTTCCGCAACAACTTGATCATGGGCACCAAGGCACGGCCGGCGCTGTTCGCGATCGACACGCATACGCCGTGGAGCTCGTCCGACTACAACGGCTTCTATGTGAACGAGGGCGCCGAGTATTCGTTCCAATGGAGCTCGCCGCCCGCCGGCGGACCCGTCGACTACACGTCGCCGCGCGAGGTAAGGCGGTTCAAGACGCTCGCCGAGTATCAGCGCACGGGGCAAGACACGCATAGCCGCGCCGTCGATTACTCGGTATTCGTGAACGCGGCGCCGCCCGACCTGACGGATCCGACGAAACTCGTTTCCCCTGACGCTGTCGACTTGCGCTTGAAGCCGCGCTCACGCGCCGTCGACGCCGGCACCGTGCTGCCCGGGATCACGGACGGCTTCTTGGGTCGCGCGCCGGACTTGGGCGCTTACGAGCAGGGCGCGCCGCTGCCGCACTACGGCCCCCGATTCGTCGCGCGGAGCACGTTATCGTCGGCCCGCTGACTTGAGTTCATACCGACTTCGAGGCCGTTCGTTGCTGCAAAAGTAGGGTTCGTCGCATGGCGACCACTGCGTCCTAGCACGGCGTAATGTCGCCGCCGGTTACTAGAGTCACTTTGAGGGAGGCTCCGATGATCTGGCGAATAGTGGCGATTGGTGCCCTCGGTGCGTCGACGGCTCACGCCGGCGAGATCGGCGAAGCACCGAAACCGTGGTTCAAGAACGGCGGGCCGCCGGCCGTCGCACAATGCAGCGGCGGCGTCGACAGCGCGCTGCAAGCGAGCGGCACGGAGAATCTCACGCTGAAGTGCGACGCGACGGTAAACGGGTTCGTGGGCGTCATGCAGCGCCTCGACCCGGATCCGTACCGCAACCGCCGGCTGCGCTTCTCAGCGCTCGTGAAGACCGAAGGCGTCGAAGGCTGGGGTGGCCTCTGGATGCGAGTCGACGATGTCGGCAAGCCCACCGCAGCTTTCGACAACATGCAGAACCGGCCGCTGAAGGGCACGAGCGACTGGACCAACTACTCCGTCGTCCTCGACGCCTCGTCGAACGCGGAAGGCGTGTTCTTCGGCACGTTGATGGCGGGCAAAGGCCAGCTGTGGATCAGCGATTGGCGACTCGAAGTCGTCGGGACCGATGTACCAACGACGGCTCTCACGCCGCAGACAGCCGGTCCAGCGCCCGACCTGCGAAGCGGCCCCAGCAACCTCGAGCTCGCGCGCTAATCAACGGAGAGAGATCGATGAATTACCGAGTTTTGATCGCTGCGACGCTCGTCGCCGCCGTCGCGCGAGCGAGTGAGGTCGATCCCAAGCTGCCGCAACCATGGTTCAAGAACGGCCAGCCGCCAGCAGCCGAGCAGTGCGAAGCCGGCGTGGACGCACAGCTCGAAGCGCGCGGCACGCGGAACATCACGCTGAAATGCGAGGCCGAGCACGAAGGCTTCGTTGGCGCCATGCAGTACTTCGCCGCGGAAAAATACCGTGGTCAGCGCATCCGGTTCTCCGCGCTGATCAAAGCGGACGGCATCGAAGGCTGGGGCGGAATCTGGATGCGCGTCGACGACGTCGACAAACCAAGCAGCGCGTTTGACAACATGCAGAACCGGCCCGTCAAAGGTACGGCCGACTGGACTCCGTACGCGATCGTCCTCGACGTTTCAAACAACGCCGCCGGAATCTACTTCGGAACGCTGTCGTCCGGAAAGGGCCAGCTCTGGATCACAGACTTGCGCTTCGAGACCGTCGGCACCGACGTCCCGGTAACGAGCCCAAGAATGTCGGACTCGCCCGGGAACCTCACGCTTACACGCTGACTTGAAGACGCTCCGCGAGCTTTTCGCGCTCCGGCTGGCATCCCCGCCGCCAGACGCTTGCGGCCGGCTCAGCGACTACCGCTGGGCCGGCCGCGTATTGCCGGTCGCGGCGTTCGTCGTAGTCGCAGCGGTCATCTGGCTGTGGCTCGGGCCCAGCTCGACGTTCTGGGTTCTCATCAAGCTGTGGTTCGCTTATTCCACGGCATGGCTCGTCCTCGCTGCCTTCGCCGCGCTCAGAGGGCACGACCCGCCGTGGCACGTGGTGATTCCAGCGGCGCTCGCCGCCGTGACGCTCGGCGGAATCGTCGCGGCGCTGATCACATTCGCGCCGAACTGGGCGGCGTTGCTCGATATCCCGCGCGTGGCGCCCGAATGGAGTTTGGCCGCCGGCTTCGCGGCGTTCTTCGTCGGGCTATCCCTCGTCACGGCGGAGCTGCGACGCCGCGACCGGCTCGCCGCCGACACGCGGAGACAACTGCTCGAGGCGCGCCTGCAAGCGTTGACAGCGCAGATCGAGCCGCACTTCCTCATGAACACGCTCGCGAACCTACGCTATCTCATCAACAGCGACAGCAAAGCGGCGTCGCAGATGCTCGAGCATCTCGCAGATTTTTTCCAAGGCGCGCTCGACCGATCGCGCACCGCGCACTCGACGCTCGGCCAGGAGCTCGAGCTCGTGGCAAGCTACCTTTCGATCATGCAGTTCCGGCTCGGCAGTCGCTTGCACTTCAGAATCACGGCACCCGATGAGCTCGCAGACGTGCCGTTCCCGCCGCTACTATTGCAGACACTCGTAGAGAACGCGCTGCGCCACGGCATCGAGCCGAAGAGCGAAGGCGGCGTCATCGAGATCACGGCCGAGCGGCGGGGGGTCGACGCCGTGGTGCGCGTCTGCGACGACGGCGTGGGCCTCGCGGCCGATAGCCAGCCGCGCATTGGATTGCGCAACACACGCGAGCGGCTCGCGAGCTTTTATCAAGGACGAGCGTCCTTCGAGCTCGAGCCCGGAGCAGAATGCGGAACGGTCGCCGCGATTTCGATTCCAGCGAGCACGGCGTGAAGACTCCCGCCGCCATCATCGCTGACGACGAGCCGCTGCTGCGTCGCGAGCTGCGCGAGGCGCTCGCCGAGGTCTGGCCAGAGCTCGCGATCGCAGCCGAGGTCGGCGACGGAGACGCGGCGCTGCAAGCCATCCAAGACTTGCACCCGGCCATCGCGTTTCTCGATATCCGCATGCCGAAAGCGACGGGCCTCGACGTCGCAGAGCGCGTGCAGGGAGCGACGCAAGTCGTTTTCATCACTGCTTACGAAGAGCACGCCGTCGCAGCGTTCGAACAAGGCGCCGCAGACTACTTGTTGAAGCCCGTGAAACGCGTGCGACTCGAGGCGACGATCGACCGCTTAAAGAAACGTCTTCAGGCAATTCCAGCAGGGCGCAACTCAGGGCGCCCATGGCTACAGCGAATTCAGGCGACGCTCGGAAATACGTTGCGCTTCGTGCCCGTGCGCGATGTCGCGTACTTCTGCTCCGACGGTAAGTACACGCGCGTCGTCGCGAGCGGCTCGAACGCGTTGATCCGTCGTTCGCTGAGCGCGTTACTACAAGACCTAGACCCCGAGGTGTTCTGGCAAATCAATCGCGGCGTCGTGGTTAACATCGAGCACATCGACTCGGTCGTGCGCGACGAAGAGAGAGGGGTCGTCGTGCGACTGCGCAATGGCGCCGGTGAGCTCAACGTCAGCAAGGCGCATCACGGCCTGTTCCGCGGCATGTAGAGCTAGTCGCGCAAATGCTCGACGACTGGCGGCCAGGCCGCTCGGTGCGGTTAGCGAAAAGACGACGGCTGCGCCCCACACAGTTCCGACCTTGGAGGGAGGTGGCCGGTGTGTTCTTCCACTGGGGCGCAGCCGTCCACCCCAATAGAGCAGGTTCCATGCCAATCGGTTACAACGCGCGGAACGCGTTGATGCAGAACTCAAAATTTCGCGGGCGAGCCGCTAAGCACCCGTAGTCGTTTGCGCCACTACTTCGTCGCAACCGCTACAAGTGTCCCGATTCGGCAACTCAGTCTTGGTTGGTCCCATTGCCTGACAGACCAGGAACACCGCTGAATACGCCGTTCATACCCATTCCGGCGATCCGACCGAGATTTTCCGGCTGGATCATGCCGGCGACGTTGATGAACACCGCTTCGCTGCCGCCAGCATCGCCGCCGCTATCGGTGACCATGACGGTGATACCGGCGATCGTCGCGTTCGCGCCCGGCTTTACGTAGATGCGCACCTGCTCGTCGCCGTCATTCACACGCACGATGGAGTTCCAACCATCGCCCTCGAGCTTCGTCGTCGTCTCGTTGACGAACTTCATCACGTCCTGAATCTCGGCATCGATGCCTTCGTAGACCCGGACGCGAAGGTTGGTGACCCCGTCGAGCGCAGCAGCGGCATTCGCATCCGCGCCTTTCGCCGCTCCGGCGAAAAGCTTGAGCATTGCCTCGTTCAGGTCGATCTGGACCGACGGCTCCTTGTTGAGGCCGGGAATCTGGCCGAACAGAAAATCGCCTTGCGCACTCGCGGTCGCGGCCGCAAGCAACCCGCCGATGCATAACGCCGCTCTAATTCTCATATCTCTTTGTCTCCGGTTTGCTCGGTACTTTTTTCGAGCGCCTCGCGGGTAACGGCGAACGCGTCGCCAAAACCCGTGCTGACGGCACTCGAAACGTGTCCTTGTGTGATGGCCGTGCTCTGTTGCAGATAGCGCAGCGCGGTCTCGACGTCTTGCGTGACTGCTGCGACGCGCGGGTCGACGGGCGCGGGCGGCCCGGGCATAAGCCACAGCGCGGCGGCGACAACGGCCGCAGCCGCAGCCGCGCTCACGAGCGCCGGCCCGAACAACGACCGTCGTGCACGCGGCGCTCGGCCCGGTATCGCCAGCAAGCGGCCACGCAGACCGCGCGGCATCGATTCAGCCGACGACTCGCGCAACGCGCGCCGTACGGCGACGGCCCGCTCGGCCGCCGCCTTGAGACGAGGATCGGTTGCGATCGCGGCATCCATGCGTGCGCGGCCCTCGCCCGTCAGGCTGCCGTCGGCCCACGCTTCGAGTTGGGTGCGCGCCCACTCTTCGTTCAAGTCTCGCTGCGTCATGACGCACGCTCCAATTGCTCGCGCAACTTTCGCCGCGCGCGATGCAAGTACACCTTGACCTGGTTGGCGTTGAGCCCGAGCACTCGTGCGCACGATGCGCCATCCATTCCGTGCACGTCGAACATCACGAGCAAGCTGCGCTGCGGCTCTGGCAAGACGTCGACGAGCCTGCGCAGCTCGCTGGCGAGCTCGTCCTGCTGGTAGTGCCACGACGGATCGCGGCCGTCGCTGATCTCGGGCAACTCTGCGGGATCCTTGGTGATGACACGGCCGGCTCTGCGAA
>Ga0315912_10003595_pt1 | contig 15301 bp, 10 predicted proteins | sample VfabasoilMG_FD_204469 | JGI IMG/M metagenome (GOLD analysis project Ga0315912, IMG submission 204469) | Garden soil microbial communities collected in Santa Monica, California, United States - V. faba soil | ecosystem: Environmental > Terrestrial > Soil > Garden | place: USA: California... | reverse complement strand
TTGCATCCTTCGACATTGGCGATTCCTAGACGAATCCAATTTGATTTCTTGCGCCGCCTTCCCGGTCTCGCGCCGGTGCTGAACTCATCGACGCCACAAGGCTGATCTGATCCAACTTGTTCTTACCCGCACGAGCGGCAAGCCGCGCCGCCTCGCGAACTACAAAGGTGACATCGGAAATGGGACGTCCAACAAGTTGGGCTACTAGTGGCTCGATGTCCAAGTCGGGTTCCTTGGGCAAGGTCAGCATCAGTTTCTTGAGCAATGCACGAATCTCTGCTGCGCTTGCAAAATCGACCTTGATGATGTGATCGAATCTTCCCCTTCTCAAAATCGCAGGGTCGATCATGTCAATGCGATTCGTCATCGCGACGATGAGTACTCGGTTCTTTGTCGCTTCGGGAATACGTCTCAGGAACTCAGCGACTTCCTCGACACGATGATGGCCGGATCCCACTTCCCGGTCGGTCAGGAAGGCCTCCATCTCATCGATGACAAGTACCGATGGGGCGGCCTTGATCGCCTGCTCGAACACTTGCGCTATTTTTCGGCTGGTTTCGTGGATGTAAGGGCTTGCGACGCTCGATGCGTCGATCTGAAAGCTCGGCCACTGCAGGAAATCGACCAATTGCTCGATTGCGTACGTCTTTCCGCAACCGGGGGGTCCGTGAAGGGCAACAGCGGATGGAAAATTTATTCCAAGCGCTTTATATCGCTCGCTGTTCTTTAGGATGTCTATTACATGTTCGTTGAAGAACGTAGTCAGGTCGGGCCGGCCAGCAAGTTCGAATACGGACTTTTCGAGATTCGCCGCTAAGCCATCCTCTCGCCCTGACGGTGCGCCGTCACTAGAGGTATCTTGCGCGGTGATCGTGTTCGACCCTTCGTGACTCGCTGAGCTAAGCATCAGGCCAGCCGTAGAAACCACCTCCCTGAGGTTGTTCTCGCCAAGCCAGCTCATCATTTGACTGAGCCTGCGAATCGCCTTCGCGGACGTATGGGCGCCCCCGGTCAGCCAGAAGCCAAGAACAACGTCATCGTCAGTTCTGGAGCTGATGCTATAGGTGGGCAGCAGTCGGCTGATGCGCTCGACGTAGATGGAATCCTGCAGCGGGCTACTTGCGTCGAGCTCCCGAGTTGCCTTCAGTGCTTGCGCGAAAGCCAAAGCCTCGGCTTTCGTATTTGGAGAGTCAGCTTCGCTCACTGGACTTAGTACTTGGCTTGGTCCAGAGGACAAGATTTGAAAGCTGGAGTCTCCGAAAGTGAGGCGAGACAGACATCCAGCGTCTATCAACGCACTCTCAATCCAGCGCACCGCAAGTTCTTCGCGTACGACGAGGGTTCGCCGGCCACTCTGTGTTTCCACGATTTGCCAGTCACGTCCAGAGAAAACGACTCGGCGAGTTCTATCGCCGTCCGAAAGCTCCAAGCCAATGGGAAGCCATGAATCGATTGTCACGACTTACACCACAACAATATTTGCTGTCGCCAGGATGTCCGCGTCTCCAATTGACCCAAAACGCAGGCTGTCGAGTTTCGCGACGACGGAGCGCAATTCCTCGATGTCGCTGGCTTTGAGAAGCTCGTCGCCTTCCTGAATCAGTCGTGCCTGTTCGCGGGCGTCGGAAAAGAGGTAGCTGCTCTTTGCCAAGCGCTTGAAGCGATCGATCACAAACCAATCCTGGCGCCATAGGATCGAGAAGTTCTTGCCGCGCAATTCATCGACGTGCGCCTCGAAATCTCCCTCAGGGTTTCCAATGACGCGCTGTGCAGTCCTGGTGAGGTTTTCGAAGGCGGAGACTTCGGTCGGTCGAGCGTGCTCGCGTACCGACATATTGAAGTACGCAACAACTTTGTCGAGCTCAAGCTGACGAATCTTGGAGAGATGCTCCTTGCGCGTAAGGGCCAGCAGGCGCATCGCCTCCTGCACTCTTTCCATGGCTTGCATCGCCACATCAGGGTCAGCCTCGCCAGGGTTCACTGATTGCGCCTGTTCGAGCTTTTCCCGAGCCTCGTCCAGGCGGGGATCCTCGACCTTCGATGTCATCTCGTCGAGCCGATCGAGGGCTTCTTGGGATTGTTCGGCGACGCGTTGCGACGCTTGCGTGAAGTCAATCTTCGCCTGTTGCGGGGAATAGAAGCTTTGATTGTTGCCAAAGGCGCCGCCGATTGAAGGCACAGAAACCTCCAGATTAATGTTGCCGGAATCCAGAATCTCGTAGTCGCAGAAGAGTTCAGCTCCTGCCGCGATGACACCATCATCGAAGTGTGATCCCTTGACCTCGAACAAACCGATGAAGCGGTTGTCGGCAATGGGGTCCGATATGTCACCTTCCCAAAGCTTGAATCGGATCGAGTCAGCGCTGCCAGCACGAAGCGACTCTTCAGCCCGGAACGCCACCCGGCCCTTCTTCGGTAGCTGGTCGCCTTCCTTGACCAGATAGCGGAGAGTTGTTCGTCCACCCAACTTTTCGCGCGCCTCGATTGCAATCGAGTGCGAGGCCGGTATGCCATCGACACTCGCGGCCGTTCGTGAGATTACGATTGAATCTTCGCCAAGATTTATAGGCCGGCCGTCGGAATCGAATACGAATAGCTTGAAAGCATTTTCCCCCGGCTTTACGAGTTGTACTTCGAGGCTCGTTCCTTCCGCCAAAGCCATGCGACCAGAGGACCAGCCCGTAGCGGGGTTGTCGATCTGAAAGCTGAATTGGTCAAGCGGTTGCGCGAGCTTGATGGCTATCCTCGCCTTCGTGTCCGGCGTGCGCGAAATGTAATTAAGCGAAAGCCCCAGCCCACTGGTAGCACTGAGCGCAGCCTTACTACTCTTGCGTCCTCGGCTCGCCGAGCTCCAGTCGACCGACTCGGCGAACACGGCTGCGCCTTCGGCGACAGCAGTCATCGGGTTCACGTCGGTAGAGGGTGCGATTCCAAGTTCGCGGGCAACCTTGTCGCGCAGCGGCTTGTAACAGGTAGGGCCTCCAACGAAAACGATTCGCTCAATGTCATCGGCCGTCAGATGAGCCTTGGCGAGAGTTTCCCGCGTTTTCTCAATGGACTCTTCCAGCTTGGGTGCAATCAGCTCGTCTAGCTGACTTCGGCTGAGGGGAATGTCGATGTAGATCTCGGCGCCAGATTGATCGCGGATCCTCAGCTCATGGTCTAAGGCTACAATGCTGGCCTCGGCCTTCTGAGAAAGCTCGATCTTTGCCTTTTCGCCTGCCCATTTCGCGAGGCGAAGCAACGCGTTGTACTGAGGGTCGGCGTGCAGATCCTCCGGGAGATCGAAGTTTTCAAATAGCCAGGGTGTGACCACCTTGTCTAACAATTCGCGGTCGAAATCTCGTCCGCCGCACATCGCAATTCCACCGCCAGCAAGCACACTGACTCTTCCGGAGGTGCTCTGAGCGACTACGATGTCGAGCGTCCCGCCGCCGAGGTCATAAATGACGAATGTGCCGTCGCCCTTTCGATGCCGCATCGCGCTCATGACCGCGGCTACGGGCTCCTGCATCAGCGCTACCCGGCCAACTGCGGCCGCGTTCGCAGCAGACATCGTGGAGTCCTTCTGCATCTGGTTGAACGCCGCCGGGACGGTAATCACCGTGCCGGTGTCATCTCCGTCTCGCATTTCCTCCGGCAGGAATCCATACAGAAGTCGAAGGATTTCTGCTGAACACTCCTCCGGTGACAGTGTGACGTTTGCCGCTGTAAGTTTGATGGGCGTGTTGGTTCCCATGGCGCGCTTGAAGCCGGTTGCAGCGCGGTCAGGATTTCGTGCGGCGTTTTCGTAGGCCCGAAGGCCGTAGAACTTGTGTCCGCGATTGTCGATGTATATCGCTGAAGGAGTGACATCCTGCTGCTCCGGATTCTTATAGATGCGAATATCTACGCCATCAAACGAGCAGATCGCGCTATTGGTGGTTCCCAAGTCAATGCCGATGTACTTCACGAGCTCTTCCTCTTCAGCAAAACAGTCCCCTGTTTCAACAAGCCGCCTGGCCCCGTAACGATGGGCTCCACCATCTGGTCGACTACCAGCATTTCCTCCGGACCGAAATCAGCGATGTTTAGTGGCGAGGCCGCCATTCCAGGGTCGTAGGGCTGACCGGCGAGGCTGATCAACTTCAGGCCGCGCGATTCGAGGCTCTCTTCAACGCGCTTCTCGAAGTAGCGGAGTTGGCTCACGAAGCGATCGGGCTCGCCGGCGTCGAGTTGTTTGATCGCGCGCTGGAAGGCGCGGATGAATCTCCAACTCTCGATCGCCAGATCGACCAACGCTTGGTCGGGATTTCTTATTGAAGTCGATTCAGGTGTCATAACTTTTAAAGCCAATTTGGGAGGACGACCCACAATGCGGCGGTCGGCACAGGGTTGGCGTGGCGCCAAATGAAATTGCCGGCGTGCGAATGAAGCAGTTTGAGTGGTCACGGCCGGTTTCATGTTCGCTCTACGTTCGCGCCCACTCACGAGCGTGTAAACGTCATGAACTTGATCGTTAGTTCAGCGAACTGTTTGAGCGCGGGTAGTTCAGACGAATCTGATAAGACTACGCGGCGCAGGATGTTGTTCAAGGAAGCAGTTCAATTAATGCCGAAGCCCGTACCGAGATAGCACCGTAGGGACTGCGGCTACTGAAACTTGTTAGTTCACGCCATTCCGGGATGGAAGTTGGCTTGATCCGACAAGTTAGTTCGCACTCGGAGTAGGGGCCGTCCCGTTCCCTCCATCGTCCGCAACCAATTGCGGACAAGCGCACGCCGAATTCTCTGTGGATTCTCTAACATGCGGAGTCACATACAAGCAGTAGCGAGCTGCCGACGCAACAATTCGGAGTTAACTAAGCAGATGGGGAATTTACAGGAATACGGATACGTACTTTCCTTTGCCGCAGCGATTGCGATCGCATGCATTTGGATGCACGTCAAATTTTCAAGTCGAGTCGACTCGCTGGGCCCAACTATCCTGACCACGCTTGGCATCTTTGGATGCTTCTTGGGAATTGCACTGGGGCTTCGAACGTTTGACGCGGATCACATTCAAGAAAGCGTTCCGTCGCTCATTAGCGGCATCAAGATTTCATTCTGGGCGTCAATTGCGGGTATTGGTGCGGCTCTCACTCTAAAGCTGCGCGGGATGCTAATGGGCGTACCGGCGATCAGCGGCGAAAGTCACGATGGAGCATCGATTGATGACTTGGCGAGGCTGCTCGCACAGCTGAAACAGTCGATTTCCGGTCAAGAAGACTCGACGCTCTTGAGCCAAATGAAGCTGCAGCGCCAGGATAGCAACGATCGACTTGATCGCCTCAATGGCTCATTCGAGAAGTTCGCCGAGAAAATGGCCGAAGCGAATTCCAAGGCGCTCATCAAGGCACTGGAGGAAGTCATCCGCGACTTCAACACGAAACTCAATGAACAGTTCGGCGAGAACTTCAAGCAGCTCAACCAGGCAGTCGAGCGCCTTGTTGTCTGGCAACAGCAATACAAGGAGTCGCTAAGCCAGCTGATTGAGCAAGAAACTCAGACGCGGAAATCAATGGCGGACGCGAGCTTGCGATACGCGGAGCTTGTAGGAAAGTCAGAGATCTTCGCGGGTGTGGCGCAGAAGCTGGATGCAATGCTTCAAGGGCTGGAAACTCAGCGCGCACAGTTCGATATCAGCGTGCGCAGCTTGGCGGAAGTCGTCAAAGTTACTGTTCAGGGACTGCCGCAAGTAGAAAAGCACATCCTCGAAATGACGCGACAACTTGATGCCGGGGCACGTGCGCATCAGGACCAGGTGGCGGCCACGATCAAGGCTGTCACCCAGGGATTGCAATCGACTCAGACCGAGTTGAAGACCATTCTCGCGGATTCGATCAAACAGACGGGTCAAGATCTCTCGGCTCACGTCAAACAGGCCGCTGACGACACGCGCAAGCAAGTGGCTGCGCTCGATCAGGGACTGGAAAAGGCATTGACACATTCGCTGGAAACCCTTGGTCGCCAGCTCGCAGCGCTTTCGCAGAAGTTCGTTGAGGACTACACGCCGCTCACACAGCGTCTTCAGCAGCTTGTGCAGGTGGCGGGCAGGCTGCCGCAGTGACCTTAGGCACTCACAACAATCTGTCTCGTTCTGCCGAAGCGCATTGGATCCCCCTCAGCGATCTGATGACCGGGCTGATGATGATGTTTTTGCTCATTGCGGTCTTGTACATGGTGCAGGTGGAATCGCAGACCCGGAAGATTAAGAGAGTGGCCGTTGTCTATACCCAGCTTCGGACCGATTTGTACGATGATCTTTACAAGGAGTTCGCACCCGACCTTAAGAGCTGGGGCGCGCAAATCTCCAAAGAAAACCTGACGGTCAAATTCGAGGAGCCTGCAGTCCTATTCGCCGTGGGCAGCAGCGAATTGAAGCCTCGCTTTAGAGAAATCCTCGATGACTTCTTTCCTCGCTATGTGCGCATCTTGACGTCGAAGAAGTACAAAGACTCGATCACGGAACTGAGAATTGAAGGGCATACGTCGAAAGTGTGGACTTCTCGCGTCGATCACCAGCAGTCGTACTTCCTGAACATGGCTCTATCTCAGGAAAGAACCAGATCAACACTGGAATACGTCATGTACATGCCGGCTATCAGAAGCGAAGTGGAGTGGCTCGAGAAGTTTGCGACAGCAAACGGACTGTCGTTTTCCAAGTTGGTTCGGACGGCCAACGGCGCGGAAGACGGTGCGGCATCACAACGCGTTGAGTTTCGCGTATTGACAGACGCCGATCGCCGCATCGTCGACATTCTTGAGGCAGCTCAATAGTGAAGCTGCCGGACTTTCTAGAGCATGGTGGATTGAATGGCTTGCGCCGCGAAATGGGCGCAAATCGACTCGGCGATCTGACGCTGGTCGCAGACCCAAATCGACTGACCGAAGACGAACTGTACATGCTCACGCATGGCGGCATCGACTTGAAGTCGCTGGATGACCTGCGCAGGTTGCCTGACGGTACGCTAGCGCTGAAGGACTCGCGCGTCCTGCTTTATATCCGCGACGTGTCGATTTATCAAAATGGAGCGTACGGTGGGGTAAAGAAGCTGCCTAAATACCACTTAGCTAGTTGCGCAACGCTTCGCCAAATGCAAAGCGAAGGAAGATTCTCCAAATACGTTGTGGCGGCACGACAAGATGGCTATTTCGAGGTCAATATCATCGAAGGAAATCAGGCGGTTCGCTCTTCAGCTGAACCTCTCAACGTATGTCAGAACTGCTTAGATCATATTTCTTTCAATGACTTTTCGATGACCCAGTCTCAAGCAGAGCGGCACCGAAGGGTTGCCGCCTTCGTGCTGACAGACTTCTTTAAGCAATATCCTCGGGCACTAGTTTCCCAGAAATCTAATGACCGTAGCGACTCGGCACCGCTGAATGTTTATCCGGAAGACTTCGAGGCCCTGTCAGCAAAGGTAAGAAACGAGCGCGGGTGGCGCTGCGAGAAGTGCTCGCTAGTCCTCTCGGACCCGGCGCTACGCAAGTACCTGCACGTCCACCATAAGAACGGTCAAAAGTTCGACAGCCGGCCAGAGAATCTCGAATTGCTTTGCCTATGGTGTCACGCGAAGGAGCCGCATCACGCACACATGCGGGTTCTGGCTGAATACGCGGAATTCGAGCGCATTCGTAGCCGAATGCTCCAAAGGGACAACGAAACTGACAGTGCCCGCAGAACCCGGTCGGAGACCGAGCCAGCCTCAGTAGATCCTTTTGTTAGGTTTGCGATTGAGCATCGTCTTCCTTACCACGACTTTCGGGATCGCCGTGGAGCGCTTTGGATTTCCGTGCCGCCGGGCCACCAATTGATCATTCGGCAGCTAGAGCAGTGGGGCTTCAACTACAAAAATGGCCGTGGCTGGTGGCACAAGTGAGCCGGGCCAAGGTGCTTTGTGCTGACTTGCCGCGGTCTTCCCGCACATATACAAGGAGTCAAGATTGACTGAGTCATACGGCCGACAGCTCGGCAGAGAGAAGAATGATTTAGCTCGCTCTATGGGCGCGTTGCTGGGAATCTCACAGGGGCTGCTTTGCGACGGCAACTTGAACGATAAAGAGATCGAATTCCTCCACGGATGGCTTCGCGAAAATGCGGCGATCGCCTCAATGCCGCCAGCTAGCATCATTTTTCAGCGCGTCTCCGCAATCCTTGAGGATGGTGTCATTACGCCGACGGAACGAGCGTATTTGACGGAAACGCTTCAACGCTTCATTGGCGGGTCTGCCGAAGATCTCGCGAAGCCGACGCATGTCACGCAGCTAGGATTCGATAACGTTGAGAGAATTGCTTTCCGTGATTCGCTGTTCTGTCTAACTGGAGAATTCGCCTACGCGGAGCGTGGTCAATGTGAAGAGATGATTGCCACTCGCGGCGGAGTCGTCGGCAACGTGACTAAAAAGCTGAACTACCTTGTGGTCGGTGAACGCGGCAGCATGGAATGGAAACACGGCAGCTTCGGCACGAAGATCGCCAAGGCCCTCGACTACAAGCAGCGGGGCGCGCCAATTCTAATTGTCGCCGAAAGCGTCTGGGCCTCGAGCCTGCGGTCACACTAGATGCTTATTCACGACCTAGTCGTACTCGACTTTGAAACTACGGGTCTCTCCCCGGAGTCTGGGGACCGCGTCACCGAAGTGGCCGCGCTTCGAATTCGGAAGGACCGCATAGTTGATCAGTACGAGTCGCTGGTGAACTGCGGTATGAAGCTCGATCCGTTCATCGTGAGTCTTACCGGGATTACGCAGCGAATGGTTGACAATGCGCCTGCGCCGTCGAAAGTGATACCGGAGTTGCTTAAGTTCGTAGGCGGCGACGCAGTAATTGCCCACAACGCATCCTTTGACGATCGGTTCTTCCGGAGCGAATGCGGACGGCTTTCAATGCGCGCAACGGTCGACCCATTCATCTGCAGTATCCGGATTGCCAGGCGCGTTTATCCCCAGCTCGGGAGCTACAAGCTCTCAAATATCGCCGACTCACTCGGTCTTGAGTACTCGGGCAGAGCGCATCGTGCGGGTGCAGACGCGCGCCTCACTGCGGAGATTGTAATGAAGTCATTCGACGCAATGCGAGCAGCCAAGAAGGGGGTTCGAGTTGGCTCGACAATGCTCAGACGCTTCATTGAAACGCCGATTGCCGTAGCGATGAGAAGCCTAGCCTGACTAGGACAGGGCTTTCGCTAGAGAGATTCACGAACCAAGTCACGTGCGATTCTTTCGGGCATTCGCTCCTTGAGTCGCCATTGCACGGTAATAGGCGAGTTCCCTTTCCACGACATGAACTCAACCATCCCGCAATAGACGAAAGCCATCGCCGTACCGGCAGGAGTCTTGCTTCGCGGCCGAACGAATAGGTGCACCTCGATGCCCATCTCCAAATGATCGTGGATCGATTTGCCATCCTTACTCACTTGCTTGGTGCGATTTTGACTCTGCCAGCGGAATCGCTCTGGCGTCTCGAACCGATCTTCGTACTTGTGCTCATCCGCATGCGTGCTCTTGTCGAGCGTCACAAGTAGAAAGGTGAGATTGCCGCGGCGTAAGAACCCCTGTTGCCATACAGTTCTATTGAACTCCAGATCAAACAGCCGAGGAATTTGCTCACGCGAATAGGAGTTCCAAGCGACTGGACGAGTGTCGCTAACACCTAATGGGTCAAGGCACCATGCATCACCGCGCTTCTCCAGTCGTACCTGGTGTCGAGTACCAGGTGCGCCGGCGTCGGGACCGAACCAGCCACGCAATAAGGAGGGCAACGCGTTTTTCTCGTCGTTGGCTTGCCGCACAACATTGATCGCTACCTTGACGACGTTCGCTTCGTACGTACCCTTGTTTGCTTGGACAGAGGTCCAGCCCTCTGGCAAACCAGGATTCGCGCCTCGATCGGGAAGAAAGAGAATTGGCTTTCCGTCCGCGTGGCTAACCTTCAGGATGTAGCCACCGGCGGCGGTGCTCTGTTGGGCTTCGAGATATTGCGCCAGCCGCCATTCAGCCAATTCTCGAGTCAGCGATTGAAACTCCTCGCGCAGATGGTCGGCGATAGGGGGCAAAGTGGTGGCCAGGGATTCGTTGGAGTATTGAAAGTAGGAGCGGGCGCCCGTTCCTCGTCCTTCCGTCCAAGCCTTGATCGGATTCTGTTCCAATAGCTGAGTCAACGTCGCGTTGTCGTCGAGTGAAGGTTCGAAGTCAGGCCGCAGGGTGCCGTGGTTTGCGACAAACGCTCGTATTCGATCCCGCAATTCGGCGATGGAAATTGCGCCAGGAAACTGGTCGGCGTTGAGCATTGACAGCAGTACCGCCATCTTGAAGCTCTTCGTCATCGGCGTGATTTCAAGCTGCTCGAGGAAATGCGTGGCGGCCAGGCGCGCCTCAAGCTCGGACTCGGTCAGCAGCTCAGACGCCTGTAAGAACCCTAGCCAGGATCCAAAGTTCGCGCGCACCGCGCCTGGGTTGAAGCCGTCTCGGAAGGCTTCCAAAGCCGTTGGCCGAATTCCATGAATGTCGCGAAAGTCGGCAATATAGGTTCTTAGCGCCTCGCTTGGGCTGACGGTCGTCCGAAGCAATCCGCGCAGAATATTCTTTGCCTCAAGCTCGTAGGTGACTTCACATCCCGGTGGCAGATCCGCTGTTCCGGCGTCCAGTTTCTCAAGAAGTTGTTGAACCTCGGCGTCACCCGGCGGGAGATTAAAGAGAGTCTGCGGCTTCAACAAGAACGTCCGGTGGTTGCCAATATAGTCAATGACGACAAGCCGCTTTTCCGCACTGCTCTTTCGAAGGCCACGTCCGAACTGCTGCAACCAAAGAATTTTTGACTCAGTCGGGCGCAGCATCAGAATAGTGTCGATCGTTGGGATGTCGACGCCCTCGTTAAACATGTCCACCGCGAAAACAACTGTTAGTTCGCCATTCGCCAGCCGTTCCAGAGATTCAGTTCTCGGTGCTGAGGTAGCTCCGGAATGGACAGAGACGGCAGAAACTCCATTGTCAGTGAAAAACTCTGCCATAAAGTCAGCGTGACTCTGGGACACGCAGAAAGAGAGAGTCTTTTTCCCTCCACGGCGACGCAATTGATCTAAAGCATTCTTGGCGCGTCTTGAGGTGGCGACCGCCCGTGTCAACGCTTCCTCGTCAAACTTAGTACTTCGCCATGGAATGTTTTTGTAATCGACTTCATCAGGCACGCCAAAGTAACTAAAGGGAGCGAGCAACTCTTGCCGAATACCATCGGGCAGATCGCATCTGTATATGAGGTGGCCGCCACAAAGATCTAGCAAGTCTGCCCCATCCGTTCTCTCAGGCGTGGCTGTCAGACCGAGCAGGAATTTAGGCTTGAAGTACTCCAAGAGTCGCCGATACGTGGCCGCGGACGCGTGGTGAAATTCGTCAATAACAATGTAGTCAAAATCGTTAGGGAAGAAGTTCTCGAGATTTGCACGCTTGCTAAGAGTTTGAACGGAAGCGAAAAGCACGGCGGCATTACGTTCCTTCTTTTCGCCAGCGAAATGCCCAAGCGTGTCGTGAGGGCGCACGCGGCGAAATGTAGAGAGTGATTGCCTTAGAATCTCCTCCCGGTGCGCGATAAACAAGATTCTTTGATAGGGCGCACTGTCGAAGGCGCTTAACCAGGTCTTGCCGAGGCCGGTTGCTAGAACCACGAGGCCCGCTGTCACCCCACGACTGCGCGCGACTGTCAGCGCGTCTAGGGCAGCGCGTTGGATTGCATGTGGCTCTGGAGGTGGCGCGACTGGCTCGGAAGCAACCTCAGTGGGGTCGACGCTAGTGTTCGCTCGAGCGGCGACGTCGCGCCGTGCTCGGTATCTTTGGACCCAACTCGCCGTGAGGTCAGTTGTTTCAGGGCGCGTAAAAAGTCTGTCGAACGCGGTGGCGACTTCTCTGAAACCTTGTCTGTCTCGCGAGGAAACAATCCGATAATTCCATTCCACGCCTTTGAACAAAGCGGTTGCACTGAGGTTTGAGCTGCCTACAAATGCGCTGCCCGCACCATCACGGTCAAAAAAAATGTAAGTCTTCGGATGAAACGCCCGAATCAACGGGTCGGGTGATGTCGCAGTTGATCGTGTCTCGAACACGCGCAATTCGATCGCGCCTGGGAGGTCACTCTCCAAATCCAGGAGTCGGAGTAGAGCGTCTGGATCTGTGCAATCTAAGTAGTCGCCAGTGAGCAGGCGGACACTTCCTCCGCGATCTAATACTTCTTGCAAATGAGCCCAAATGAGTTCTACGCCACCCGGCAAAGCAAATGCCACTGCGATGTCTACGCGAACGGCGCGGCTAAGGTGTTCCTTGAGGAATGGGAGCAACGGATCCGTAGCACCCGTGGACAACATCTGCTGCGGGGCGCCATAGCTTTCTGCGCGATCACTGACTCCCTGGAGATAGTTCGCCTTCTGCGGAATGACGTAACGCACTCCACCCCGAGGATCCACCACGTCACCAACAAGTCGGGGGATTAGATGAACGTGTAGATGAAGAACCGTTTGCCCCGCAGCGTTCCCACAGTTGATGCCGATGTTGTAGCCGTGAGGCTGGTGCGACCGATCGATTGTGCGCTTGGCTTCATCGACCGCACTGAAAATCGCGTGCCGTTCCTCGGTCGTGGCATCGAACCAAGTGGGGATGTGGCGCTTGGGAATCAGCAGCGCATGTCCAGGGGTCACCGGATAGGCATCCCAAATGGCAAAGACAAGCTCGTTTTCGTAGAAGACCCTGTCTTTGATTGGCCCGCAGAAAGGACACTCTTCACCGACGGATTCCATGTTTACCCGAGCCTCTCAATGTACAGAATTCCATCCAGACCACTCGCGAGGCATGCCGCGCACCGCCAGGCACGCACAGGACGGCGCGCCAGTCTCTGCATCTGACATACGGGACAACGATGGCGGTACAAGAGATTCAGTTGTCGGCTACGGGCTGTCGAGGCGACTTCCATGCGCGTACTAGCGGCAAAGCCAGCTTGGGTTACGAAGTTCTTCCATTCCCGACTGTGCGGCTTCTTCCCGCTTGCGAACTTGAAATGGACAGCGGCGTGCGCAAGCTCGTGACAGAGGACTTCCGGCCTGCGCGCCCGAAGTTGAAGAAATATTGGGCCAAGCTCGATAGTCCCGTGCGCTCTCTGATGTCTGGCTACCGTGCGACGAAGTCGTCTGTTGAGATTCACGCTAGTTTCATCGAAAAGGGATGGGCAGCCCCACATGGACGACCACAGCGTAGCGAGCTTGGACAATCGAGTCGTGCACTTTTGCCCCAAAATCTTAGCGAGCTCCCTAGAAAATGGCATTGAGAGAAGCGCCTCTGTCGCTCAGACTCTTTCGTCAAGACTATTCCTGCACAGCTTCACAGGGAAGATCGGCCTGATCTGAGCAAAATCTAAGAAGTGTTTCTTGTGCAGATGCTCAAGAGCGCACATAGGAGTCGGCAGCTGCTAATCTCGGCGCATGACATCCAACGAATTATCAAGCGCGACTCTAGCTATCCTCATTGACGCGGACAACGCGAGCCCTGCGATCGTGAAAGGCTTGATAGACGAGGTCGAAGCTTGCCCGTGCAATCGTGCGTCTCATTTGGGGACAAGGGCGACTTGATCGTCTCGCCGGTGGCGGATCGGGCGTCTTTGGTGAAGATGGGGATTGAGTCCGAGGGGAAGCTAAATGTTGGGGTGTTCTCGGAAGAGCAGAGGGTGTTTCTCAAGTATCACCGGGAGAAAGTGTTCAAGATGTCGATGAAAAGCCTAGCCCGACCTATCGGCCGCAGCTCGATAACTCAAAAATCCGTCGCTTCATCGGATAACTTACCCCTCATGCGCACCCTCCCATTCGCGCTTCTCGCGCTGGCCCTGCTGGCGGTCACATCAACGCCGCAGGCCCATTCCAAATCGCCCACCGTCACCGCCGCACAGAAGAACTTTCCGGACTTCCTCGAGCTATTGCGCATCCCGAATGTGGCCGCCGAGCCCGCCGACATGCAGCGCAACGCGGCGTTCCTCGTCGAGCTCTTTCGCAAGCACGGCTTCGACGCGCAACTACTGGACAACGCCGCGCGCCGCCCACTTGTATTCGCCTCGCTCGGCAAGCCCCACAAAGGCGCGCGCACCGTCCTCTTCTACATCCATTTCGACGGCCAGCCGGTGACGCCCGCGGAATGGGCGCAGAAGAGTCCGTTCGACCCCGTGGTCAAGGCGCGCGATTCCGGCGGCAAGTGGATCGAGGTCGAGACAGCGCGGCTCACGCAGCAACCCTTCGATCCCGAGCTGCGCGTGTTCGCGCGCTCGGCGTCGGACGACAAAGCGCCGATCATGATGCTGCTGACGGCGATGAATCTCTTGAAGGCGCAGCGCCGCGCACCCGCCATCAACGTGAAGGTGCTGCTCGATTCGGAAGAGGAAATCAGCTCGCCGAGTCTCGCGGAAGTCGTCACGGCCAATCGCGCGCTGTTCGCTGCGGATGCGCTCGTGGTGCTGGATGGTCCCGAGCATGCCTCCGGGCGGCCGACGATCGCATTCGGCAACCGCGGGGTCACGCAGGCCGTGCTCACCGTGTTCGGCCCGCGCGCGCCACTGCACAGCGGACATTTCGGCAACTACGCGCCGAATCCCGCCATGCGCCTGGCGTCGCTGCTGGCTTCGATGAAGGATGACCAGGGTCGTGTGCTCGTCGCGGGTTACTACGACGGCATTAAGCTTTCCGCAGCCGACCGCGAAGTCCTGAAGGCGACGGGCGATGACGAGGCCGCCATCCGTGCGCGCATCGGCATCGCGCGCGCCGAGGCCGTCGGGGCGAACTACCAGGAAGCACTGCAGTACCCCTCGCTCAACGTGCGAGGCATGGCCGCAGCCGCGGTGGGTGCGCGCGCGGCTAACATCATTCCGAGCGAGGCGGTTGCGGAGCTGGACCTGAGAACGACGCCCGAGGCGGACGGCCGCAGGCTGTTCGAGCTCGTGAAGCGGCACATCGAGAAGCAGGGCTATCACCTCGTCGATGCGCCACCGACGGATGACGAACGCGCGCGCTACGACAAACTGGCGATGTTCAAGCTCGGTCCAGTCCAGACGGCGGAGCGCATGCCGATGGATGCGCCGATCGGGCGCTGGGTCTACAAGGCGCTGAAGACGACGCCCGCGGCAATCGGCGGGGCAGACCCCGTACGCATCCGCATGATGGGCGGCACCGTGCCGACGGATATCCTGGTGGACGCGCTGAAGCTGCCGTTCGTCCTGGTGTCCACCGTGAACGGCGACAACAATCAGCACGCGCATGATG
>Ga0315912_10003594_pt1 | contig 15308 bp, 14 predicted proteins | sample VfabasoilMG_FD_204469 | JGI IMG/M metagenome (GOLD analysis project Ga0315912, IMG submission 204469) | Garden soil microbial communities collected in Santa Monica, California, United States - V. faba soil | ecosystem: Environmental > Terrestrial > Soil > Garden | place: USA: California... | reverse complement strand
AGTTCCCTTCTTGTTGATATAGTGGCACTTTGTTCCAAGTATGCTAGATGCGGCATTCATCTCCGCAATTCGTGTCTTTCTCAAAGTCGGAATTGAAGAAACAATAATATGAACCTCATAACCTGCCTTAATCATTTTCGCCATTGTCCCCGCCATTAGAATTTCGGCATCATCAGGATGAGCAACAAAAACTGTAACTTTTTCTGTCATACTAAAATAACATCCCCGCTAATGTGACGAATGATTTGGGAAATTTCTGAATGTAATTCTCTAAAAACAAGAGGCTTAGATGCATATCTAAAGAAAATTTAGCCTCGCTCTTTTCTCTAAGATATCGTAGGGAGAGTAAAAATTTATCGAGGCTATGGCGACTGACTCGCAAAGTGTCTTGGTCAGCAATATACAATGCTTCCTTACCTGTTATGATTAACGCCTGTGAAGGCTGATTTATAAATGAAACGCCAAAGAACTCCGGCTTGGCCCCTCGATTTACAAACCTTGCAAAGCCAGTGACCTGAGTTCTAACACCTGTAGTTTCTGGCAATCCACATTCTTCTAGTAATTCCCGATTCATTGCCCTAACAACAAATTCTTGAAGAGTTTTTGCTGACTTTGCGTCCGAATCTGTCGCAGACCCTGAACCAGAGGATACTATTTTGTCATAATCAACAAATGCCCCTGATGTTTGCACCGTAATAATAAGTCTATTGTCTGCTGTAAAAGCAACGGTTGAAATTCCAATGTGGTTTGAACATAGGCTTTCGTCTAAGTCTAAGATAAGCCCTGCATCGCTCATAAAATTTAATCCATCATAAATTTGCGATTTGGTTGATTTGGATTTAATCTCCTCACCTGTTAGTTCATTTGTGCATACACTTGAATAATAATCCGTAGGTTGGAGTTTAATAAGTGGTTGGCGTTTCAATTCCTCTGCAACTAAGTCAGTGGACAAACGAATTTTAGGCTCGTTAAATAGCACTCGCCCATGCGCTTTTTTCTTTGTCAAAACGAAAGGCGCAATTTCTTTTGCAACCCTGCTCAATTTAAACTGATTTTTACTTTCGAAAGCTATTGTTAGCGGGGTGTTACACAAAATATCATTTACATCAGGGTCATAAAGAAAAAGTTTGCCGTGAAAATTGTCGTAACGAAAATTCTTGTAACGCTCAGATTTTGCTAGTTTGTTAAGGACTGAAAACGATACAAGTTGTTGCGAATAATAATTTTCCGAAGATGAAGCTATGCTCCATATATCCTTCGCAAAGACAAGTAAGCCAATTACTGTAGCACAAAGCCCAATTCCAAAAGTAATAGGCTCAACAAATAGCGCCACTATGGTCAGAATACTTGAAAAAACTGACCCCAAAAATGCCCATTTTATACCTAAAAAAAGGTAGATTTGAAACCACCCCCTCAGGTTGTACCAAAAATGCCAAAGCCTTGTTTTCATTATCGGAAATTTGAATTTTTGAGAGCCGCTCAACCGAAGGCTTCACCTGCCGCGCCGAAATTCACAGAAACCGGACGCGAGAATTATACGTCGATTAACACCAAAGGCGCGTTCGCCCGAGCGGAGGCGCAGTCGGTGCATTTAAGAGTTGGACTGCGTTTTACTTAAAACCTTTTTGACAAAACTCATTAAAAACACGCTTAACTAAGAATTTGTGCATAGGGCCGAAACTGCAGCTATGGAAATGCTTTCCATATTTCAACTACTGACAAAGCTAAACTTAGAATGTCATTTAAAGTCTGCAAATCAAATTGCGCTGCATCACTAGAGAGAGGAATATTCATAGCTTCATCAAGTGGAATGTCTGGTAAAAGAGTAAATGACCACATTACTTGGTCTATATGATCGGCATATATAAAACCATCTTCTTGTGAAAACCCAGACAAAACATTAATATGATTAAGGCGAACATCAAAAGAATGATCACCCAAAACATTAACAGTTGGATGACATCCACCTCCTGCATTTCTTGGAAAGAGTATATAACCCTGCGCCGATTCACCTCGGATATTGGGATTCACAACTAACTCCTGAGTATATTCCTTTAATGGGAAAAAACTTTCCTGCCTTTGATTATAAAGAACTAAAAATTCTTCAAGTGGCCCCAAATAAACAACTCGGTGATGACCCAAAAAGCCAACGCTTGTAGTACGAATCGTTAGCAAGAATGCCATCATATTACTTTGCCGTAAGCGCCTTTCCACATCTGTAAGTAAACTTTCGTACTCAGGCTGCGATAATTTTTTCTGAGTAGCCGTATGCGTGACTATTGCTTCTATTAATTGAGGGCTTAAATATGTAAGGTATAGAGTTTGATCTCCTTGCGGGATATTGACTGCACGAGTCCATCTCCGCAACTCTGATTCTAATATCTTTTGACTTTGCTCTGGAGAGTCAAAAATACTTAGGTTGACTGCACGAATATTTTGCCAAAACGTATTACAGTACGGATCGTTAGTGCTTGTAGGTATGGGCGTGGATGTGAATGGAATTGGCGACGGTGGTACAGGAGTTGATGTTGGAGGAATAGGCGTGTGAGTCGCTGGTATTGTAGCCAGAAACAATTGAGTTGCTAAAACTCGTGCATTCACGGTTGAATCAATATTAGGCGTAGGTACTTGTGTAGCCGCACTGCAAGAAATTAAGAAAACCGCAACAACAACAAAACAAACAATAGCTGGCGATTTCATAGCTTTTCCCTGTAAATGAATTCTACTTTCTTTTGGACGCACAAATCACATCAGCCACCCAACCGTTAAGTAGGCGGAAAAATTCCATCTAAAATGAAGTGGTTTATACAGAAAAACCCGTCTATAAAATTGTCTTTGGGCTACCAATATAAGCAACCCGGTTGTCTTTAACGGCGGAAGAAATTAGACACGAAGAACCATACATTGGCCGGACGTTCGGCGAGACGCCGGACGAAGTAGGGATACCATTCTGTGCCATAGGGGACATACACGCGCATGGCATAGCCTTCTTTCGCCAGTTGCTCTTGAAGCTCGCGGCGGATGCCATAGAGCATTTGAAATTCAAAATACTCGCGTGGCGTTTTCTTTTCGACCACCGCGGCTTTGATGGCGGCGATCATTTGCTCGTCATGGGTGGCGAAGCCGGGCATGGGCGGGGTGCGCCCAGACGCATCGGCGGGGGAAATCGTTTGCGTGCGATCCAGTAACAAGTTCGCCAACTTCACATAGTTCGCGTCGGTGTCCGCTTTCTTGGGGAAGGCCTTATCGGGTGGTTCGTTGTACGCGCCTTTGCACAGGCGCAACCGGATTTTTTCAGCGGTGAGCGCTAGCAGGTCTTCTTCGGTGCGGTAGAGATAGGCTTGCACCACCACGCCGACGTTATCGAACTCGCGGCGCAACTCGCGCAGGAGTTGGAAGGTTTGGTCGGTGAAGGGCGTGTCTTCCATGTCAATCCGCACAAAGTTTTGGGTGGCGTAGGCTTTTTCCACTACGCGGCGCACATTGCGCAGACAGGCCGTGTAATCGAGCGCGAGGCCAAACTGCGTTAACTTCAACGAGACATTGGAGCGCACCTTGCTCGCCGCGATTTTATCGAGCGCCAAGAGATAGGCCTCGGTCGCGTGGTCGGCTTCGGCTAGCGTTGAGACGCTCTCGCCCAAATGGTCGAGGGTGGCGTTGATGCCCTTGGCGTTCAACGTGCGAATGACCTCAATTGCGGCGTCTACAGTTTCGCCAGCCACAAAACGTGAGGCGGTGAGCCAGCCTAAGCTGGAACGAGTGACTAAAGCGCGAGCCCACTGAGCGGTCGAGAGGTAGAGGAAGAGGAGACGTAGCATAGTTAGGGAATTAGAGAATTGGTGAATGGGGGATGTCTATAATCTACATGAGGAGGGGGAAAAAGGAAAACGGGCGCAGGCGGCTGAATTCGGACTTTATAGCCAATTGCTAATCAGTTAATGGTTCACATTATCACCGCCAAGAACGCAAAGGGCGCAACGTTGGCTTCTTTGCGTTCTTCGCGCCCTTTGCGGTTAAAACCACCCATCAATGCGATTGTAATTTGCTATAGGTAGCGAACGCGGTTGATATGCGCCGCTGTGAAACGTTGCCTATTTTGAGCGATTCCATAGATCGAGGAAGAACAAAATAAAATACCCGGCCAGCAAGATCAGCCAACCCGACAGAGTGAGTAGATCCAAAAAGCGCCGCCACGAAAAGGTGAGATTGTCTTGAATGACCGCATTGATCGCGGCGAGGTTGTCGAGTTTGGCGCTGATGAGCGCCTTCCACTTGTCCAAATAAAACTGATCCACAATCAGCCGATAGAGGCGTGTGGAGTACCAATCGCCGATGAGCAAGAGCGACTGATCGATCTTCTCAAAATCCAAAAGCAAGTCGAGGCGTTGTTCAATGGTGGTTTGGAGCAGGGTGTCGCGCGCAGGGAGCCAGCCCCGTTGGGCGTGGGTGAGGTGCTGGCGTAACACGCGCAAGTTGTTTTCGATCAGTTCATCCAACATTCGATACCGCAAAATCTGGTAGTTACCGATCTTCATCAATTCAATATCGGATTGAAAGTCACCTTCCTCGGCCACGATGAGCGCGCCGCTCCAATCAATGAGCGTGAGGTCATGCGCCGAATAGCTGACCCGCGAATCGAAAATCTGGCTCACCTCCGCTACATCGGGCGGCTTATCCAGTGAGCGCATCAACCGCGCTAGGCTCGCCGCTTGTTGGTCTACAAATTCGTTGGGGGCTAACGAGGCGTTTTTCACCAAGAGAATGGTGTATTCTTCGACCAATTTTCCCGTGTAGCCATTGTCGGTTTGCAGTTTTTGGCGGAGCGCTGCGTGGAGTACGCGTTTGCGGGCGGAAGCAGAGTCATCTAACGCCTCGGCGAGGGTATAGCGACATTCCGCTAACCACACGGTGTTGTCTAAGACTTGAAGGTGGAGGCTGATCCGCACGCCCTCCAGCGTCATCACCCGGCGGCTGACCGTGACAAATTCAATATCCACATCAAAAAAATACGGCGCGTCTTTGGGAGGCGTCAACTTGTCGGTTTGCCCGGGTGGGGTGAAGCGCAAGGGCATGAGCAGGAGATAGCAGATTTCGAGGGTCGGCATGGCAGTCAATCATAGCCGCAAATTGCCGCTTGACGAATCACGCGCGGCCTGTTATCCTAGTGTTTAGTAGGATGCTCGCTTGAAATAGTTTTCGTTGGATGCAGTAGCAAGACGATGGCTCAGGTGTTCGCTCCCTGAGCCATTTTGTTTTTCCCGCCCCCCGGCGGCTCCGTCGAACAAGCCACGCGCCTAAACATCTTTTTCTTTTGCCATAAGGAGGCAAACAATGTCTAATCGTATCACCGGCACGGTCAAATGGTTCAACGGCGGCAAGGGCTACGGTTTCCTCGCGCAGGAAAACGGCCCGGACGTCTTCGTCCATTTCTCCGCGATCCAGAGCGAAGGCTACCGTACTCTCGACGAAGGCCAAAAGGTGGAGTTCTCCATCGAGCAAGGCCCCAAGGGCTTGCAAGCCGTCAACGTCATCAAACTGTAAGATTACCGCGCCCTAGGCGCTTTGCAACACAGTTTGTCGAAACCCCGTTCAGCAATGAGCGGGGTTTTTGTTTTATACGTGCGTTAACTCAACGCCACATCCAACACCATCATCACCGCGAAACCCAGCATCGTTCCCCAGGTGGCGCTGTGGGTGTTCTGCCCCAATTGTGATTCGGGGATCAGCTCCTCCACGACCACGTAGATCATCGCGCCTGCGGCGAATGCTAACGCATAGGGCAAAAGCGGTTTCATCAGCAAGACCGCCCCGGCCCCAACTACACCGGCCACCGGCTCCACCATCCCCGACAGTTGTCCATACCAAAAACTTTTCCACGGGCTCAACCCTTCCCGACGCAAGGGCGCGGCCACCGCTAACCCCTCTGGAAAATTTTGGATCCCAATCCCCACGGCTAACGCGATCGCACTCGCCAGAGCTCCGACCGGTGCGCCATCTTGCAAGGCCCCAAAGGCCACGCCCACCGCTAACCCCTCCGGCAAGTTGTGCAGGGTGATCGCCAGCACCAATAAGAGACTCCGTTGCCAATGCGTCTTGATCCCTTCGGCTTGCTCGAGGGCAAACCCGAGATGCAGATGCGGCAACACCCGGTCAATCCCCCACAGACAAAGCCCGCCGAGTAAAAACCCAACTAACGCTGGCCACCAGGGCGGCAGGGCAGAGGCACGCGCCTGTTCAATCGCGGGGAGCAACAACGACCAAAAACTCGCCGCGATCATCACGCCCGCCGCAAAACCTAACAGGCCATCTAAGAGGCGTTGATTGACTTTATTGAAGACAAAGATCATCCCGGCACCCAGGGCCGTGACAAACCAAGTAAAACAAGTCGCTAAGAACGCCTGGCTGATCGGATGTTGCTGGGCAAACCATTCAATGAACATAGCGAGCTCTACTCAGACTCCTGTATAATTTTCGAAATGAACGTTTCATCAGGGTTAGCCGCCTTATTTGCGCGTTTGCCGCTTTTTGCGGAGGTGCCCGCCGCCGCCGTGACAGAGCTGGCGCAATGGGCGCGGCAAGATACGTTTGAAGCCGAAGCCATTATTTTCCGGCAGGGCGACGTATGTGATCGGATTTGGCTTGTGCAACAGGGGCGCGTGAAGATCATCCGCCAAGAGGAAGATGGGCGCGAAGTGATCCTGGAGATGATCTCGCCCGGCGAAGTGTTTGGCGGCGGCGTCTTGCTCATGCCGCGTCACCCGGCTACCGCCCGCGCGATGAGCGAGGTCGAAACCGTGAGCCTTGATAGCGAACATTATCAGCGGCTGTTGCATGCCCACCCCGCAGTGACGGTGCGCCTACTGCGAATGTTGGGCGGGCGTTTGCACTCCATGATGGAGATGCAGATCCTCACCGGCGAACGGGTCGAACGCCGCTTGGCGCACATCCTGCTTAAGTTGGCCGACCGCGTCGGGCAAGTGACGCCGGAGGGCGTGCTGATCCCACTCGCGCTCTCACGCCAAGATTTGGCTGATATGACCGGCACTACGCTTGAAACCGCCATTCGCACCGTCTCCCGGTTTCGCGAACAGGGCTGGGTCAAAACCCAACGGGGCGGCTATTTGTTGCTGACGAATGAGGCCGCGCTACGCGCGCAAGCGCACCCGAGCTAGAGCTTGGCGAGCTGCGCCGCCGAACAGTGCATCCCGCCAAATTTTTTACGCCGACCCGCGTTTACAATACGGCGATTGCCCGCACTGGGGAGGTGGTGTATGGGGGATGAGTCGTCCGCACTTATGACACGGCACTTCTAATTGATAGCACCACGCCTCCACTTCGGCTTCGCCGCAATGCGGACAGGTCACATATTCGGGAAACGGATCGGGCAGAGGCAGGCCCGTATTCGGGTCAACGCGCAATGGGTTATTGTGCAATGAGTCGCTTGAAACGCGCTGACCCGGATCGGGGTTAGGCATAGAAAAACGCCGTGTTTGGCGCGATGAACGCTGGTCACCGGCCTCTGTGCACTATTTTTGCAAGCTCCGAATATAGGCCACGATGTCGTATAAATCCTGATCGTTCAATGCGGGGTTGCCACCCTTCGGCGGCATATCCACCTTAGTGGTGTTCAACGGATCGGAGGCGGGGCGTCCGGTTTTGAGAAAAGCCAACATCTCATCCTCGGTTTTACCTTTGATAAATTCGCTCGTGGTCAGGTCTTTGCCGAGGCCGGTCATGCCTTTCGCATCTGGGCCATGGCACGACACACAGGTCGTGGTGAACTTGGTCTGCCCATTGGCCGCGTTGCCTTTAGGTGGCTCGGGGGTAGGAGCGGGTGCGCTACATGCGGCTAATAGTAAGGCCAACAGCGTGAGGGGGAGAAGATAGCGTTTCATAAAGAGTCGATTCCTTTTGAGATAGTGATAGATGATGAAGGTCTTTCATCCTTCATCATTCAGCCTTCATCCTTTATTTACCCATGTGCTACCAGGTGGATCGTCACGCGGGCTTCGTCGAAAGTTAAGATCTGCCCGGCGTGCGCTTGGGCAAACTGCTCCGCCGTAGCGCGGTCAGTGAAGGCGGCCAGCCCCGGTGGCATCGGCGGTTGGAGCTGATCGCTGAGGACATAGAAGGCGGTCTCTGCGCGCATCCAGCTTGAGGTCGTGTAATCATGTACGAACCATGCGCGCACTTCTGCGTTGGGGTGATCCATTTGCCACACCACCATATCGCCAATGCTTTCAAAGGTGTGGGCTGTGCCTTCCGGCGTCACGAAGGCGGCGGCAAAGCGCGCGTCGTCAATGATCATGCCGCAGGCCTCACACACTGTTTGCCCGTAAATGATCTCCGGCGGTTGTGGCTCGGCTGGAGTAGTTGGCGCGCAAGCGGTGAGGAGGGTGAACGTAAGCAGGTAGGTCAGTAACGTTTTCATTACACATCTCCACGGCGATTGAACACCATAAACGCCGCGCCAAAGGTGAGCGCGAGCCAAGTGACCAGCACGCTCACCAACAGAGCGGGCAACCAATCGCCAAACCGGTAGAGCGCATATTGCCCCGCCGCGCCCAACGTATCGAGCGTGGCGCGCAGGCTGTAGATCGCGCCGAGTTTGAACACTTGCAAGGGGTTGATCAGCAACCAACCGAGCAATAGATTGGGTGTCGGGCGGAACGCCAGCGTCGCGCCAAGTGTGGCGAGATCACCCGCAAAGGCGAGGGCGAGCCACACGCTGAGGGCCGCGCCGATGGCCGTGGCGCTCTTGCGCGCGAAGGCGCTGATGAGCAAACCCAAGCCGAGCGTGACCAGCGCCAACAATAGGCTGTAGCCCGCTAACGCGAGATAAGCGGTCGCTTCGCCGTCGCCGTTCACCGCCAAGCCGAGCGCGGCTAACCCAAAGCCGAGGCTGACCGCCGTGAGTAACCCCAACGCCGCGCCGAGTGCCTTGCCCCAAAACACTTCCGCGCGGCTCACCGGTTGCGCCAAGAGATAGAGCAGGGTGCCGCGCTCACGGTCATGGGCGAGGACGCTCGCGCCCACACTCAACCCCATGAGCGGCACAAATAGCAAGAGCGCATTGATCAGACTGGCGGCGGTGCGGCCAAACCCGCCCAAACCCGCATAACCCGCCGCGGTCACCCCGGCTTGCGAGAGCGCCAACGCCAACCCAGCAAAGCCCAGCGCATAGAGCCACAGCCATTTGTTTTTGAGCGCGTCGCGCAATTCGCGTTGCGCGATGACCCAGAGGATTGAGATGGACATTTATTTCCTTTCCACTTCAAAGTTGTTGACCCGAATGCCGCGCCTGGTCAACGCTTCAAAGGCCTTCATCTTTTCCTCGCCGCGCACGCGCACCACCACCGTTCCGCGCCCGTTGAAGTGCGCCGACCACCCCGCTGTCACTAAACACTCTAGCGCGGCGTTCTTTTGCGGTTCGGGCACCCACAGGGCAAGCTCGATTTCCGGCATGAGGCGCTCTAGCAATTGGGCGGGCGTGAGCGTAGCGACTAAGCGCCCCTGCTCCAACACGAACACGCGGCTGGCGAGGGCCTCGACTTCTTCAAGCCGATGGGAGGCGAAGACGATGGTCTTGCCTTCATTTTTTCTTAAGTCCATGAGCAGTTTTAAATAATCGCGTTGTGCGTCGGCGTCTAAATTAGCGGTGGGTTCATCCAGTAACAAGATGGGCGGGTCGGCTAACAACGCGAGCGCGAGGGCGAGGCGTTGCTTGAGCCCGCCGGACAGGGCCGCGACGGGTTTCGCGAGATGTTCGCTGAGGCCGAGGCGCACCAAGAGCGGAGGAACGTGGTCAGCCAGATTCAGGCTAACGCCTTTGAGGCGGGCATAAAACTCCACTGTCTCGCGCGTCGTGAGATCGTAGAAAGCCATCTCCTGCGGCACATAGCCCACACTCCGGCGCGCGGCCTTCCCCTCCGTTTGCGTGTCGTAGTCTGCCACGCGCAATCGGCCTTCAAAGGTGATCAGCCCGAGAAAGGCCTTGATGAGCGTGGACTTGCCTGCGCCATTCGCGCCCCACAATGCAATGGCTTCGCCGGGTTGAACTTCAAATGTGACGTTGTCTAAAACTGTGAAAGCGCCGTAACGTTTGGTGAGCTGTGCAACTTGTAGCATGGGCGCAACGACCGAGGCTGGGGAGAGAATGGAGGCAGACATAGGGCGCTTTCGAGGGATGAAAGGCAGGGCGCTGAGGGTGAAGCCGACTCCCAACAGCAACGCGGCGGCTTCTAGCAGATGACCCGTTGTGGCGACCGGCGCGGTGCTGGCCGGTGGCGCGGGCGGCCTGAAGAGCGGCGCGTCATCTACCAGCTTCGGTTGAGGCTTGACCACTGGGAAAGTCGTCGCGGCGAATTCCAAGGCTTGCGTCGCGGGGCTGTAGAGCAGAGCGCGCAAGAGCGGCTCGCGGTCTGTCAGGTCTTCAAAGAAACGTTCCGCGCGATAAGGCGTATCGCCTACGCCATCGCCATCGGCATCGTAGCCGGCGTAGTCGCTCCAATAATTTCCATGCCAAGTGTTGTTGAGCGCTGTGCCGCCCCCGGCCAGCGACATGTGCGCGACGTTCTCCCAAAACGTGTTGCCCGTCAAGGTGTTACCGCGGACTGCGGGCATGAACGTGACGCCAACATCATTGAAGGCCACCAGATTGTTTTCAAAGTGTCCGTAACCCGCCGGGCTAAAGGGTGTGCCATCTAAGAAGAGGGCGGTGCGGTTGTCAATGAGCGCGTTGTCGGCAACGCGGATGTTCTCGGCGTCTTTGAAGCCCAGCGCGTAGCCACTTGGCCCGCGTTGCCCACGCACCAAGTTGGCGCGCAAGACCACATCTTTGGAATACATCGTGTAAATGCCGACCGAATTGTCGAGGATTTGATTGTCTTCGACGACTGCGCCGTTGCAGTACATCAGGTGGATCGCATACCGTCCGCGCTCAATGCGATTGTGGCGCACGATGACTCTATCGGAATACCACACCACTACATCGCGCGCGTCGTGAATGACATTGTTTTCGATCAGGACCTCGCGGCTATACCACAAGCGCACGCCATCCCCGCGCCGCCCTTCGCTCAGTTCGGCCTTGCTGGTGATGTCGTTGTCGCGCACCACTGCGCCGTCGGCCTGAGAGACGAACACCCCAAACAGCACATCGCGGAGGCGATTGTTGAGGACCGAAATTTGCGGCGCGGTTAGCGTCACGCCTGCATGGTCGCGGTCGGGGTCAACGCCACTGCCTTGCACGGTGAAGCCCGTGAAGACGATGCCCGGCGCACTCAACTGCACCACCGTGCCTTGCCCGCCGCCATCAATCACCGGCCCGTCTATCCCGCGCAACATCACACTCTGGGTCACCACTAATGCCGGATACACGCCGCCCTGCACTTCAATCGTGTCGCCCGTTTTGGCCTCGGCCAGCGCGGCTTCGATGGTGTAGTAGGGACCGGAGGGGGAGACGAGCAAAGGCTGGGTGTTCAGTGAACAGTGAGCAGTGATCAGTTGGCAATCCGCGTTATGCCACGCGGCATAACTTGCACTTGTTGTCCCTAAGAGGGACAAGGCCCACATTATTGGAAAGACCCACTTTATCTTGAGTAACATGTGTCTCTCACTGTTCACTGATGACTGAGCACTGATAACCGATCACTTCTGATTCCCCACTGACTTCCGCGCCTCCACAATCGGCTTATACGCCGCGCGGTGAAACCACAACCCGACGAGCGTAACGCTAACAGCGGCGAGGGTGAGATAGAAGCCGATTTCAAATTGCGCGATCGTGCCGAATTGGCCGACCTTGCCCTCCCCCAAAATGGGCGGCGTAAACGGGGCAATAGCGCCGCCCAGTGCCGAGGTGGGGTCTATGCTATGCCCAAAGACATAGAGGATGTACCAAAGGTCAGCGATGAAGGCGAGGGGGAAGCCCATGAGTGGTAAGGCCAACACCGCCGCCCATTGGTTATGAACAAACACGCCCGCCATCAACATCAGCCCCAACGCCACCAGCGCGAACATAGAAATGGAACGCTCGAATTGCCCGCCTTCATCGAGGCGCTTCATGCCCAAGTAGTGATTGAGCTCATCTATTTCGCGCATGTCACCTTCGAGGTGGTTCACATAGACATCTACGCGCAGGCCTTTGGGATATTGTGGCGCGGTCATCGTCATGCTCCAGTAAGGCAAGAACATGGAGACCATCAGCAAGAGCGCGGCGAACATCAGGAGGGCGCTCGGCACGAGATAGGTTGTCAGGTTGCGCGTGCTACCATCGGGTAGCACCACTTTGACATCGGGGTCGAGGAAGGCGTTCATGAGTAGTAGCCAGAATTCAGAATTCAGTAGTCAGAAGTTAGGGGAGAGTAGCCAGTAGTGAGTGACACCAATTAGAACTGCTTAGTTTGTCATTGCGAGGGCGCGTTTTTTGCGCCCGAAGCAATCTACCCGACTGAGTGGAGATTGCTTCGGCGGAACTACACCGCCTCGCAATGACACCGACTTAAGCAGGTTCTGACTACTGGCTACTGACTTCTATCGCTTACGGTTTCACCAAGAAATAGCCCAACATCTCCAAATGCAACGCGGAACAGAACTCAGTGCAGTAGTAAGTGAAGGTGCCGGATTTGTTCGCGGTGAACTCAACCGTTTGGGTCTCGCCGGGTTCGAGGCTGAGGTTGATGTTGTAGCCGGAGAGTTCAAAGCCGTGCGTGGCATCAGGCGTTTGTTCGAGGCTGGTGAGATGCCAGATCACATGATCGCCCACATTGATCTCCACTCGTTCGGGGGTGTAATGCGAACGCACCACCGTCATCCAAATTTCCACGTTCGTGCCGTTGCGTTCCACCCGCGCGTCCTTGGCATCGGTGACGGCGTTCGGGTCAACGCTCATCGTCTCTGGGTTCCAGCCCACTTTCGGATACACTTGGAAGGGCTTGAGTTTGTCGGCCTTGATAATTTGCGCGTAGTGCGGTTCGGCCATGCCGATGGGCATGTCGTACAACACCTTCATCTGGTCGCCCGTCTGGCCGATGTCCACCAATTGAAAGTTCTGCGGCATGAGCGGGCCGACATTGGCGAAGCGGTCAATGCTCCACTTGTTGAGCGCCACCACATATCCGCCATCCGGCGAAACGGTGTCACCCTCAGCGGCGGTGATATGCCCGATGTTGTATTGCACCGGTAATTTTTGGACGAGCTTCCAACCGTCTTCGGGGTTCTTTGCGTCGTAGGGGCCGCCCAGCGTCCAGCGCGCCACCGCCGAGTCGAGGAAGAGCGAGGTGTAGGCATAGCCCTTGTCGTCAAAAACGGTGTGGAGTGGGCCAAGCCCGAGTTCCACTTGGGCTTCCATCACCTTGTCGAGCGGGATGACCGGCACGCCATAGCCGTTCGGATCGGTTTGCAAACCACCGGCCTTGATCGCGTCTTGGATCTTCGCGAATGAGTAGATCGTCACATGCGGGTCGAGCTTGCCGCCGACCACGATGAATTCGCCGCCGGGCGTTACGTCTGCGCCATGCGGGCTCTTTGGTTCGGGCGCGAAGTAGAGCAAGTTCTCTTGAACCGCTGTCTCTAAGCGGATGACGGGGAAGCCGTTAATAGTTTCGGCTTTGCCCGCTTGGAACACTTCGGCGGCCTTCTTCCAGTTAAGGATGTGCAGATAGTCCACATCGTTCTTAGTGGTGCCGGCTTCAAAGGGCGGGTTGCCCAATTCCACTCCGCCCGTCGCCAATTCGGTGTTGAACGAGTTGCAGAAGAACCAACCATCGCTCACGGCCTTGCCCGCGTCGCACAGGTCTTGCCAGTAGGGCGGCAATTCGATCTGGAATGATTGACTCTCATCAATCCGCCCCTTGGCGCGGTCAAACTTCCAGAAGGTGATCAGGCCGCGATATTCGTCTTTGTAATTATCTAAAGAGGCATACGTCCAGCCAATGGGCGCGCCATATTGCGGCCCTTCGATCACATACTCCGTGTTCGGCGTGACAAACGCGCCACCATGATCGTTGATGGCGTTCGGGTTCTTGATGATCTGCTTGGTCTCAAAGTCGCGCAGATCGATCACCGCCACGCGCGCGTTGGCCTTGTCGTTGATGAATAGGAATTGCCCATCGTAGTCGCCATTCGTCTCCGACAGATTGGGGTGATGCGTGTCGCCCCATTCGAGTGGTGAGCCATCAGGCATATAGCCTTCTTCGATCACTTTATTGGATGAGCCACCAAAGCCGTAGCCTTGCCACGATTCACGTTGAAACACGCCGATCACTTTCAAGATGCGCATAGAGGGTACGCCGATGGCCAGCACTTGCCCGCTCTGCCCGCCGGAGGAAAACATGATGTACGGATCAGTTTTGCCCGAAGGCATATAGGTCTTGAGTGCGGCGTAAATATCATCTTGGGTCAGACCGCGTTCGGCCGCTACCGCCGCCGCATCAGCGGGCAAGCCGCCACCACCGCCCCCGGTTGGCACCGCCGTCGCATTACCACGACAGGCTACCAAGACAAAGGCGAACAGCAAAGTGATGGATAACATCCGTTTCATATGACACTGCTCCTTTCAAAGGAAAAACGCAAATTTCAGCGATTTGCGTGAGTGAGTTGGGATTAGTGTGATTGTGAAGGAAAAAAGAAGGGGAAGGTATGATAAGGATCATATTGATCGCTTGTAGCGATTTGTTGATCAATTGAGGGGTGCGTCCTGAGCGGAGGCCGTGGCGCTCTTGCGTGCGAAGGCGCTGATGAGCAAACCCAAGCTGAGCGAGATAAGCGGTCGCTTTGCCGTCGCCGTTCACTGCCAAGCCAAGCGCGGCTAACCCAAAGCCGAGGCTGACCACCGTGAGCAACCCCAACGCCGCCTCAAGGGCCTTGCCCCAAAAGACCTCGGCGCATCATTGTGGTGGGGACGACTTCCGTGCGGACGCTCGAAAGCGCCGCTCAGCGCGCTACCGCGCCTGAAAGCGTGGCGCCCTTTGAAGACACCACCACGCTCTTCATCACTCCCGGCTATCCCTTCCGCGTAGTGGACGGGATGATCACCAATTTTCATTTACCAAAATCAACCTTGCTGATGTTGGTCTCCGCCTTCCCTAGCCGCGAGCGAATGTTGGAAGCGTACGAGGTAGCCAAGCGGGAGGGATATCGGTTTTATAGTTTTGGGGATGGGATGGTAATCATTTGACCCACCTTGCTCCGCTGGTTTGATCCTTGGTCTGGCCCTTGATAACGCCCGCCATAATGACTCGGCGGCTAGGGAGGAATGTAAACCAACCCTACACCTAGCCGCTGACCGATGCCCTTCAATAACCGGCTATCTC
>Ga0315912_10003593_pt1 | contig 15310 bp, 16 predicted proteins | sample VfabasoilMG_FD_204469 | JGI IMG/M metagenome (GOLD analysis project Ga0315912, IMG submission 204469) | Garden soil microbial communities collected in Santa Monica, California, United States - V. faba soil | ecosystem: Environmental > Terrestrial > Soil > Garden | place: USA: California... | reverse complement strand
CTACCTGCTGCTCACGCGGAATTTCCATACCTACTGGCCGCGCCACGACGCGCCCACGCCGGAACCCGAGGCGGCCCTCATCGACGAACTGGCGACGCAAATCTACGGCCCCGCATGGCGCCCCGCGCGCGGCCTGCTCGTTCGCTCGGGTCAGCGGCGTCTGCGACCGACGACCGCGCCGCTGATCCTCGATTCGGAAAGCGCGCCGGACCTGGCGTTCTTTGCGCGCGCCAACCCCGGGCACGCCTCCGGAGACACGCTGGTTTGCCTGTGCCCGCTGACGGCATCGAACTGGTTCAGCCTTGCCCGAAAGGCCTTTGCGCGATTCCGTCGCCGCCGCAACGTGCTCTGACAACAACCGCGCATTGACGGATCGAGGGTCTCGCGCGACTCTCTGCGCATGGAACTCGGAACCGACGACTACGAAATGCTGCTGCGCCTGGTGGCAGCGCTTGTGGCCGGCGCTTTCATCGGCTACGAGCGCTCGTTTCACGGACGCCCCGCGGGCCTCCGCACCCACGTGCTCGTATGTCTCGCTTCGAGCCTGCTCATGCTGGTCACGGTCTACGAAGCTCATTGGGTGCGTTCGCCCGGGGAATCGCGGCTCGATCCCACCCGTATGGCCCAGGGCATCATGACCGGCATCGGCTTCCTCGGTGCGGGCGTGATCGTCAAGGAAGGCCTCAATGTCCGGGGCCTGACTACCGCCGCCTCGATCTGGATCACGGCGGCCATCGGTGTTCTGGCCGGCGTCGGGCTCTACCTGCCCATGGTGGCCTCGGTGCTGCTCACGCTCGCGGTGCTCGGCGTGTTCCGCTGGATCGAGATGAAGGTGCCCACGCAGGCCTACTACTACTTCGACGTGAAGTACGCCCGAGAGGGCAATCTCTCCGAGGAAGCGATGCGCGAACTGCTGAACAAGCTCGGCTTCAGCATCGCGAACTTCAGCTATCGGCTTGACGGTGTGGGTGCCGACCGCATCCTGCGTCACAACATGACGCTTCAAACTACCGATCGCGGCGCGGCCGCGCGCCTCGCGCGATGGCTCGAAGAAAACCCCACCGTGCACGAGTTCCGCCTGTCGCCCACCGGGGACTGAGGACGCCATGGAAAAACCGACGTACCACGAAGGGATGCGCGAGCTTCAGGACCTGCGTGAGACGCGCGCGCTCGCGGACCGGCTCGAGAAAGTCACCATGCGTGCGGCCTTCACCGAGGAAGACAAGGCGTTCATCCAGCGCTGCCGCATGTTCTTCCTCGCGACCGCCGACAATGACGGGCAGCCCGACTGCTCTTACAAAGGTGGCCTGCCGGGATTCGTGCGCGTGCTGGACGATCACACGCTCGCCATTCCCGACTACGACGGCAACGGCCAGTACCGCAGCTGGGGAAACGTGCGCGCGAATCCGCAGGTGGGGCTGCTGTTCATCGATTTCGAAACGCCCAAACGCTTGCGCGTGAACGGCACTGCCGAAGTGAGCCACGACGATGCGCTGCTCGCGGAGTTTCCCGGTGCGGTCTTCGTGATTCGCATGACCGCGACGCGCATCTTTCCGAACTGCCCGCGCTACATACACAAGATGCAGCTCGTCGAAGAATCCGTGTACGCGCCACGACCGCAGTACACGCCACCGGTGCCGGCGTGGAAAACCTTCGACGTGTTCAAGGATGCGCTGCCACTCCGGGATCGGTCGCCGCCTGGCGACAAATAGCCTGTGGGATTCCTGCTGACAGAAGTTTGTTAGTTCGTCCGGCAGTCCGGTGCGCGGCCCCGCGCCATCATCGCCCCATGAACAAGACACTATGCATCGCATTGGCGGCGCTGGCGCTCGCTGCCTGTGAAACTCCCCACGGCGCCGGGACCGGGTCGGGCAATGTTCGCGGCACCGCCAAACCCGTGGCATTCACCTGGGAAAGCGAAGGCGACAAGTCCGGCGACATCACCGCGACTTTCGGCACGGGCCGAGTTTTCAAGGGCGAATACGTGCAGATTTCGCGCGATGTACGAGACGACAGCCTCGAACCGCTCTGGAACGGCTGGGACGGTCCTTACAGCAAGAATGAATGGCGCTACTGGAACGCGAGTTCGCGCTCCGAATTCGTGCGCGAGAACAGCGGCCGCGTGCTCGCCAATCTGCATTCGGACGATGGCGAATACATGCGTTGCCGCTTCCGGCTCCTGAGCCCCGAGCGCGGGATGAAGGGCGGCGGCGAAGGCCGTTGCCAGTTGTCGGAGTCCAAGCGCGAAATCAACGCGGAGTTCGAACGCCAGTCTTGATACGCTCCGCGAGGAGTGAGGCAGGACCCGACACAGAGCCCGTTGACGCAAGCGATGGTGTGGACCGCCATCGCACTCTTTCTCGCGTCGTGGTTCCTTCCCGTGCTCGCCGACGTGCCGGGCTGGATGGCGTTTCGCCACGCGCTGGCGCCGCTCGTCCCCTACCAGCAGCGGGACGCCGCACTCATCGGCTGGGAAGATTCGGTGCCGCAGATCATGAGCGCGCTGACGAACGTGGTGTTCGTCATCCTCGCCGGCCTGTCGGCCAGCCGGCAGAGTCCGCGTCCGGGCATGTTCGTGCGCATCGCTCTCGCGTGTTTTCTGCTGAATCTCTACTGGCCCGTGAAGGCGATCCGCGAGCACGGCCTCCAGGATCTCCTGTGGGGCTACTACGTGTGGCTCGCCGCGTTCGCGCTGTTGCTCGCCGTCTCGATCCTCAGCGCTTTCGCAGGCCGTCGAACATCGAGAATACCCACGGACGGCACGCCGTCATGAGCGCCACGCTGCGCTTTTCGCGACCCGACAAGTGACGGTCGAGGTCCGCGAGTTCGTTGAAGTCGGCGGTGAGCCGCGCGAGCTTGCGCTGCAGTACCTGCCGTGACGCCTCCGACAACTCCGCGGACCGGAAGTGAAGCACTTCGTCCTGCGCCTGGAATGTCGACCGCATGAATTCTTCGCGCACCTGTTTTTCATAGGTGCGCCGTATCGGGCCGTCTTCGCGCCAGGAGATCGGCGCATGCACGCGCAGGCGCGCGCCGAGACGCGCGCGCAACTCCACGAGCCCAAGGTTGTCGAGTTTCACGAGCCAGCGCCGCAGCTGTTTTTCGTCGGCGCCGAGTTCGGCGGCGACATCGCGTGGAGCATGGCCGTTGGTGAGGAGATAGAAGCAGCCTAACAACTGCGGATCGGCGGCCAACGCCGACTCCTGCGCGGCCGTGAGCGTGGTCGAGCTCCCGGCATCGGCTTGCGACACCGGCCGCATGAGCTCTTCCATGGAGATGCCCACGGCCTGGCAGATCCGCTCGAGCCGCGGCAGGCTCAACGAGCCCCGGGACAGGATGCGTTTGACCGACGGCTCGCTCAGCGCGATTCGCTTCGCGAGCATGCCGTAGGTGATGCCGCGCGAACGAAGACTGCGCTTCAGCGCGAGGATGATGCGGCTGGTCTCTCCCATGGCGGCCGATTCTGCCGGAATCCCCGGATATTCGCGCCCTACCCAGAGTATCGCCATCCGATACCCGATTTTCAGGTACTGCCGGCGTCACCCGCCGTGCGGGGGATGCGGATTCCATCCGAGGGTCACCATGAGCACGAAGAACCCGATGGCGTAACCCATGATCACGTGCCAGCCCTCGCGTAACCAGGCGAAGACGGACCTGGCCTCCGGGTACAGATTTGATACCGCAACGCCCGCGGAGGAGCCGAACCAGATCATCGAGCCGCCAAACCCGACGGCATAGGCCAGCGCGCCCCAGTCATACCCGCCCTGTTCCAGCGCGAGCTTGGTCAGCGGGATGTTGTCGAACACGGCGGACACGAAACCCAGCCCCAAGGTAGTTTGGGCCGTGGCATCCGGCAGCGCTTCCACCGGCATCATCGAGGCCAGCAGGACGAGCGACAACAGGAACAGACCGCCCTTCGCGGCCGCGGGGACCGCCTTCCAGTCGGGACGGCGCCAGGGAGTCAGCAACAACAGCACACCGAGAACGGTGGCGCCGATATACGGGAACTTGCTCCCCCCGTCGTCCGCCAGCCGATTGGCGTGAATGTTCGCGGTGATGGCGCTCACGAGGATCAACACCACGATGATCACGCGTGCCCAGTCGACGTGGACGTCGGCGTCCGCATTCTTTTCGATGGGCGAGAAGTTCTGCTGCTGCTTCGATGCCGGGATGGCGAACACGACGAACGCGGTGATCGCGGCCACGTAGGCATGCAGCACGTCGAGCGGAGCGATACCGCCGAGCCACATCATCGTGGTCGTCGTGTCGCCGACGACGCTGCCCGAGCCACCGGCGTTGGCGGCCGCGACAATGGCGGCGAGATAGCCGATGTGCAGCCGGCCGTTGTAGACCGTCCCCGCGATGGTTGCGCCGATCAGCGCGGCCGCAATGTTGTCGAGGAACGCGGACAGCACGAACACCAGGGCGAGCAGCACCAGGCCGCCCTTCCAGTCATCGGGCAACACTCGTGGCAGCAGGCGCGGCATCTGGCTATCCTCGAAGTGCCGCGCCAGCAGCGCGAAGCCGACCAGCAGTGCAAAGAGATTGGTGAGGATCACCCACTCTTCGAGCAGGTGCCATTGCAACCCGAGCAAGCCATCTTGCCCGTCGAAGCCGGCGTAGAAGACCTTGTACGCCGTCACCACCGCGAGCCCCGCGAGTGCGATGACCAGTGTGTGCCGATGGAAAATCGCCACGCCCAGCAAGGTGAGGCCGAAGACGATGAATTCGACCGGAATCGTCACTCGGAATTCTAAGGCGCGTGGGCGGCGATCACGCCGTCGTTGACCGCCGCGGTCATCGACGCGATATCCGGCGCGAGATAGTGGTCGATGTCGTAATGCGGCACGCGCGCGCGGATATCGCGCATCACTTTCTGCAGTCGTTCCGACGTGAGATGCGGCGCGCGCAGATCGACGCCCTGCGCGGCAGCGAGCAGCTCGATGGCGAGGATGCTGGCCGTGTTGGCGCACAGATCGCCGAGCTTTCGCGCCGCGAACGTGGCCATGGACACGTGGTCTTCCTGGTTCGCGGAGGTGGGCAGCGAGTCGACGCTCGCGGGATGTGCCAGCAGCTTGTTTTCAGAGGCCAGCGCCGCCGCGGTCACGTGCGCGATCATGAAGCCGGAGTTCACGCCGCCGTCCTTGACGAGAAACGGCGGAAGCCCCGACAGCGTCGCGTCGATGAGCAGCGCGATGCGGCGCTCCGACAGCGCGCCGATCTCGGCGATCGCCAGCGCGAGATTGTCGGCCGCGAAGGCCACCGGCTCGGCGTGAAAGTTGCCGCCCGAGAGCACCTCGGCCTGGTTGCCGCTGCCCGCGAACACCAGCGGATTGTCGGTGACCGCGTTCGCTTCACGCAGCAGCACCGCGCGCGCGGCTTCGATCTGGTCGCTGCACGCGCCCATCACTTGCGGCTGACAGCGCAGCGAATAGGGATCCTGGACCTTGCCGCAATCGCGATGGCTCGAATTGATGGGGCTGCCGGCCAGCAATTCGCGATAGGCGCGCGCGGCGGAGATCTGTCCGGGATGGCCGCGCAGCTCGTGGATGCGCGCATCGAACGGACTCGCCGAACCTTCGGCGGCATCCACTGACAATGCGCCGGCCACGAGCGCCGTCGAATACAGGTTGTCGATCGCAAACAGATGCACCAGCGCGAGCGCCGTGGAAACCTGCGTGCCGTTGAGCAGCGCGAGGCCCTCTTTGGCGGCCAACCGGATGCGCGTGAGTCCGGCGCGCTTCAGCCCCTCATCCGCGCTCATGACCTTGCCGGCGACCTCGACTTCGCCGACGCCTAACAACACGGCGGACAGTTGCGCGAGCGGCGCGAGGTCGCCGCTGGCGCCCACCGATCCCTTCGACGGAATGCGAGGCAACACGTCGGCGTTGTAGAGCTGGACCAGTGCGTCGACGAGCACGCGGCGCACGCCCGAGTAGCCGCGCGACAGCGTCGCGATCTTGAGCGCGAGCGTGAGGCGCACCACGGAAGCGGGCAGCGGATCGCCGACGCCCACGGCGTGCGACAGCACGAGGTTGTTCTGCAGGAGCTCGAGTTGATCGTTCGGAATGTGCGTCTGCGCGAGGCGACCGAAGCCCGTATTCACGCCATAGGCGGGCTGGCCGCGCTTCACGATCTCGGCCACCGCGGCGGCGCCACGCTCGATCGCGGCGTACGCGGCGGCCGACATGGAAAGTTTGGCTCCGCCGCGCGACAAATCGCGCAAGGCACCGAAATTCAGGGGATTGCCGATCTCTAGCATCGCGCGATGATGCCGGAAAACATGGAAGGTTTCGCCAGGAGGTTTGGCTAAAATGCGCCCATCACCCGAACAAGGTTCCCTGTCATGGCACGCTCTCGCCCGGCCACTATTGTCTGTTTTGGAATGGTTTCCCTTTTCGCCCTCTTGACCGCCTGCAATACGAACATGAAGCACACCCCTGCCGTCATCGCCGATGCCACAAAGGTTTCCCCTGCCGTTCCGCAGCCGCCCGTCGCTGCGAAGAAACCCCACCTTGTGGTCTCCACGAACGGCACGCGCGAAGACGAGTACTACTGGCTGCGCGACGACAAGCGCGAAGACACGGAGATGCTCGCCTATGTGAAGGCCGAGAACGCCTACGCCGACGCCATGCTTGCGCACACGAAAACGCTCGAAGCGAAGGTGTACGGCGAAATCGTCGGCCGCCTGAAACAGGACGACTCCAGCGTGCCGTATCTCATGAACGGCTACCGCTACTTCCGCCGTTACGAAACCGGCAAGGAATATCCGATCTACTCGCGGCGTGCGGAAACAGCGAACGCGCCCGAAGAGATCCTGCTGAACGTCAACGAACTGTCGAAGGGCCACGACTTCTTCGAAGTCGGCGAGATCGCCATCAGCCCTGACAGCAAGCTCATGGCCTGGGCAGAAGACACGGTCGGGCGCCGGCAATACGTCGTCAAGGTCATGGAGCTCGCGACGCGCAAGGTGTATCCGATCGCGCTGTCCAACGTCGAAAACAACGTGGTTTGGGCGGGCGACAACCAGACCTTCTTCTACATCGAGAAGGACCCGGAGACGCTGCTCGGGTTCCGTGTGCGCAGTCATCGGCTCGACAGCACCAACCACGCCGACGTGTCCGCGGATCCCGTGGTGTGGACGCAGGAAGACGAAAGCTTCTACACGCAGCTCCTCCGAACCAAGGACGAGAAATACCTGCTCATCCACACGCAGAGCACGGTGTCGACGGAAGTCTGGTACGCCGATGCCGCCTCGAAGAATCTGGAATTCAGGGTCTTCCTGCCGCGCGAGCGGGACCACGAATACCAGGTCGAGCACGCCAACGGCCACTGGATCGTGCGCACCAACTGGCAGGCGAAGAATTTCCGCATCATGGAAGTGCCGACCGGCGCGGAGCGGGATCGAGGCCAGTGGAAAGACGTGGTCGCCCATCGCGCCGACGCTTTCATCGACGCCTACGATGTCTCGCGCAACTTCCTCACCATCGAGGAGCACTCGGGCGGCCTGCGCAAGCTGCGCATCCGTCCGTGGAAAGGGAACGATGTCTTCGTCACGGCCGACGAGCCGAGCTACACCATGTCGCTCGACGTCAATCGCGAGTTCGACAGCGACAAGCTGCGCTACACCTATCAATCGATGGTGACGCCGCTCACCACTTACGACTACGACTTCAAGTCGGGCCAGCGCGAGCTGCTCAAGCGCGAGCCGGTGCTGGGAGGCTACAACCCCGCTAACTACGCCTCCGAGTTCGCCTGGGCCACGGCGCGCGACGGCACGAAGGTGCCCGTGTCCATCGTGTACCGCAAGACCACCGCGCGCGACGGCACCGCGCCGCTGCTGCAGATCGGTTACGGGTCGTACGGGTCCACCTACGATCCCGAGTTCTCGTACCTGCCGCCCTCGCTGCTCGATCGCGGCTTCGTCGTCGCCATCGCGCACATCCGCGGCGGCCAGGAGATGGGTCGCGCCTGGTACGAGAACGGCAAGCTTCTCAACAAGAAAAACACGTTCACCGATTTCATCGACGTCACACGCTGGCTCGCGGCGAATAAATACTCCGATCCGAAGCGCGCGTTCGCGCTGGGCCGCTCCGCGGGCGGCCTGCTCATGGGCGCTATTGCCAACATGGCGCCGCAGGACTACCGCGGCATCGTCGCGGGCGTGCCGTTCGTGGACGTCGTCACCACCATGCTAGACGAAAGCATTCCGCTCACCACGAATGAGTTCGACGAGTGGGGCAATCCGAAGCAGAAGGAATTCTATGACTACATGCTGTCGTACTCGCCGTACGACAACCTGGGCGCGCATGACTACCCGGCCATGTTCGTGCACTCGGGGCTCTGGGATAGCCAGGTTCAGTACTTCGAGCCCACGAAGTACGTCGCGCGCCTGCGTGCGCGCCGCACCGGCAACAGCCTCGTGGTCTTGCGCACGAACATGGAAGCCGGACACGGCGGCAAGTCGGGGCGCTACGAGCGTTACCGCGAATACGCGGAGCAGTACGCCTTCATCATCGACCAGGCCGGAATCCGCGAATAAATGGGGTCAGACCCCATTTGCCAGCAAAAGGTGCCACAGTTCATCGATGAGAATGACGCGGGGATTCTTCATTTGCGCCGGGCTGTTGCTGCTCGCGGCTTGCGAAACGCATCGCAAGCCGACCGTGGCGCCGGCACCCACCGTACGCTTCGAGGCCGTGAGCTGGTCGAAGTTGCCGGGCTGGCGCACTGACGACGCACTCGCGGCCTGGCCCGCGATCCTCTCGACCTGCACCGTGCTCCACTCGAAGCCCGAGTGGCAGTCGTTCTGCGGCGCGGTGGTCGCCGCGAGCCCCGCGGACTCCGACTTCGTGCGCGGATACCTCGAGCAGCAGCTTCAGCCCTATCGCGTCTGGCGCGTCACGGGCCGCAAGCGCGAAAGCAAGGGTCTCGTCACCGGCTACTACGAGCCGTTGCTGCGCGGCTCGCGCGAGCGCAGCGATCAATACGCGACGCCGCTCTATCGGCGTCCCGAAGACCTGCTGATCGTCGATCTGGCCTCGCTGTATCCCGAGCTCAAGGGCAAGCGGGTCCGTGGACGTGTCGATGGCAACAAGGTAGTGCCCTACTTCAGTCGCGGCGAATCGCGCACCGCGCCCGCGCTCGCCGGCCACGAGATCGTCTGGATCGACAACGCGCTCGACGCCTTCCTGCTCGAAGTCCAGGGTTCCGGCCGTGTTCAGCTAACTACCGGCGAGGTCATCCGGCTGCAGTACGAAGACCAGAACGGCCATCCATACCGCTCCATCGGCCGATATCTCGTCGACCGGGGCGTCATGCCGCTCGACCAGGTGAACATGCCCGCCATCCGCGCGTGGCTCACCGCGAATCCGCAGCGACTGAACGAAGTGCTGGACAGCAACCCGAGCGTGGTGTTCTTTCGCGAGGCGCCGCTCGAGGATGCGTCAGTCGGACCCAAGGGTGCCCAGGGCGTGCCGCTCACCGCCGACCGCTCCATCGCGATCGATCCGAAATTCCTGCCGCTCGGAGCGCCGATGTTCCTGGCTACCACCGCGCCAGACACGAGACTGCCGTTGCAGCGCCTGGTCGTGGCGCAGGACACCGGCGGCGCGATCGCCGGGCCTGTGCGGGCGGACCTGTTCTTCGGCTTCGGCAGTGACGCGGGTGCGCGCGCCGGCATCATGAGATACGACGGCGAGATGTGGCTGCTGTGGCCGAAAGGCACGCTGCCGCCGTGAACACCAATGGATGCACGCGAGCTCATTGAGATCATCACGGCGGCCTTTCCGCTGAAGCCCGTGCCGGCGCAGGGCCTGCATGCTTCCCATGCGGCCGATGCGCACTACTTCGGCAAGGTCACGCTGGAACAGCGCGAGGCGGCAGCGGCCAGCGATGCGGGTCGCCAATGGCCGCGGTACTCCGATGAGGAACTGGCGACGCTCGATGCGGCAATGTCGCATCTGATCGACGAAGTTTTCGTCTATTATCTTCCTGCCTATCTGTGCGCCGCGGCTAGACATGTCAGCGCGGACATCGACGACCCATGGGGTCCCTTGGTAGGGCACGCCTGTTTTCAGGTAACGAATCGCAGTGCCTACAACCTCTCGAGACTTGGACGACTGACCGAGCGCCAGGTGAGTGCGGTGATCAAATTCCTGGAATTCATCGTCGAACGAGCCGATTCCTTTGAATCGGATCTGGCGCGAAAATCTCTCGAGCGCTACTGGAAGAATCCGCAGCGGAGCGTGGGAACGATTATCGCGCCCTGACCCGATCAGACGTCAGGTCCGGCACCTTTTGCTAACAAATGGGGTCTGACCCCATTAAGCGGCCTCCTGCTCCGCCTTCAGCAGGTTCGCGGCGTTTTTCTCTACCCATCGGCTGAACAGCCCCGCAAGGCGTGCGAGAGAACGGCCCAATGTCGTCAGGCGGTACTCCACGCGCGGCGGCACTTCGGGATAACTCTTGCGGCTGATGAGCCCGAAGCCTTCGAGCTTGCGCAGCGTCTGGATGAGCATCTTCTCCGACACGCCGTCTACACCGCGGCGTATTTCCGCGGTGCGCATGGGGCCGTTCGCGAGCTGCGTGACGATGAGCAACGTCCACTTCTCGGCGAGCACGGCCATGATGCGGCGCGACGGGCACGCCGAGCTGAATACGTTTGCGGCACATTGGGCTTTTGGCATGTGCGCGACCCTACCACATCGGGGGTACTTACCAAAAGGTTAGTACCCATCTTACGTCCAGCAGGGACACTTACCGGGAGGTAAGTACTTGTGCATCGGTGAGTGCGTCTCCAGAATCGCAGCCTCTTCGAATCAGCCCAACGAAATGGAGTATGTCATGCAGTTGTATTTCTCCCCCGGTGCCTGCTCGCTCGCTTCCCACATCACCGCGCGTGAAGCGGGGATCAATCTCGATCTCAAGCGCGCCGACACCAAGACGAAGAAGCTCGAGGATGGATCCGACTACTTCGCCATCAATTCGAAGGGCTCTGTGCCCGCGCTCAAGCTCGACAACGGCCAGGTGCTCACCGAAGGCGTGGCCATCATGCAATACCTCGCCGACCAGAAGCCGGAGAGCAACCTCGCGCCGAAGAACGGCACGCTCGAGCGTTATCGCGTGCAGGAATGGCTGAACTACGTCACGAGCGAAGTGCACAAGACGTTCTCGCCGCTGTGGAACCCGGCGAACGACCAGGCCGTGAAGGACTGGGCGCTCGCGAACCTCAAGAAGAAGTTCGACTGGCTCAATACGCAACTCACGGGCAAGAAGTACCTCACCGGCGACACGTTCACCGTCGCCGACGCGTACCTCTTCACCGTCGTGAACTGGACCAACCCACTCAAGATCGACCTCGCCGCCTGGCCGGCCCTGGCGGAGTTCCAGGCCCGCGTCGCCGCGCGTCCGAAGGTGCAGGAAGCGTTGGTTGCCGAGGGCCTGATCAAGAAGGCCGCTTAATGGGGACACTCCCCATTTGCTAGAAAACGGGGCCGCACCTGACTGGTGCGGCCCTTTTTGCTAAGAAATGGGGAGTGTCCCCATTCCGTCATCCCATCATCGTGGCGCCGGCCACCATGGCCGCGACGCCCGCGAGTCGCGAGACAACAGCCGCCTTCGGCACCACCTTTTCGATGAGCACGAAGAGCATCAGACCCACGATCCAGTAGATGTTCATGACGCCGAACGCGAACAGCAGCGCCATGAGCACCCAGCAGCAGCCGATGCAATACGCACCGTGCAGGAATCCCAGGCGCAGCGACCCACTTGCGCTCGCCTGAAATCCGCCGTGGCGCTGCACGAACGACAACGGCGCGCGGCATTGCGAAAGGCACGACTGCTTGATCGGCAACCACTGGTACAACCCGGCCGCGATCAGCACCGCCCCCGCCAGCGGCCGGCTCGTGCCCGCCATCATCGGCGTGATGAGTGCGCGCGACTCCAGCAACCACTGCAACAGGGTGGCGGCGGCCGAGAACGCCGCCCACGACAGTAGATAGCCCGAGACGAACGCGCTCGCCGGCGCGAACGCCTGGCCTTTCGCGACGCTACTCCGCCCCACCGCGACGTACAGCAGCACCATGGGCGCGACCGACGGTGTCATCATGCCGATCATCATCACGAGCCACATGACGAACATGAACCCGAAGTGCATCGCAGTCCACGGAATGAAGTGCGGCGACATCATCGCCGACATGTCGAAGCCGGTGCCGAGCCAATACGTGTACCCGAGCGCGAGCGCGCTCAGCGACATCAAAGCGAAAATGACGACGCCGCGATCGCGCCGCAGGGCGAACTCGAGGGGCGAGATGCCAGTCAGTGGATGATGCCGTCCTGGCAGAGGTGCAGCTCGGCGAACTGCCCGTACGAGTCCTTGAGCTCGTACGTAATCGGCCCCGACGTCTTCGTCCAGCCGCGTCCTATTTCCGCGCGCTTGAACTCGAACCCGCCGGTGGGCTCGATCGCGATGCGATGCTCCGCTCCCGTCACCGGATTCACGATGGGCTCGCCACGCTGCTCGATGTATCCCGGCACGCGCAGGTGCGCGCGGCGCTTGTCGATGTCCACGTCGAAGTCGATATCCGCGAACACCGGATCGTGAACCTTCGTCAGCATCGAGAAGAACACCTGGAACATCGTGGCGCCGGGCTTCGTGTCCTGGCCGCTCATGATTCTCAGCAGCGCGTTGCGCTGCGCTTCGTTCGCGCGCTTGTCGACGATCGGCACGGCCTCGCCGTTACCCATGTGAATGGCGCCGGGGTATTTGAAGATTCCGGCGACGCGCAGGCCATCGAGCGGCACGTTGCCGTGCTGGCCCTTGTCGATGCTGATGCCCACCACCGCCCAGCAATTGCCGTTCGTGGGCAGCGCATTGAACTGGCAGGGGCAACCGTAAGAACAGTTGCAGTTGGCGAACTCGCGCCCGTGCAAGGTCCACTTCGTGTCGGTCATGGCGCCTCCGAGGAATCGGTCTGCGGGGCAGATTCAATCACGCGCGCGGCAAGCCTGACAATCAGGGTGACGCAACTGTAATGGAGAGCCGCGGAGGCAGAGCCCTCCACGGCCCACGGGCCTGCCTGTTTAGCCCGCTTTTTTGAGCGCCGGGGCGCGCAGAAGCGCGAAATCCACGGTGTTGAAGTTGTTCACCGCCACTTCCTGGTAGAGCTTCTTTGCCTCGGCCGTCGCGTTCGTGGCCTCGAGTGCCTGCGCCAGCAGGAACTTGTTGTGGAGTTGCGTCTGGTCGGCGAGCCGCAATTCGGTGGCCGCCTTTTTGTAGTTCTTCTGACGCAACGCGACCAGCCCCAGCAGTTCATGCACGGGCTCCATCTTGCGCGGATTGTTCTCGCCGGCGACGAGATCCGAGGTTTGCCTGGCGAGCTTCGTCGCGGTCTTGTAGTCGCCTTTCCACGCGGCGAGCTGGCCATCGAAGAAGGCAATTTGCGCTTCCTGGATCCTGGAGAACGCCTCGGTACCTACCACCTTCGCGTTCTCACGCATGAGCGACGTGCGCGTGTTGAGCACGCGGGCCGCGTCGTCATAGAGGTTGCTGAACAGCGCAATCGTCGCCGCGTTCGTGAGCGCGAATACTTTCGCGTTCAGCACCTGGTCCTTGCCCGCACCGAAGCCGTCGATGTCGGTCACGATTTTTTCGAGCGACTGGATGGCCTTCGCGGGCTCGCCCGCGTAGACCCACGTGAAGGAGCGGAACGGCACGAGGAAGCCCGCGTTCGCGGGGCCACCGGCCGCGATGCCACGGTCGTAGTCCTGGCGAGCTTCCTCGTAGTGCCCGAGGAACGAGTTCACGTGCCCGAGCTTGATGGGCGCCGTGAGGTCCTTCGGATCGAGCTGCAGCGCCAGCTTGTAGTAGCGCCGCGCGTCTTCCAGCCGGTTCGTGCCGCGATACACATCGCCGAGCGACCAGTAGTAGATGTCGGTGGCGGGCGAAAGCGCGATCGCCTGGCGGTAGTACTTCTCCGCCTTTGAGAAATCCTTGGGCTCGTTGAATAGATAGGAGCCGCCGAGCGCGAATGGCGCCGGCGAAAACCACGGCGCGAGCTCCATCACCTTCGTGAGCGTGGCGCGCTGGTCGTCGAACTGGTTGAGTGCCGCCTGGGCAGCGGCCAGCAGCATCCAGGCACGCGGCGCGTTCGGGTATTTCTCCGTGAGCTGCTTTGCAAGCGCGAGTTGCGCTTCGAAGTTGTTCGTGAGGAACAGCTTGTTGAATTCGAGCAGCATGCGCTCGCCTTCGCTGGCTTTCGACGCACCCTGCTCAGCGCCCTTGAGTGCCGCGTTGAACTCCTCCGTGGAGAACGTGACCGTGCTGAGGTTCACCCAGGCGTAGGTGAAGTTGGGGTCGGCAGCGACTGCCGTTCGGTAGAGATCATTGGCCTGAGCGGCGTCGCCGCGATCCAGGGCCGCCTGGCCCGCGTCGAAGGCGAGGCGCGCTTCGGCGGAAGACGTGGTGATGGGAATTTCCTGCACCGCGGCAAACGCGGTGAGCGGCGCGGCAAGGAGCGCCAGCAAGGCCGCCCGCAGCCACGTGCGTGTGTTCGTGTTCATGGTTCACTCCCGAAGGAAAGTTCGCGGAGTGTCGCGCTAACTAGAAAAGCGGGAAGAGTGTTTGCGGCGAGTGGATGCGGGGAAGCGGTGAGGCGAGAGTTCGAACTTCCAAATGACTTCGCGAAGCGCACGGCTACAGGCAATTCGGTGAGCCACAGAAACTTCGATAGCGGCCAATCACACAAACAGCAGAGCCGCTCATGCATTACAAACGGCAAGACAGGCGCTAGGAATTTACGACACCCTCAGATCGCGCATAGAGTGGTTCGCGGCACAGGCTTTACCCCAATCTCGGCCAGATCGTTGGACGTGGTGAGCTTCGTAAACTGATGAGGCTCTTTCATCGACGTACGGATAGTGGGTGCCAAAAGATGCTAGACACTTCAACCATTAGAGGAACCAGGAAGGCCAATGCTATGCCGACCATTCCCAACAGATTTCCGAGCGTGACGAACAGAAAAACCGTCAGAAGGACCAGCCCCATGCTCAGCAACCAGTGTATCCACATGGTGCGCTCAAGCACGCTTCCGCAGGCATAGCATTTAGTCGTGCCACCTATTGCCAACTTCGCCAGCTGACCAAAGCGAAGCGAGTCGGCACCGCAGCTCGCGCATCTTCTTTTCATTGTCACTCCTATAGCCGAGGCATGCTCTTGCAAAGAGCATCCGGCGGCAACTTCATGAGGCTTTCGACACGGCTAGCGACGTTGTTGCGGGCAATCTCGCTTGCCGGATGGATGAGCAAGTTA
>Ga0315912_10003592_pt1 | contig 15312 bp, 8 predicted proteins | sample VfabasoilMG_FD_204469 | JGI IMG/M metagenome (GOLD analysis project Ga0315912, IMG submission 204469) | Garden soil microbial communities collected in Santa Monica, California, United States - V. faba soil | ecosystem: Environmental > Terrestrial > Soil > Garden | place: USA: California... | reverse complement strand
TGACACCGGTCGCCAGCACGTCGAGCGTGCTGGAAAACGGCCCGGCGGGCTTTTCGGTATCACCGGCAATCAGCAGCACGCGATCGCAGCCACCCTCTTTCAGCCGGTACAGCGCGGCGCGCAGATCAGACTCGCTCTCGAGCCGTCGCGCGACGATGTGCGCGCAACCCTTGAATCCCGCCGCCTGGAGCCGCACCGCGGTACCGACGATGTCCATGAGCGATGCCTTCGGGATGTGCGCGACGTAGATCACCGTGCCCGGCGCCAGCGTCGCCTTGAACTCGTCGAGGTACTTCTCGTCGTTCGAGGTGATCTCGATCGACGCCTTGCGCACGAAATCGATGACATCCTGCTTCAGGGAAGCTTGCGACACCGCGATACCTCCGATCAATGCCTGCGGGAGATGACGAAGGTCTCGTCGTTGAACCAGAGACCGCCGTGCTTCTGGAGCACCGACTGCGTGGCTTTCAGGTAGTGGCCGCTCTTCACGACCTCGTCGAGGCGTTCGTCCTCGATCTGGTTGACGTAGATCGCGGCGTTCCACGCGGCGAACAGCGTGGAGGTGCCGATGCGATCGCCGATCTCGGACGGCAGCGTGTGCATCTCGTAGCGCAGGATCGCTTTGTCGTCCGGCTGCGCGCTGAGCACGAAGTGCCGCGCCTCAACGCCGAGTTCCGCCTCCACCGCCGCCAGCAGCTGGTGGCGATCCACCTGGAACGGGTTCTCATCCGGCCAGATGCGCTGGATGATCTCGAGCGCCGGATCGTGCCCGTAGGACTGGATCGCGAGCAGGCGCCCACCCGGTGCGAGCGATCGGGAGAGCGGCGCCAGCACCTTCTGCGCCTTGAACTGCGCCGACATGCGCGCGCGCCACGGCTGCGATGCGAGAATGAGGTCATAGTTGCTGGTGTGCCACTCGCGGCGCGGGATGACGCCGTCCAGCAGGAAGCGGTGATCCTCGCGGTACATCACCAGCACCGAGGGCCGCACGCAGATCGGGTTGCCCGTCTTCGGGCTCGGCTTCGTCTGCCAGCCCTCGGTCAGGATCACCGAGAGGTCTTCGAGCTGCTTCGCGTATTCATGCGAGGAATTGCCGGTCAGCCGCACCTCGTGCCAGTTGACGGTCGCGGCGGCCGCGGGATCGCGGGGCGTGAGCGCCGGCGCCTCCGCGTAGTTCAGGTTCGTGATGGCGACCACGGTCGCCGGGTGTTCCTGGAATCGATCCGGCAGCTTCTCGAGGCCGAGCCGCACGTCTTCGAGACTGATTTCCTTGGCGACCACCGACATCGGCACGGTCGGATGGCGGTAATGCACGCTGCGCATGAGACGGGCGAGCACGCCGCCGTCGCCCATGCCGGCGTCGAACAGGCGGATGGCCGGCGGCGAGGGTTCGACCTGGTAGAGTTCGACCGCAGCGCGGCGGGCGATGGCGGCTTTCTCGTTGCAGGTGTTCACGAACGCGAGATACTTCTGCCGGTTGTCGTAGAAGCGGAACGGCGTGACCGGCTGCTTCGCCTTGTCCGCAGCGCGGTCCTTCTGCTTCCTGCCCTGATCGTTGATTGCCGCGACGCTCATGCCGGCTCCCCCTCCGAGGGCGTCCATTCTTGCACCGGCGGTCCGGTCGCGTAAAGCCGCCGCGCGTGGCGTCCGCACGGCGCTTCGCGCATAATTCGCCGTCCTTTTTGCCGGTCCGACCCAGAACCATGGCCCAGTACGTCTACACGATGCACCGCGTCGGCAAGATCGTGCCGCCCAAGCGGCAGATCCTGCGCGACATTTCGCTGTCCTTCTTCCCCGGCGCCAAGATCGGCGTGCTGGGCCTGAACGGCTCCGGCAAGTCCACGCTGCTCCGCATCATGGCCGGCCTCGACCGGGAGATCGAAGGCGACGCGACGCCGCAGAAGAATCTGAAGATCGGATTCCTGCCGCAGGAGCCGCAGCTCGATCCGAAGAAGGACGTGCGCGGCAACGTCGAGGAAGGCGTGGCGGCCGCGAAGGCGCTGCTGGATCGCTTCAACGAGGTCAGCGCTCGCTTCGCCGAAGAAATCACCGACGACGAGATGAACGCGCTCATGGAGGAACAGTCGAAGCTCCAGGAAGCGATCGACGCCGTGAATGCGTGGGAACTGGACCGCAAGCTGGAAATCGCGGCCGACGCCCTGCGCCTGCCGGCGTGGGAGATGGACGTCACGAAACTCTCCGGCGGCGAGCGACGCCGCGTTGCACTGTGCCGCCTGCTGCTCTCCGAGCCCGAGATGCTGCTGCTCGACGAGCCGACCAACCATCTCGACGCGGAATCCGTCGCATGGCTGGAGCGGTTCCTCGAGAAATTCCCCGGCACGGTCATCGCCGTCACCCACGATCGCTACTTCCTCGACAACGTCTGCGGCTGGATCCTGGAACTCGATCGCGGTCACGGCATTCCCTGGCAGGGCAACTATTCCTCGTGGCTGGAACAGAAGGAGAAGCGGCTCGAACAGGAAGAACGCGAGCAGAGCGCGCACCGCAAGACGATGGAAGCCGAGCTCGAATGGGTGCGGCAGAACCCCAAGGGCCGGCAGGCGAAGAGCAAGGCGCGACTCGCCCGCTTCGAGGAACTCGCCTCGCAGGAATTCCAGAAGCGCAACGAGACGACGGAAATCTACATTCCGCCGGGGCCGCGGCTGGGCGCCAAGGTCATCGAACTGGAAGGCGTAAGCAAGGGCTACGGCGAGCAGCTGCTGATAGAGAATCTCAGCTGCCAGATCCCGGCCGGCGCCATCGTCGGCATCATCGGCGCGAACGGCGCGGGCAAGACCACGCTGTTCCGGATGATCACCGGCCAGGAGAAACCCGACGCCGGCACGCTCAGCGTCGGCGAGAGCGTCAAGCTCGCCTACGTGGACCAGAGCCGCGACGCGCTCGATGCGAAGAAGACGGTGTGGGAGGAACTGTCAGGCGGCCTCGAGAACATCCAGGTCGGCACCTACCAGACTTCCTCGCGCGGTTACGTCGCGCGCTTCAACTTCAAGGGCAACGACCAGCAGAAGCACATCGGCGAACTCTCCGGCGGCGAGCGGAACCGCGTGCACCTGGCGAAGACGCTCCGCGCCGGCGGTAACGTGCTGCTGCTCGACGAGCCGACCAATGACCTCGACGTCGAGACGCTGCGCGCGCTGGAAGAAGCACTGCTCAATTTCCCCGGCTGCGTGCTCGTGATCTCGCACGATCGCTGGTTCCTCGACCGCATCGCCACGCACATCCTCGCGTTCGAAGGCGACAGCCACGTCGAGTGGTACGCGGGCAATTACCAGGACTACGAGGCCGACCGCAAACGCCGCTTCGGCGAGGCCGCCGACCAGCCGCACCGCCTGCGCTACAAACCGCTGCAGCACTGAGAGCGTCCGGGGCGCTGCCGGCGCACCGCCGGTTGTCGCCCAAATCGGTGATTTTCCGGGAAAAACCGGCGCCGCCGGGACTGCTCATCTATACTTTTCAGCAGAACGACAACAATAACGTCTGTGGCGAATCCGGGTTCGCCGGGATGCCCTCCTCAGCATCGCGCGGTTCCCGTTTTTCGCCTTGCGCGCGCCCCGGGGGAGTCGTGAGGATGAAGGCGAAGCGGAAACACGCCGCAAGGCCGAAGGTCCTGCCGCAGCGCAGCCGCGCCCTTGATTTGACCGCGGGCGGACAGCGCATCCTCGAATTGATCGCGCGCGGCGTTCCGCTCGAGAAATCCATGGATGCGCTGCTGCGGTTCCTCGAACGCGACACGCCCGGGATGCGCTGCTCCATCCTCCTGCTCGATCCCGACGGCAGGCGCATGCGGGACTGCGCCGCGCCCAGCCTGCCAAAAGCCTACCGCAAGGCCATCGACGGCGAAGCCATCGGACCGAAAGCGGGTTCATGCGGGACCGCCGCGTACCGCAAGAAACCCGTCATCGTCGTCGACATCCGCATCGACCCGCTGTGGGAACCCTACCGCGCGGCCGCCGCGCAGTTCGGTTTCCGCGCCTGCTGGTCGACACCCATCTTCGGCACGCGGCGGCGCGTGCTGGGAACGTTTGCCATGTACTTCCGCAGGCCGGGCCGGCCGACGGCGCGGCATCGCGAGCTGATCGGCATGGCCACGCACGTTGCGGCGATCGCCATCGGCAAGCACCGGGACGAAGCCGATCTGCGGCAAGGAGAGCAACGCCTGCGGCTGGCGCTGTCCGGCGGCAACGTCGGCATCTGGGAGTGGAACAACCGCGACCACCGGATCTTCTGGAACGATTCGATGAAGGCGCTGTTCGGCCTGCCCGCCGGCGCCGTCATCCCCGGGTTCGATCACATCTTCGATCTCGTGCACCCGGCGGACCGGCGGCGCGTGCAGGCGGCGTTCCGGTCCGCGGCGCAGTCCGGTACGGAGTACGAAGTCGAACACCGCGTCGTGCTCCCCGACGGCGGCCTGCGCACGCTGGCTTCACGCGGCCGCCGCGACGTGGATCCCGCCACCGGCGTGGTGCGGCTGTTTGGCGTGTCATTCGACATCAGCGAGCGGAAGTCCGGCGAACACGAGCGCGAACGCCTGATGCGCGAGCTCGGCGAACGCGTGAAGGAACTCACGGTCATGCACTACGCCGGACTGCTCCTCCAGACCGATAGGCCGCTGGGCCAGGCGCTGCTCAACGAACTCGTGCTGCTGTTCCCCTCCGGCTGGAAATACCCGGAGATCTGCCAGGCGCGCATCGTTTACGGCAAGTGGGAAGCACGCACGTCGGGCTGGCGGGAATCACCCTGGCGGATCACGGAGTCGATCCGCACGTTCGACGGGACAACGGGGATGATCGAGGTGAATTACACGGAGGAACGTCCCGCCGCCGTGGAAGGCCCGTTCCTCGCCGAGGAACGTCGCCTGCTGCGCTCCCTCGCCGGGATCCTGGTCGCCTACCTGAACCGGATCTGCGCGGAATCGCGCCTGCTGGAAAGCGAGGAACGCTACCGGCTGGTCAACCTCGCCACGGACGATGCGGTCTGGGACTGGGACCTGAGCAATAATTCTTTGTGGTGGAACGACGGGATCACCAGCCTCTTCGGCCACAGGAAGGAGGACGTGCGCGGCGACATCCTGTGGTGGGTAGAGCAGTTGCATCCCGACGATCGCGATCCCGTCCACGACAGCATCCAGGCGGTCGCCGATGGCGACGGACATTCCTGGACGGCGGAGTACCGGTTCCGGCGCGCCGACGGCAACTACGCCGACGTCCACGACCGCGGCCACGTGATGCGCGATCCCGTCGGCAAGGCGGTCCGCATGATCGGCGCGATGCAGGACATCACCGGCCGCAAGCAGGCGGAGTTGCGCATACGCCGCCTGAACCGCACCTACCAGGTGCTGAGCGGGATCAACTCCGCCATCGTTCACGTGCACGATCGGCAGAAGCTGTTCAGCGAAGCCTGCCGCATCGCCGTCGAGCACGGCCAGTTCGGCATCGCATGGATCGGAGAAGTCGACCGCGCCACCATGAGGATCATCCCGCGCGCCTGGGGCGGCAACGTCACCGCGGAGCTGCTCGATCGGATCGGCCACTCGGTCGCGACCGCGGCACGGGAAGGCATGGGCACGACCGGCCGCGCGATCCGGGAAAACGCGGCGATCTACTGCAACGACATCGCGGCGGAGCTGGACGTGGGCGTCGGGCGCACGGAAATGCTGGAGCTGGGTTACCGCTCGCTGATTTCCCTGCCGCTCGCGGTCGGCGGCATCGTCGTCGGCGCCATGGTGTTGTACACGCTCGAGCGGGACTTCTTCGACGAGGAAGAGATGAAGCTGCTGAGGGAACTGGCTGCCGACATCTCCTTCGCGCTGGAGTACATAGAAAAGGAAGAGAAGGTCCTCGATCTCGCTTACCACGAACCGATCACGCACCTGCCGAATCGCGCGGCACTCCAGGGGCGCCTTGCGCGCGCGATCGAGGACGCGGCTGCCGGCGGCCAGGCGCTCGCGCTGCTGCTGATGAATCTCAATCATTTCCGCGACATCAACGATTCGCTCGGGCACCAGAACGGAGACCTGCTGCTGAAGCACGTCGCCGATACGCTGCTGAAAACGCTCTGGGGCTCGGACCAGGTCGCCTCCCTCGGCGGAGATGAATTTGCCATTCTCCTGCCGCGCCTCGCGGACAAGTCCCACATCGACCTCGTGCTGGCGAAGATCGAGACGTCTTTGAACGATCCCGTCGTGCTCGCGGGCGTGCCGGTCAACGTCGAGGCGACGCTGGGCATCGCCCTCTTTCCCGATCACGGAACCACGGCCGACCTGCTGTGGCAACACACGGACGTGGCACTGCGCACCGCCAAGGAACGCCATGAACCGCACTTGTTCTACAGCGCGGCCATCGATCACTACGACCCGAAGCGGCTGGCGCTGGTCGGGGAACTGCGCGACGCGATCGATGCCGGCCAGCTCCTCCTGCACTTCCAGCCCAAGATCGACCTGCGCTCCGGACGCGCGGTCGCGGTCGAAGCGCTGGTGCGCTGGAAGCACCCGTCGCGCGGGTTGATCCCGCCGGACCAGTTCATTCCGCTCGCGGAACAGACCGGGCTGATCAATCCCCTGACGAACTGGGTGGTGACCGCGGCGCTGCGCTGCGGTCGCGAACTCGATCGGCAGGAATTGCCCGTGCAAATTTCGATCAACCTGTCCGCGCGCAACCTGCACCACGCGGACTTCCGCCGAAAAACGCTGGAACTTGTGCGGACCTCGGGTTTTCCGACGGACCGGCTGATCATGGAGATCACCGAGAGCGCCATCATGGCGGACCCGCAGCGGGCGAAAGCCGTACTCGATGAACTGAGCCGGGCCGGCATCCGGTTATCGATGGATGATTTCGGTATCGGCCAGTCGTCGCTGAGCTATCTCAAGGACCTGCCGATCAGCAGGATGAAGATCGACAAGTCCTTTGTCATGGAGTTCGCGCAACCGCGCAATGCCGCGATCGTGCGCGCGGCCATCGAACTCGCGCACAACCTCGGGCTGGCGGTCACGGCGGAAGGCGTTGAGGATGAGCCGACCATGCAGGAACTGCGGAAGCTCGGCTGCGACCTCGCCCAGGGTTACTTTTTCTGCAAACCCGTGCCGATGGAAATGCTGATGGACTGGTTGCGACAGTCGCGATGGAAATACGCGGCGGACTGATCTCCCGCCGATCCGCTCCTGGACCGTCAGCGCGCGCCGTGCGCGTGGCGCTGCGACTTGTCCCTGTACATGTCCTGGTCCGCCGCGTTTAGGATGGTCTCCGGCGCAACCGTATCGCCATTGAACAGCGCAATGCCGATACTCGCTCCCACGGCCACCTCCACCGTAACGCTTTCGTCGTGCAGGCGGACTCGCATCGGCAGTTCGATACCGCAGCGGATCCGGGCGGCGAACTCGCGGGCGGTGGAATCCTCCTGCATGTTTCCCGCCACAACCATGAACTCGTCGCCGCCCACCCGGCCGGCAGAATCGCCGGCGCGCAATACCGACTGGATGCGCCGCGCGACCGAGACCAGCACGTCGTCGCCCGCCTGGTGCCCGTACCGATCATTGACCGGCTTGAAGCGATCGAGATCGATCATCAGAACGGCGCCGCCGACGCCGGCCACCGCCGACAATCTGCAACTCGATGTCAGCAGTTCCAGCATGGCCTGCCGGTTCCAGGCGCCGGTCAGACCGTCACGCATTGCCCGCGTCCGATACTCGCGACGCTGCACCTCCAGCTCTTCCTGATCCGCGAAGTTGCGGCGGAACAGTCGCTCGATCTGCCAGGCGGCGAAGCCGCCGACCAGGAGCAGCGCGGACAGGTAGAGACAACTGAGTCCGGCCTCACGCAGCGGTACGCCGATGGCCAGTTCCACGACGAGAAATGCCATCGTGCCGGCAATATTCAGCGCAACGGCGGTCGTGAACATCATGCCGACGAGGAACCAGACACCGATCTGGACGAGCATCACGGCCTCCGTGAACCCGTACTCGGTGCGTGGCCCGACGATGAAATAGGTCCAGAAGACACCCGCATAGACCACGCCGACGATCGCGGACGGCGCACGCGCCGCCACGATCGGATCGTTCCGGAGACGCACCAGCCAGGCCACGGCGAGCAGCACGCACGCGACGGTTGTCCGCGCCGCGGCGAGCTGCACGGCGTGCGCGGACGCAAATACTGCATCGAAGGGAATAAAGGCGATGAAGACGACGGCGACGAGCGCGACGATCCGCGGGAACCGTGGCGCCAGCCACTCCGCGCGGGCGCGCTGGTACCGCCGCTCCTGTTCCGAAGCGGTGAAACTCAAGTCCGATACAAGTGGAAATTTCATGCCTTGCACCCCCGACCAGCTCGGAACCCAACCTCATCCTAGTCGACACAGACGCCGACCTGAATGCGGGACTACTGCAGCTGCGGTATACCCCCGGCCGGGCCATGCGTTACAACAGCCCGGGATACGGCTATCGGCCCTTCGGGCAGCCGCAACCGGGCAGGCACATGGTCCAACCTGCTGATCTTCAATGATTTCTGATAAGTCCATCCGGCCAGGCGTGGCGTACCTATAATCTGTGTGAAGCAGGACCCACGGCGGTTGGGGGGTGAGCCGATGAGCTGGGACGGGCGCATCGGTGTGGGCTGGGCGAGCGCATTGGCGCACCCCTGGGTGCCCTACGGCTTGGCTGTGCTTCTGCCATTTCTCACAACCCGGCTGATACCCGGTCCCTACCCCAGCACCATCGGGACCGCGGCCACCGCGTTCGCGGTCCAGATACTGATCTGTTCCCTGCTCGGCGGCGTGGTACCCGGCCTTCTCTGCACACTGATGGCAGCGCTTCTGGCCGACTATTACCTGATCCAGCCTGGCAATTCCTTCGCGATCACCGTCGCTCCGGCGTTCGCGCAGACCCTGGGTCTGTTGCTTACAGCCGGCATATTGTTGAGCCTGCTTGGCTTCGTGCTGCGCGACTCGGTGCGGCGCCACCGCACCGAGAGCGCGCTGGAACAGAGCGAGCTCCGCTTCCGTCAGATGGCCGAGACGGTCAATGAGGTCTTCTGGCTGTCGACACCGGACGCGAACACCATCCTCTACGTGAGCCCCGCGTTCGAGACGATATGGGGTCACAGCTGTGAGGCCCTCTATCGGGATCCGAACCTGTGGTCTGCGGCGATTCACCCTCAGGACGTCGCACTCGTCCGCAAGTCGCTGGATGGACTTGCCCGTGGAAACGAGTACGACGTCGACTTCCGGATCAGGCTACCCGATGGAACGGAAAGATGGATAAACGACCGCGGCTACGTACGGCGTGGCCCGGATGGAAAGGTCATTCTGACTTCCGGGATCGCAACGGACATCACACAGCGACGCTGGATCGCGGAGTCGCTGCAGACCAGCGAGAGGCGACTGACCGGCATTGTCTCTTCAACGATGGACGGCATCATCACCATTGATGACAGTCAGCGCATCACATTTGTGAACTTCGCAACGGAAGCAATGTTCGCCTGCTCCGCGACGAAGATGGTGGGCCGGCCGCTGATCGAATTCCTTCCAGAACGATCCCGCGCGCGCCACGTGGCCCACGTAGAGGGCTTCGGGCAATCCGGCGACACGCAGCGCACGATGGGACGACTGGGCGTGGTTCATGGATTGCGCGCCGATGGTACGGAATTCCCCGTGGAGGCTTCCATCTCGCAGGTGGAACTCGACGGGCGGAAGTACTACACCGCAATCTTCCGCGACGTCACGCAGCGCCTGGAGCACGAACGGCGCATCGCCAGGCTGACGCGCATCTACTCGGTGCTAAGTGCCATCAATTCCATGATCGTGCGGGCCACCGATCGGCAGCAGCTCTTCGAGGAAGCCTGCCGAATTCTCGTGGAATTAGGCGAGTTCCCGACGGCCTGGATTGGGCTCATGGACGAGCAGGGACTTCGCGTCGCGCCGGCGGCATGGCGCGGACCGGAAACAGACCGCGATCTGGTATTCGACGTTGAATTCGTCGTGGGTGAGAGCGATCCGGCCGGCGGCAGCACGGTAGACCGCGCGATCCGTGAGCGGCGCCCCGTATACAGCAACGACCTCCGCACGGAAGTCGACCCGCGCCCCATACTCCAGCGCATGATCGAGCGCGGCTACCGCAGCATCATCGCCCTGCCCCTCCTGGCCGGCGACAGGTGCCTTGGCGTGCTGGCTCTCCATTCCCGGGAGACCGGCACCTTCGACGAACAGGAAGAGGCCCTGCTGGTCGAGCTCGCCGGGGATATCGCGTTCTCCCTTGGATACATCCGCAAGGAAGAGGAACTCAATTACCTTGCCTACCACGACCCGCTGACCGGTCTGGCGAATCGGGCCATGCTTCATCATCACTTGACCCAGGTCATAAGCGACTCCGCGACGAAGCACCAGACGTTCGCCGTTCTGCTCATGAATATCAACAACTTCAGGGACATCAACGATACCCTTGGGCACAGAAATGGGGATGTCCTGCTGAATGCAATCGCCGGCAGGATTTCCGAATCCTTGTGGGAATCCGACATCGTCGCCTGTCTCGGCGGCGACGAGTTCGCGGTGCTCCTGCCGCACCTGTCGGCCACCGCCGACGTCGAACTCGTCGCCAGGAAGATCACGAGCGCACTGCAAAGGCCATTCAGCATCCAGTCGCTGCCGATAAACGTCGAGGCACGCATAGGCGTCGCGAGCTACCCGGAACATGGAACTACCGCGGACCTCCTGTGGCAGCACGCTGACGTCGCACTGCGAAAGGCCAAGGAGGCACACCGGCAATACCTCCTGTACTCCGCGGGCATCGACGACCACAGCCCCACGAAACTCGCACTGCTTGGCGATCTTCGCGGCGCCATCGACCACAATGAGCTCGTCCTGCACTACCAGCCGGTGATCGACCTCGCGACCGGGCGGGCAATCGGCGTGGAAGCACTGCTGAGATGGCAGCACCCGGAGCGGGGACTGATATTCCCGGATCAGTTCATACCGATGGTGGAACACACGGGGCTCATCGATCCGCTCACGACGTGGGTAATCGCCAATGCATTGCGGCAGGGACATGACTGGAACAAGAACGGGCTGCCCCTGCACCTGTCGGTCAATCTTTCCGCGCGCAACCTGCACAACCCCGGGCTGAGCACCGAGATAATCGATCTGGCCCGGAGTTCGCGTTTCCCGCTGGAACAACTGACGCTGGAAGTTACGGAGAGCGCGATCATGGCGGATCCGGAATGGGCGGAGGAGATGCTCGGCGAACTGCACGCGGCCGGGATCCAGATCTCCATGGATGACTTCGGCATCGGCCAGTCCTCGCTCGCCTACCTGCGCGACTTGCCCATCAACAGGATGAAAATCGACAAGTCCTTCGTCATGGAATACCGGAAACCGCGCAACGCCGCCATCGTGCGTTCCGCGATCGAGCTTGCACACAACCTGGGAATCAGCGTGACCGCCGAAGGCGTCGAGGATCGGGCGACCTGCCTCGCGCTCGGTGAACTGGGCTGCGAGCGCGGCCAGGGCTATTACTTCAGCAAGCCTCTGCCCGTGGAACGAATCTCGGCCTGGTTGCGCGAGTCGGAATGGAAGGCGGCGGCGAAGTGAAGGTCCGCGACGGACAATCGTTGCGGACCGACTGACTGCACGACGCCCTGGACTCCAACAACAGGCTCCGGCGGAGTGCGCCAGAACGACCCGAATTGGTGCGCCGCCGGTCGGGCTGCACAACACTGATGCGGCCGGGCTCCGGACGAGCCGTGTGTACGTCGACGTCTGGCCAGGTAACTACATGATTTTCTGATCGTTATCTCGTTCCACCGCCACGCCGGCGACGGCGCCCGACGGGCGACGGCCCGGCACGGCAGGTGCTATGTCGTCAGAGTGGCTGCCCTCTCGCAGAAGCCGGTCCAGGCCCCGTTACGCCCCTATGACGAAATGTCCGCGGGCGAGGCCGACCCGCGCGCGCACTACCGCGAATTCGGCGCGTGGCTCGCCGGCCAGAGCGCCGAGTCGATCGCCGCGAAGCGCGCAGAAGCGGATCTCATCTTTCACCGCGTCGGCATCACCTTCGCAGTTCACGGCGACGACCAGGGCACCGAACGGCTGATCCCGTTCGACGTGATCCCGCGGATCATCCCGGTCGCCGAGTGGCGGCGCATCGAGGCCGGGTTGCGCCAGCGCGTGCAGGCGCTGAATCTCTTCCTGCACGACATCTACCACGAACAGTCGATCGTGAACGCCGGCGTGCTGCCGCCGGAGCACGTCTTCTGCAACGAGCAGTACCGGCCGGAGATGCAGGGCGTGGACGTGCCGGCCGGCATCTACGCGCACATCACCGGCGTCGATCTGATCCGCGCGCAGGACGGCTCGTTCCAGGTCCTCGAGGACAACCTGCGCGTGCCGTCCGGCGTGTCCTACATGCTGGAAGACCGGAACATGATGATGCGCCTGTTCCCGGAGCTGTTCGCGCGGAACAAGGTGGCGCCGGTCGCGCACTACCCGGACCTGCTGCTCGAGAATCTCCGCGCCGTGGCGCCGGAGGGCGTGACCGATCCGACGGTGGTCGTGCTGACGCCCGGCATGTACAACTCGGCCTACTTCGAGCACGCCTTCCTCGCGCAACAGATGGGCGTGGAACTGGTCGAGGGCAAAGACCTGTTCGTCGAGGACGAACAGATCTTCATGCGCACCACGCACGGCCCGCGCCGCGTCGACGTGATCTACCGCCGCGTCGACGACGGCTTTCTCGATCCGCTCGCCTTCCATCCCTCGTCCCAGCTCGGCGCGCCGGGACTGCTCGCCGTGTATCGCGCCGGCCGCGTCGCGCTGGCGAATGCCATCGGCACCGGCGTCGCCGACGACAAGTCGGTCTACCCGTTCGTGCCGGAGATGATCCGCTTCTACCTCGACGAGGAACCGCTGCTCGCGAACGTGCCGACCTGGCAGTGCCGGCGGCCGGATCACCTCTCCCACGTGCTGGCGCACCTGCCGGAACTGGTCGTCAAGGAAGTACACGGCGCCGGCGGCTACGGCATGCTCATCGGGCCGGCGGCGACGCGCTCCGAGCTCGAGGAATTCCGGCGCCGGCTCCGCGCGCGGCCGTCGAACTACATCGCGCAGCCGACCATCGCCCTGTCCACCTGCCCCACCTTCGTGGACGCGGGCATCGCGCCGCGGCACATCGATCTGCGCCCGTTCGTACTGTCCGGCAAGGAAATTTCCATAGTGCCCGGCGGACTGACGCGGGTCGCGCTGCGCGAGGGTTCGCTGGTCGTCAACTCCTCGCAGGGCGGCGGCACGAAAGATACCTGGGTACTCGAATAATGCTGTCGCGCACGGCCGACCACCTGTTCTGGCTTGCCCGCTACACGGAGCGCGCCGAGAACACCGCGCGCATGCTGGACGTGAACCTGCAGGCCTCGCTGCTGCCGAATTTCGCGGCCAGCGCCGAACTGCTGTGGCGCGGCGCGCTCGGCATCTCCGAACTCCAGGAGCAGTTCGACGAACGCTATGACGCCGTCACGCAGGCAAACGTGATCCGGTTTCTGACCGTGGATTCGTCGAACCGCTCCAGCATCGCCGCCTGCCTGTACGCGGCGCGGGAGAACGCGCGGGCGGTGCGCGGCGCGCTGACGACCGAGGTCTGGGAAACGATCAACGCCACCTGGCTCGAACTGCGCACCAAGCTGCGCGATCGCCTGCCGGAGCGCGATCCGCTCGAATTCTCGGAGTGGGTCAAGCACCGCTCGCACCTGTTCCGCGGCGTCATCATCGGCACCATGCTCAAGGACGAGGGCTGGCACTTCGCCCGCCTCGGGACGTTCCTCGAGCGCGCGGACAACACCGCGCGCATCCTCGACGTGCGCTACCACGCGCTGGCGGAACAGGGATCGCCGCGGCCTCCGGCCGGCCCCGGCGAGCAGCGCGTCGATTTCCACCACTGGGCCGCCGTGCTGCGCTCGGTCTCCGCCTTCGAGGTGTACCGGCGCGTCTACAGCGACGTGATCACGCCGGCGCGCGTCGCGGAACTGCTGGTGCTGCGCCCGGACATGCCGCGCTCGCTGCTCCACTGCGTGAACGAGGTCGTCTCCAACCTCGCGCAGGTCCGCAACCGCCATTCCGGGGAAACCGAGCGGCGCGCGGGCGCGCTGCAGGCGGACCTGCATTACGGCCGCATCGAGGACGTGCTGCGCTCCGGCCTGCACGTCTACCTGACGACCTTCCTCGATCGCATCAACGACGTCGGCAACCGGATCAGCACCGACTTCCTGGTGCCGCTGAGCGCCGCCTGATCCATGCGCCTCCAGGTCCGGCACGAGACGAGTTACGCCTACACGGCGCCGGTGCACTACAGCATCCAGCAGTTGCGCCTGACGCCGCGCGCCGATCCGCACCAGCGCGTGCTGAGCTGGCAGATCCACGCGCCGACCCGGATGCAGCGCTTCACGGATGCATACGGCAACATCGGCCACGCGCTGGTGCTGTCGCACCCGCACGAGTCCGTCCGCGTGTTCGTCGACGGCGTGCTGGAAGTGGAGCCGTTGCGCGACGGCCACCTGCCTCCGGGCCCCGCGGCGGCGGCCGGGCGGCTGTCGCCGCTGGTGTTTTCGGTCCCGACGCCGCTGACGGAAGCGGATGAACGGATCGCCGCGCTGGCCGGGACGCACCTCGGCGAACCGATCGGACCGGACCGGCTGCTGGAACTGGCGAACGCGATACGCGAAGCCGTGCGCTACGAGAGCGGCTACACCGAGGTGACCAGCAGCGCCGCGCACGCGCTCGAACTCGGCCGCGGCGTCTGCCAGGATCACGCGCACCTGTTCATCGCCTGCTGCCGCGCGGCGGGCGTGCCTGCACGCTACGTCAGTGGTTATGTCTACCCGGGCGATGCACCGCAGGCGGCAAGCCACGCCTGGGCCGATGCCTGGCTTGGGGACGCGGGATGGGTGAGCATCGACGTCACGCAGGCGGAGTTCGCGGGTGAGCGGCATTGCCGGCTCGCGATCGGACGCGATTACCTGTCCGCGGCGCCGGTGCGCGGCGTGCGCGCGGGCGGCGGCGAGGAATCGCTCGAGGTGAAAGTCGCCGTGAACAGCGGACAATAACGGCATCAACGAGGCGGAGAGGAACGAATGACCTATTGCGTGGGCGTGCGCATGGACGCCGGGCTCGTGTTCCTGTCCGATTCGCGCACGAACGCCGGCGTCGATCAGATCGGCAGCTTCCGCAAGATGACGGTGTTCGAGCGGCCGGGCGAGCGCGTCATTGCGCTGCTCAGCGCCGGCAACCTCGGCATCACCCAGTCGGTGCGGCAACTGCTGGTCG
>Ga0315912_10003590_pt1 | contig 15318 bp, 16 predicted proteins | sample VfabasoilMG_FD_204469 | JGI IMG/M metagenome (GOLD analysis project Ga0315912, IMG submission 204469) | Garden soil microbial communities collected in Santa Monica, California, United States - V. faba soil | ecosystem: Environmental > Terrestrial > Soil > Garden | place: USA: California... | reverse complement strand
CCTCCACGCGCAGCTCGCCGCCGGCGCCGTAGCCGTCGGTGGCGCCGTGTTCGTAGTCCTCCAGGCGCCGGAACACCGGCAGCACGGAATCCCAGGACCAGTCCTCGTTGCCGAGCGCCGCCCAGTGGTCGTAATCCTCCTTCTGGCCGCGCATGTAGATCATGGCGTTGATCGAGGAGCAGCCGCCCAGCACGCGCCCGCGCGCGTAGTGGATCGAGCGCCCGGCGAGGTGGGCGTCGGGCTCGGTCTTGTAGCACCAGTCGGTGCGCGGGTTGGCGATGGTGTAGAGGTAGCCCACCGGCACGTCGATCCAAAACCAGTCGTCCTGCCCGCCGGCTTCCAGCAGCAGCACCGAAACCGAGGGGTCGGCGGAAAGCCGGTTCGCGAGCAGGCAACCCGCGCTGCCCGCGCCGGCGATGACATAGTCGAACTGCATTTGGACGATTATCCTGCTGAAGTAGACTGCGCGCATGGACGCAGTCGTCGATCTTTTCTGGTCGTTCCGCAGCCCTTATTCCTACATCGCGGTACCGGGTGCGATCCAGCTGGAAAAGGATTTCGCGGTGATAGTGCATTTTCGGCCGGTGCTGCCGCTGGCGGTACGCGAGCCGTCGTTCTTCAGCCCGGACAACCTCAAGCGCGCGAAGTACATCCGCGTGGACTTTCCGCGTCGCGCGGAGATGCTTGGCTTTGCCCATGCCTGGCCGTCCCCGGATCCGGTCGTGCAGGACATGAAGACCTACAAGATCGCTGAAGAGCAGCCCTACATCCACCGGCTGACCTACCTGGGCGTGGAAGCGGAGCGGCGCGGGCGGGGGCTTGCGTTCGCACGCGAAGTCTCCAGCCTCATCTTCGGCGGTACGCGCGACTGGCATCTCGGCAGCCACCTGGCCGAGGCGGCGCGGCGGGCTGGGCTGGAACTCGCCTCGATGGACGCCGCGATCGCGGATTCGGCCTCGTATGGGAAGGCGGTGGAGGAAAACCAGGCCGCGCTCGCGAAATCCGGCCAATGGGGCGTGCCGACCTTCGTTTACGAGGGCGAGCCGTTCTTCGGCGAGGACCGCATCGATACGCTGCGATGGCGATTGGGCAAGAAAGGGCTGCAGAGATGATCGGGCTGGCGGGCAAGGCGGCGGCATTCCGGAATCTGCACGAACGCGCAGGGCCCTTCCTTATCCCGAACCCATGGGACAGAGGATCGGCGCTGATCCTCGAGAGCATGGGATTCGAGGCGCTCGCGACCACCAGCCTCGGCCTTGCGAACGTGCTCGGCATCCGGGAAGTGACCCTGCAGCAGGTGCTCGACAACTGCCGCGAAATCTGCGAGGCGACGCGCCTGCCGGTGAACGCCGACCTGGAGAACGGCTTCGCCGACGAGCCGCGCGAAGCGGCAAAGGCGATCCGGCTCGCCTGCGAGGCCGGCGCCGTGGGCGGTTCCATCGAGGATTCGACCGGCGATGCGCGAATGCCGATCTACGATTTCAATCTCGCGGTCGAGCGCGTGCAGGCCGCAGTCGAAGTGGCCCGCTCGCTGCCGGTACCGTTCATGCTGACTGCGCGCGCTGAGAATTTTCTCCACGGCAGAAAGGACATGGACGACACCATCCGCCGCCTGCAGGCCTTCGAGGCCGCCGGCGCGGACGTGCTCTATGCGCCAGGGCTCTACAGCCTGGCGGAAATGCGCACCGTGACTTCGGCACTGAAGAAGCCGTTCAACGCGGTGATGGGTTTCGCCGATCCGAATATCACGCTAGAGCAGCTGGGCGAAGCGGGCGTGAAGCGCGTTAGCATCGGCGGCGGCCTGAACCGGGTGGCCCTGAAGGCGTTCATGAACGCCGCTCAGCAGATGCGGGAGGGCAACTTCGGCTTCATCACCTCCATGGCGCCAATGGCGGAAGTGCGGAGCGCTTTCAAGCGCTCCTGAACTCCATCACGCCGTCGTCGATGCGGCCGAAGCGCAGCGTCATGATGTCGCGCGCGTAGTTCTGGTGCAGTTTCCAGGGCGTTTTCGAGCCCTGCTTGGGAAACAGGTGCAGCGTGCGCTGGATGTAGCCCGAGGAGAAATCGACCCAGGGCTCCTCGGTCACCGACGCATCGGCCAGGCGGGGCGTGCATTGCGTGTAGCCGTGTTTTTTCATGTGGTTCAGCAACCGGCAGACGTATTCGCAGGTGAGGTCGCACTTCAGCGTCCAGGAAGCGTTGGTGTAGCCGAAGGACGAGGCGAGGTTGGGCACGCCGCTGTACATCAGGCCCTTGTAATTGAACGTCTTCGAAGGCTCGACGACCTTGCCGTCCACCGTGAGCTGGACGCCGCTCAGGATTTCCAGGTTCAGCCCGGTGGCCGTGACGATGAGGTCGGCTTCCAGCTCGGCGCCGGACGCCAGCTTCAGGCCGTTCTCGGTGAAGGTCTCGATCTGGTCGGTGACCACGGAAGCCTTCTTGCTGCGGATCGCCGTGAACAGGTCCGCGTCGGGCACCAGGCACATGCGCTGTTCCCAGGGGTTGTAGCGCGGCGTGAAGTGCCTGTCGACGTCGTAGTCGGGGCCGAGGTAGGCGCGCACGCCGCCGAGGATCAGTTTCTTCGCGTACGCCGGCTTGCGCCGGCACAGGTTGAAGAAATACTGCTGCAGCAGCACGCGCTTCCAGCGCGTGACGCCGTAGGCGAACATCGCGGGGAAATGCCGGCGCAGCCAGTTCGCCATGCCGTCTTCGGCCGGCCGCGCCACCACGTAGGTGGGCGAGCGCTGCAGCATGGTCACGTGCGCGGCCGTTTTGGCCATCTCGGGCACCAGCGTTACCGCCGTGGCGCCGCTGCCAATCACCACGACGCGCTTGCCCGCGTAGTCGATGTCCCCGGTCCACTTCTGCGGATGGACGATGCGCCCCTTGAAGCGCTCAACGCCGCGAAACTCTGGCGTGTAGCCGTCCGAGTACTTGTAATAGCCGCCGCAGACGAAGAGGAAATTGCAGGTGATCTGCACCACCTCTTTCGAGGGGCCGCGTTCGGCCTCCACCGTCCAGCAGGCGTCTGCTGTCGACCAGGAAGCGCGCCTGACCTGGTGACCGTAGCGGATCCTGCGGTCGACGCCGTAGTCCCGGGCGGTGTCCTTCACGTATTTCAGGATCGACGGCCCGTCCGCGATCGCCTTGGCTTGCTCCCAGGGCTTGAAAGAATAGCCGAGGGTGTACATGTCCGAGTCCGACCGTATGCCGGGGTAGCGGAACAGGTCCCAGGTGCCGCCGATGCTGTCGCGGCCCTCGAGGATGGCGTAGCTGCGGCCGGGACAGCGCGTCTGCAGGTGCACGCCGGCGCCGATGCCGGACAGGCCGGCGCCGATGATCAGGACGTCGAAATGCTCGGCGGGCATCGGCCGATTGTAAAAGCCCGGCGCTCAGCCTCGGCTGATCGTACGCGGGTACTGCAGCTGTGCCGGGCGATTCTGTTCCGACTGCTTCGGGCGCGGCGCGGGCGCCGGCGTGCCGGTCGGCCTGCTGACCGGACCGGGCAGGGGCGCGGGCGCGTGCTGCGGGCGCCGCGGCGGCTGTTGCGACGGGCGATTCGGATTCTTGTCGCCGCTCGCATGGCGCTGGTGGTGCGGCCGGTGCTGGGGACGTTGCGGGCGCTGGTTGTGGCGCGGTTGTTCGGCCGCCGGGCGGTAGTGTCCGCCGCCGCTCTGCTCGAAGCCGGCGATGACGCGCGACTCCACCTTGCGATTCATGAGCTTCTCGATCGCCGCCATCAGCGAGCGGTCGTCGTGGCACACCAGCGACACGGCTTCACCTGACGAGCCCGCGCGACCGGTGCGGCCGATGCGGTGCACGTAATCCTCGGGAACGTGCGGCAGGTCGAAATTGACCACGTGCGGCAACTCGTCGATGTCGATGCCGCGCGCGGCGATGTCGGTTGCCACCAGCACCTGCAGCTCGTTGTCCTTGAAACGCTTGAGCACGCGCGTGCGCTGCGGCTGGCTCTTGTTGCCGTGGATGGCGTCGGCCTCGATGCCGCCCTTGTCGAGCGCTTCGGCGAGGCGGTTCGCGCCGCGCTTTGTCTTGGTGAACACCAGCACCTGGCGCCAGTTGTTGGTCTTCACCAGGTGCGCGAGCAGATCTTTCTTGCGCGACTGGTCCACCGGGTGCTGCACCTGCGCCACCAGTTCGGCGGGCGTGTTGCGCCGGGCGACTTCCACCAGCTGCGGGTGCTGCATGAACGTGCCGGCGAGCTTGCGGATCTCTTCGGGGAAGGTGGCCGAGAACATCAGGTTCTGGCGCTGCCTGGGCAGCAGGCCGATGATGCGGCGGATGTCGTGGATGAAGCCCATGTCGAGCATGCGGTCGGCTTCGTCCAGCACGAGGATCTCGACGTGGCGCAGGTCGATGGTGCGCTGCTGCACGTGGTCGAGCAGGCGGCCGGGCGTCGCAACGACGATGTCGACGCCGCGGCGCAGCTGCTGGATCTGGGCGTTGATGTTCACGCCGCCGAAGATCGTGGTCGAGTGCAGCGGCTTGTACTTGCCGTAGGTGCGCACGCTCTCCTGCACCTGCGCCGCGAGTTCGCGGGTCGGCACCAGGATCAGGCAGCGGATTGTTTTCGAATTTCCCCGTTGATTCAAAAGTTGAAGTAACGGCAAAGTAAACCCGGCCGTCTTTCCCGTTCCGGTCTGCGCGGCGGCAAGCAAATCCTTGCCAGCGAGCACCACGGGAATGGCTTGCGCCTGGATGGGGGTGGGGACCGTGTAGCCCTGTTCGGACACAGCACGGAGCAGCTCGGCCGACAGGCCGAGGGAATCGAACGACGTGGTAATGGTATTTCTCCTGAACGATCGGCCTGGGAGGCTTTAAGCCCTCCAACCGGTTCAGGACGAAATGTCTTTGTAAGCTAAGGGAACGCTAACCGGATGACGCGAGAAGTACTGCAACTACGAAGCGCATTATACACGAATCAGCCGCCGCCGATCCGCTTCTCGGTTTCGCGCATGATCTGCGCCGGCAGTTCGCCCGTGCCGTTGACGCGCACGCGCGTGGAGGTGGCGCTCAGGCGCTCCAGCTCGATCTCGACGCTCTGGCCCGATTTCCGGCTCTTGAGGACTTCGCCCGCGCCGCGGTTCTCGATCGCGGTGATCGGCATGCCCATTTGCGCGAGCGTGGCGACGAAGGCGGGCCTGACGCGCGCAATCGGCGCATCGAACTGCCGGCTGCCGGGCGAGAATCCGCTGAACGATGCGCAGCCCGCGGCCACCGCCATGAGGAGAATCCCAGCGCGTTTCATGGCCGCAATGTAAATGCATGGGCGTGCGGCGGATAGTGTCGCTGCATCACGTCGGATCGGGAGGAACTAGAATTCAGGATGCTTTGCCGGCTGGTTCCATGGGCGATCCTCTGGCCGCTGTGCGCCTGCGACGCGCCGCCGCGCGCTGAAAAACCGGCGCCGCCGGTGGCGCGGGCCAGGGCGCCGGCGCCAGTGCCCTTGAAACCGGCGCCCGGCATGCTGAGCCCGTCCGAGCAGTGCGGCAGGGCGACGCGCGCCATCTTCCAGCGCGACTGGAAGGACGGCACGGCAGGTTCCGCGGATGGCGCCATGAAGGCGGACTACCGGCACCACTACAACGCCGCGCGCAATACCTGCTTTTACCTGCTGACCCTCGCATCTGCCGGCACATTGAGGAAAATGCTCTTCGACGTCGATGGCGGCGAGTTGTACGGCGAATTCCAGGGTCCGGCGATTGTCGAATCGCCCGTGCTCAGCAAGCCGAAGGACTGCAGGGTGGAAAGCCTGTACTGCGCCTCCGGCGGGGAGTGGGAAGTGCTCGTCAGGCCGTATATGGAAGACTAGCGGAGGACCTGCGCGTGCGGATCGGCATCGACCTCGGCGGCACCAAGATCGAACTGATCGCGCTTGACGATTCGGGGCGCGAGGTCATGCGCAAGCGCGTGCCGACGCCGCAGGGAGACTACGCGGCCACGGTCCGGGCTGTTGCAGACCTTGTTCTTGAGTTCGAAACCAATGAAAAGAAAACCGCAACCGTCGGCATCGGGATGCCCGGCGCGCTGTCGCGCGCGACGGGGCTGGTGAAGAACGCAAATTCGACCTGCCTGATCGGCCGCGACCTGAAAGGCGACCTGCAGGCGGCGCTCGGCAGGGAGATCCGCCTCGAGAACGATGCCAATTGCTTCGCGCTGTCGGAGGCGATGGACGGGGCCGGGCGGGGGGCCGAGGTGGTGTTCGGCGTCATCCTCGGCACCGGCGTGGGCGCCGGGATCGTCGTACGCCGCGAGGTGCATGTCGGGCCGAACGCGATCGCGGGCGAGTGGGGCCACAACCCGCTGCCGTCGCCGAGTAAGGAAGACCTGCCGCTGCCCGACTGTTATTGCGGGCGTCAGGGCTGCATCGAGACTTATCTGTCCGGGCCGGCGCTGGCGCGAGACGGCAACGACATGAAACGATATGAAGAACGCCTGGCCCGCTCGTTGGCGGGGGTGATCAACATCCTCGACCCGGACGTGATCGTGCTCGGGGGTGGAATATCCGGCATCCCGTCGCTGTATACGAACGTACCGCGGCTGTGGCGGCGCCACGTGTTCTCGGATACTGTTGCGACGCGGCTGGCGCCCCCGGTGCACGGGGATTCCAGCGGGGTGCGCGGGGCGGCTTGGTTGTGGGGATGCTGACAACAGGGAGGCAGGGATGAAATACAAGGCGATCGTGGCGGCAGTGGGCGGCATCGCGGCGGGGATGGCGGGATTTGCCTCGGCGCAAGCCCCGGAAAAGATCAAGTTTCCCTACGACTACCTGAAGGGCACGCTGTACGCCACGGTGGATCGCCCTGATACGAAGCAGTACCGCGAGCTTTACGCTTCTCCCGGCGTAGTCGAGGCAGTGCGCGCCGGCAAGCCGATCCCGAGCGGCGCGGTGCTGACCCTCGTCCAGTGGAGCGTGGTGCAGGACGACAAGGGCGTGCCGATCAAGGACAAGGACGGCCGCTTCGTGAAGAAGGACATCCTTGCGCACACCGTGATGGAGAAGCGCACCGGCTGGGGCGCGGAGTATCCCGCCACGATGCGCAACGGCGAGTGGGAGTATTCGGTCTTCAACAAGACCGGCGAATTCAATCCGAAAGCCAATTTCAAGGCCTGCTTCGAGTGCCACCTGCCGCACGCGAAAATGGATTACGTGACCTCGCTGGCCAAGCTCGCGGGCAAGTTCCCGGATGCGAGCGCGGTCGCGAAAGCGCCCAAGGGCGACGTGCAGATCATCGGCTTCCAGTTCGCGCCGGCGAAGATCAACGCCACCGCGGGCAAGCCGCTCAAGTTCCTGAACACGGACGATTCGCCGCACTTCATCGTGGTGACGGGCGGGCCGAAGACCGACGTGCTGCTGCGCGGCCAGACCGCGTCGGTCACTATCGACAAGCCGGGCGCCTACGGCTACATCTGCGGGCTGCATCCCTCGATGAAAGGCACGATCGACGTCAAGTGACGGTTCCCCGAGCGGGGATCGCGCTTGCTCTGCTTGCCCTCGGCCTGTGCGCCGAGGTGCACGCCGGCGCGGCGGCGGTTGCCTCGGGCAGGCACTGGCGCATCTCGGTGGACAGCCTGCAGTGCGATCCGGCCGGATCGGTGCTCGCGATCGGCGTGCAGGTCCGCTATCTCGGGCCGAAAGGCCCGGTCGAGGCGCCGGTGAGCGAACTCATCGACGGCGAGGGCAGGCAGATCGCGCCGAAGAGCCTCGTGTGGAAGGACGGTGTCAAACAACTCGCGCGCTGGCTGCCGGCCGGCGGACTCGCGAACGTGCAGACCGAGCGCATCGGCGATGTGCAGCTGAAATTCGACGTACGTGATGCGGCAGGAGGATTGAATTTTGCGTTTGGCGACATCAAGGCGTTTCCGCTGACGCGCAAGACCACGAAGGGCGCTTGCGCGAGCCTGCTGAAGCCGGATCAGCTGCAGGCGCCGCGCGTGGCGCCCCGCGCGGCCGGCGCAGAGGCGCCGAAGCTGCGCATCTTTCGGGAATCGTATCCCTGCGTCACGCCGCAGGGGGCGCGGCGAACGCTCGAAGTCATTCAGCCGCCCTATTTGCCCAGGCAGCTGCTGGTCTTCGGCCGCGGCCACCTGCCCAGCGCGCGGCAGGTCGCGTTGCCCATGGGCAAGGCCCCCGCGCAACCCTATTTCTATGCCGGTGCGGACGAACTCAACCCCGTGGAAGACGCCGCGCGGCGCGCCATCGCGGGGGATTTCCCGGAGTACCGGGCCGCATTGGTCGAATCGAACAGCACGGCGGCGAAGAAATTCTTCGCGTTCAACTGGGGCGCGCAGAAATCGCCCATCGGCAACGAGCTGTACTCGGTCGGCATCTACGAGCTCCGGCCCTGCGCCAATTGATTCACGGTTCCTGGGCCTGCCTCCTGTCGCCCTGGATCACGATGCGGGCATTGCGGTCGAAGGTCCAGTAGGCGATCGCCCAGTCGATCAGCACCACGATGCGGTTGCGGAAGCCGATCAGGAAGTAGATGTGCGCGACCAGCCACAGCAGCCAGGCCGGATAACCGGACACATGCAGCCGGCCGAGGACCGCGACCGCGGAATTGCGGCCTATCGTGGCGAGCATGCCGACGTCCTGATAACGGAATGGCCGGGTTTTATTGCCGGCAATGGATAGAACAATGTTTCGGGCGGCAAGCCGGCCCATTTGCTTGGCCGCCGTCGCGATGCCCGGGACCGGCGGCTGGTGCCAGGGCAGGGCGGCGAGGTCGCCGATCACCTGCACTTCCGGATGGCCGGGAATGGACAGGTCTTCCAGCACCACCGGTCGACCGACCTTGTCCATCGCGACGCCCAGCGTCGCGCCCAGCGGCGAAGCGGCCACGCCGGCCGCCCACACGACAGTGCTCGCCAGCAGGCGCTCGCTGCCCATCTGGACGCCGCCGGCATCGATACCGGTGACGCTCCGGCCGAGCCACACGGTCACTCCCAGGCGCTCGAGCTGCAGGCGCGCGCGCTCCGACAGCGCGGGCGGATAGACGGGCAGCACGCGATCGCTTCCCTCGACCAGCACGACGCGCGCATTGCGCGGGTCGAAGCGGCGGAATTCTCCCTTCAGCGTGTGCCGCGCGATCTCCGCGAACGATCCGGCGAGCTCGACGCCGGTGGCGCCACCGCCGATCACCACGAAGGTGAGCCAGGCGGCCCGCCTCGCGGCGTCCCGCTCCCGCTCCGCGTGCTCGAAGGCGAGCAGCACGCGGCGGCGGATCTCGTAGGCATCCTCGAGCGTCTTCAGGCTGGGCGCGTGCGCCTCCCAGGCGTCGTGGCCGAAATAATTGTTGGCCGCGCCGGTGGCGACGACCAGCCGGTCGTAGGCGATCTCGTCGCCGCCATCGAGCACGACGGCGCGCCGCCGCGTGTCGATGCGCCGCGCGTCGCCGTAGATCACGGTGACGTTTTCCTGGCCGGCGAGAATGTGACGGATCGGCGCCGCGACCGCGGGCGCCGTCAATCCTGCGGTCGCGACCTGGTAGAGCAGCGGCTGGAACAGATGGTGGTTCGTGCGGTCGACGACTGTCACGCTGACCGCGGCGCCGGCAAGGGCGCGCGCGGCAAAAAGTCCGCCAAAACCGCAGCCCAGGATGACGACATGAGGAACCATGCGCGCAAAGTGTAACGGCGCCAGAAGCCTTTCGCGACCATCGCAGGCGCGCCCAAGCACCGAGTCGGCTACACTTCGCCGGGAGCCATGGATCTTCCGGCGCAACTGCAACCCGGTTTCAGCGGGCACGCGGAACTCATCGTAGGCGAAGAGCACACCGCGCCGCGCGTGGGGAGCGGCCTGGTGCATGTGCTCGCCACGCCGGTGATGATCAACCTGTTCGAGGCCGCCGCCCTGGACGCGGTGGACAAGCACCTGCCGGCGGGCTACCAGAGCCTCGGGACCGTCCTCAACGTGCGCCATATCGCGGCGACCCCGGTAGGCTTGAAGGTCAATGCGCTTGCAAGGATCCTCAAGGTCGAAGGCAGAACCGTGTTCCTGTCCGTGGAAGCGCGCGACGAAAACGAATTGATCGGCGACGGCCTGCACGAGCGCGTGGTCGTCAACGTGGAAAAATTCTCCCAGCGGGTGGCCAGGAAAAGTGCGCGCTGACGCGGTTGTTCTTGGCGCGGGCATCGTCGGCATCAGCGTCGCGCTGCACCTGCAGGCGCGCGGCCGTTCGGTGGCGCTGGTCGACCGGCGCGGCGCGGCCGAGGAGACCTCGTTCGGCAACGCCGGCCTGATCCAGCGCGAAGGTGTCTACCCCTACGGCTTCCCGCACGACTTCGGCGCGCTGCTGCGCTACGGCCTGAACCGCACCATCGATGCGCATTACCACCCGTCCGCGCTGCCCGACCTCGCGCCCTTTCTGTGGAAGTACTGGCATCACTCGCGGCGCCACCGCCACGCGCGCATTGCGCGGCAATACTCCAAGCTGATCGAGCATTGCGTCATCGAACATGATGCGCTGGCCGCGCAGGCCGGCGCCACCGGCCTCATCCAGCGCAAAGGCTGGATGCGCGTGTTCCGCACCGAGCGCGAGCGCGACCTGCGTTTCGAGGAGGCGGCGCGCTGGCGGGCTGAATTTGGACTTGGTTTCGATTCGCTGAGCGGGAAAGACCTGCAGGAGAAGGAACCCCACCTCGCGCCGGTGCTCGCCGGCGCGCTGCACTGGACCGACCCGACCACGGTCACCGACCCGCAGGGACTCGCACTCGCCTACCTGAAGCTGTTCGAAAGCCGGGGCGGCCGGTTCCTGCAAGGGAATGCAGCCTCGCTGGAACAGGGGTGGTCTGTCCGGACCATCGAAGGAAAGCTCGAGGCGAAGGAAGCCGTCATTGCGCTCGGGCCCTGGGCCGACGTGGTGACGCGCGCGCTCGGCTACGACCTGCCGCTGGCGGTGAAGCGCGGCTACCATATGCACTACCGCGCCGCCGGCCAGGCGACGCTCAACCACCCGGTGCTCGACACCGAACGCGGCTACATGCTCGCGCCGATGCGCCGCGGCATCCGCCTTACCACCGGCGCGGAGTTCGCGCTGCGCGACGCCATCCGCACGCCGGTGCAGCTGGGCCGCGCCGAGCCCGTGGCGCGCGAACTGTTTCCGCTCGCCGAGCGTCTCGACACCGAACCCTGGATGGGCGCGCGGCCCTGCACGCCGGACATGCTGCCGATCATCGGCAAGGCGCCGCGGCACGCCAGACTGTGGTTCGCGTTCGGCCATGCGCACCATGGCCTGACGCTGGGCCCGGTGACCGGACGCCTGATCGGCGAGATGGTCGCCGGCGAAACGCCGTTCGTCGACCCGGCGCCCTATCGGGCCGAGCGTTTCTGAAGCCGCCGGGATTCCCGGGACTGTCTTGAGCGCCACGACCACCCTCAGCCTCGTCGACGGAACGCGCATCGTCGTTCCGGATTCGCTCGACCTGATGACGCCCTACGTCCTGATGGAGCAGCAGGACTGGTTCGAGGACGAAATCCGGTTCGTCCGCCGCGTGCTGCAGCCTGGACAGAAGGCCATCGATATCGGCGCCAACTACGGCGTTTACACGCTGACCATGGCGCGCATTGTCGGTCCGGCCGGGCGCGTGTGGGCTTTCGAGCCGGCGACCAGCACGGCGCGGCTGCTTGCCGAGAGCATAGCCGCCAACGGCTTCGGGCAGGTTGCGTTGGAGCGCAGCGCCGTCGCCGGCGCCTGCGGCACCGGCCGGCTCGCGCTCAATGCGAATGCGGAGATCAATGCCCTGGTCGACAGTCAGTCGGCTGCAGATGGCGAGGCGGTGCCTCTGGTGACGCTGGATTCGAGCCTGCAGCAATTCACCTGGCGCTCGATCGACTTCCTGAAAATCGATGCCGAAGGCGCCGAGTCCGAGATCCTGAAGGGCGGGCGGCGCTTCTTTGCCGAACTTTCGCCGCTGGTGCTGTACGAAGCGCGCATCGAGGAGCGGCTGCGCCTGGAACTGGTGGCCGAATTCGCCGCGCTGGGCTATGAATCGTACCGGCTGGTCCCCGGCCTGGGCCTGCTGGTCCCGTTCGACCCCCGGGCGAGCGCGGACGGATTTCTGCTTAACCTGTTTTGCTGCAAACCGGAGCGCGCCGATGGGCTCGCGGCGCGCGGCCTGCTGCTGCGCTCTCCGCCGCCACCGCCGCTGCGGCTTGCGCAGCTCGAAGCCTGGGGCTGGCGCCGCCGGCTTGCCGCGCTGCCCTACGCGAGCCGGCTGGCGGACGACTGGGAACACACGGTCGCTGACGGAGCAAGCACGGAAGTCGAGGAAGCGCTCGCGCTCTACGCGTTCAGCCGCGATGCCGCGCGCACGCCGCCGGAGCGCTTTGCGGCGCTCTCGGCCGCCTTCCAAGGCCTGCTGAACTTGTGCGACCGGGATGCCTCGTTCCTGCGCCCGCTCAGCCTCGCACGCGTGGCGCGGGATTTTGGCGCGCGTTTTCTTGCCAGCTTTGCGCTCGAGGACCTGGGCAAGACTCTTGCCGAGCGTCCCCATGTGGACGGAAGCGAGCCGTTTCTCGCGGCCGGGGAAAGGTTCGATGCGGTTCCGCCCGGCGATGACGTCTCGCGATGGGTACTGGCGTCGGCACTGGAGGAGTTTGAGCGGCTCGGATTCTATTCTTCGTATTACGCGGGCGCCGCGGCCTTGCCGCGCCTGGAAGAAATCCACTCGCTGGGATTCGGCGGCGCGGAAATGGCGCGCCGCCTGGACCTGGTGCGCCGGCGCTACGATCCGGCCACGAGGCGGCCGCAATGACGCAGAATTGGCCATGTTTGCAGGCAAAGTAATTGCCATTACCGGCGCCTCGGAAGGCATCGGCGCGGAACTGGCGCGCCAGGCCGCCGGCAAGGGCGTGTGGCTCGCGCTCGCGGCGCGCAACCTCGACAGGCTCGAAGCCGTCGCCGCCGAATGCCGCGCGCGCGGCGCCGAGGCCTTCGCGCAGCGCTGCGACGTGGCCGTGGAGTCCGATTGCCGCGACTTCATCGAAGCTGCGGTGCGCAAGTACGACTCGCTGGACATCCTCGTCAACAACGCGGGCGTCTCGGGCCATGCGCTGTTGGAGGAGGTGAGCGACTTTTCCTGGTACGAGCAGATGATGCGCGTGAACTACTTCGGCAGCCTCTACTGCACGCGCCATGCGGTGCCGCACCTCAAGCGCCGCCGCGGCCAGATCGTCGCCATCTCCAGCCTCGCCGGACTCGTCGGCGTGCCGGGACGGACCGCCTACAGCCCGAGCAAGGCCGCGCAGGCGATGTTCTTCGAGGCGCTGCGCCTGGAGCTGAAAGGCGTGGTGGACATCACCGTCGTCTATCCGGGTGTGGTGCAGACCGCCATCCGGCTGCACGGCTATGGCCCCGACGGCCAGCGCGCCGGCTACAGCGCGCTGAAAGAGGACAAGGCGATGCCGGTCGAAGAGTGCGCGCGTCAGATCCTCGCCGCCACGCAGGCGCGCAAGCGCCAGCTGGTGATGACGCTGCGCGCGCGCATCGGCCAGTGGCTCAAGCTCCTGGCGCCCGGCATGGTGGACAACATGATTCTCAACGCCATCAAGAAGGAAACCAAATGAGCAGCGCACTCCTCATCATCGATATCCAGAACGACTACTTTCCCGGCGGCGCGATGGCGCTGGCCGGGCCGGAAGAGGCCGCCAGGCAGGCGGCGAAGCTGCTGGCGGCGTTCCGCAAGGACGGGCGGCCGGTGATCCACATGCAGCATCTTTCGGTGCGGCCCGGGGCGACCTTCTTCATCCCGGGCACGCCGGGCGCGGAGACCCACGCATCGGTGAAGCCTCTGCCGGGTGAGACGGTATTCCAGAAGAATTTTCCGAGTTGTTTCCGTGAAACGAAGCTGCTGGAGCACCTGCGCGGCGCAAACATCTCTCAGCTCACGATTGCCGGCATGATGACCCATATGTGCGTGGACACCACGACGCGCGCGGCCGCCGACCTCGGCTTCGCCTGTTCGCTCGCGCAGGATGCTTGCGCGACAAAGGCGCTCGCCTTCAACGGCGTCCAGGTGCCCGCCGAGCAGGTGCAAGCGGCCTACCTTGCCGGGCTGAACGGTCTGTTCGCCAAGGTCCAGCCCGCCAGCGAACTTTGCTGAGGGCGCGGACAAGACCGTGAGCTATTCATTGCGGCCGGCAACCGGGTCGGACGCGCCCGCGGTCGAGGCCTGCGTGCACGCGGCGTACCGGCATTATGTCGAGCGCATCGGCAGGCAGCCGGCGCCGATGCTGGATGACTATGCCGAGGTGATTCGCAGCCGGCGCGTCACCGTCGCCGAACGCGATGGAAAGCTGGCGGGTGTCCTCGTGCTCGATGTCAGCGCCGAGGGCTTCCTGCTGGAAAACGTGGCCGTCGACCCGGCGCACAAGGGCAAGGGGCTGGGCCGGATGCTGCTCGTGCGGGCCGAGGACGAAGCCGGGCGCGCCGGTTACGATTCGATCTACCTCTATACGCATGAAAAAATGACCGAGAACCAGACGCTCTACGCGAAGCTCGGCTACGTGGAGTACGACCGGCGCACGGAGGCTGGCCTCGCGCGCGTCTACATGCGCAAGCAACTGCAGGGAGCACAGCGATGAGCACACAGGCGGAAAAAGCAAAGCGCTTCGTCGAACTGCACCGGGGCGCGCGCGCCTTCGTGATGCCGAATCCCTGGGATGGCGGCTCGGCGCGCGTCCTGGAGGGCCTCGGTTTCCAGGCGCTCGCGACTTCCAGCGGCGCCTGCGCGGGCACCTTCGGTCGGCGCGACGGCAAGGTGACGCGCGATGAAGCGCTCGAGCACGCGCGCCTGATCTGCTCGGTCACCGACCTGCCGGTGGCGGCGGACCTGGAAAAGGGCTTCGGCGATGCGCCCAGGGATGCGGCCGAAACGATCCGCCTGGCCGCGACGGCGGGCCTGGTCGGCGGATCGATCGAGGATGCGACCGGCAACAAGGACAAGCCGCTGTTCGATTTCAGCCTGGCAGTCGAGCGCGTAGGCGCCGCGGTCGAGGCGGCGCGCAGGCATTCGTTTCCGTTCACGCTGACGGCGCGCACCGAGAACTTCCTGCGCGGCAACCCGGACCTGGACGACACCATCCGGCGGCTGCAGGCCTTCGAGAAGGCAGGCGCCGACGTGCTGTTCTCGCCCGGACTGCCCGACCTTGTGGCGGTGAAGAAAGTCTGCAGCGCGCTCAAGAAGCCCTTCAACTTCATGGTCGGCATCCGCGGCAAATCCTTCAGCGTCGCCGAACTGGAAGCCGCCGGCGTGCGCCGCATCAGCCTGGCGACCTCGCTCTATCGGACGGCGATGGCG
>Ga0315912_10003589_pt1 | contig 15322 bp, 13 predicted proteins | sample VfabasoilMG_FD_204469 | JGI IMG/M metagenome (GOLD analysis project Ga0315912, IMG submission 204469) | Garden soil microbial communities collected in Santa Monica, California, United States - V. faba soil | ecosystem: Environmental > Terrestrial > Soil > Garden | place: USA: California... | reverse complement strand
GCGACCCGGTGACCGACGTGGCCGTGCTGCGCATCGAAGCCAAGGGCCTGCCGACGGTGCGCCTGGGCGACCCGAAGCAGCTGGGCGTGGGTGACCCGGTGCTGGCCATCGGCGCGCCCTTCGGCTTCGAGCAGACGGCCACGCAGGGCATCGTCAGCGCCAAGGGTCGCTCGCTGCCCGGCGATGCGGTGGTTCCCTTCATCCAGACCGACGCGGCGGTGAACCCCGGCAACTCCGGCGGTCCGCTGTTCAGCGGCAACGGCGAGGTAGTCGGCATCAACGCACAGATCTACTCGCACACCGGCGGCTACCAGGGCCTGGCCTTCGCCATTCCGATCGACGTGGCGCTGAAGGTCAAAGACCAGATCGTCGCCACCGGCAAGGCCAGCCACGGCCGCCTGGGTGTGACGGTGCAGGACCTGAGCCAGCCGCTGGCCGAGTCCTTCGGTCTGAAGCGCCCGGACGGCGCGCTGGTCTCGCAGGTGGCGCCGGGCAGCGCCGCGGCCGCCGCCGGGCTGAAGCCGGGTGACGTGATCACGCATGTCAACGGCGAAGCGCTGGCGCGTTCGGGCGCGCTGTCCAGCGTGATCGGCATGTCCGCGCCCGGCGAGAAGGTCCGCTTGAGCGTGTGGCGCGAGCAGAAGGCCATCGACATCGAGGCCAAGCTGGGCGGCGCGACGCCGGCCGACGAGGCCGTGGCCGATGCCGGCGACGCCGCGCAGGGCCCGCGCCTGGGCCTGTCGCTGCGAGCGCTGCAGCCGATGGAGAAGCAGCAGGCCAAGCTCGACGGCGGCCTGGTCGTCGAACAGGTCAGCGGCGCGGCCGAACGCGCCGGCATCGAAGCCGGCGACGTGCTGCTGGCCATCAACGGCAAGCCGGTGAGTTCGATCGAGCAGATCCGCAGCGTGCTGAGGAGCCAGCCGAAGAGCGTGGCGCTGCTGGTGCAACGCCAGGGCAACCAGATCTTCGTGCCGGTGCCGCTCGGCTGATCGCCCCGGCACCTGCTGCAAGGCCCGCCGCTGGCGGGCCTTTCCACTTGCCCGCGGCGCAGCGCGGCGCAGGCCTTTTTCCTATCATGCGCCGTCTCGTTTGCCGGGTGCGCATGGACCAGCGGGCATTGTCCTTCGGAAGCTTCGAAATCTGCCCCGCGCAGCGGGTGCTGACCGAGGACGGCCGCCCGGTGCCGCTGGGCAGCCGCGCGCTGGACATCCTGGTGGCGCTGGTCGAGCGCGCCGGACAGGTGGTCGGCAAGGACGAGCTGATCGCGCAGGTCTGGCCCAGCGCAGTGGTCGAGGAAGCGACACTGCGCGTGCACATCGCGGCGCTGCGCCGCCATCTGCACGAAGGCCGCGCCGGCCAGCGCTACATCGTCAACGTCACCGGCCGCGGCTACAGCTTCGTCGCACCGGTCGAGGCGGTGCAGCGCGCCGGGCCGCCGCCCTCAGCGCCGGCAAACCTCGGACTGCCGCTGCCCGCAGGCCGGCTGGTCGGTCGCGACGAAACGGTGGCCGCGCTGGCCGCGAAGATCGCACTGCGCCGTTTCGTCACGCTGGTCGGCCCCGGCGGTGTCGGCAAGACCGTGGTCGCGCTGCATGCCGCCGCGGCGGTCGTCACCCAGGTCGAGCGTGTCGTCTTCGTCGATCTCACTCTGGTGCAGCAGCCGGCGCTGGTGGCCAGCGCCGTGGCGTCGGCACTGGGCCTGCCGGCGCGCCAGGACGACCCCAGCGGCGAGCTGGCCGATCACCTGGCCGAGCTCCGCCTGCTGCTGGTGCTGGACAGCTGCGAGCACGTGGTCGATGCCGTCGCGCGGCTGGCCGAAGGCCTCTTTGCCAGCGCGCCGCAGCTGCACATCCTGGCCACCAGCCGCGAGCCGCTGCGCTCCAGCGGCGAATGGGTCACGCGGCTCGACCCGCTGGAGCTGCCGCCGGCGGACGGAGCGCGCCGTCCGGCCGAGCTCGCCGCCTGGCCGGCGGTGCAGCTCTTCGTCGAGCGCGCCGCGGCGGCGCTGGACAGTTTTCGTTTCGACGACGCCAGTGCCGAGCGCGTCTGCGCGATCTGCCGGCGCCTGGACGGCATTCCCCTGGCCATCGAGCTGGCCGCGGCCCGGGTCGACGCCTTCGGGCTGCAGGGCCTGCAGGCGATGCTCGACGACCAGCCCGGCCTGCTGCTGGCCAGCGGCCGGCGCGGCGCGCAGGCGCGCCACCAGACGCTGCGTGCGACACTGGAATGGAGCTATCGCCTGCTGTCGGCGCCGCAGCAGCTGCTGCTGCGGCGTGTCGGCGTCTTCGCCGGGCGCTTCCCGCTGTCGGCGCTGGTGGCGGTGGCCTGCGCCCAGGACCTGGGCGCCGCGGAGGCCAAGTACATGGTCGCCGACCTGGTGGACAAGTCGCTGCTCGTGGCCGAGTTGGACGGCGACCGCATCCTCTACCGCCTGCTCGACACGACCCGGGCCTATGCCCGCGACAAGCTGGCCGAAGCCGGCGAGACGCAGGACAACGCGCGCCGTCATGCGCAGCTGTGTCTGCAGACCTTCCAGGCAGCCACGCGTGAAGGGGACAGCTCGAGCCCGGCCGATTGGCTGGCGCGCTATGCGCCCTGGCTGGGCGAAGTGCGCGCGGCGCTCGACTGGGCCTTCGCCACGCCCGGCGAAGAGCGCCTGGGCGTGGAGCTGACGCTGGCCACCGCGCCGCTGTGGGACCGGCTGATGCTGGTGCGCGAGAACCAGGCCAACATCGAGCGCGCGCTGGCCACGCCGCGCGCGGCGCGCGACGCCACGATCGACATGGCGCTGTTCGCCGCGCTGGGCGCCACCGTCAGCCACGCCAACCTGTCGAGCCCGCAGATGGCCTCGGCCTGGGCGCGTGCGCTGGAGCTGGCCGAGCGCAGCGGCGACCGGGCGCACCGGCTGCAGTCGCTGTGGGGCCTGTGGGTCACCGAGTTGAACAAGGGTCACTTCCACGCCGCGCTCGAGCTGGCGCGGCGCTTCTGCAGCGCGGCCGAAGGCTCGGCCGACGCCAACGACGTCTTCGTCGGCGACCGTCTGGTGGCCTACACGCTGCACTTCCTGGGCGACCAGGCCGGCGCACGCCGCCACATCGAGCGCATGCTGGCCGGCTACCGCCCGCTGGAGCGCCAGACGCACGCGTTCCGCTTCCAGTTCGACCAGCGCATCATCGGCCGCATGACGCTGGCGCTGGTGCAGTGGCTGCAGGGCGAGCCCGATGCCGCGATCGCCTGCGTCGAGGAGAACGTGCGCGACGCGCTGGCCGTCGGCCATGCGCTGACGCTGTGCAACGCGCTGATCAAGTCCTGCTGCCCGGTGGCGCTGCTGTGCGGCCGCACCGACCTGGCGCAGCGTTATGTCGAGCTGCTGCTGCAGCACACGAGCGCGCACCCGCTGTTCATGTGGCACCCGATCGGCCGCTGCTTCCAGGGGCTCGTCCGGCTGGCGCAAGGCGAGCTGGAAGGCGGGCGGCAGACGGTGCGCAGCGCGCTCGACGAGCTGCCGCAGGCGCGCTTCGCCTTCCCGCAGACCTGGGTGCAGTCGGTGCTGGCGCGGGCCGATGCGCAGGCCGGCGCGGTCGAGCAGGGCCAGGCGACCATCGAGCAGGCCATCGAGCAGGCGCGCCGCGACGACGAGCGCTGGTGCCTGCCCGAGCTGCTGCGCGTGCGCGGCGAAGTGCTGCGGCTGCGCGGCGATGCCGCAGCGCGAGTCGCCTTCCAGCAGGCGCTGGCGCTGGCGCACGCGACGGGTGCGCCGGGCTGGGCGCAGCGCGCGCAGGCCAGCCTCGACTTGCTGACGGGCTGAGTCGGCGGTCGAGCCGCTCAGCGCGGCGCTGAACAAATCTTCACGACGCTTTGCACCCGAACGCGCCGTTCCGCTCGAAGATGACGGCACGGGACTTCGAGGAGCTGCCATGCACGAGACGATCCGCGTGTGGATCCGCCATGCCGATCCGCTGATCGCCGTCGGCGCTGCCGCCGCGCTGGCCGGACAGCCCGGCCTCTTCGTCGTCACGGCCGGGACCCAGGCCGACGTGCTGATCGCCGACTACGACGGCGCGCTCGGCTGGCTGGCGCAGAGGTCGCCGCCGCGCACCGGCGTGCTGGTGCTGTCGTGGCGCGACGGCGAATGCGAGATCCGCCACGCGCTGCAGCGCGGCGCACGTGGCTACCTGCTCGGCCACTGCGGCCTGGACGAACTGGTGGCCGCGGTGCGCGGCGTCGCCAGCGGTCGCCGCCACCTGTGCGCCGGCGCGGCACAGCGCCTGGCACGGAGCCTGACGCGCACGCCGCTGACGCCACGCGAGACCGAGGTGCTGCGCCTGATGGCGCTGGGCCTGCCCAACAAGCGCATCGCCAGCCGGCTGGCCATTGCGCTGGGCACGGTCAAGGCGCACATCCAGGCGATCCTGGCCAAGCTGGAGGCGCGCAGCCGCACCGAAGCCACGGTGATCGCCGAGCAGCGCGGCCTGCTCGGGCCGCGGCTGGCGCTGGCCGCCTGAGGGCCGCGCCATGGCCGCGCTGTCCTATCCCGCGTCCGAGACCGGCCTGCTGCTGGTCGATCCGTATCACGACTTCCTCTCGCCCGGTGGCAAGCTGTACGAGCCGGCCAAGGCGGTGATCGAAGCCGTCGGCACCGTGGCCCACATGCGCGAAGTGCTGGCCGCCGTGCGCGCCGCCGGCATCGCGGTGTTCTATGTGCCGCACCACCGGGCGAAGCCGAGCGACTTCTCCGGCTGGCGCCACGCCTCGCCGTACCTGCTGGCCGGCCACCAGGCGCAGGTCTTCGCCGAGGGCAGCTGGGGCGGACAGTGGCATGCGGACTTCGAGCCGCGGCCCGAGGACGTGGTCGCGCGCGAGCACTGGTCGAGCAGCGGCTTCGCCAATACCGACCTCGACCTGCAGCTGCGCCGCCGCGGCATCGAGCGCGTGATCTTCATCGGCCTGCTGGCCAACACCTGCATCGAGACCAGCGCCAAGTACGCCGCCGAGCTGGGCTACCACGTGACGCTGGTGCGCGATGCCACCGCCGCGTTCAAGCCCGAGGCGATGCACGCCGCGCATGTCATCAACGGGCCGACCTATGCGCACCAGATCGTCGGCAGCGCGGAGCTGATCGGGGCGCTGCAGGCCGGCTGAAAAGGGAAGCATCGCCATGCCCACTGTCGCAGTGCCCGCCGTCGACGCACCGAACCAGTTCGTCGACATCAACGGCCGCCGCCTCGTCTACCGCAGCATCGGCGCGGGCCAGCCGATCGTGCTGTGCACGCGCTTCCGCGGCACGATGGACGTTTGGGACCCGGCCTTCCTGGATGCACTGGCCGAGAACGGCTTGCGCGCCATCGTCTTCGACTACAGCGGCCTGGGCCACTCCAGCGGCGAGCGCAACATGAACCCGCTGGTCATGGCGCAGGATGCGCGCGACCTGATCGAGGCGCTGGCGCTGGAGGACGTGGTCATCGCCGGCTGGTCGCTGGGTGGCATGGTGGCCCAGGTCGTGCTTGCGCTGTACCCGCAGCACCTGAGCCATGCGGTGCTGATCGGCACCACGCCGCCAGGGGCCCACGTGAAGAGGGCCGAACAGCTGTTCTACGACACCGCCTCGCTGGCGGACTACGGGCTCGAGGAAGAGATCGTCCTGTTCTTCGAGCCGCGCTCGGCCGCCAGCCGCGAGGCGGCACGCCGCTCGGTGGCGCGCATCGCGCAGCGGCAGCAGGGCCGCAGCCCGCCGGTGCCGGTGGACTGGGCCGTCGCCAACCTGGGCGACAAGCCGAAGGCTGCGCCGTTCCCGGCCGATGCGGTGCTGCAAGCGCTGGAGCACACGACGCTGCCCGTGCTGCACATCGGCGGCGACCACGACATCATCTTCCCGGTCGAGAACTGGTACGCACTGAACCCGCGGCTGCCGACGCTGCAGCTGCTGACCTTCCCGCGCGCCGGCCACGGCCCGCAGCACGAGCACCCGCAAGCCTGCGCCGAACACATCGCCAGCTTCGTGCGCCACACCCCACCCGCCGCCGCCGCGGCATGACCCGAGGAACCCCGCCATGAGCCTGTTCACCACCCGCGACGGCACGCAGATCTACTACAAGGACTGGGGCAGCGGCCCCGTCGTCAGCTTCAGCCACGGCTGGCCGCTCAGCGCCGACGCCTGGGAGGCGCAGATGTTCCACCTGGCGAGCCACGGCTTGCGCTGCATCGCGCACGACCGGCGCGGCCATGGCCGATCGAGCCAGCCCTGGGGCGGCAACGACATGGACACCTATGCCGACGACCTGAACGAGCTGTTCACGGCACTGGACCTGAAGGGCGTGACGATGATCGGCCACTCCACCGGCGGCGGCGAGGTCGCGCGCTACATCGGCCGCCACGGCACGAAGCGCGTCGCGCGCGCGGTGCTGATGGGCGCGGTACCGCCGATCATGCTCAAGACCGCGGCCAACCCGGGCGGACTGCCGATCGAGGTCTTCGACGGCTTCCGCAAGGCCTATCTGGCCGACCGCTCGCAGTTCTTCCTGGACGTGGCCAGCGGCCCCTTCTTCGGCTACAACCGGCCCGGTGCCAAGGTGTCGCAGGGGCTGATCCAGTCGTGGTGGCTGCAGGGCATGATGACCGGGCACAAGAACGCCTACGACTGCATCAAGGCCTTCTCGGAAACCGACTTCACCGAGGACCTGAAGAAGTTCGACGTGCCCACGCTGATCATCCACGGCGACGACGACCAGATCGTGCCCATCGGCGCATCGGCGCTGCTGTCGGCCAAGCTGGTGAAGGGCGCCACGCTGAAAATCTACCCCGGCGGAACGCACAGCCTGGGTGACACCAGCAAGGAGCAGCTCAATGCCGACCTGCTGGCCTTCGTGAAGAACTGAGAAGGAGCGCACCATGTTCGGACTGACGACACTGGGAACGATCCACACCGCCATCGGCCTGGTCGCACTGATCGCCGGCGCCTGGGCGCTGCTGCGCGACAAGGCCATCGGGCCCGGCACGTCGCTCGGCCAGGTCTACATCTGGACCACGGTGCTGACCTGCCTGACCGGCTTCTTCATCTTCCAGCGCGGCGGCTTCGGACCGCCGCACATGCTGGGCATCCTGACGCTGCTGGTGCTGGGCGTGGCCGCCGTGGCGCGCCGCTGGTTCGGCGGCGCCGGGCCCTACGTGGAGACGGTGGCCTATTCGCTGAGCTTCTTCTTCCACTTCATCCCCGGCACGACCGAGACCTTCACCCGCGTGCCGGTGGGCGCGCCGCTGTTCAGCGGGCCGGAGGACCCGGCGCTGGCGAAGACGGTGGGCCTGCTGTTCCTGATCTTCCTGGTCGGCGCGGCGCTGCAGGTGCGGCGGTTGCGGGCTGAGGGTCGTGGTACCGCAAGAGTGGCGAAGGCAGCCTGAACCTGCTGGCGAGCCGTTGCGCTGGGCAGGCGCCGTGTCGCCGGCCCGGCCCGCGCCAGCACCTCGGCATCGCTGCCCGCGCGCTGGAAGCGGCCGTGGTGCAGGACCAGCTCGGACGCGGCAGCGTCAGCCATGGCCGCGTTCCGCTTGCGCATCCGGCGGCTTGCAGCGCGGCAGGTCGCCGAAGACATGCGGCTTGACCTGGTCCTGCAGCCACGAAGGATGCGTGACGCCGACCTTCAGCACTTGGCGCAGCAGCGGCGGAATCTGCTCGCCGGCCAGGATCGCCAGCAGCCCGACCAGTGCCACCACCGGCGGCGCCGGCGAGCGCACGTTGAACAGGGCATAGACCATGCCGACGAGCAGGCCCACGCCGGCGGCAGCGAAGTAGGCTTTCATCCTTCGTGGCCACCGAACATCGTCTTCGCGTAGATGATGCCCAGGCCGTAGGCGCCGCCGTGGCGACGGGCGATGCCGGTGGTCAGGTCATAGGTCGCGGCGCGGCCCCAGTCGCGCTGCAGTTCCAGCAGGTACTGCAGCGAAGTCATCGGCATCGCGCCGGCCTGCAGCATGCGCTGCACCGCGCGCTCGTGCGCTTCGGGCGAGACGTCGCCGCAGGCATCGGTGAGCACGTAGACCTGCCAGCCCTGTTCCAGCGCCGACAGTACCGGGCCGACGATGCACACCGAGGTCCACAGCCCGCCGAACACCACCCGCTCCTTGCCGATGGCGTTGACGGCGGCGATGACGTCGGCGTCCTCCCAACAGTTCATCGTCGTGCGGTCGATCAGCTCCTGACCCGGGAACGCCGCCATCACCTCGTCGAACATCGGGCCGGAGAAGCTCTTCTCCGCCACCGTGGTGAGGATCGTCGACACACCGAAGCCGGCCGCGCCCTGCGCCACCAGCGCGGTGTTGTTGCGCAGCTCGACGGCGTCGATCGAGCGCGTGGCGAAGGCCATCTGCGACTGGTAGTCGATCAGGATCAGCGTGTGATCACCCGGGGTCAGCAGGCTCTGGGCCGGGGTGGGCATGGCGGTGCGGGGCATGGCGGGTCCTTGAGGATGGGTCGAGAATGACACCTACTCTGGCGCAGCAGCAGCGGCCGGGCATCGGCCAAAAGGCCTAGACGCGGGCCGTCCAACGCCGGATGGCGGCGCGGCGCCATGCATGCAGGCCGACCGCATCGCCGCCAGAGCGGCGCGCTTGGCCACGGGCAAGTGAGTGCTGGTGGCCGATGGTCGGCGTCAACCCGGCCGGCGCAGGGGCTGCGACACTACGCTGCCTCGACCCTTGCTTGCGTACACCACATGCCCAGCCTCTGGAAGCAGCCGATCACGGTGCAGACCCTCGCCGACATTCACAAGGACACCGCCGTCGAACGGCTGGGCATTCAGTTTCTCGAGGTCGGCGACGATTTCATCCGTGCCCGCGTGCCGGTGGACGCGCGCACGCGGCAGCCCTACGGCATCCTGCATGGCGGCGTGTCCGTGGTGCTGGCCGAGACACTGGGCTCCTGCGGCGCGGCCTACGCGGTGCCCGAAGGCTACCGTGCCGTCGGCCTCGACATCAATGCCAACCATCTGCGCAGCACCCCCTCGGGCTGGGTGACCGGCACCGCGCGGCCGGTACATGTGGGGCGCAGCACACAGGTCTGGCAGATCGACCTGCAGGACGAACAAGGGCGCCTGACCTGCGTCTCGCGCATCACGATGGCCGTGCTGGCACCACAAGGCGCCGCGTGAGCGCGGCCGGCGGCCACACTGAGCGGCTATCGGCGGCCCTCGCCTTCGACATACCAGGCCGACCCTGAATCCCGCGCGCACACCCCGAGGAGACGCATGAACACTACCCTTCTGATCACCGGTGGCAGCCGCGGCATCGGCGCCGCCGCGGCCGTGCGGGCCGCACGCAGCGGCTGGGACGTGGCCATCAACTACACGCGCGATGCCGCCGCTGCCGAGCGCGTCGCCGCCCAGGTGCGCGAGGCCGGCCGGCGCTCGCTGGTGCTGCAGGCCGACGTGTCCGACGAGGCCCAGGTGCTGGCCATGTTCGCCGCCGTCGACAAGGACTTCGGCCCGCTGCACGGCCTGGTCAACAACGCCGGCGTGGTGGATCACCCGGCGCGCGTGGATCAGATGAGCCTGCAGCGACTGATGCGCATGTTCGCCATCAACCTGACCGGCTCCTTCTTGTGCGCGCGCGAGGCCGTCAAGCGCATGAGCACCCGACACGGCGGCAGTGGCGGTGTCATCGTCAACCTGTCGTCGGCCGCGGCCAAGCTGGGCTCGCCCGGCCAGTACGTGGACTACGCGGCGGCCAAGGCCGGCATCGACACCTTCACGCTCGGCCTGGCGCGCGAGGTGGCCACCGAGGGCATCCGCGTCAATGCCGTGCGCCCGGGCATCATCGACACCGACATCCATGCCAGCGGCGGCCTGCCCGACCGCGCCAAGCAGGTCGCGCCCGTGGTGCCGATGCAGCGCGCCGGCAGCGCCGACGAGGTGGCGCAGGCCATCGTCTGGCTGCTGTCGGACGCGTCCAGCTACACCACCGGCGCGGTGCTCGACGTCACGGGCGGGCGTTAGCCGCCTCAGGCCGTGGCCTCCAGCAGCGTGGCGGCGATCAGGCTGTCCAGCAACTCCTGCCCCGGCGTCGGGATGATCGGCGCGCCGGCCAGGCCGCGCAGCCGGTCGAAGGCGTCGTCCAGCTGCTCGCCGCGCAGCACCGGGCCGTGGGCCGAGGCGACAGTGCGTGCGCCCAGCGCCTCGACCGCGTCGATGTGGCGCGCGTAGCTGCGACGGTCCAGCCAGGCGTGCCACGGCGACACGGCGCTGTTCATCGCCGACATCTGTTCCAGCTGGTCCGCCGCCAGATCCGCGGCATCGAGCGCACCGGGGGTCAGGCAGGCGAAGCTATCGACGATCCACATCGCGCCCGACTTCGGATCGAACAGGCCGCGCGTCGTCGGCCCGTCGAAGATCGGCGGGCGGAACAGCTGCAGCAGGCGGTCGCCGGCGTCGAAGCTGCCACCGGGTTCGATCCAGCGCATGCGCTGCAGCGGCAGCGCCGGCTTCTCCAGCGCGAGCCGTTCGACGCTGAAGAAGTTGGTCACCAGCGTGGCGTTGCGGCAGCGCTCCAGCACGTCGAGCAGGCCGCCGGTATGGTCGCCGTCGTCGTGCGACAGGAAGATCCAGCGCACGTCCTCGGGCTCGACGAGGCAGAACACCTGCTCCAGCCAGCGCGCACGGTGCAGCGGTGCGCCGGTGTCGACGATCACCGGCTGCCTGCCGCGGATCAGCATTGAGTTCACCGGCAGGTACAGGCCGTCGCCGGCGGGCGCGAAGTTGGGGATCAGCCAGGTCTCGGGCGCGATGTGTTGCGGTTCGGGAGCAGGCAGGTCGGGGCGGGGGTCCATGTTCGATCTCCTGGGTGACATCGCGGTTGCGACGGCGCAGATCGTGCCCAGCGCGCGGCGGCACGGCATCGACCGTGAGAGCCATGGCCCGCCGGCGTCGGCGGGCCATGCTGCCGGGCCGGGCGGGTCATGCGGCCGATCAGGTGCGCATGGGCAGGTCGAAGGCGGCAGGGAAATGCGCAGCCTGCAACTGCTTCTTCGCCGCTGCCAGGCCCACTTCCAGCAGCTCGCGGCGGTTGTCGGCGTCGCTCATGTCGCGCAGCGCCTCGGCGCGTGCGCTCAGCTGCGGCAGGCCCAGTTCGCGCAGGGCATGCGCTTCGAGCGTGGCGTTGTAGCGCAGGTAATGCAGCAGGGGCTCGGGCGTCAGCAGGTCCTGGCTCAGATCGCCGATCTCACGGTCGATGACCGCGGCGGTGGGGCTGCGCGACAGCGCCTGCAGCATCATCTGGTTCTGCCAGTTGGCGTCCTGCATCAGCATGTCCGGCACCGCCGCGGCGCTGGCGATGATGTTGGCCTCGCTCACCGCCTGTGGCAGCTTCTGCTGCCGCCACTGGCCGGTGCCCAGCGACACCAGCAGCAGATCCTTCTCGCCGGTCTTCCAGTGGAAGGGGAAGCCCTTCAGCGTGGCCACCAGGAACATCGTCAGCGCCGGGTTGTTGGCCATGCTGACGCCGCCGTCGATGAAGGCGCCGCTCTGGCCGCCGACGTCCAGCGTTTCGGGGATGAAGTAGGTGGGCGCCGCGGTGGAGGCGCGCACCACGTCGCGCAGCGGCATCTGGCTGTTGCGCGCGTAGTACCTGCCTTCGGGGTGGTTGATGATCGGCCAGACGCTGTTGGTGTCGGCACGCTTGGCCACCACGCACAGCGCGCTGCGCAAGCTGGCGTCGCCGAACAACCGGTCGCCGAACAGCAACTGCAGCTGCGCGCGCACCGCGTCGGCCGAGAAGCGCGCCTTGAAGGGCAGCAGCACCTTCTTGAAGCCGGCCGCGCCGAGCTTCAGGTAGCTGTCGCTGACGGATTGCGCGTCCATGCCGATGGCCAGGCCGGCGGCGATGATCGAGCCGGTGCTGGTGCCGCCGATGAAGTCGAAGTAGTCGGCCAGCACCAGCTGCGGGCTGCCGTGGCGCTGGCGCAGCAGCGTCTCCATTTCCACCAGGTAGCCGGCGGTCAGCGCGCCGCGGATGCCGCCGCCGTCCAGCGCCAGCAAACGCTTCGGGCCCGAGGATTTCAGGCGTTGCAGCAGGCTCATCATCGTTCCTCCAGGCTCACAGCTTGCGGGTGTCGATCCAGCTCACGCGGCCGGTGCGGCGCTTGACCTCGTGGTACATATGGGCGGTGCCGCCGGGGCCGTCGCCGCCGCCGCCGTCCCACAGGCAGATGAAGCGCACCTTCTCCTGCCCCCAGGCCAGCGCGCTGTACAGCAACCACAGGTTGCAGCGCTCGAAGGCGTTGGCTTCGTTCGGTAGCGGGCCCAGTTCGTCGGGCATCACGCGCGGCGGGTCCTGCAGCGCGGCCTTCAGTTCGAAGTAGCGGGCTCGCCAGTCCTCGCCGCCTTCGGAGGGCAGCACCGAACGTTCGATGAACTCCGGCTCCTCCAGCGGTAGCAGCAGCTGCACGCGCACGCCGCGCGCGTGGCAGGCCTCGGCGCAGAGCAGGTCGCCGCCGGCGGCCCCTTGGGTCAGCAGCAGGTCACCCGCGCCGGCGCCGAGGCCGTCCAGCACGCGCTGCAGCGCCTGCGTGGCCTGCGGCAGCCTGGAGGCCGGCAAGCGCGGCTGCTTGCGATCGGGCACATCGACCATGTGGCCGGAGAACAGCAGCACTTGGCGCGGCACGAAGGGTGCGGCGCCGCGTGCGATCTCGCGGTCCAGCAGCTCCAGCGCGGCGGTGGTCTCGTCGGGGCGGAACTGCAGATCGCGCAGCAGCGTCAGCGTCTCGCGCGTCGAGGCCAGTGCGAAGCGGTCGCCCTGCGCCGCGGCCATCGCGCTGCGGTACTCGCGTTGCACCTCGGTCTTGGCATCGAGCAACAGGCTCAGCTCGGCCTGGCTGGCGCGCGCCCAGTAGTCCTTGGGCGTACGTTGCAGCGCGCTGGCCGCGGCCCAGCGCACGCCACCGCTCAAGCGCGCCAGGGCGGCAGGGTCCGGCTCGCCGCCCAGGTGCTGATGCAGCAGCTGCAGCGTCAGCGCATTGATGCCCGAATACTGGTGCGCTGGTTCGGCGACGAAGGCCTTGCGGTACGGCGTGATCGCCTCTTCCAGGCAGGCGAGTTCGGCCGCCGCGGCCTCGCGCATCGCTTCGGGCGCAAGACCGTTGGCGCGCCAGCGCGACATCCAGTGCACCTTCTCGACGCGGCCGGCCAGCGCCCAGACCTCGGCATCGCCGGGATAACGTTCGGTGAGCACGCGCAACTGCTCGCGCGCTTCTTCGTGGCGGCCGAGGCGTCCCAGGCAGATGGCGCGCTTCTCCAGGCTGGGCTGGTCCTCGGGCGCGACCGTCAGCGCCGCGTCGAACTGCTCCAGTGCCAAGTCGAAGTGCTGCAGCGTCAGCAGGCAGTTGCCGGCCGCGCGCTTGGCCTCCAGCCACAGTGCGCGCGTCGGCGTCTCGTCGGCCAGCACCAGGATGTCGCCGGCGCGGTTCTTCTGCCGCGCCACTTCCATGCGGCTGCGCCAGGCCTCGTAGCCCTGGTTGAACTCGTTCGGCTGTGCCAGCAGCAGCGTGCGCCAGTCGGGCTCGCGCAGATGGTCGAGCAACAGGTACACCGGGCTCACCTTGCGCCGGCTGGCGGCTTCCAGCGTGGCACGCGCCATCGCCGTGAGCGCGGCGCGGTCGGCGGCCAGGAAGTCGGGGTCGGGCGCGCCTTCCTTGAGCCGGTAGCGCAGCTTGCGGTCGGTGTAGATGTCGAAGGGGCTGGTCGTGCGCGGCCCCTGGACCAGCAGCACGCCGCGCGCGCGCAGCGCATGGCGCACGCCCAGCTCGTACCAGACGTTGGGGTTGTCCAGCGTCAGGTCGGCCAGCACCAGGTCGGCGACCAGCAACTCCTGGAACATGTCGGTGCGGATGTCACCGGCACGCTGTTCCTCGTCGGCACGGAAGACCTCGCAGCCGGCGTCCTGCAGCGCCGGCTTCAGCAGTTCGTCGTGGATGCGGTTGAAGTGAATCGGCTGCCCGTCGGCACCGGGCTTGGTGCCGAAGGGCATGGCGATGAAGGCGTGGGCTTTCACCGGCTCAGCCGTCTTCGGGTACCAGAGCGTCGAGCTGCTTCAGCAGTGCGGCGACGGCCTTGGCCTCGGCGCTGCCGGCAGCCAGCGTATCGGCATGGGGCTTCAGCACGAAGTACGCCTGGTCGCGCACCGAGTGCCACAGGTGCGGCGCCGGCACACGCTGCGCCAGATCGGCGAAGCCGTTGCGGATGCCGCCCGCGGCCGCGGCGAGCCGCCCTTCGGCCACCGCTTCGAGCAGCTGCAACTCGACCAGCCCCGCCACCGACCAGAAATCGGGCGCGGCCGCGGCCTTGGCAAGCAGCGAGTCGCGCGCCGCAGCCAGGCGTTCGCCGAGAGCGGCCCGGACATCGCCGCCCTCGCGCAGCGCCAGCCGCAGCCGCAGCGCCATCACGTTCGCCAGCGGGTAGTGCAGGTCGTCGGCACCGGCCTGGCGGGCGAGCGCCTCGGCCGCCTCGTAGGCCGTGGCCGACTCGCGCAGCGCCGCAGTTTCCTGCGCCGCGTCCAGCATCGCCAGGCGCTTGTAGGCCGAGCCGAGCAGGCTCTGGCGTTCGGCCGTCGCGCGCAGCGCCACCAGTTGCTGCAGCAGCCGGATCGCCTCGCCGGCCTGCGCCGCGTCGCGCGCATCGCGGGCGAGCAGGTTGCCCAGCTGCTCGCTGGCCTTGATCGATGCGCTGCCATCGGCCGCCTGGTGCGCGCGCCGGTACCAACCGATCGCCTCGGCCAGTTCGCCGCATTCGGCATAGGCCAGGCCAAAGGCCTCGGCCACCGCGCCGATGCCACCCCACAGCGGCGCGTACAACGCCTGCAGCTTGCGCAGCCGGTCGACGCGCTGGCGGCGCCGTTTGGCGTCGGCGCGGCGCGCATCGGCGCCGCTGGCCGGGATCGCATAGCGCGCGTCCAGCGCCTCGTTCTCCAGCGCCAGCGCCAGCGCCGGCGCGGAGACCAGCATCGGCACCTGCACCGCCGCGGCCGGTGATTCGGCCGCATCGGCGAAGCGCCAGTCCGGGTCGCCGTAACACTGGTAGGCGGCCCAGGTGTTGCCGCGCCGGTTGGCCTCCCAGGCGGCCAGGCGCGCCTCGCCCACCGCGTCGATGAAGCGGTCGCCGGCCAACAGCCGCTCGTAGAAGCGCGCGGCAAAGCGCATCGCCGGCATGTCCTCGACCGCCCAGCCGGCGGCGACGACGCAGCGCACGCCGTTGCGGATCAGCTGCTCGGCCAGGCTGGCGGCAAAGCGCGGCCGCGCCGCGCCCAGCGGGTTGCGCTCGACCTTCGGGTCGGGGTGGATCTGGCC
>Ga0315912_10003588_pt1 | contig 15330 bp, 9 predicted proteins | sample VfabasoilMG_FD_204469 | JGI IMG/M metagenome (GOLD analysis project Ga0315912, IMG submission 204469) | Garden soil microbial communities collected in Santa Monica, California, United States - V. faba soil | ecosystem: Environmental > Terrestrial > Soil > Garden | place: USA: California... | reverse complement strand
CCGGCGAAGCTCGGGCTGCGTGCGGACGAAGGCTTCGCGCTGCACACGCTCGGCTTCCCCGCGCCGCGCGGCGCGTTCGGCGGGGGATTCCTCTATCACCTCGGGCAGGGCCAGTTCTCCGTCGGCTTCGTGCTCGGCCTCTCGTGGAAGAACCCCGAGCTCGACATGCAGGGCGTCTTCAACGAGTACAAGAAGCATCCCGTGATCCAGCGATGGATCCGCGGCGGGGAGGTGCTCACGTACGGCGCCAAGACGATCCCCGAGGGTGGCTACTTCGCTGTGCCGCGCCTGCACTGCGACGGGGCGCTCGTGGTCGGCGACTCCGGCGGCCTCGTGGACGTGCGCACGCTGAAGGGCATCCACTACGCGATGAAGAGCGGGATGCTCGCCGCGGAGACGGCGGTCGATGCGCTCGCGGCGGGGGATGCGTCGGCGTCACGGCTCGAGAGCTACCGCAAGGCGCTGGACGCGTCCTACGTGATGAAGGATCTCTGGCGCGACCGGAACTTCCGCTCGTCTTTCGAGGGCGGCCTGCATCTCGGCCTCGTGAAGATCACGCTGAACGACCTCATGGGCGGGGGCAGCAAGACGCCGCATGCCGTGCCGGCCGACTGGAAGTCCCTCGCGCGGCGCGGCGAGTACCGGCTTCGAGCCTATCCGAAGCAGGATTTCGACGCGGCCGTCATCAAGCCGAAGCTCACCGACGTGCACCTCTCGGGGACCGAGCATCGCGAGAGCCAGCCCTCGCACATCCGCATCCTCGACGGCCAGCACTGCACGAGCCACTGCATCCCCGGGCACGGCGGCGTCGCGCCCTGCACGCACTTCTGCCCGGCGCAGGTCTACGAGCTGAAGTCGCAGCCCGACGCCTCGGGCCCCATCCAGGTGAACTTCTCCAACTGCGTTCATTGCCGGACGTGCGTGATCCTCGATCCCTGCGACGTCCGCGGCGAGGATCACTTCCAGAACATCGAGTGGCGCGCGCCCAACGAGGGCGGGCCGAAGTACCTGGGGCTCTGAGGGCGCCTGACACGCGATCACGCCCCCGATGCTCGCTTCCTTCCGCTCCTGTCGGGGCGTCATCCCGCACCGACACGTGACTGTCGGTCGTGACACCCGGCGAGCACGCCCGTCGAGGTGAGCTTCTCGACGAGGCGGGGGATGCTGTCGCTGGCGACGGGAAGGACGCGCACGCGGCTGCGCCAGACCCGGCTGAACCGGAAGCTGCGCGTGACGGCACGCTTCGCGAGGCCGAACGGGACCGTCGGCACGACGCGGCCTCCTCGCCCGAACAGCGCGTGCGCCGAGCCCGGCAGGACCGAGACCGCTAGCAGCGGCACGCCGCCGCGCCGGCACGACGCCTCGAGCGCCTGGGCGAATCGCCGGGCCAGCTCCACGTCCGCGAAGAGCGCCGGGTCGCTAGTCCAAGCGGAGACGCCGAGCGCGTCCGCGTCCACCCACTCCGTCGTCCAGTCGTTCATGGCACGTCGCGAAGCAAGGCCGGGGCCAGCGGCTCGCAGCGTGCGCCGGGATCAAGGGGTGGGGTGGGGCTCCGACTCGAACTCGACCTCGTTGATGAAGATCTCCGTGGCATGCACCCCGTCGTCGTCCACCACCACATCGACGATCTTCGTGGGCCCATCGACTTCTGCCGCGACGTCATCCTCGACCACCTCGTCCGGAGGAGGCTGAGGCGGCGGATGCCCTTCGCATCCGGTCCCGGTGATCCACGCGCATGCCACCAGGGTCGCATCCTCGAGCGCCGAGTAGGGGAGCGCCTCCGGGGCGTCGTGGGCGATTCCGCGCAGTCGATCGAACGCGATCCGGACCGCCGCCAGGTCGCGGCGATCTCCCGCCTTGCGCATCGCCTGGAGCGTGTCGTGCCAATCGAGGGTTTCCCGGCGCTCGACGATCACGACGCGCAGCGCCGGCGTCTCGATCCACGGGTGGAGGCGCAGCTCCTCGCAGGGATACTCGTCCACGAGCTCGCGCGGGAGGGCCGCGACCAGGCCGTACTCGCCGGCGGGAATCCAGTAGCTCGCATCGAGGAGGAGCTCGGCCTCGTCCACGCGATCCTCCGCTGCAGGCCAGGGCGTGGCGGCAATCGTCGCGTTGAACGAGGCCGCCAGCTCGTCGTCGGCGCTCGAGTCATGCTCCCAGAAGCGGAACGAGCAGTAGGCGTCCACGGGCTCGAGCGGGCAGTGCAGCGTCCGCGTTCCGGCCGGCACGAGGATCACGCGCGCGAGCGACGCGATGCCCCGCACCTCGGCGGGGAGCGAACAGTCGAGGTGGAGGCGGATGCGGACGGGCATCGCCTGGCCGCTCGCCAGGTAGACGGCGTCGTCGTCCGACGCGTCCCGCGCGCCGAGGCATCCGTTGCCGACGCAGGCCTCGAGGTCGAGCTTCAGGCCGCGCAGGGCGTCGTCGGACACCCAGTCGCTCGGTGCTGCCGCCGAGGAAGCCGCGAGGAGCGAGAGAAAGGCTGCCATTCGAAGCGTAGGCGTCATCGATTGTCCCTCTGGCCCATCCGACTCGCCGGTGATCATGGTTCCTCGGCATCCGGTCGCGCAAGGCGACAGGCCCTGGTCACCGATGAAGGGACGTGCGACCCCCCTCCAACCGTCACTCGTGCCGGCGGTCGCTCGCCAAGGCCCCCCGCGCGGGATAACCTCGCGCGGTCATGCCCGCCCTCCGCGAAGAACTGCTCCAGGAACTGCTCTGCGACGTCGAGCGCCCCGTCCGGTACATCGGGCGGGAGTGGAACTCGGTCGTGCGCGACGACGCTTCCATCGACGCGCGCGTCCTGCTCGCCTACCCGGATCAGTACGAGATCGGCATGAGCCATCTCGGCTTCCGCATTCTCTACTCGCTCCTGAACCGGAAGCCGGGCGTCGCCGCCGAGCGCGCGTTCGCCCCGTGGCCGGATCTCGAGGCGGCGCTGCGGGCGCGCGGGGTGCCGCTGTATTCGCTCGAGACGAAGCGACCGCTGCGCGAGTTCGACCTGCTCGGCTTCTCGCTCCAGTACGAGATGACGCTCACGAACGTCCTGCTCATGCTGGATCTCGCGGGCGTGCCCCTGCTCGCGCAGGACCGTCGCGATGGCGATCCGCTCGTCCTCGCCGGCGGTCCCGTCGCGCTCGCGCCCGAGCCGTTCGCCGACTTCTTCGACCTCGTCGTCATGGGCGACGGCGAGGAGCTGTTCCCCGAGATCGTGGACAGGTTCCGCGAGCTCCGCGACGGCGGCGCCTCGCGGGCGACGATCGTCGAGGAGCTCGGCCGCATCCCCGGCGTCTACGCGCCGCGCTTCTACGATCTCGAGACGGAGCCCTCGACCGGGCAGCGCGTCGTCGCGGGATCGGCGACGCATCCCTTTCCGGTGAAGCGCCGCATCCTCATGGATCTCGGGCGGCATCCCTTCCCGCGCGACATCATCGTGCCGTTCTGCGAGGTCGTGCACTCGCGCGTGGCGGTCGAGATCATGCGCGGATGCAACGTCGGCTGCCGCTTCTGCCAGGCGGGCTACATCTACCGGCCCGAGCGCATCCGCACGCCGGATCAGATCGTCGCGTCGGCCATCGAGTCCGCCGAGCGCACGGGCTTCGACGAGGTCTCGCTGACCTCGCTGAACACCGGCGAGTACCCGCAGATCGAGAACGTCATCAGCCGCCTCATGGATCGCTTCGAGACGACGACGACCGCCGTCTCGCTGCCCTCGCTGCGCGCGTCCTCGCTCACGGGCGGCCTCCTCGACGAGATCGACCGCGTGCGCAAGATGGGTCTCACCATCGCGCCCGAGGGCGGCACGCAGCGCATGCGCGACGTCATCAACAAGAACATCACGGACGCGGACATCACGAGCGCCGCCGAGGCCGCCTACTCGCACGGCTGGGACCTCATCAAGCTCTACTTCATGATCGGGCAGCCGACGGAGCGCGAGGAGGACGTGCGCGGCATCGCGGACACGGCGCTGCGCGTGCTCTCCATCGGCCAGAAGCACGCGCGCCGGCGCGCGAAGGTGAACCTCGGCGTCTCGTCGTTCATCCCGAAGGCGTTCACGCCGTTCCAGTGGGCGCCGATGGAGCGCGTCGAGTCGCTGCAGGGGAAGCACGCGCTCATCCGCGGCGTGCTCGGACGCAGTGCCGTGAAGTTCGGGCGCGCCGAGATCGATCAGAGCCTCGTCGAGTCGGCGCTCTCGCGCGGCGATCGCCGCATCGCGCGCGTCATCCTGCGCGCCTACCGCGACGGCGCGCGCTTCGACGGCTGGACCGAGCACTTCAACCTCGGACGCTGGCGGCGCGCCTTCGCGGACGAGGGGCTCGATCTCCTCGAGGAAGCGCATCGCGCGTTCCCGCTCGACGCACGCCTCCCTTGGGATCACGTGGACATCGGCGTCCGCAAGTCCTACCTCCTCGAGGAGTGGAAGAAGGCCATCACGGAGACGACGGTCTCGATCTGCTCGGGCAGCGACTGCCACGGCTGCGGGAGCTTCGTGAAGGAGTGCCTCGCGGGCAACGCGAGCTTCGGGCGCGAATTCCCGAATCGCCGGGCGCGCAAGCCCGAGCCCGACGCGCCCGAGCGTCCGGCGCATGAGTGGCGCGCCCTCCACGAGAAGGCGGGCTGGCTCCGCTTCCTCTCGCATCACGACGTGCAGCGCACGTTCCGTCTGGCGTTCCGTCGCGCGGGCCTCGAGATGGCGCACACGGAGGGCTTCCACCCGATGCCGAAGATCGGCTTCGGTCCGCCGCTGCCCGTGGGCTTCGCGTCGCGGGGCGAGGTCGTGGACCTGAGCATCCTGCGCGAGATGGAGGCGGACGAGCTGCTCGATCGGCTGAACGGCCAGCTGCCCGAGGAGCTGCGCTTCCAGGGCGCGATGCGGAGGACCCCCGACATGCCGCGCCTCTCGCGCTTCAATGCCGCGTCCTACGAGGTGAACCTCCTCCCGCAGGACGTCGAGGGCCGCGATCCCGAGGCCGCTGTCGCCGCCTTCCTCGCAGCGACGTCGTGGCCATGGCGCCGCATCCGCAAGGCGGGCGACAAGGACATCGACCTGCGGCCCGGCATCCTCGCGCTGTCGATCGAAGGTCTCGTCGTGCGCGCCGTCGTGCGCGTGGTAGGCGAGAGCAACGCGAGGCCGGACGAGCTCATGTCGGTGCTGCTCGAGCGGTCCGTGCCGCGCAGCCGGGTGACGCGCGTGCGCCTCCTCGTCGATGACGGCGGCTCCGTGCAGGATCCCCTGGCGAGCCTCGTGGGCCTGCGGGCGCCGGTCCTCGGCGCGGCATGAGCTGCGAGATCGTCGTCGAGGTCTCGCCCGAGGAGACCCGCGTCGTCGTCGTCGAGAACGGCAAGGCCGTCGAGGTGCACGTCGAGCGGGCGGGCGATGCGAGCCTCGTGGGCAACATCTACCTCGGCCGCGTCGATCGCGTCATCCCCGGGATGCAGTCCGCGTTCGTGGACGTCGGCCTCGAGCGCCACGCCTTCCTCCACGTCACCGACGTGATCGCGGGGGAGGCCGGCGACGAGGGCGCGGGCACCGTCCGGCCGGAGGACGCGCCGCCCATCGAGCAGCTCCTGAAGGCGGGCCAGGAGGTGCTCGTCCAAGTGACGCGTGAGCCCTTCGCGGGGAAGGGCGCGCGCATGACGACGCAGATCTCGCTGCCCGGCAAGCTGATCGTCTACCTGCCGATGTCGGATCACGTCGGCGTCTCGAAGCGCATCACCGACGAGGCGCTGCGCCAGGCGCTGCGCGACGCGGTGCTCGCGCTGAGCGCGCAGGCGCCCGGCGGCGCCATCGTCAGGACGGACGCGCAGGGCCAGCCCGTCGATGCGCTCGAGCGCGAGCTGCTCGCGTTGGCGCAGGACTGGACGGCGTTGGCCCGCACGCGGGCGACGGCGCGGCCGCCGCAGCTCCTGCTCGCGCAGCCCGATCTCGCGCTGCGCATCGTGCGCGACGCGAAGGCCGGCGACGTGGCGCGGATCGTCACCGATGACGATCGGACGCGCGAGCGGCTCGTGACGTGGCTGGAGCGCCGATCGCCGGAGCTCGCGGCGAAGGTGCAGGCGTATCGTGGTCCCTCGGGCCTGTTCGAGGCGCTGGGCTTCGAGCAGGAGATCGACAAGGCGCTGCGGGATCGCGTCTGGCTGAAGTCGGGCGGCACGCTCGTCATCGACCAGCTCGAGGCGCTCGTCTCCATCGACGTCAACACGGGCAAGTTCACGGGCTCGAAGAGGCTCGAGGACACGCTGCTGCAGACGAACCTCGAGGCCGCTCGCGAGGTCGCGCGGCAGTTGCGGCTGCGGGATCTCGGCGGGATCGTCGTCGTGGACTTCATCGACATGGAGAACCCCGGCCATCGCCAGAGGGTGCTCGCCGAGCTCGAGGGCGCGCTCCAGAAGGATCGCGCCCGCACGACGGTGCTCGGCATGAGCGACTTCGGGCTCGTCCAGCTCACGCGCCAGCGCCAGAAGCGCAGCCTCGACCGCACCCTCCTCGACGCGTGTCCCTACTGCGCCGGCAGCGGTCGCCTGCGATCGGTGGAGACGACGGCCATCCAGGTGCTGCGGCGGATCCGGCACGCGGCCCAATCGGGCACCGCATTCCTGCGCGTGCGGGCGCATCCCGACGTCGCTTCGGCGCTCCGGAAGAGGGAAGCCGACCTGCGCCGGGAGGGGAGGCCGCTGGGGTTGAGCCTCGAGATCCTCGACGATCCCGGGAGGCATCGGGAAACGTTCGAGCTGACGACCTGAGCATTCTTCAGGAATCCCCTCGTCATTCGTGGACGGCGTGGCGGAGCGGGACCTATCATCACCGCGGTTTCCCGCCATTCCCGGACCGGAGGCGCCCGTGAGCACCGACTTCGATCCAGCTTCTGCCGAAGGCTCGGCCTCCCTGGCCCGCGACGCTCCGGCGCGCTCGGCAACCCGGCGCGGCGACGAGCCCGGAACCGGCAGTCGCCTCCTCGGTGACTTCCTGCGCAAGCTCCGGGGAAGCCGCTCGCTTCAGGTCATCGAGGACCTCTCGAAGTCGCCTCCGCTCCTCGGCCGCATCCGACCGGTGGACGTCTCGACGCTCAGCAAGATCGAGACCGGCAAGCAGTTCCCGTCGCTCTCGACGCTGCTGTCGCTCGAGCAGATCTACGAGATTCCGATCCAGCGCTTCCTCGATCACGTGAAGCTCGAGCGGTACTGGGAGCTGAAGCCAGCCTCGGGCGATCACGACGCCGCGATGGCCGAGGGCCGGCGTCTCGCGGACCAGGGCGACTTCCCGAAGGCCTACGCCGCGTTCCTGCTGGCCGAGAGCCTGGCGCCGGATCCCGAGAAGCGCGCGCACGCGACGCACAACAAGGCCAGCATGCTCTGGAAGATGGGCATGCTGCAGGAGGCGACCAACGAGTACTGCAACCTCCTCGCCGACCTCGCCCTCGCGCCGCCGCTCCAGGTGAAGGCGCTGACGAACCTCGCGGCGGTGCACCAGTCGCGGGGCAACCTCTTCCTCGCGAGGCTTCACGCGCAGGAGGGCCTGCGCCTCGCGGAGGGGATGGGGCTCACGCGCAGCCAGGCGTTCCTCCAGCGCGTTCTCGGCACGATCCTCGACGATCTCCATCATCACTCCGAGGAGCCGAACGATCGGCCGCTGCGCGATGCGCTGCGCCACTACGAGCGCTCGCTCGCTCTCTTCGACGAGCTCGGGCTCTCGGGCGAGGCGGCGCTCAACCGCGTGAACATCGGCTCGGTCTACTGCCGCCTGGGCAACTTCATCGTCGGGCTGAAGTCGCTGAAGGACGGCCTCGCGGAGTGCGAGAAGCACGGCAACAAGCGCGGCGTGGCGGTGGCGCTGAAGGATCTCGGCCGCGCCTACCTCCTCGCACGGAACTACCAGCGGGCGAAGGACTACCTCTTCGACTGCGAGCGCATCTCCGATCGTCAGGGCTACATGGACCTGCTGTTCCTCGTCTACTACTACCTGCGGGAGATCGAGCTCGCCTGCGGGGGCCAGGGCATGCACGAGACGAAGCGCCTGATGCGCCTTCGCGTTCTGCAGGAGGGGACGTTCTTCGAGCTCGAGCAGTTCGAGCGTCAGGTGGGCGCTCGGGAAGGCATCGCATGAGGCGCTGGGGTCTCCTCGTCACCGCGTTGGTCGCCACGGCGGCGGCAGCCGAGGTCTCGGTCGACATCTCGCCGGCGGGCGTGATCGACCTCCACTTCGAGCCGACGAGCCGCGGCCCTTGGACGCGCGTGCGACAGGATCAGCCCGCAGGCCGGATCCTCAACGAGGGGGGCGACGCGCGGCGGGACGGATGGCCCGCGTTCGCGCGCAACGGCGCGACGGGTGCGCCGGAGGTGGCGTGGGCCGCCTCGGCCGATGCGGGCGAGGTGTGGGCTTCCTGGTACGACGGCAAGGCGTGGGTGGCGGCGAGGAACATCTCGCAGGATCCCACCGTCGAGCTCAACCCGGACGTCGCGTCCGATCGTTACGGGAACCGCTTCTATTCGTGGCAGATGATCGACGCCGCGGGCGGCAACGGGATCGTCTACCGCGCGATGCGTCTCGACGGCAACGTGATGAGCCAGCGCGTGATCCTCGCGCAGCAGGACGATCGCCGGCCGTCGCTCGAGGTGGATCCGGTGGGTGACGTCTACGTCGCCTACGAGGAGCGCGACCCTTGGGATCCGATCACGTCGGTCGCGATCGACTGGATCCGACCGGCCCGCGCGCCGAACGGCCAGGTGCGCTGTTCCGGCGAGAACTCGCCGGACCTGATGCGCGCGGCGACCGTCAGGACGCAGCTCGCCGCGGCCTCGGCCATCGTCCCGAACCCCCAGGTTCAATCCGAGGCCTCGCGCCTATGGATCACGTGGGTGGACTCGCCGACCAGCGTCGGATTCGTCCAGATGCTCGGTCGCGGAACGTTCTCCGTGCCGCAGTACCGGGCGTTCGACCCGGCTGCGGGGGATGCGGCGGCCCGTGCGCAGATTCGTCGCGAGGTCCTCGCGCCGTAGCGGGGGATCGATGGAGGGACGGGCCGGCATGACCGCTTCTCGAAGGCGCGCCTGGGTGCAGGCGCGCGGGCTCGCGCTGCTCATCGCCCTCGGACTCGGCGCGCAGGAGGCGCAGGGCGGGGTCACGGTGTTCGGAACTGTCGCCAATGAGGGCTGCACCGCGGCGGCCACCTGGCCGGCCGAGTTGTACGCCGTCAAGCTCCTTGCCAGCACCCCTGCGAGCCGCACGGACTTTCTCGTGGACCTGCGGGCCAAGGGTGGCCCGACCATTGGCGGGATCGCCTACGGAAATGGGAGCTGGATCATTCCGCCGTCGTGGCGCATCGACATCGTGGGCGGTGCCGGCGTTCCCTTCGTGTACATCACCGGCGACGCCGGCCGCATCGCGGTCGATTCCGGCGTGCCTTCGGAGTTCGATTTCGGCCTCCCCCTCGAGAAGGTCATCGGGAACAGCCTTCCGATCGGCGTCGATGCGGGCATCGGTCTCGTGCTGCCGCCGGGAGGCGGGGCCTACCTCGCGGATCTCGACGGGCCCGGCCCGCTGGCGGCCGCGTCCTTTCCGTTCGGTTTCCCGGATGCCGTGCAGGTCGCCTTCGCCCCCATCGCCGAGGTGAACGCACCGGCACAGCCTTCGGGCTGCACCATCGGCGCCGATCGCAACGATCCGTTCACGGGCGTCGGCACGATCGTCGGCTACAACGTCTACCGCGTGGCGGATGGCGGCGCGCGGGTGGCGCCCTCCCCGGCGGAGCTGGCGGGGCACTGGCAGGCCTTCCTCCCGTTCTCGCCCGCGCTTCCCGACGTGACGCTGATGACCTGCCGTTCCGGGGGCATCGCGGATCCGGCGGCCATGCCGGCCGTCTCGGGTTATCGCGACAATGACAATCGTCCCTATTCAGGCGACGAGCTCATGGTGTTCCATGACGGCCCGCTCAACGGCAACGGCACGCCACGGGCGTCAGGCACTCCGCCCGCTCCTGGGATCGACCATTGGTACGCCTTCCAGCCGGTCATCGGCCAGAACCCCGGGGAAACCATCGCAGCACTCCAGGGCGTGGCGCTCACGAACAACCTCACGCCCAGCATCTCGGTCGTCGCGACGCCTGACGGTCCAGGAACGGGCGCGGACATCGACGGGGACGGCCGGCCGGAGTTCTACAGTCCGCAGGCGCGGCTCGGCATCGGAGGGCTCGGCCTGACGCACGCGAGCTACCCGGCCCTCTCCATGCCGGTGCTTGGCACCCTCGATGCGCGCGACTGCTCGGGCGCATGTCCTCCGCTGGCCTGCAACGGCGTCGACGTGCTGCCGCCGATCGGCTGCTCCGGCGAGGCAGTGCAGTTGACGGCGCTCGCTTCGGGCGGGGCGGGCAGGTTCGCCTTCGAGTGGGATCTCGACGGCGACACGACCGCCGACGTCACTGGGAATCCTGCTGTCGTGCCGCTCCCTGTCGGCACGACGAACGTGAGCGTGACGGTGACGGACGGCTGCGTGCCCGTCGCGCAGCAGTGCACCGACTCAGGCCTGGTACAGGTCAACCCGGAGCCCGCCGTCGTGGCGAGCCCGCTCGGCCCGACGAGGTTCTGCGCGCGCAATGGAGAGAGCGTCACCCTCGGTGGGGATCCGCCCGGCTTCGCGACATGGCAGTGGAGGCTGGATGGTGCGGACCTCGCCGGCCAGCAGGGGCGCACGCTCACGGCGACGGCGAGCGGCTCCTACACGGTCGTCGTCACGGACGGCGACGGCTGCGCGGGCGAGTCGAATGCCATCGTGGTCGATGCCAGCGCGTGCCCGTGCCTTCCGCTCGCGTGCGGCGCGGTGACCATGGATCCCGTGTTGGCCTGCTCCGACGTCCCGCTGACGTTCACCGTGGACGTGACCGGCGGTGAGCTGCCGCTCTTCTACGCGTGGGACGTGGATGGGGACACGACAGTTGACGGGACGACCAATCCGTTCACGACGACGCTCGCGGCCGGCGCCCATGCGGTGGACGTCACGGTGCAGGACTCTTGTCCCGGATTCCCCGGACCGCAGGAGTGCTCGGTCGGCAGCCCCTTCGTCGTCGCGGACGGCGCCTCGTCGCTCGGCGAGGTGTCCGGTCCGCTCGAGCAGCCGCTCATGGTGGTGGCCCGTGGCAGCGCACTCGAGATCTCGTCGCGGCCCACCGCGCTGGCTTACGGCGTCTACGGCAACGCGATCGGATCGTGGGTGCCGGGCCCGACCCCCGCCATCGCCTGCCACGTCACGACCTGGCTCGATCTCGGCGCCGGCCGCCTCCGCCTCGACATCCCGATGGCCACCAACTCATGGTGCATCGTCACCGCCTCGAACACCTGTGGCGAAGGCTCGGCCGGCACCGACAGCCTCGGCCGCGACCGCGCCATCCGCGGCAACTTCACGCTCTGCGGCCCGCTCCCGTAGCGCGTTCCCGGACCTTCACGATCGGTCGATGGAGCGCCGCGGGCGCGAGCTGCTCGCCTCGACCTGCGCACATCTCCACGCGGTCGATGCATCGCCGCGCCGGTTCCTGCTTGCGCCGCAGGCGCAAGGTCGTCACGGCCTAGGGAGGCGCGAGGCGAGCGCGGGATGCGCAGATGCGCGTCCCCCGCCGCCGCAGCCACGCCGACCGGCCAGCTCCACCGCAAGCGATCCGAGGCTCCGTCCACGCCCTCGCCAACCTCAGCAGATCCCGCCTGGCGCGAAGCGCCTACCGACGATCACGGATCGCAGGCGTTGCCGAGGCCGTCGTGATCGGTGTCCTGCTGACTCGGGTTGAAGACCTGGATGCAATTGTCGCAGGCATTGCCGATGCCATCGAGATCGGCATCGGACTGATCGGCATTGAAGACACTCGGACAGTTGTCGCAAGCATCGCCCTTGCCGCCAAACGCCGCATCGCCATCGGAGTCGAGCTGCGCCGGGTCGTAATCGATGGGGCAGTCGTCGCAGCCGTTCGGCACGCCGTCGCGATCCTGATCGATGAGGTTGTTGCCGCCGAGGCAGCTGTCGCACGCATCGCCCAGCCCGTCACCGTCGCCGTCGGCCTGGCCGACGTTGCTCACGATCGGGCAGTTGTCGCAGGGATTGCCCGTCCCGTCGCCGTCCTGATCCGCCTGCGAGGCATTGCTGATGGTCGGGCAGTTGTCGCAGCCGTTCGGGAAGCCGTCGCCGTCCTGGTCCTGCAGGTTGCTGCCGTTCGGACACGAGTCGCAGAGATCGCCGATGCCGTCGGCGTCGCCGTCGGCCTGCGCCGGATCGGACAGGCCCGGGCACGTGTCGCACGCCTCGCCCGTGCCGTCGCCGTCCGCGTCCGACTGGTTGGCGTTGGGATCGTCCGGGCAGTTGTCGCAGCCATCGGGGATCGTGTCGCCATCGACGTCGGAGGTGTCGCTGCCGGGACAGACGTCGCAGAGATCGCCGCGGCCGTCGCCGTCTGCGTCGTCCTGCCCCGCGTTCGAGATGCCGGGACAGTTGTCGCACGCATCGCCCTTGCCGTCGGTGTCAGCGTCGAGCTGGTTGCCGTTCGCGGCGAGGGGGCAGTTGTCACAGGCGTCGCCGCGGTTGTCGCCGTCGGCGTCGGCCTGGCCGATGTTCGTGAGCAGGGGGCAGTTGTCGCAGGCGTCGCCCGCGCCGTCGTTGTCTCCGTCCTGCTGGCCGACGTTGGGGACCGTCGGGCAGTTGTCCACCTGGGCGCAGCGGCCGTCGCTGTCCTCATCATCGTTCGGATCCTGCGGGCACGCGTCGCACGAGTTGCCCGCGCCGTCCAGATCCGAGTCCACCTGCGTGGGATTCGCGACCGTCGGGCAGTTGTCCACGCCGCTGCAGATGCCGTCCTGATCGGGATCCTGCGCGCCGCCCTGCGCGGGGCACGGATCGCACGCATCGCCGATCCCGTCGCCGTCGGCATCGGCCTGCGAGGAGTTCCCGTTCGTCGGGCAGTTGTCGCAGGCGTTGCCCTTGCCGTCGTGATCCGTGTCGGTCTGATCGGGGTTCGGGAACGACGGGCAGTTGTCGCCGATGTCGAGGATGCCGTCGAAGTCCGCGTCGTCGCAGGCGTCGCCGACGCCGTCGCCGTCCTGATCCGCCTGGTTGGGGTTCGAGCCGGGGCAGTTGTCGCAGGCCGTTCCCACGCCGTCGCCGTCGGCGTCCGCCTGGAGGCCGCCCTGCTGGAGCGGCGGGTTATGCGTGCTCGGACAGTTGTCGCAGGCGGATCCGATGCCGTCGCCGTCCTGATCCTCCTGTCCCTGGTTCGTCACCGTCGGGCAGTTGTCGCAGGCGCTGCCGAAGCTGTCCTGGTCCTGGTTGAGCTGCGTGACGTTGACGACTCCCACGCAGTTGTCACAGGCGTTGCCGATGTTGTCGTGATCGCTGTCGGTCTGCGTGGCGTTCGGCGTGCCGGGGCAGTTGTCGCACTCGTCGCCGTCCGCGTCGCCGTCGGAGTCCTGCTGGCCGGGATCGAAGGCGGCCGGGCAGAGGTCGCAGACATCGCCGACGCCGTCCTGATCGCTGTCGGGCTGAAGGGGATCCGCGAGCGTCGGGCACTTGTCGCAGGCCGTCCCGACGCCGTCGAGATCCGGATCCGCCTGGTTCGAGTTCGACGTGAAGTCGCAGTTGTCGCAAGCGTCGCCGACGTCGTCGCTGTCCGAGTCGGCCTGCCCCTGGTTCGACACCGTCGGGCAGTTGTCGTCCAGGTTGCTGACGCCGTCGCCATCGACGTCACCGGCGTCGCAGGCGTCGCCCACGCCGTTGTGGTTGGAGTCCGCCTGCGACGGATTGGACGTGCTGGGGCAGTTGTCGCAGAGGTTGCCGACGCCGTCGGCGTCGCCGTCGGCCTGATCCTCGTTCGTGTTCGAGGGGCAGTTGTCGCAGGCATCGCCACGCGTGTCGGCGTCCACGTTGGACTGGTTGCCGTTGGCGATGGCGCCGCAGTTGTCGCAGGCGTCGCCCACGAGGTCGGAGTCGAAGTCGGCCTGCGTGGCATTCGCGACGAAGCGGCAGTTGTCGCAGGCGTCACCGAAGGCGTCGCCGTCGGCGTTCGCCTGGCTCGCGTTCACCGTGGTCGGGCAGTTGTCGCAGGCGTTCCCGTCGCCGTCGTTGTCCGAGTCGGTCTGTGCGCCGTTCGCGACGGCGGGGCAGTTGTCCGTCGCGTCACCGACCCCGTCCCCGTCGGAATCACCGGTCTCGCAGGCATTGCCCTGGCCATCCGCGTCGGTGTCCAACTGGTTCGGGTTGGGTACCGCCGGACAGTTGTCGCTCGCGTCCGGGACGGTGTCCCCGTCGCTGTCCGCATTCGGGTCCGTCTCGTCGCCCCCGCCGTCGCATCCGAGGAGGAGGACGCCGGCGAGGAGACTCAGGGCGATGGCGCGAGGCAGCGCCGGAGGCACGAGGCGAACGCGCATTGCGGGGAGCCTCAGTCGCAGGGATCGCCGGCGCCGTCGCCGTCGGTGTCGATCTGGTTCGGATTCGGAATGAACACGCAGTTGTCGCACGCGTTGCCCACGCCGTCGAGGTCGGCGTCGGCCTGCGGGAAGTTGCCGACGACCAGGCAGTTGTCGCAGGCGTCGCCCACGAGGTCGCCGTCGGCGTCCGCCTGGCTCGCGTTGGCCGTGCCGGTGCAGTTGTCGCACTCGTCGCCGACGCCGTCGAGGTCGGCATCCGCCTGATCGTCGTTGGCGACGTTCGGGCAGTTGTCGCACGCGTCGCCCTGGTTGTCGCCGAGCCCACCGGAGGAGCACTGGTCGTTGGCGCCTTCGCCCGCGTCCAGCGTGTCGCCGTCCCCGTTGCAGTCGACCGGATCGACGTGGCGGCGGTAGCCGTCGCGGTTCTCCTGGAAGTAGTTGATGTCGAACGGGCAGTTGTCGCGGAAGTTCGGGACGCCATCGCCGTCGAAGTCGTCGGGCCCGGCCGTGCCCGTCGGCGTGTTGCCGTCGAGGTCGGAGCTCGAGTTGCCGTTGTCACAGCCCGAGACCAGGCTGAGGGAGAGGGCGCCCGCCAGGACGGCGAGGCCATGCAGGATGCGGGATGGGCGCGTCAACGACATGCGAACCTCCTGCGGGCGGGCTTCGAGGCCCGGCCCTTCAGCTTGCTGGCTGTGCGTGCGGCATCATGCACGGCCCGGGCCTGAGAGCAAAGATCCCGCCGTTGAGGCGCCGGCCCGGGCCTGGCCGTTGGCCTTCCTGGAACGCCGCCCGAGCGCGTGCGAGACTTGGCACCCGGTCGGGCCATTTCGGCCCCAATCGAGGGGCAGGCCTGGATGATTCACGAGGCGGCGTCGCTAGGCCGAAAAACACTGAAGAGCCGGTCGTGCCTCGCCGGGACAGACGTAGGAGCACGCG
>Ga0315912_10003587_pt1 | contig 15330 bp, 13 predicted proteins | sample VfabasoilMG_FD_204469 | JGI IMG/M metagenome (GOLD analysis project Ga0315912, IMG submission 204469) | Garden soil microbial communities collected in Santa Monica, California, United States - V. faba soil | ecosystem: Environmental > Terrestrial > Soil > Garden | place: USA: California... | reverse complement strand
TCGATTTCAGTGCCCGTCATGGGTATTCAGCTGTGGCGAATCAAGGCGTGCCCGCAAGCCGGCGCCGCTCTCGAGTTCGCCGGAGAATGTGACGCACCCAGAGAGACATCCGTGCAATTCTATGACATCTTCAATGGCGACGCGGACGGGATCTGCGCGCTGCACCAGCTGCGGCTGGAGGAGCCGCGCGCGGCGGTGCTCGTCACCGGCGCAAAGCGCGAGATCGCGCTGGTCGAGCGCGCGGACGCCGGCAGCGGCGACGAACTCACCGTGCTCGATATCTCTTTCAAGACCAACGCGCCTGCGGTCGCGCGCGCGCTCGAGCGCGGGGCGCGTTGCCGGTATTTCGATCATCACAATGCCGGCGACGTGCCGCAGCATCCCAACCTCAGGATCCACATCGATACCGCGCCCGATACCTGCACCAGTCTCATCGTCGATCGCTATCTTTCCGGCCGTCAGCGTATCTGGGCGGTCGTGGCCGCATTCGGGGATAACCTGGACGATTCGGCGCGCCGCGCGGCGGAGTCGCTCAGGCTGCCGCCGCCCGAGATCGAGCACCTGCGCGAACTGGGCATATGCATCAACTACAACGCTTACGGCGAGAGCGTGGATGACCTGCATTACCATCCCGCGGATCTCTTCGGGGCGCTCTCCCGTTACCGGCAGCCGAGCGATTTCATCGAGGGCGAGCCGATATTCGAGGTGCTGAAGACGGGTTATCAGGACGACCTGTGGCAGGCGCGCAGCGTGCAGCCCGAGGTCGCCACCGCCCATGCCATGCTCCACGTCCTGCCCGATGCGGCGTGGAGCCGGCGGATCAACGGCGTGTTCGGCAATCTGCTGGCGCAGGAGCACCCGGCGCGCGCGCATGCCGTGCTCGTGACGCATGGCGGGGGGTATCTCGTGAGCGTGCGCGCGCCCCTCGATCGGCCGCAAGGGGCGGATGCGTTGTGCCTCAAGTTCGAAAGCGGCGGCGGGCGCAAGGGGGCGGCCGGCATCAATCATCTGCCGCAGCCCGAACTGACGCGCTTCGTCACGGAATTCCAGCGGCAATTCGCGCGTTGACAACCTGCTTGGGGGCGTGGTGTCTGGCCATGGCCGGCGACCGGCGCATTCCGGCAATCATCCGGGGCCGGGGGCCGGCGGTTGGCCCGGGCCGCGGCGCCGGGCGGTGAGCAGGAAACCTTCGAGCAGCGCATAGGCGCAGCCGAGCATTCCAACGACGACGGCGGTGCGGATTCGCGCCGGCGCGCAGGCCTCGATGCAAGTCACGTCGGCGTAGACGATGAAAAGCGCGTAGGTCCACGCCAGCAGGCTGGGAACGAAGAACAGCACGGCGAACAGGGTGAAGGCGGTACGCGCAACGGCGTGCCGCGGAATCTGTGACTGGAAGCGCCCGCGATGAAGCTGCCACGCGCGCAACGGCACGCCAACCAGCGCCACCATGCCGGCCGTGATGGCGATGGTGACGAGGATGTGGTTGAGCATGTCACGCACCCGGGCCGGCAACGGATGGTGCGCGGGGAATCTGCAGCACGTTCAATTCCAGCGCGACGAAGGCGACGAGCCACAGCGCCGCATCGTAGGCATCGAACCACTCGCCCTGCGACGCCCACGTGAGTACCAGCAGCGCCATACCGGCGTACAGCACACCGGTGACGCAGACGAAAAGCCTCCGGCGCCGCTCGACTGCGTGCGGGAAACGCACCTCGATCTCCAGCACGATGACCACCGCAAGCCAGAGGGCGGCATTGATCGCGTCGAGCCACTCGCGCTCGTGGACGAAGCCGATCGCCGCGCTGACGACGGCCATGCCGGCCACGAATCGTCCGCCGCGCACCAGAGCCGCGACGCGCTTCTCGCGCAGGCGCCGGGGATACGCGGTCTCCAGCTCGAATAGCCCGAGCAGCACGAGCCATGCAAAGGAATCGAGGGCCTCGGTCGGCCGTCCGAACCACGCAAAGCCGGCGGTGTTGGCTGCCAGCAGGGCGAAGACGGCCGCTTTGAAGGACGGAAACCAACGCCCGGCGGCCGTGGGCAACGGCGCATCCACCATCTGATCAGGGAAGATGGCGCCCGGGCACGTTGTGATGGTGCGGCGCCGCCGGCACGTGATGGGTATGGCTGGCGGGGTGCGGGTGGGGTACGTGCGCTTCGGGATGCAGCGGGGACGGCCGTCCTATCACGTGCGGGGCGAGGGAACCCAGCACCATCGCCGCGCCCGCGACCAGGAATCCGACCAGCTGCGGCGGCCACACCTCGTTCATGCCGCCGCCGAAAAACTCGAGCAGCACCCAGGTCGACAGCCCGCCAAAAATGGCGCACAGCGCGCCCTGGGAGTTGGCGCGCTTCCAGTAGAGTCCCAGGAACAGCGGGAAGAACGCGGATACCAGCGTCACCTTATAGGCGTTCTCCACCATCTTGTAGATGGTGGCTTCGGAGTTGAGCGCGAACACCAGCACCACGCCCGCGAAACACCACAGCACCACCCGCATCGTCCACAGGAACGCGCGATCGCTCATGCGTGGCAGCGCGCCGCGGATGATGTTCTCCGAGAACGCCACCGACGGCGCGAGCAGCGTCGCGCTCGAGCAGCTCATGATGGCGGAGAGCAGGGCCCCGAAGAACACCACCTGCGCGAATACGGGCGTGTGCTGCAGGATCAGCGTCGGGAGCACCAGTTGCGAGTCTTTCTGCAACAGCTCGGTGAACATCTTCGGATCGACCAGGGTCGCGGAATAGGCGAGGAACATCGGCACGAAGGCGAACAGGAAATAGATCGAGCCGCCCAGCACCGACCCGCGCACCGCGGTCTTCTCGTTTTTCGCCGATGTGATGCGCTGGAACACGTCCTGCTGCGGGATGGAGCCCAGCATCATCGTGATCCAGGCGCCGATGAATGGTATCCAGCTCGCGAGTTTCGCCTCGGGAAAGAAGTCGAGCTTGCCTGCTTCGTAAGCGTGCGTGACGACCGCGCCGACTCCGCCGCTCATGCCGGAGATGATGTGCCCGATGAACAGCATCCCGCCCATGATCACCGTCATCTGCACGAAGTCCAGAATCGCCACCGACAGCATCCCGCCCAGCGTGGTGTACGTGAGCACGATGAAGGTGCCGATGATCATGCCCAGAGGCTGACTGATCGCGCCGTCGGTAACGACGTGGAACACCAGTCCCAGGGCCTTGATCTGGGCCGAGACCCAGCCGAGGTAGGAAGCGACAATGGCGAGCGTGCACAGCACCTCCACCGTGCGGTTGTAGCGCACCCGGTAGTAGTCCCCGATCGTGAGCAGGTTCATGCGGTAGAGCCGGCTCGCGAAAAAAAGGCCCGCCAGGATCAGGCACAAACTCGCGCCGAACGGATCGGCGACCACTCCGCGCAGCCCGTCCTTCACGAAGGTGGCGGATATGCCCAGCACCGTCTCGGCGCCGAACCAGGTCGCGAATACGGTGGCGGTCACGATCGGCAACGGCAGGCTGCGCCCGGCCACCGCGAAGTCCTTGGAGTTGTGGACCCGGGACGCCGCGATCAATCCGATGGTGATGGACACCAGGAGGTAGAGAGCGATGAATCCGATCAACATGACTGGCGATCTCCATACGGCGGCGCGGCGCGGACCCATCCTGCGCGCCGCGCGGCAACAGCGACAAGTTTACCGAGCCCCGGCCGATTTGTAACGGGCCGCCCCCGCCTGTTCCCGGGCGGCGGGCGCGCCGCTATCGCAGCAGGAAAAGCAGCAGCAACGCCACGAGGAATGCGGCAATGGCGGCAAGCCAGCGGGTCTGGAGGCGTTCCTCGCGCTGCAATTGCGCCAGCCGTTGCGCCAGCGCTTCGGAATCGCGCTCCGCCAAGTAGCGGTGCGCGAGCCGTGGCAGCTGCGGCAGAAGGTTGGGCCAGTACGGCGCCTCCACGCGCAACTGTCGCAGGAGGCCGCGCCAGCCTATGCGCTCGGACATCCAGCGCTCCAGATAGGGCTTGGCCGTGACCCACAGGTCCAGGTCGGGGTCGAGATCGCGGCCGAGACCTTCGATATTGAGCAACGTCTTCTGCAGCATCACCAGTTGCGGCTGGACTTCGATGCTGAAGCGGCGCGAGGTCTGAAACAGCCGTAACAGCAGCTTGCCGAACGAAATCTGCTTGAGCGGCTTGTCGAAGATCGGCTCGCACACGGTGCGGATCGCCGCTTCGAAATCATCGACGCGGGTTTCCCCGGGGGCCCAGCCCGACTCGACGTGGACTTCGGCGACGCGCCGATAGTCGCGCCGGAAGAACGCGAGAAAATTCTGCGCGAGATAGTTCTTGTCGGTCTCGCTGAGCGTGCCCATGATGCCGAAATCGAGCGCGACGTACTGCCCGCCCGGCGTGACGAAGATATTGCCCGGATGCATGTCGGCGTGGAAGAAACCGTCGCGGAACACCTGGGTGAAGAAGATTTCGACCCCGGCACGCGCAAGCCTGGCGATGTCCACGCCCTGCGCCCGGAGCGCGTCCACCTGCGAGACCGGCGTGCCGTGCATGCGCTGCATCACCATCACCTCGCTGGTACAGTGGTCCCAATGGATCTCGGGAACGAGCAACAGGGGCGAATCTTGGAAGTTGCGCCGCAGCTGGCTCGCGTTGGCCGCCTCGCGCATGAGGTCGAGTTCGTCTTCGAGGTGGCGCGCGAACTCCGCGATCACTTCGTGGGGCTTGAGCCTGCGCCCGTCGCTCCACAGGACTTCCATGAGCGTCGCCCCGGTGTCGAGCAGCGCGACGTCCTTGGCGATCACCTCGGCGATGCCGGGCCGCAGCACTTTCACGGCGACCTCGGTGCCGCCCGCGAGGGTGGCAAGATGCACCTGCGCGACCGAGGCGCTGGCGACCGGCACGCGATCGAAACTTTCGAACACGGCCGCAGCGCGCGCGCCGTAGGCGCGGCCGAGCATTGCGTCCACCTGTTCCGCCGGAAACGGCGGCACCTGGTCCTGAAGCTTCGCCAGTTCGTCGGCGATGTCGGCGGGCAGCAGGTCACGCCGAGTGGAAAGCACCTGCCCGAACTTGACGAAGATCGGTCCCAGGGTCTCCAGGGCGCGCCGCAGCCGCACCGCGCGCGGTTCCTCGAAGTGGCGCCACGCGAGCGCCCCATTCACCACCGCCCGCAGCCCCCGCACCCGCTCGTGACCGCGGATGAACTCGTCGAGGCCGAAACGCAGCGCGACCCCGAGTATCTTCAGCAGCCGGAAAAGTCGCATGAAAGGATTCTAACCGCCAACACGCCACGATCGCCAAGGAGGGCGTATCCCACCCGCCGCGATGAGCGGGACGATCGCATGACGGACATCAGTGCCCGGGCCGTGACCCGCCCGTCGTTGCGTTCCTCGCGTCTTGGCGCTTCAGGAGATTTTCAACTCGCTTCTCCAGGCGCGCAAGATCGTCGCGCAGCCCGTCGACATCGCGATTGAACTTCTCGATGTCGCTCGCGCGCGCAATCAACGGCTGCTCTTCGGTCCAGTATTCGGCGAACGATCGTGCCAGGTTGTCGCCGGACTGCGCGCCCCAGCGCCGCAGCGATTCGCCTGCCTGCGCCATGCGGTGAGCCACGATATCGCCAAAGACGCGCGCGAGATCCTCTTCGGCATCCCAGCGCAGGTGGCGGCGGACGTAATCGATCGTCGCGGCGAACTCGGCATCCCCGCTGACCTCGACCTCCGTCCACGCCGCTTCGTCGCCGGCCGCAAGCCGCATGGCGATGCCGGGTGTGCAGCGGATCGTGACGTCAGGCGTTGCCTGAGCCGCGAATTCGACCTGGCCGTCGGGCAGCACGCCCAGCGTGATCGCAAACGGCGCGCATTCGAAGCGCGCATGCCTGCCCGCGAACAGTCTCAGTCGCGCGAGCGCCCAGCCGTTGCGCGCGAGCAGATGGTTGAGGGGCCGTGCGGCGAGCGGTTCGAACACGGAGTCACAAACAAAAACTCCCGGACGCGCCGGGAGTCTTGTGCCCGGATGAAGACGAGTATCAGTCCTGCTGGATGCCCGAAACCAGCCAGCCTGACCGCCCGCTCACCGGTTTTTCGAGATGCCAGACCTCGCTGAACGTCTGTGGATCCTGACCGGCGTTCTCGCGAATCAGGCCCGAGAAGCGCACGCTCACCACGTAGAGACCGGACTCGGTCGCCACGTCCAGCACCTCGGCGTTCAATGTCACCACCTCGGTTTTCTGCGGCGCGTCGCCTTTTGCGCGGATGTCGGCCTCGATCTCGCGGTAGAGATCGGGCGTCAGGAATTCGCGCATCGACGACAGGTCCTTGCGGTCGTTCGCATCCTGCATGCTCACGAAGTTGAGCTTGGCCTGCCGGGCAAACTCGTCCGCGTTGAAACCTGCCGGCCAGCGCGTCATGGCCGCGACCGAGTTCGCCGTCGCGCCGGCGCCCCCGCCGTAGAGGGCCTGCACCGGGGGTGGCGCGTGGCCAGTCGCCGCGCCGGCGCCGGCGTACTGCACTGGCTGGGGAGACGATCTCGCCCGCAGCGCCCGGAATATGAAAAATACTGCGGCTGCGAGCAGGCCTATCAGGAGCAGCCCGGACAGCATGCCCGCCATGCCGTTATTCAGGAACAACGCCGCCAAGCCCGCACCCAGTGCAAGGCCGGCCAACGGTCCCAGCCACTTGCTCGCCCCGGAGGGCTGCTGCTGGGGCGTTGCCGGGGCCTGCTGTTGCTGTGCCGGCGCCTTGGGTTGCGATTGCTGCGTCATGTCGCGCTGTTTGCCGATGCTGCGGCCGCCGCCGACGCGGCTGGCGGCTTCGGCATCGACCATCACCATGGATATTCCGAGCGTTGCAAAGACAACTGCTAGCAGCCTTTTCACGAGATCCTCCTTGGGAACATTGGCCGTTGAGCATTATAACGATACCGGAGGAACTGCGCGCAAGGGGATCGCCGCCGCCGGAAGGGAATAACCCGCGTGCGAGAAAGGATAATGCCTCCCGCGGGTTGCAAGCCGTCCGGGCGCTAGAAGCGGTAGCCGCGGTGCAAAGCCACCACACCCGCCGCCAGATTGAAGTACTCGACCCGTTCGAATCCGGCTTCTTCCATCATCCGCTTCAATTGCGCCTGGTCGGGGTGGACCCGGATCGATTCGGCGAGGTAGCGGTAGCTCGCGGCGTCTTTGGCGATCAATTGACCGAGGCGTGGCAGCACCTGGAACGAATAGGCGTCGTAGAGCGGGGCCAGGGGCTTCCACGGGTGCGAGAATTCAAGCACCAGGAGGCGGCCGCCGGAACGCAGGACACGGCGCATTTCGGCAAGCGCGGCTTCCTTGCGCGTCATGTTGCGCAGCCCGAAACCCACGCACACGCAGTCGAAGGATCCCTCGGCAAATGGCAGGCGCTCCGCGTCGCACCGCGCCGCGGGGGCCATGACGCCTTCGTCGAGCAGCCGATCGCGGCCTCGGGCAAGCATCGCTGCGTTGATATCGGTCAGCGTTACCAGTCCGCCTGCGCCTACACGCTGCGCGAAGAGCCGCGAGAGGTCGCCCGTTCCACCTGCGACGTCGAGCACGCGCTCTCCCGCCCGCACGCCGCTCGCCGCCACGAGAAACCGTTTCCACAGCCGGTGCAGTCCGCCCGACATGACGTCGTTCATCAGGTCGTAGCGGGTCGCGACTGAATCGAAGACCGCCGCGACTCGGCCGGCTTTTTCGTCCTCGGCGACTTTCTGGTATCCGAAGTCGGTGGTATTTGTCATGGGTGAAGGGGGAAGGGGGAAGGAGGAAGGAGGAAGGAGTGAGAGAGTGGGCCTGGTACCTCTCCCGGTGGAGAGCAGGACCAGGAGAGGAAAATTCACTCGTTCACGTATTCACCCCAAGTGGAGGCTCGCGGCTCGCCCCGGCCGCCTCCATGCGCCCGATGTAGTGCCGCCACATCTCGTCCTGATTGCGACCGTAGTCGTAAAGCAGGTCCCATGAATAGATGCCGGTGTCGTGCCCGTCGGAAAACGTCAACTGAACGGCGTAGTGGCCGACCGGCTCGACCTTCGTGATTTCCACGTTCTTCTTGCCGGTCTGGAGCACTTCCTGGCCGGGGCCGTGACCGCGCACCTCGGCGGAAGGCGAATAGACGCGGAGAAATTCGCACGGCAGGCGAAACGCGTTGCCGTCAGCGAAAGAAATTTCCAGCAGCCGGGATCTCTGGTGCAACTTGATCTCGACGGGTTGCGGCGCATCCTTCCCGGCTGATGCCATGGTCTCCTTCCGCGCGTGCGGGACACGCATCATAACGCACCCGCACGGCGGGCGAAAACGCCCGGCACGCCGCTAGCTCCGCTAGATCAATGCCACGGCCCCGCGATCGAAGTCGCTGCCCTTCTCCAGCAGATTCAGCATGGTGGCAACCTGATGCCGGCCCGAAACGACATCGATGAATGCCCCGCATTGAAACCACCCGGCCGGCAGGATCAGCGTCGCAGGCGTGGCGGTTGCAGGGTCTGCGTCGAGCAGGAGCGCGCGTTCGTATTGATTGGCGGCCTGCTTCACGTCGGCAGGGCGCACGGCAACGGCCTGCGGTTTCCCGGGGAACAGGCGTACCCCGCAGCGCAATTCCCCGTTCGCCTCGACCCGTACCCATTGGACGATGCCGACGCGCAGATCCGGCGGTGCGCCGCGCCGCACCAGGACGATCTGATTGTGGCTGATTCTGCCCGGGCCCCGCGGGTCGCGTAGCACGCACATCAGTCCGGATGGACTGGTATTGCCGATCTTCCACGATTCGAACGGCAGTTCATTGGCGGTCGAAACGGCATGCTGGGTTCGCACGACGTAGCCGAAGGTGTCGAGATCCCGTTTCTCCCGCGATGTCAATTCTCCCGGTTGCCGGAACTCGTGTCCGCCGCGCAGCTGATAATGCGCCGCTGGGATGCCGAAACAGATGCTGGCGTCTTCATCCGCGGCCTGGCGTTCTTCCATGCGACCGGTACCGGCGCGGCACCATTGTACGTAGAGCAGCATCAGCAGGCTTTCGCAGCCCGGCTGGCGGGCCGTGCCACCCAGGCCCAACCCAGCCGGATTCTCACCGCGCTTCAACGCGGTGATCGCCTGGCGCAGCGCGCTCGCCAACCCTTCGACGTCGAGGTAACGCAGGTTGGATGCAGGGTCCATGTCCGCGGCGAACGAAGCGCCGGCGACGCCGTCGAGGTCGACTGCGAGGGCCGGCGAGGCGAGCGCGGGCAGCGGCCGCGGAGCGAGCGTGGCGAAGCCCGCCCACTTCTCCAGCCACCGCAGCACGAAGGCAAGCTGACGAGCTGACAGGCCGTACGGGTTGGCAAGATGCGCCAGCAGGGCGCGCATGTAGATTTCGCCGCAACTCGTTTCGGCAGCCTGATCGCGCACGGAGTCGGACACGCGTGCATGCAGGACATAGCACTGCTCGGCATGGGCGTAGAGCGCGTGCAGCTCGCCCCAGAGCTCACCCGGGACGTGGCGGTACACCCGGTAGTGCTCGACCATCTGGCAGCCGATCAGGCGCATCAGGCGCGCCGTGATGACCGCGGCATGGGGCGCGACGTCGCCATCGCCGGCGCGGCAGGCGCCGAGACACTGATGGTAGTTGCGGGTGAGGCCTTCCCACAGGCCGACGACATCGCGCCAGGCTGCGGCTGCATCCGCATCGAGGGGCAGCGGCTTGCCGATGTAACGGTTCGCGCACTCGCCCTGGATGAAAGCAATGGGTTGGCGCAGCGCTTCCAGAATCTGCAGCCGCTCGATTGCCGGCAGGCTGTCCGCATGCAGCGCAGCCACCTGGGCACTGAGCAGGCGCTGGGCCTGTTGGATATTGGTGAGCGGCAGTTGTTCGATCCAGCGTTCGCACGCTGCGCGGTCCGTGAATTGCAGGGACGACGCTTCCGGGGCGACGAGCGTTCGCATGTTCATACTGTGGCACCTCCTGACACGTTGCGCGGGAACCACGCTGCTGGAAGGCCGACGATGGTCCTCAGGCCTGGGCGTGGCGTAACGGCTGCCACCCTAACCGGGTTCTGCCGCGAGAAGGCGTGAACTAGGTCACGCGGCGTGCAAAACGGCGCGAATGGCGGACATAATTCACATGGCTGCGGGGCAATTCCGGCAAACCGCGTGAGGCTCAGCCGAGTCCCCACGCGTAAGCCGCCACCCGCCGGCTCGCAAGCCCGTTTACGGTATCGACCGCCGGCGCGCGTTCCAGATCACCCGGCGGTATCAGGGGTGGGCGGACTCCACGACCTCGACCACGTGGCATCTCTCGCCGCGCACGCCGCAGCGTGCCGCCCGTGCTGCCACAGCGTTCGCAGCCCATGGCGCTGACAGACCGCGTTCCATGGCGAAATGCGACGACGGCGGGCAATCAGCACGCGCGCCAGTGAGGCATCCATGTCTGGAGGGGATCAATGGTCATGATCCCGTCTGAATATCCATCCGGCCGCCGCCCGCGCGAGTCCAACGCCGTGCGCGAGCGCCCGCCGTCGCCACTGCGGGTCGCTGGGGCATGAGATTTCCCGCAAGCGCTCCTTGGTTGCATGGCCGAGCGTGCCTGCACCGTAGTGGTGCCAGCGATTTTCCTCGCGCAAGGCGTGGAGCACGGTGAGGGCGGGATGCGTGCCGATTTCCTGCAGCACGAAATCCACGGTGGCGCGCGGCAGCGCCTGCACCAGGCGTGAACCCATGCCGCCGCGTATCACGTAAGCCTCGCGCGTGGCTTGCGTACCCGAGGCGAAGCGCCGGCCCAACCCCCGTTCCAGCGACTCCATACGGGATTCCCCGGAGGCGGATTCGGCGAACAGCATTTCGCCGGCCCACTTTCCGAGACCGGTATGCACGTCAACGGCGAGAACGCGGCGCGCGTCCTGAAGATGGGCCTCGATCCAATCGAGATAGCGGCGCGGCGCTTCCTGCAAGGCCTTGCCACCGTAGAACAGCCCGTGCCCGAACTCGTACTGTCCCTCGGCGACTGCCTGTTTGAGGGCGTGAAGCCCATGGCGCAGCAGCAGCGCCTGCGCGCGCAGCAGGAAGAAGTCGCGTCCGGGCGGCGAGCGTGGATTGAGCGTCGCATCGATCATTCGATAGGCGGTGGGCGCGCCTTCCCAAGGCTCGCCTTCCCGCACAAAGTTGCGATTGAGATCGACGTTGTTCTCGTTGGTGCGGCGCAGCCACGCCATGCCCCAAGGATTGAGTACGTGGACCAAGGCCAGAGCGCCGGCTGGCCCGGTTGCGGGTGGATCGCTGAGCAGCGCGTGCTGTACCGCCGATCCGGCGAAGGCTTCCACGCCGTGCAGACCGCTGGTATGGAGCAGGACTGCACGGGCTGCCGTCGGGCCGAGCCACGCAATATCGATTGTGAGCGTCTCGCCAGCCGGTCCGGGTGCGGCCAGCGGCAACGCGTACAGGCGCGCCTTCGCGCTGTTCGCGGCGGCCCGGAAACGCTCGCGCGCCGTGAAATAATCGGAGCTGAAGTGGCTCGCCGCGTCGGCGATGCCGACCGCGCGCGCGCTTCCCGCACCCGGCACGTTGCCCGCCTATTTCGTGCGACCCATCTCCGCCAGCGTCTGCGCGAGATCGGCGTTACGTTCCTCCAGGAAACGCGCCATCGGGGCCGGCGGCAGGTATTGCTCGATCAGGTCGTTTTCCGCGGCGTACTTCTTCCATGCCGCCGTGTCGAGCACCTTGCGCAGGACATTCGCGTACCCATCCGCCGCCTCTCTGGGAACGCCAGGCGGGGCAACGAAGCCGCGGAAAACGGCGTAGGTGCCGCCGAGATTGACGCCCTGCTCCCGGAGCGTGGGTACGCCGGGAAACGCCGGCAGCCGCTTCTCGCCCACGATGGCCAGCACCCGCAGCTTGCCGGCATCGACATGCGCGCGCGACTCCCCCGGATTGCCGGTGATGAAATCGACATGCCCGCCAAGCAGCGCAACCATCGCCTCACCGCCGCCTTTGAACGCGACGTACTTGAACTGCACCCCTGCGGCCTTCGCGAGCTGATAACCGATGATGTGATCGGTGCCGCCAAAGGCGCCGAACGCGTGGACCACGGTGGCGGGCTGACGCCGCGCAGCATCGATGAGTTCGTGGATGGTCTTGTGCGGTGCCTGCGCGTTGACCTGCACCGCGTTGGTGTCATGCGCCAGCACCGCCACCGGCTGGAAATCGCGATGGCCCGGCAGGCCTTTCTGCTGCAGAGGCGTCGTGAGGAAGACGTTGGTCACGCACAGCAGCCAGCTCGCATCGCCCTTCTTTTCGGCCACGAAATTGATTGCGACGGCGCCGCCCCCGCCGCCACGGTTCACGATTTCCACGGGGACGTCCAGCAGCTTCTCGCGGCGGAGGGTGTCAGCGATGTGGCGGGCGAAGAGGTCCGCGCCGGAGCCTGGAGCTGTGTGAACGACGATCTTCAGCGGCTGTGTCGGTCGCCACTCGGAGGCGGCGGCCTCGAGTGACAGCACGGCCAGCAGGGCGAAACCGAACCAGGCAGGCGTCATCCTCGGTACTCCTTGTAATGGGTCACGCGATCCCCATTCTTCGGGCGGCTTCGAACATGACCGGTTTGCTCGTCACGCCCTTGAAATGCGCGATCTTTATCGCCGTTGCTCGCTGCAGCACCTCTTCAAACTCCTCGGCACGGCCGACCGAGCAGTTGAATTCGTCCACGCTGAATTCGCGCACCAGGAATCGCCCCGAATCCAGCTCCTGCTTCAGCGTGACCTGGTCGCCAAACCATTCCTGATATCTTCTGGGCATGCGCTTCAGCAGGTTGAGCTGCCGCACAAACAACAGGCCCGAGCACGTATAGACGAACGAGTAGATATAAGGCATGACATCGGCCAGATCCTGGCCCTGAAATTCCGGGTATTGGATATCATTGGGCGGGCCGAGCAGCGTGCCCCGATGCCTTCGCGTTACGCCCACCTCGTTGTCCGCGAGCGGCGGCAAATCAAAATCCCGCAACACCAGCATGTCCGCATCCAGGAACAGGGTGGGCTCCCTCACGTTCAGGCTCGAGTATCCTTGCAGCCGAGCGACCATGTCCCGGGGCGTGACTTTCAGCCGCTTGACGTGCGTGACACCGTCTATGGCTGGAGTATGTGGGTCGGATATTTGCACCACCTCCGTTTCGAAACCCATGCTGTGCCGGATCGATTTCACCAGGAGCGACGGGATCGACGTGTCCATGCCGATCCAGAAGAAAGCTATGCGTTTGAGGTTCTTCACGCTCGCCATGGTTGACCGCCACCTGAACGGTGCGAGGAACGGGAACTATGAGGCTGAGGACTGGCCGCGTCAACGAATGGCAGCGGTCGGGCGGGATGGGCACGGCTCACCGGTTCACCTTCGGCAGGATTGCGGCACGGCTCGGCATGAGAGGACAATAGGGGCTCGGCTGCCCTGGCGCGCCAACAATACCCAATACAATGGACCTAATGGACCAGTGGACAGAGGCTGCGGCGTGGTCCGGCCATCCGTACGGGGAGTAGAGGCGGTTATCGAGGCAGTTGAAAGGGAAAGCCCGATTTCCTTCCAGGCACTCTTAGTTGTCTGTATGAGCGGCAAGCGCGAATCCTATGCGAACCGACGACCATCTAACCTTGGACCAGGCTTTGCGGCTGGCCCACCGATACTTTTCACAGGGCCAGTTGCAGCCGGCGGAAGACCTGTGCCAGCGCATCCTGCAGGCTGTGCCGCTCCAGCCCGAGGCCTTGAACCTAGCGCACCAGATGGGCGCATCTCGTTTGCGGCATTATCGCAAGACACTGGATCAGGAGAAAAGGGAATCACCCCTACGCCGGGAAACGCTGCCGAATTTCGTCATTATCGGCGCCATGAAATGCGGCACGACGAGCCTGTATCACTATTTGAAGGAGCATCCCGATATCTACCTGCCCGAGCAGAAAGAGCACGGAATCTATCTGGACAGAGAGGCGTTGATCGCCAAGATCGAAGGGCAGTTTGATACGCGAGTGCGCTCGAGGAGGGAATGGGCCGACATCCTGGTTTCCCGGTATGACGGGGAAAAAATGATAGGGGATGCATCCACGTATTACACCAAGTTTCCCTTTCAGGGGCAGGGCGTACCGGAAATCATCCATATACTGAAGCCGGAAGCCAGGATCATTTATCTATTGAGAAATCCCGTTGAAAGAATCGTCTCCCACTACCTGCACCTGCTGGATGATATTGGACCGGGGAAGGCTTTTTCCTTTGACAGTTTCCTGAGCCAGGACCTGAGCCTGCCGCTGAATACCAGCCTGTATGGTTACCAGTTGCAGCGCTTCCTGACGCTATTCGGCCTGGAGCAGGTCAAAGTCGTCACACTGGAAGAGTTCAAGGCCGCCCCCGTCGAAACGATCCGGCAACTATTCCAGTTCCTGGGCGTGGATCCGGCATTTCAATGTGCCAACCTGCAGGAAATTCACAAGGTTTCCAGAAGCAGAAACGACGTGGATTCCAGTCAGCTGCTGTTTCCCCGGGATGTCTATGATGGGATCATGCCGTTCATCGCCCAGGACGTCAAAAGGCTTGAGGGCTTGTTGGGCCGGCGATTTGATGAATGGGACTTATCCCGCGAGGCCTGGACCTTGCAATGCGCGGATTCGGAATCTCGCCGCCGCCCGGCCTGATCACCCGCACGCGCATGCGCTTGCCCGCGTTGTGCCCGTGAGGCGCATCGATGGTGGAAGCGCCGGGATTCCGAGCCGGTCCCGGGCTGGTCGGCCGAGGTCAGAAACGATAATTGAACAGTCCGATTTCACGCTGGAACGCCCGTTGCACCAGAGTCCGGTGAAAATCGGAATACGCGTCCGAGTAGGGCTTGCGATCCTTCCTGTATCCGCTTTTTGCCATCGGCATTCTCGGGATGGCCTCAACGTTGAAGCGTCGCGCAAGGTCGGACAGGGATTCCCGCAGATTCTCGTAAAGGTAAACCCTGTCGACGATGATTTCCTGGCGCTCATCCGTGTACAGGTCGAACCCTCCCGGGCCTCCCTCGAGGGTAAAGTGCCCCGACCTCATGAATTCATCGAATGTCATCTGCCTGCCCTGCCCGATCTCCCAGTAATACCAGGAGATAACCTTGTCCCATGGATTTCGCTCGAAGCAGAACTTGAAGTAGGTGTTCCATACGTCCTTTCCCAGCGCTTGGCGAACATCCATCGCGGCCATGTGGTTGAAGTAGTTAAAGCCGTCGTTCCTGAAATTCTGCGGTCCTCGATGGCCCATCTCCTTTCGTATCAGTTCGTCCGCCGGTGTAATGGGAGTGATGACATCGCGCGGGCCGCAAATGCCCGACAGCGAAATTTCAAGACTGGTCCCCGCAGTCTTCTTGGTCTTG
>Ga0315912_10003586_pt1 | contig 15333 bp, 11 predicted proteins | sample VfabasoilMG_FD_204469 | JGI IMG/M metagenome (GOLD analysis project Ga0315912, IMG submission 204469) | Garden soil microbial communities collected in Santa Monica, California, United States - V. faba soil | ecosystem: Environmental > Terrestrial > Soil > Garden | place: USA: California... | reverse complement strand
CACGCCGAAACGGCTCGACGCGCGCTCGCGCTCGGCGCCGACATCGTCAACGACGTCGGCGGCCTCACGTCGCCGGCGATGCTCGCCGTGGCGGCGCAGAGCGGCGCCGAGTTCGTCGCGATGCACAACCTCGGCGTGCCCGCCGACAAGACGCGCGTGCTGCCCGCGGATCAGGATCCGACTGCGCTCGTCGAGCGCTGGCTAGAAGAACGTCTCGCGGAGTGGCAGCGCGCCGGCATCGATCTCGCCCGCGTCGCGTTCGATCCCGGCATCGGCTTCGGCAAGAACGCGCTGCAATCGCTGCGCTTGCTGCGCGACGTCGAGCGGTTTCATCGGTTCGGCTTACGCTTGCTGGTCGGGCACTCGCGCAAGTCGTTCATGCAGCAGGCTGCGGCGGCGAGCCGCGAGGATCGCGACTTGTTCACGGTCGGCGCGTCGCTGAATCTGTGCCGCGCGGGCGTCGACATCCTACGCGTGCACAACGTGGCCGCTCACGCCGCCGCGTATCGCGGCTGGGCGCACGTCGCAAAGACGTAGCGCGCACGCTTCTCTACGAGGCCGCGCGATCACGTTGCGCGTCACCGCGATTGGCCGCCAGAACCAGCACGACGGCCAGCAGCGCGGCGGCCGCGGCGACCTCGAACCAGATCGTTGCGTTCATGACCGGCGAATGCGCCGCCAACGGCGCGCGCGTGTAGTGCAGCAGCCCGTCGAACCCGAGCGCGGCATACGATCCGACCAGCAACAGGCCCACTACCTCGCGGCCGCCGCGGTACAGCGCGTAGCCGACGACGCCCACTGCGGCCTCCAAGAGCCAGACGGCGTAGACGTCCGAGCGCGCAAGCCACGCCGGCAGATTCGGATAGTCCGCGAGATACTCGGCGTTGTGCGCGAAATGCAGCAGGCTCGCCGCGAGATAGAGCAGCAGCCATCGCAGCAGCCGGACGCCGCTCCGCGCGGGCGCGCGGTTCACGAGCGCGCGCCGACGATCGCTCGCGCCAGCGTGGCCGGGTCGGCTTCGCACGGAACCATGTGAGCGCAGCCAGCGAAGATCTCGAGCGAGGTGGAGTAGTCGCGCGCCGTTCGTTCCGAGGAGGCCCTGTCGATCATGGCATCGTGCTCGCCGGCGATCACGCACACGCGGCAACGGACCCTGTGCGGCTGCGGCTTGAGCGTCGTCGTCTGATTGCTGGCGATCCAGGACTCCTCCTGCACGGTTTCGAGGTGCCTGCTCACGACTTCCCGGCTAGTGCGGGTATGAAACAGAAGCGCACGCGCAACCTCCGGAGATTCGTACAAACGCTTGACGCTCCTTCTTACGCCGGCGGCCGCGAAAGTCCAGGGATGAGTTGCCGCCATTCTCACGCCGTTTCGCAGCATGCCCTCCGTCGGAGACGAGGCCACGAGCACGAGCCGGTCGAGCGGAGCTTCCGCCGCCGCGAGCTGCGCGACCAGACCGCCCATCGAATGGCCGGTCAGGACTCGAAGCGTCGGCCAGTGACGCAGAACGGCAAGCACGTCGGCGACGTAGTCTTCTATCCGCCAACGCTGCAGTTGCTCTTTGCCCTCGCTCAGCCCGTGCCCGCGAAGGTCCAACGCCGCTGCGTGCGTCCCTGATTCCGCGAGCGCCGCCAGCACGGGCATCCAGGTTGCCGCGGTGCAGGTCGCGCCATGGACCAGCAGCACACGCGGTTGCTCGCCCGTGACGCGAACGGCGAGTCGCGGCTGATCGCCGCTCGAGACATACACGACGGGGCCGGTCGGAGGCACGGTGGAACAACGGCCGAGTACAACGGGCCTCACTATACTTCGCCGATGCAATCTCGAGGCGGCGAACGACACCGGCCTGGCGACGCGGTCGTGCTCCGCTACGTCACGACCGCAGGCCACATCGAGATTTGCTGGCCGTGCCGAGTCGTGGAAGACCGTGAGGATCTCGTCGTTCTCTTCATCGCGGCGGGCAGCCCCTACAAGGCCGGGCCGAAGAGGTCGGCGGCCGAAAAGCGCCGCCAACCCGCGGGGCCCTTGCCGCCCAACGAGTACGTCTGGCGCAACGACACTCTGCGCCTGATGCTGCCGGGTCGATCGCACTCCGTCTCGATGTTCTTCGGTGTGGAAGCCGGTACGCGACGCTTGCTGAAGTACTTCGTGAACATGGAGGAGCCGTTTCGGCGCACGGCCGTCGGCTTCGACACGCAGGACCATACGCTCGACATCGAGGTCACGCCCGAGCTCGCATGGCGCTGGCGCGACGAGGCGGAGCTCGCCAATCACGTGGCCGAGGGGTTCTATACCGCCGAGCTTGCCGCGGCTGCGCGTGAGGAGGGCTCGAGCGCGATCGAGGCGATCCTGCGGCTCGGCCACGCGTGCACGCGCGGCTGGCCCGAGTGGCAACCGCCGGCCGAATGGCGAGCGCCGGCCTTCGTCGACGGGTGGGATACGGCGCCGCCTACGTTCTGGGCGCGGCGCCGCTGGGCCTACGGAAACGACGTCTCGTGAGCGGAGCGCGTCAGCTGCCGCGTTCCTTCTCGATCAAATAGTTCGCAATCCGCAGGCTGTCCGCGTACGTTGCGCCGCGGACGAGGTAACGGCCGTTGATGACGACCGAAGGCGTCGAGGGAATCTTGTTCCGCGTCATCTGCTCGCTCGCGCGGCGAACCTTGGCGTCGACGCCGAAGCTTCGCATCGTCGAGAGGAACTGCTGCTCGTTCACGCCATAGTTCGTGGCGTACCACTTCGCGATCTTCGCTTCGTCGGGCGCCTGGCCTTCGGCCGGAATCACGCGCTGCCGATGAATGGCGTCGTAGACCGCCTGATGCGACTTTTCGGCGACGCCGAGCGTTTCGGCGGCGTAGTACGCGCGCGCGTATTGCACGAAGTCCTGACGGAACGATGCCGGAACGTGGTGCAGCTTCACGTAATCGGGCAGCTCCGCGGCCCACTGCACGAACGTCGGCTCGAACATGTTGCAAGCCGGGCAAATGTAGTTGAAGAACTCCTCGACGACGACCGCGCCTTGCACGGGCTCGAGCGGGCGCCCGTTCGGGATCTCGACGTAGTCCTTGCCGGCAACGGGCACAGGCGACTGCGCCTGCGCGGAAAGAGCGAGAAGCGATAGAACCAAAATAGCGGCGTTCTTCATTGTGTGCCTCGGTTCGAAAAACCTGTGCCCTACTATACCGCGCGCCGTGACCTAGGCGCGCATCCGAGAGATGCTCGCATGACTGCCCGGCACGACGGCCATTGGTTCCTCGGGGGCTAGGCGGCGCCCCGCTCGTCGGGACGCTTCTCGCGCGGCCAGAGCTCATGCACCAACAGAATGACGACGGCCGCGAGTATCGCGACGTCGGCGACGTTGAAGATACCGGTGCGAAGCGGTCCGATGCCGACGTTCAGGAAGTCGACGACGCGCCCGTGCAGAAAACGATCGATCCAGTTCGAGGCGCCGCCCCCGATGAACAGGGCAAGAGCGACGGACTGCAACGGCGGCAAGCGACGCCGCACCGCAAACCAGATGGCGGCAAGCAAGAGCGCTCCGGTGCCGAGCGTGAACAGCGCCGTGCGTACGTTCGGCGACAGGTCCTCGCCGAGACTCAAGAATCCCCCGATGTTTTCCGCATAGGTCAATCGCACGGTATCCGCCAAGAAGGATCGAGTCGGCCTGCCGGCGAGCGCCTCCGCCGCCACGTGCTTCGTTACACGGTCGCAGCCGATCGTGCCAAGCACTACGAGCAACAACGCGAACCGCGTTCCGAGTTTCATCAGCATGGCGCGCTACGCAGCGGAAGCGCCGCCCATCACGGCCAGCATCGCGGCAGCCTTGTCGAGGCTTTCCTGGTACTCCGCGTCGACGTTCGAGTCGGCGACGACGCCGCCGCCGGCCCACGTGTAGACCCGGTCGCCTTGCTGCACGAGCGTGCGGATTGCGATGTTCGTGTCCATGTTGCCGTCGAAGCCAATGTAGCCGATCGAGCCGCAATAGACGCTGCGCCGCTGCGGCTCGAGCTCCTCGATGATCCGCATTGCCGCGACCTTCGGCGCGCCCGTGATCGAGCCGCCGGGAAAGCACGCGGCAACCAGATCGAGCGCGTGCTTGCCCGGAGCAAGCCGGCCTTCGACCGTGCTGACGAGCTGATGCACGCTCGCGAACGACTCGATATCGAACAGCTTGCTCGCGTGCACGGAGCCCGGCACGCAGCACTTACCCAAGTCGTTGCGCAGCAAGTCCACGATCATGACGTTCTCGGCGCGGTCCTTCGCGCTCGCGCGCAGCTCTTCCGCGAGCGCGCGATCGCGCGCGGGGTCCTTCGATCGGGGCCGTGTGCCTTTGATCGGCTTCGTCTCGACGTGCCCGTCGCGCACGCGCAGGAAGCGCTCCGGCGACGAGCTCACGATCTTGCCGTCGGGCAGATCGAGATACGCCGCGTACGGCGCCGGGTTGATCTCGCGCAGGCGCACGTGGGCGTGCCAGGCGTCGCCCTCGGCTGCCGCTTCGAACCGCTGCGTCAGGTTCACCTGATAACAATCGCCGACGCGGATGTGCTCTTGCACGGCACGGAACGCGGCGGCGTACGCGTCGCGCCCGAGATTCGAGCGCGGCGCGCCGCGCACGCGAAACGGCGGCGGCTCGGCCGGCGGCTCCGCGCACAAACGCGCGACCAACGCATCCCAATACGAAAACGTGCGCGCATCGCGGCCGTTGCCGACGAGCCACGTGCGCCGCGCTGCGTGATCGACGACGACAGCCCAGTCGTAGAGTCCCATCGCGAGATCCGGCATTGCGATATCGGCGGCCGCGATCGACGGAATGCGCTCGATCTGCCTGCCTAAGTCGTAGCCGAAGTACCCGACGGCGCCGCCCGAGAACGGCAGGCCCGGAGCCCCGCGGCTCGGGTCTCCGAGCTCTTCTCGAAGCAGCTCGAACGCCGAACGCCGGGACTCGCTGACGCCGCCGCGGCGCGCAACCTCAGTCGTCGTACCGCGCGTGCGCAGAGCCACGTACGGGTCCGCGACGAGGATGTCGAACCGCTCGGGCGAATCGACGGCCGAGCTGTCGAGCCACGCCCGCCAAGGCAGGCCGGCCAGCGTGCGGAACCGCCGGTCGACTCTATCCCAATGCGGAAGCTCGGTGACTCTCGGTGTGTGCAAGACGGCGGACCTTTCGCGCGGGCGCCAATTCTCAGCAGATTCGCGGCCTGCCACAAGCGCGGGGCTTCCGCGCCAAATCCGACGCGTGTACGGTGACTCGAGACGCTCGAAGGGAGGCCCGAAGCCATGGCCGATTTCACTCGCCGCACGTTGAAGATCAACGGCATCGACACCGTCGTGCTCGAGGCAGGCAGCGGGGCGCCGCTCGTGTACCTGCACGGCGCAGGCACGGTCACGGGCTTCGATTTCGCGCGCGCCTGGAGCCGCAAGTACCGCGTCGTGATTCCGTATCACCCCGGCTTCGGCGCTTCGGCCGACGACGCCGCGATCGACGACGTCCACGACTACGTCCTGCACTACCTCGAGCTGTTCGACGCGCTCGAGCTGCCGCAGTTTCGCCTCGTCGGCCAGTCGATGGGCGGGTACATCGCCGCGAAGTTCGCCGTCGAGCACGGCGCGCGTGTCGAGAAGCTCGTGCTCGTCTGCCCGATCGGCATACCCGTGCCGCCCGGCCTGCCGACCGTGAACTTCCTCGAGGTGCCGCCCGAGAAGCTGCCGGAGCTGCTCGCGTACGACCCGAACACGGTCGTCAAGCACCTACCCTCCGGCGCGCCTTCGCCCGAGTTCATCGCCGAGCGCATCAAGGAAGCGACGACGGCCGGCCGCGTGCTCGGCGGCGGCAAACGAACGTTCGACGACAAGCTGCCGCGCTACCTACATCGGCTCACGATGCCGACGCTGCTCGTCTGGGGAAGCGAGGACAAGCTGACGCCGACGGCGCAGCACAAGACCTGGGCGAAGGCGTTGCCGAACGCGAAGGTGCGTTTGTTCGAGAAGGCCGGCCATCTCGTGCTCGACGAGGCGGCCGACGCCGTCGAGGCGATCGCGGCGTTCTAGCCGTTCGACTGCGGGCTCACGTCGACGGCCACGGTGACTTGATGCGCGCCGCCGCCGACGATGAAGCCGTTGATCGGGCTCACGTCACCGTAGTCTCGGCCCCAGGCAAACGTGATGTGGTCGACGCCGGGTATCACGTTGTTCGTCGGATCGAAGTCGACCCAACCCAAGTCGCCGGCGTACACGGACACCCACGCGTGCGACGCATCCGACCCGATCAGCTTCTCCTTGCCTTCGGGCGGCCGCGTCAGTAGATAGCCGCTGACGTAGCGCGCGGCCAACCCCAAGCTGCGCAGCGCAGCAATCATCAAGTGCGCGAAGTCCTGGCAGACGCCTTGCCGCATCGCAAACACTTCGCCGACCGGCGTCGACACGTCGGAAACTCCGCCGCGATATTGAAACTCGCGGAAGATGCGGCTCGTGAGATCCATCGTGGCCGCAAGAATGGGCCGGCCGGGCCAAAACGATTGAAGCGCGTACTCGTAGACGTCGGTGTTGCCGACCACGTACGGCGATTCGAACACGAGCTCGTACACGTCGAGCGCATCGTACGCCGCGAGCTGCTCGCGCACGGCTTCCCACGGCACGCTCTGCTCGAGCGCGAGCGGCTCCGCGGCGGGCCGCACTTCGACGCGCGAGTGTGCGTCGACGACGAACTGCTTGTGCGGCTTCTGGACCGTCAGATGCTGGATCGGGTTGCCGAAGTAGTCCTCGCCGACCGAGTCGACGGCCGGCGCAGGATCGACGATCGTCTCGCTCTCGAAGCACGTCTGTTGTGGGTGCCGGCGCGGCGCAAGGTGCAGCACGTGGTGCGAGACCGACACGACTTCCTCGTAGCTGAAAGTCGTCTTGTGTCGAATCTGGTACAGCACGCTCAGCCTCGGCCGCTGCCGGCGCCGCCGACGCGCGTCGGCGAGGAGTGGCTGAAGAAGCGCTCTGCGAGGTGATCCGAGAGCTCGTGCACGTCGCGCTCGATGCGACGCAACAAGCGGTCGAGATCGATGCGCGTGTCGAAGCGCACGACGCCGCTGCTCAGCTCGACGGGATCCGCGAGCTTCAGCTCGTTCTTCAAGCGCGTGACGATACGTTGATCGCTCGTCAGCATGCCGTCCTCCGCGCCCGTCGGCAGGTGCGCGATGTGCTCGTCGAGCGTCGCGATCTGATACACGGCAGAGCGCGGATTCGTCTCGTCGCAGAGCAGCAGATCGAGAACGGGCGCGAGCTGCGGCGCCGCTTGGTATCTGCCGCGATACGTCATCGTGCTGTCCGCGAGCTCGAGCAGCAGCTCGAGCTCGCCGCCGGCTTGCGATTCGCCGCGCACGGCGAGCTGCTGCATCATCTGGATCATCGCGCGCGTACGCTCGAGGCGGCGGCCCATGTCGAGGAACCGCCAGCCGTAACCGTGCGTCATGTTCTCTGCGACCATGCCGTTGAACGCGGCGAGGTACTGAATGAGCCGGTTCACGAGGCGCAGCGCGTCGTCGGTCTCGTGCCCGGGCGAGAGCTCCGACGAGTGGCTGACCTCGGTCAGGTCGCGCAGGATTCGGAACGTGTCGTACGACAACCGCTCGCGCAGAGCTTCGGCGTTGCGCTTCACGTTGCCGAGCACGGTCGCGAGGCCGTCCTTGCACTCGGGGTCGAACAGGATCGTCCAGAGCTCTTCCTGCACGGCCGAGCGCCCTTCCTGCATCGCACGCCGGCCGCGCCGAGCCGACAGGTGCTTCTGCGCCATCAGCATCGCAACGACGCGCTCGGGCGACACGAGCGCGCGCGTCGAGCCCATCTCACCGCCCAGGCGAATGACGAGACTGCGCAGCAGGCGCACGGCCGCCTCGGCTCTCTCGGTGTAGCGGCCGAGCCAAAACAGGTTGTCCGCCGTGCGGCTCGGCAAGTCGCGGCCGCCGCGGTGCAGTCGTTGGCTCGCTTGCCGCTGCGCGAGCAGGCTGAACTGCTCGACGGGCTGATCGGAAAGCACCCACGTGTCCTTGCTGACGTCGCCGATCTCGAGCCACGGCGCGTTCGGGTTCGTGCCGTCGGCGACGCGCGTGAGACCGCCCGGCATGACCTCGTAGCCCTTGCTCGTCGCCGCGACGTACACACGCAGCAAGACGGGAGCCGCGCGCAGCGCGTTCGGTCCGGACCACGTCGGCGTCAGGGACAGCGACATCGGCTCTTGGCCGATGAACTCGTGCCCGTTTCGCTCGATCTCGCGCACGAGCTGGTTCCGCGCCTCGGCCGTGGTCTCGGGCCCGATGAGCCCTTCCTGGCCGCGCGGGAACAGGCTGCGCGACGAGCTGACGCGGCGCACGACGAGGTCGTCCAAGTGGTCGAGCACGTAACGCCGCTCGCGCTCCTGGCCGCACCACCAGGTGGCGAGGCTCGGCATCGCGAGATCCTCGTCGAGGAAATACTTGCAGAGCGCTGGCAGGAACGTCAGGAACGAGTCGCTCTCGACGAGCCCCGAGCCGAGCGCGTTGCCGATCGTGACCTTGCCCGCGCGCGCAGCCTGCACGAGGCCCGGCACGCCGACCAAAGAGTCCGTGCGCAACTCGAGCGGATCGCACAGATCCGAGTTGATGCGCCGCATGATCAGATCGACTGGTTTCAGGCCCTCGACCGTCTTCAGATAAACGCGGTCGTCGCGCACCGTGAGGTCCGAGCCCTCGACGACGTTGAAGCCGAGATAGCGCGCGAGGTACGCGTGCTCGAAGTAGTTCTGCTTCGAGGGACCGGGCGACAGGAACACGGCTTGAGGTTGGTCGCGCGTGGATAGGCTCAAGAACCGCTCGGAGAACGCGCGGAAGAAGCTCGCGAGGCGGCGCACGTTTCGCTCGGCGAACAGCTGCGGCAAGCACTGCGAGGAAACGACGCGATTCTCGAGCGCGTACCCTGCACCGGCCGGCGCCTGCGTGCGGTCGCTGACGACCCACCAGCGCCCGTCGGCCGAGCGCGCAAGGTCGTAGGCGACGAAGTTCAGGTGCAGGTCGTCACGAACCTGGATACTCGTGCATGGACGCAAGAACTGCGTGTTGCCGTAGACGAGCCCCGGCGGCAGCTGCCGATCCTTCAGCACGCGCTGCGGGCCGTAGAGGTCCGCGAGCAGCCGATTCAGTAGCTGCGTGCGCTGGACGACGCCGCGCTCGATCGCAGCCCATTCGTCGGGCTCTATCAAGAGCGGGAACAGATCGAGGCGCCATTGCCGGCTCGCGTCGCGGTCGCCGAGCTTGGCGAACGTGACGTCGTTCTCGACCATGAGCCGCTGAGCTTTGTCTTGCGCGGCTTCCGTCGCGCCGGCGCCCATAGCCGCGAACGCGTCGAGCACGCGCTGCCAGCGCGGCCGAACGTGGCCCTTGTTGCCGGTCAGCTCGTCAAACGAGCTCGCTGAGGGTTGGTAGGTTTCGAGCAACTTGGCTTCGGAGCAAGCGAACTCGTTTTCTGCGGGATTGATCGCCGACATTGACCTTCAAGTGCTCGCCCGGGCCCGTTCGATTCTACTCAGTGAGACCAGCGAAGATCGAGCGTATTCGGAAACTCAGGGCGGTCGATCGGCCGCGGCTCCGGAGACTGCCCCGCCGTATGGCCGAACGCGAAGAAGCGCGCGAGTCGCCGGCTCTCGGCTTCGTACGCGTTCACGGGGAAGCGCTCGAAATTTCGACCGCCGGGGTGCGCGACGTGATACGTGCACCCCGCGACGGAGCGGCCCGACCAGCGGTCGTAGAGATCGAACGTCAACGGCGCGTCCACGGGTATCGTGGGATGCAGGCTCGCAGCGGGCCGCCACGCACGGTAGCGCACGCCGCCGACGAGCTCGCCGGCCGTCCCGGTTTGTGTCAACGGCACTCGCCAACCGTTGCAGCCGATCACATAGCGCCCGTCCGTGAGCCCGCGCACCTTGACCTGCAGCCGCTCGACGGACGAGTCGACATAACGCACGGTACCGCCGACGGCGCCCTCCTCGCCAAGCACGTGCCACGGCTCGAGCGCCTGCCGCAGCTCGATCTCGATGGAGCCGAAGCTCACGGTGCCATAGAGCGGAAAGCGGAACTCGAAGTGCGGCGCGAACCAGCTCGCATCGAGCTCGTAACCCGCGCGGTTCATGTCTGCGACGACATCGACGAGATCGCCCCACACGTGGAACGGCAGCATGAACTTGTCGTGTAGCTGCGTGCCCCAGCGCACGAGATCGCCCCGATACGGCTCGCGCCAGAAACGCGCGATCAGCGCCAGCAGGAACTGCTGTTGCACGAGGCTCATGCGCGGGTGCGGCGGCATCTCGAACGCGCGGAACTCGACGAGGCCGAGCCGTCCCGTGGGCCCGTCCGGCGAGTACAGCTTGTCGATGCAGATCTCGGAACGGTGCGTGTTGCCCGTTACGTCGATCAGTAGATTGCGGAAAAAGCGATCGACGAGCCACGGCGGCACGGGCTGCTGCACCGAGTCCGCCTGCCTGAAGGCGAGCTCGAGCTCGTGCAGCGAGTCGTGGCGCGCTTCATCGATGCGCGGCGCTTGGCTCGTCGGGCCGATGAACATTCCGGAGAACAGATACGAAAGTGCCGGATGGTGCTGCCAGTACGTGACCAAGCTGCGCAGCAGATCCGGCCGCCGCAAGAATGGGCTGTCGGCCGCACGCGCCCCGCCGAGCACGACATGGTTGCCGCCACCCGTGCCCGTATGCCGCCCGTCGAGCATGAACTTCTCGGTCACGAGCCGCGTGTAGTGCGCGTCCTCGTAGAGCCCTTCGGTAATCGCGAGCATCTCGTCCCAACTGCCGGCCGGCTGCACGTTGACCTCGATGACGCCGGGGTCCGGCGTTACTTTGATCACGTTCAGGCGCGGGTCGCGCGGCGGCTCGTAACCCTCGAGGTGAATCGGCAAATCGAGCTCAGCGCTCGCGTCTTCGACGGCCGCGAGCAGGTCGAGGTAGTCCTCGAGCTCGGCCACGGGCGGCATGAACACGCACAGGTGCCCGTCGCGCGGCTCGACGGCGACGGCGGTACGCGCGGGGCGGCCCGGCGCGGTCCGCTGCGTTCTGCGATCTTGGCGCCGCGTGCCGCTCCTCTCACCTTGCAAAAACGGCTGCCGCTCCGGGTGCGGGTCCGGCAGTGGCCCGTGCTCCACGAACGGGTCGGCGGGCACGACGTGCGGATACTGCGACGGCGGCAGGTGAATCAGAGACTGCAGGGGCAGGCGGAAGCCGAGCGGCGAGTCGCCGGGCACGAGAAACAGCTTGCCCGCGCGCGTCGTCCACCGTTCGCTGGCCCAGCGGCGTGTCGAGGCCGCCGCGTTCCAGCGCTGCACGGGCAAGACGTAGCCGACGGGCTTGCCCAAACCGCGCTCGAATACGCGCGCGAGCCGCGCGCGCGCCATCGGATCGTCGAGGCGATTCGTGGCCGCGTCGAGATTCTCCGGCAGCTTCTGTTCTTGGCCGATGAAATGCCATGGATCCTCGTACGCCGGCGTGGCCGCGACCGGATCGAGGTCCAAGCGCAACGCCACTCCTTCCAAGAGCTCCCGCGCGTCATCGGCGGTAACGCCGTAGTCGTTCTTTTCCTCTGCGATGAGCTTGTCCGCACGCCACAAAGCTTTGCCGTCGCGCCGCCAATACAGGCTGAACGCCCAGCGCGGCAGCTGCTCGCCCGGATACCATTTGCCTTGGCCGTAGTGCAGCAAGCCCTGCGGCGCGAACCGCGCGCGCAGACGTTGGATCAAGTCGGACGCGAACCCGCGCTTCGTTGGCCCGACGGCGGCGGTGTTCCACTCGGCTGCATCGGGATCGTCCATGGCGACGAACGTCGGCTCGCCGCCGATCGTGATGCGCACGTCGTCGCCCACGAGCTGTTGCTCGATGCGCCGGCCGAACGCATCGATCGAGTGCCATTGCTCGTCGCTGTACGGCTTCGTGACGCGCGGAGTCTCGACGACGCGCCGCACGCTCATCGTGTGCTCGAACGTCGTTTCCGCTTCCTCGAGCGCGCCGCTGATCGGCGCGGCGCTCGTCGGGTGCGGCGTGCACGCGAGCGGGATGTGACCCTCGCCGGCCAACAAGCCCGACGTCGGGTCGAGCCCGATCCAACCCGCACCGGGCAGGTACACCTCGCACCAGGCATGCAGATCCGTGAAGTCGCGGTCCGTGCCCGACGGGCCGTCGAGCGACTTGACGTCGGCGACGAGCTGGATCAGGTAGCCCGACACGAACCGCGCGGCCAGCCCCATGTGGCGCAGCAGCTCGACGAGCAGCCATCCCGTGTCACGACACGACCCCGAGCGCAGCTGAAGCGTCTCTTCGGGCGCTTGAACGCCGGGCTCCAGGCGAATCGTGTAGGAGACGTGCTGTTGCAGGCGTTGGTTCAAAGCGACGAGGAAATCGATCGTTCGCTGCTTCGGCTGCGCGCGCAGCTCTTTCAGCATCTTCTTGGCGAGCGGCCCCGGTTCCTCGACGGCGAGGAACGGCTCCAAGTCTTGCCGCAACGCCGGCTCGTACGCGAACGGGAACTCTTCGGCGTCGGGCTCCAAGAAGAAGTCGAACGGATTGCGCACGGCCATGTCGGCGACGAGGTCGACCTCGACGAAGAATCGCTCGACTTTCTCGGGGAAGACGACGCGCGCGAGGAAATTGCCGTGCGGATCCTGCTGCCAATTCAGAAAATAGCCGGCGGGCTCGATGCGCAGCGCATAGCTCAGCACCGGCGTGCGGCTGTGCGGGGCCGGCCGCAGACGGATGACTTGGGGCCCCATTTGCACGGAGCGGTCGTACTCGTAACGAGTCCGATGATTGAGAGCGACGTGAAGAGTCATGAGCTAGCGGCCGCGCGCCGAAACCTCCACATCCGTTGTCCTCGTCTGCGTCCCTGCTTGGCTTTGCGCTTGAGACGGCGTCTGCGCTGCACTCGCGATCTCGCCCGGCACGATCGTCGTCGAAGGCCGAAACCACGTCGCCTCGACGAGACCGTGCAGCTCGCCGAGCTTGAGCTGGGCGTCGTCGATCCAGCGGTGCAGATCCGCGATCGAGAGCTCGCCCAAATTGCGCAGCGCGAGCATGCGCCGCAAGTCGCCGAGCTTCGTGATGGGGTTGCCGCTACGCGGCAGCATCGCGAGCGCCGCGCCGATCTCGCGCGCGCTGAACGCAATCGCGCGCGGGAACTGCGTATCTTTCAATAGATATGCGATGACGTCCGGGCCGACGATGCGCCGCTTCACCTTCTGCCGATACATTTGGTACGCCGACAGCGACTGCAGCACGGCCATCCACAGCGAGTTGTCGAACCGCGCGAGATTCTCGCGCCCGAGCAGCATTGCAGCCGCCACGTCGATGATGCGCGTCGTCATGTCGGCGCGCTCGATGCCGCGGCCCAAGCGAAAAAATTGGTACGCCGCATCGTGGCTCATCGTATCGGCGAGCATGCCGCTGATCTGCTGGCAGCGCTCGACGACGCGCGAATGAATGCCGTAGCGGCGCCGGTGCGACGTCTCGGCGTCGAGCTCCTGCGTGACCCAGAGGCAGAGCTCGTTGATCGAGCGAAACGCCTCCGACGGCACGATGTCACGCGTCGTGCGCACGCTCTCGCGCGCGAATGCGAGCGACGAGCGCACCGAGCTCGGGTTCTCGCGATCCGCGACGAAGAAGCGCTCGGCCGTGTCGACGGAAGGGTTCGGATGCAGCTCGCGATACGACTCGCCGCCGCCCGTGATCTGCACGAGCACGTCCCACGAGAGTCCCGCCTCGCGCGGCAGATCGAGCAGCAGGTTGCCGTACACGCGCGCGAGCCGCGACGTCGTCTCTGCACGCTCGAGGTAGCGCGCGGTCCAATAGATGCGCTCGGCGACGCGCGACAGGAGGCTCATGGCTTCACCGCCACGATCCACGTGTCCTTGCTGCCGCCGCCTTGCGACGAGTTCACGACGAGCGAGCCGCGCCGCAGCGCGACGCGCGTGAGACCGCCCGGCGTGACCCACACGTTGCGGCCCTGCAGGATGAACGGCCGAAGGTCGAGGTGCCGCGGCTCGATCTCACCCTGCACGAGCGTCGGCGCAGTCGACAGCGCGAGCACGGGTTGCGCGATGTAGTTGCGCGGGTTCGCCTCGACGGCCACGACCATCGCGGCTTTCTCTTCCTCCGTCGCACGCGGGCCGATCAGCATGCCGTAGCCGCCCGACTCGTTCGCGGGCTTCACGACCCATTGGCTGAGATCCGACAACACGCGTTTGCGGTCGTCGTCGTCGCGCAAGAGCAGCGTCGGCACGTTCGGCAGAATCGCCTTCTCGCCCAAGTAGTATTCGATGATCTTGGGCACGTAGGCGTAGACGACCTTGTCGTCGGCGACGCCGGAGCCCGGCGCGTTCGCCATCGCGACGTTGCCCGCGCGCCAGGCGCGCATGAGGCCCGGCACGCCGAGCACGGAGCCCTTGTCGAACGCCTCGGGGTCCATGAACGTGTCGTTGATGCGCCGGTAAATCACGTCGACGCGCTCGAGGCCGCGAATCGTGCGCATGTAGACGCACTCGTCGTCGCCGACCCAGAGGTCTTGCCCCTCGACGAGGTCGACGCCCATGCGCTGCGCGAGATAGGAGTGCTCGAAGTACGCCGAGTTGTAGATACCCGGCGTCAACACGACGACGCGCGGGAAGTCGACCTTGCGCGGGCTCAAGCTGCTCAACATGTCGAGCAGCTGCGACGCGTAGTCGTCGACGGGCAAGATCGACGCGTGCTCGAACATCTCCGGGAACACCTGCTTCGTGACCATGCGGTTCTCGAGCATGTACGAGACGCCCGAAGGAACGCGCAGGTTGTCCTCGAGCACGTACACCGTGCCGTCGCGGTCGCGCACGAGATCCGTGCCGCAGATATTCGCCCAGACGCCGTACGGCGGGCTGCCGCCGACGCAGGCTTCGAGAAAGTTCGCCGACGTCGCGATGATGTCTTCCGGCACCACGCCGTCCTTGATGACGCGGCGGTCGTGATAGAGGTCGTCGATGAAGTGGTTCAGCGCTTTCAAGCGCTGGATGAGCCCGCTCTCGATGCGCGTCCACTCGGCCGCTTCGATCGTGCGCGGAATGACGTCGAACGGCCACGCACGGTCGATGTTCTGGCCTTCCGTGTAGACCGTGAATGTAATGCCCATCTCGACGATCGCGCGCTCGGCGTCCGACTGCCGTTCCGCAAGCTCGCGCGCGCCGAGCGACGCCAAGTAGTCGGCGAGCTCGGCAGCGGACGGCCGCGCTTTACCGGGCGCCGCAAAGAGCTCGTCGTAGAAACCGCTCGGTTGGTATTGATTCCAGTCGATACGCATT
>Ga0315912_10003585_pt1 | contig 15334 bp, 9 predicted proteins | sample VfabasoilMG_FD_204469 | JGI IMG/M metagenome (GOLD analysis project Ga0315912, IMG submission 204469) | Garden soil microbial communities collected in Santa Monica, California, United States - V. faba soil | ecosystem: Environmental > Terrestrial > Soil > Garden | place: USA: California... | reverse complement strand
GTACGCGACGGCGCGCGCCACCGCCGCCCGAAATAGCACGGGGTGCTCACCCGTCACGACCGGCCACCAGGGATACTTCCGCGGTCGCTGCGGGCCGAAGTCCGCCCCGCGGGGTGATGCATCCCATCCCGGAGCGACCGACGGATGGTACGGCAGGCCCGTTGCCGCTCGAGTGAGAGGCCATTCGGCGGCACGGGCCGCAGCGCGTTCGGCATAGTCTTGCTGGAACTCACCCTTCCAGTCGGCGAGCAGCACGTAGTGGGTGACGCTGCCAGGACGCGCACCGGGCTCCGGGCATATGTTATGCGCATACCGGAACAGGGAGTGGAACCATGAAGAACCATGTGCGACGGGAAGCAGGTCGGCCGAGTCGAGCCCGGAACGTCACGCTGGCCATGCTCGCCCTCGGGAGCATCAGCTGCGGGGCCCCAGACCTCGGCGAGGCAAGCGAGCTCGGAGAGCTCACCGCAGACTTGTGGCTCGGAAATAGCGCCAGGTTGTGGCCGCTGGGTCAGGTTCAGGTGTGCTTCACGGGCACGACGTTTTCGTCTTCACAGCGCACTGCGATCCGGGCGGCTGCCGAGAGCAGCTGGTCCATGGCCGCGGACATTCTTTTCTGGAACTGGGGCGATTGCCCGATCCTCGACCCCTCGACGACGGGGGTCGTCGCCATCTCGAGCGACCTCACCGGGGAGGCGGGTCACTCGTATCACTGCACCGCCAACTCCGCCGCGTCGTGCTCCGACGGGTACGGCATGGCCCAGACCGGCGACTACAACCGCATACGTTTCTCCGGGGCCGCGCCATCGACATACACCGTCATACACGAATTCGGGCACGCGCTGGGGTTCATCCACGAGAACGACCCGCTAGATGTTTGCACCCAGCGAACCGGCGGCGGCGTCAGTCTTCAGAACGAGCCAGACGTCGCCTCCGTCATGATGAGCGCCGGTTGCAGTACTCCCTCCAACCTCAGCAGCTGGGACATCATGGGTGCCAGGAAGACGTACGGGTCCAAGCCACCCGGCTCGATCGTCGGCGTCAACAATCGCTGCTTCAACCTCGCTGGTGGTTCTACGACCTTTGGCGCCAGCATCATCGGCTGGCCCTGCTCGGGTTCGACCTGGAACCAGAACGTGATTCGCCCGAGCTCCTCACTGCTCTTGCGAATGGACAACGGGGGCAGTCAGTTCTGCATGAACGTCTCCGGCGGAGTAGTCGGGTCGGGTCTGACCAATCTCATCTCGTGGAACTGCGACAGCTCCTTTACCAATGAGCAGTTCTCCTTCCAGGGCGTCGAGTGGAGAGCCATGGGGAATCGCTGCCTGCAGGCGGAGAGCAGCGCGTCAGGCTCGAAAATCTCGCTCCAACCCTGCACGGGGAGCACGCTCCAAAAGTGGGATTTTTTCCAAAACGATCGGCGCATCCGGCTGAACGGCACCGGTATGTGCGTGAACGTCCCGAACAACGACACGACGACGAAGACGGAGCTCATCATCTACCCCTGCAGCAGCGGCACCCCGTACGCGAACGAGACCTTCGTTTTCGATCACAGCTACATCCGCTATTCGGACAAGGTGTTCAACGTGAAGAGCGGCACCGTCGCGAGCGGCAATCGACTGATCTTGTACCCCGCGTCTGCGACGCCGAACGCCAACGACCAGTTTACGCTGCGCGGTCAAATCCACGTCCTTGGCCAATGCGTAGACATGCAGGACACGAGCGGGCCCATGGGCACGCAGCTCGGCGTCAGGACCTGCGGGAACGGCGCGTCGCAGAAGTGGGAGTATTGGTGGTAGGCCTTTCAGAAGGCATGCGACGTGGACCACCACTGCGTGTGTGGTGATTCCTCACACCCGTACCCGCAACCGGGGCTGCGCACTCCCGCTTCAGTTTGGGCGCCGAACTTCGGAGCTATACCCGCTCCGGCTGCCGCACGACGTAGCTATTTTTTACGCGGGGCGCGGCGCGCTTGGCCGGAGGGCGCCCCAACGATCGACTGCCCCCGTCCCGCCCCCGCCGCGGCACGCCCGTGGTCATGCGTGCGGCGCGCGTGTATAAGCGTTCGTCGTTGGGCCGACGGTTTCGAACCCTCCACGACGCAGCTCGCCGTGCTGCGTGGCCCGTCGTCGGGTCAACACGGTTCGAATCCCTCCCGCGTCACCTGGTCGGATGCGGACTCGGCAGTGCGAACCGGTTTCGTTTTTTTGCGGAGAGGGAGGGATTCGAACCCTCGGTACGGTTGCCCGTACACATGATTTCCAATCATGCACCTTCGGCCACTCGGTCACCTCTCCTGGCGGGCCTGGCGGCCGCGCCGGGTGGCGGGGCCGTCTTATGTCAGCGGGAAGAGCGAGAGCGGGACCCGGAGACCACCGTGAGGTGGAGCCGTGCTGCGCTCGCTAGCGGAGAGAGTGGGATTCGAACCCACGGTACCCTTACGGGTACGCCTGATTTCGAATCAGGTACCTTCGGCCACTCGGTCATCTCTCCGCCGCGGACTATGACCGCCGAGGGGGGGGCTGTCAACGAGGGAAAGGCCCACAAACCCGCGCATTTGCAGGGGGTACGGTTCCGGGCGATAGTGGCGCCATGAGAAGGCCGTTCGCCGCGTTGGCGCTCCTCTCAGCCGTCACTTCGGCCGCCTCGGCGCTCGCACAGTCGGGTGCCGCGCCGGCTCCGACGCCTGCCCCGTCCGGTACGGCGCCTGCTCCTGCTGCAACGCCTCCGTCGCCCGCGCCCCCCGCCACGGCCGAGCCCACACCCGCGCCCGTCCCACCACCGGTGGAAACCGCACCCGCACCCGCCGCCGAAGTCGCGCCGTCCGCGCCACCCGCCGCCGCGGAGCAGCCCACGCCCGCGCCGATGCTCTCCGTCAACACGCCGCGCGCGAGCGCCGACACGGACAAGGCGGAGGAGCCCGAGTGGAAGGACCCCTGGCAAGAGGGGCACGGCCTCGGGGTCGAAGGCCTCGGTCGCTTTCAGAGCCGCTTCGGCTCCGCGAACGATCTCGCCGATTCGGAGCAGCGCGCCGGGCTCGGCTTCGACCTCGGGCTGTGGCTGCGGATCGCCTCCGAGTACGCCGTCGGTCTGGTCGTGAAGCGCAGCGATCTCGGAAGCCTGGCCCTGAGCGAAGGGCAGACGACCGTCAACGCCGGCTACGCGAGCACGCTGCTCGAGCTCGGGGGCCGCGCGTACCCGTACCGCGGCAAGAACGGCGAGATCTTCCTCGGCCTGCGCGTGGGCATGGCCTGGCAAGACGTCGATGCGACGGGGCTCCGCCCCTCCATCAACCTCCAGCCGTCGCAGCCGTTCTCGTGCTCCGACGTTTCGGGTCCGGGCTTCGCGCTCGGTGCCGACCTCGGCGGCGCGGTGCGCTTGACGCGCCCGCTGTGGCTCACGGGAGGGTTCGGCTTCGACGGAGCGCACATGACGAGCGAGCGGGTCGGTGAGTGCGTCGCCGGCATCGGCTCCATCACCGCGCTCTCGTTCGGCGGGGGGCTGCTTTACACCTTCGACATCGGGAGCGAATCCACGGTCCATCGGGCGGCAACGACGACCCAGTGAATCCGCCTGACCGATGAGCACCTCGTCGACCGCTGACGTCTTGCCCGTTCCCGAGAGCCCCGGCGCGCGCCTGGCGCTCGGCTTTGCGCTCACGATTTTCACGAGCGCGTTCCTGCTCTTCCAGATCGAGCCGCTCATCAGCAAGGTGATCCTGCCGTGGTTCGGGGGCAGCCCCGCCGTCTGGACGACCTGCCTCCTCTTCTTCCAAACCCTGCTCTTCCTCGGCTACGCCTACGCCCACCTCTCCACGCGGATTTGCACGCGTCGCCAGCAGGCGGTCCTGCACTTTGCGCTCGTGGCGGTGGCGCTCGCGCTCATGCCGCTCGCGCCGTACTCGCATCCGAAGCCGACGGGCAGCCTGCATCCGACGCTCGGGGTGCTCGTGCTCCTGACGCAAACGGTCGGGCTCCCGTACTTCCTCCTGTCCTCGACGGGGCCGCTCGTGCAGGGCTGGTTCGGGCAGGCGTACCCGGGGCGCGCGCCGTATCGCCTGTATGCCCTGTCGAACGTGGGCTCCCTGCTCGCGCTCGTGAGCTACCCGTTCCTGTTCGAGCCGGCCTTCACGACGCACACGCAGGCGCGGCTCTGGTCGTGGGGCTTCGTCGGGTACGCGCTCTTGCTCGCCGCGGGCACCTGGTCGCGCCTGCGAGCTCCGAAGGAAGCCTCGACGAGCGAGCGCGCTGGGTCCATTCCCGTCGCGAGCAGAGCGCCGAGCCTCGGGCAGCGCACGCTCTGGGTTGGCCTGCCGGCGTTTGCGTCCGTGCTCCTGCTCGCGACGACCAATCACGTTTGTGAAAACGTCGCGGTGATCCCGTTCCTGTGGGTGGCGCCGCTCGCGCTCTACCTCCTGTCGTTCATCATCGCGTTCGATGGGCCGCGCTGGTACGCGCGGCGCGGCTTTGCGCTGGCCGGCGTCGTGCTGGCGCTTTCGGTCGGCTGCATCGACCCGCTTCGTGATCTCCTCGAGAGCGCCGGCGTCGAGCTCGGGTTTCGCGAGCTCCTGGTCCTGGATTTTTCCCTCCTGTTCGTGATCTGCGTGCTGTGCCACGGCGAGCTCGTGCGGCTCAAGCCGAGCGCCGACCGCCTCACCGAGTTCTACCTGTTCGTGGCGTTCGGGGGCGCTCTCGGCGGCTTGCTCGTGAGCGTCGCCTGCCCGGCCCTGTTCTCGACGTTCTTCGAGTGGAGCCTGAGCCTGCTCGCGGCCTTCGCCCTCTCGCTCGCCGTGCTCGCCGCGGGCGTGCACAGCCCGAGGTTTCGCACCCGAGCTGGCAAGGCGGCGCTCGCCGCTCCGCTCGTGCTTGGCCTCGGTGCCATCGCCTACAACCAGATCGATGACGACCCTCCACTCGAGGTCGCCCGCAACTTCTACGGCACCGTGGCCGTCTACGACGTCGACCCCGGCAACCGCGACGACCACCACTACTCCCTCACGCACGGCGTGGTCGTGCACGGGCGGCAGTACCGGGCTCCGGAGAAGCAGGATCTCCCTCTCGCTTACTACAGCGAGGCGTCCGGCGTCGGACGCGCGCTCGGATTCTTCGCAGCGCAGCCCGACCTCAGCGTGGGCGCCGTCGGGCTCGGCGTGGGCACGCTCGCGCGCTACGCGCGGCCCGGCCAGCATTTCCAGTTCTACGAAATCAACCCCGCGGTCGTGCGCCTCGCCGAACGCTACTTCACCTACCTCTCACGCTGCGGCAAAGCCTGCGAGCTCGTGATGGGCGACGCGCGCCTCTCGCTCGAGCGCCAGGCGCCTCAGAAGTTCCACGTCCTCGTGCTCGACGCCTTCAGCGGCGACGCCGTCCCCACGCACCTGCTCACGCAGCAGGCCTTCGACCTCTACCTCCGTCACCTGCGCCCCGACGGCGTGATCGCCGTCAACATCACCAATCGGCAGCTCGATCTCGCCCCCGTGCTCGAAGGCCTCGCCGAACAAGCGGGCCTCAAGTCCACGCGCATCTACACGGAAACCGACCGCAAGCATCAGCTCTTCCGCGCCGACTGGCTGCTCCTGACGACGAACGCGCGCTTCCTGGCCGCCGTGCCGCCCCTGCCTCCGCCGAACGTCGGGCCTGTCGGGCGCAAGGTGCTCTGGACCGATAGCTATTCGAACCTGTTCGAATTGTTGAAGTAGGGGGTTCTTGTTCGAACGCAGCGGCGTTGGCCCCGGGGCTCCGTCTCAGGGCCCCGTTGGGTCTGGGCGAAGCCCGTCGCGGGCCGGAGGCCCGCCGCGACGACCTAGGAGTCTTGGAAGAACAGATCGATCCGCAAACGAGGAGACAACGCGTACGACAAACCGGCGAGACCGGCGCAAGCAGCTGGCACGTCGCGATCGACGCCTCTCCCTCACATTCGCCACTCGTGAACAAACTACAAATGATAATTCGGCGACTCTTCCGAGATCATCACGTCGTGCACGTGGCTTTCGCGTAGCCCCTGGCTCGTGATGCGGATGAACTGGCCGTTCTTCCTGAGCTCCAGGATGTTCTTCGAGCCCGTGTAGCCCATCCCGGCGCGCAGGCCGCCGACGAGCTGCTGGATGATGCTGGCGAGCGAGCCACGGTGCGGCACGCGGCCTTCGATGCCCTCGGGGACGAGCTTCTCGTCGGCCGCGCCTGCCTGGCCGTAGCGGTCCTTGCTGCCGCGCTTCATCGCGCCGAGCGAGCCCATGCCGCGGTACACCTTGTAGCTTCGGCCCTGATAAAGCACGAGCTCGCCCGGTGCCTCGTCCGTGCCGGCGAACAGCGAGCCGATCATCACGGTCGACGCCCCGGCGGCGATCGCCTTGGTGACCTCACCCGAGTACTTGATACCGCCGTCCGCGATCACCGGGATGCCGCGCGGCTCGGCGACCTCGGCGCAGTCGGAGATGGCCGTGATCTGCGGCACGCCGATGCCCGCCACGATGCGGGTCGTGCAGATGCTGCCGGGCCCGATGCCCACCTTGATCGCGTCGGCGCCCGCGTCGATGAGCGCCTTCGCGGCCTCGGCGGTCGCGATGTTGCCGGCGACCAGCTCCGTGTTCGGGAAGCGCTTCTTCGTGTCGCGCACCGCGTCGATGACGCCGCGCGAGTGACCGTGCGCCGTGTCGATCACGATCACGTCGGCGCCGACCTCGATCAGCGCTTCCGTGCGCGCGATGCGATCGGATCCGGGCCCCACGGCGGCGCCGACGCGCAGCCGGCGGCGGTCGTCCTTGACGGCGAGCGGGTTGCGTTCGGCCTGCAAAAGATCCTTGATCGTGATCAGGCCCACGAGCTTCGTGTGCTCGACGACCAGGAGCTTCTCGATGCGGTGCTTGTGGAGCAGCTCACGCGCCTCTTCCGGCTTCACGGCGCTCGTCACCGTCACGAGCTCCGTCGTCATCAGCGCGCTCACGGGCTGATCGAGGTTCTTTTCGAAACGGATGTCGCGCGCGGTCAGGATCCCGACCGGCGTATCGCCTTCGACCACCGGCACACCCGACACGTCGTTGTCGCGCATCACCGTCACGGCCTCGCGCAGCGACTGCGACGGCCGCACGGTCACGGGATTCAAGATGATGCCGCTCTCCGCGCGCTTCACGCGGTCGACCTCTTGCGCCTGTTGAGCCACCGGCAGGTTCTTGTGGATGATGCCGATGCCGCCCGCGCGCGCCATCGCGATCGCCGCGCGCGCCTCCGTCACCGAGTCCATCGCGGCGCTCACGATCGGCACGTTCACGTCGATGTTCTTCGTGAAGCGCGTCTTCACGTCGACGTCGGCCGGCAACACCTCGCTGTAAGCGGGCACGAGCATGACGTCGTCGAACGTCAGGCACTCGCGCAATGTCTTGTCAAACATGGCCCATGTTTCCGCGCGCCCCCCGGAGGCGCAAGCGGGGCCCGCGTGTGACCTCTCTAACCCGCTAAAACCGTTGTATTTTTGGGTGGGCACGCCACCTTGGCCCGGCGCGGAAAGCGTGTGTTCGTGCCCTGACTCGCCCGCGCGCTGGCCCGACCGGAGCGGAAACGTTAGCTTCTGGTCGTGACTCACCACGGCGGACACGGCGGCCATGGTCAGGGGGGCCACGGCGGTCACGGTGGTCACGGTGGTCACGGTGCTCACGGCGCCTCCGCGGGCGCCGGTCTCGCGCCGGCACTCGTCCTCACCGCTTCGTTCATGGCGGTCGAGGCGGCCGTCGGCTTCTGGACGAACAGCCTCGCGCTCGTCGCGGACGCCGGGCACATGCTGGCCGATGCGGGAGCCCTCGCGCTCGCGTTCTTTGCTCAGCGCGTCGCCACCCGGCCGCGCACCGAGCGCTCGACCTACGGCTACCGCCGCGCCGAGGTGCTCGCCGCGTTCGCCAACGGCATGTTGCTCGCCGGCGTCGCCGTCTTGATTCTGAAGGAGGCGAGCGAGCGCTACTTCACGCCCGTGAGCATCCGAGGCGAGGCGATGCTCGGCACGGCCGTGACCGGCCTGTGCGTGAACCTGCTCGTCGCAGCCCTGCTCATGCGTGGCCAGCGCGACAGCATCAACGTGCGGGCGGCCTTTGCGCACGTGCTCTCCGACGCGCTCGGGTCGGTGGCAGCCATTCTCGCGGGTGTGGCCGTGGTCACCTTCGGCTGGACCCGCGCCGATCCGGTGCTCGCCGTCTGCATCGCCGTGCTGGTCGCCTGGAGCGGCTTCCGCGTGCTGAAGGAGACGGCCGCGATCCTGCTCGAATCGGCCCCCCCGCACGTCGACGTGATGGCCGTCGAGCGCACCATCCGCGAGACCCCGGGTGTCGCCGACGTGCACGACCTGCACGTCTGGCGCATCTCCGAAAAATTCGACTCGCTGACGGCGCACGTCACGCTCGCGCGCGGCGAGCACGGCACCGACGTATGCCGTCGCGTCGCCGAGGCCCTGCGCACCCAGCACGCCCTGACGCACGTCACCATCCAGCCCGAGGCGCCGCCCCCGGACGCCGTCGTCAGCGTGCGCTCGAGCCGCGACGGCAAGCCGCTCGGGCGTACGGGCTAGGGCTCGGCCTGGAAATCCGCCTGGTACGACACGGTGAACGCGCCGCTCTCGCGCTGGGGGCCTTGCGGGCGATAGTAGCTGGTTGCGAAGGCGTCGAGGTAGCCGTTCGGTCCCGTCATCTCGTCGACGCTGTCGAACTGGCCGTGGGTCTGCACGGTCCAGTTGTGCCACCCGTTCGGTACGATCAAGTTGTTGGTGACGACCGGCACGTCGCCGAGCGTGAACTGCCGGTTTGCCGTCACGATGTACACGCCCTGCTGGTACTCTTCGCTCTCGATGTGCACGACGTAGCCGGAGTTGTCGGGGTCGCCCGCGGCGAAGGAGAACGCAGTGTCGGAGTCGACGCCCATGGTCTCGTCGAGGGGGGCCAAACCGGTCACCGGCGAAGGGATCACGATGTCCACGCCGGTATCGCCGACGTTGCGTCCGTCACGGTGGGCGATCGTGTAGCTATCGTCGTCGTGGGTTTCGGCAGCTGCGATCGTGATGCTGCCGTTCGCCAAGGTCGGGACCAGGTACTGGTACGAGCTTGCGCTCGTCGCGACCCGGTCGACCAGCGGCACGTTGCCGCCCGAGGTGAAGCGAACGAACACGGAGTTCGTGCGACCTACCCCCGTGTCCTCGACGATGGCGCCCGTCACGTTGCCGGTATCGAAAACTTGCTGCGTGAGGTCCATCTCGAACGCTTGCTCCATGGTGGTGCCGCTGGCGTTCGTCGTGGCTGTCTGGGTTTCGTAGGCGACGTACTTGCTCGGGAGCTCCCCCGTTCGCTCGAGGAAGATGCTGTGCAAGGTCCACTCGTTGACGCTAGGCCCCCACCAGTCCGGCCGCCGGTAGAACCCCGCGGAGTCGGCCGTATCCGAATCCGAGCCGTTCTCGCTGCCGAACCCCACCATCCAGAGGTCGTCGCCGAAGGTGCCCCCGTTCACCTGCGACACGGAGAAGATCGCCTCGTAGGAGTTGAAGGCTTCGGTGACCTGCAGGGTGGGGTCGCGGCGTGAGAGCCCGAGGTAGACCCACTCGTAGACCTTGGCGGGGTTCGCCAGGGTGATGACGCAGGCCGCGTCGTACGTCGCCGCGACGTCCTCGATGACGAACTTGCCCGTGGCGTCGGTGATGACCGTCTCGTCGCCGATTCGAACCGGAACGTTGGGGATCGGGTGGCGCCAGAAGTCGATGACGTTGCCGGTCACGGTGCCGCCTTCAACGGGCGGTACGCCACCCTCTCCGCCGCTGCCGGCGACCGTGCCACCCGACCCAGCGCTGCCGCCGGTGCTGCCGCCTGCTCCGCTATTTCCGCCGACGCCGTTGCCCGAGCTGCCGCCGCTCGACGAGCCTGCACGCGCGGCCGCACCCGCCGCGCCGCTCGAGCCACTGGCGCCGGCTCGACCACCCGCCGCACCCGCCGTGCCTCCGGTACCCGTGCTGCCGGCCTTGCCGCCCGTGGCGCCCGTCGCGCTACCGGCCTGGCCCGCGCCGCCCTTCGCAGGGTCAGGGTCGGGGCTCAACTCTTCGATGCCGAGCAGCGACGCGCAGCCCGCGAGCCACGCCGCGAGGGCGATGAGCCCGCCGCGCGTCGCGTGCCGGATGACGAACGACGGCGTGGAGCGTTCGAGGCGAGCCATCAGAAGCGCCCCCGCGCCGAGATCATCCCCGGACCGACGCCGATGGCTGCTTGCGTGCTGCCGGACCCCGCCGTGAACCAGAGCACCGTTCCCACCGCCAGGGCAGCGCCGCCCGCAATGAACGAGATGGTCGAGATGGTCGCCTTCGTGGTCGCGGAGTCTTGCTTCTCGGCGTCGGTGCATTCGTGGGGAAAGTCCTTGCAGCTGTCCTTGGCGTCCTTCCAGGTCGAGCTCGCGCTCAAGCCGAAATAGGTACCGAGCCCGAGCCCCGCGATGCCGAGGACGCCGACCGCGATCGCAATCGGGCGCTGCGCCGACGAGCTCTTGCTCGGCTGCGCTTCACCGGTGGTCGAGGCCGCCTCAGGCGAGCCGTCCGCTTCGAGCTTCGGGATCTCCACCTCGACCGTGGCGGCGTCCGCTCCGACCTCGACCTTCGTCGACCACGGCTTCATGCCGGGCGCGGAGGCGGTCACCTCGTGCGTGCCCGGATCGACCGGGATCGCGGTGCCGAGGACCGCCGTGTCCACGGCCACGCCGTCGCGCTTCACCTCGAGGGCCGACGTGCCATCGCTTTCGGTCACACGGATGGTCAGCTTCGAGAGGCGCGACTCGAGCGCCTTGGCCCGATCCGCGGCGAACGATTCGCGTTCGGCAGAGCCGGACTGGCGGGCGAGCGACGTCGCGTCGCGGTACTGCGCCCAGGCGGTGGCGGTCTTGCCGATTTTCTCGTTGCAGTCGGCCAGGTTAAGCAGCGTGCCGAGAGCCGGATCCAGCTTCAGACTGGCTTCGAGCTTGGGGCAGGCCTCCGTGTGACGACCTGCCGACGCGAGGCGTCGCCCCTCGTCGAACAGTGCCTCGGCCGCGGCCTGGTTGGAGCTCGTCTGGGCGAGCGCGGGCGCGGCGAGCGCGAGCAAGAGAGCACCGGGAAGGAAAGCTGACCACCTCACCACTTCTTCGGTATCGCACCCGGCTCGCGGCGACAAGTCCCGCCGTTTCCCCTTCACGAGATCCGCGCCACGAGCCACGCGAGGCCCGCGAGGCCCACCGCCATCGAGATCGCCTTGCCCCCGTGGCGCTCGAAGGTCGCAAGGCGACGCAGTCGAAACAGGAGGGGCAGCACCACGAGCACGATGCCCGCTTGTCCGAGCTCGACTCCGAGGTTGAAGGCGAAGAGCGGCAGGGCCAGCGGCGCGTCGGTCGCACCGAGTCCCCGCGCTGCGAGTGCGCTGGCGAAGCCGAAGCCGTGGATCAGACCGAACGCCAACGCGAGCAGGGTGCGGTGGCGCGGCGCTTCGGTGCCCCACAGATTCTCGGCTGCGATCGCCACGATGCTCGCTGCCACGAGGGGCTCCACGAGGCGGCTCGGCAGCGTGAACACCCCGAGCGCCGCCACCGCGAGCGTCAGCGAATGAGCGACGGTGAAGGCGGTCACGATGGCGAGCACGCTCGCGAGCTTTCGGCACACGGCGAGCAAGCCGAGGAGGAACGCCAGGTGATCGTAGCCCGTGAGGATGTGCTCGACGCCGAGGCGGAGGTACTCGCCGAACGTCGGCAGCGGCGGATGGCTCGCGCGCGCCGGCTCGCTCCCGGCCGGTACCTCTACCGTGAGCGTCGGCGCCGAAGCGCGCAGCAGTGCTTGGCCAAGGAACACGCGCTCGCCCGTGACCGTGAGCTCGGCGCCGTACATCGCGTCGGGGAGTCGCGCGAGGTGGCCGGCGTCGAGCACGAGCGAGCCGGCTGCCGGCGCGGGGAAAGCCAGCCGCGCGTCGAAGTCGCCCTCTTCGGTCAACGCCAGCGCGACGGCGCGCGGCTCGAGGCGGACGCCGACGCTCGTCACCGTGTAGAGCCCCCGGGCACAGGCCTCGAGCGGGGCACGGAATCGCTCGATATCCTCGCGAGTCAGTCGATGCGGCGGACCCGCAGCATCCGGACAGGCGAGCGTGGCCGTGCGCCCCGCCATCGTCACGTGCAGCATCAGCCCGTCGCGCAGCGCGCGCGCCTCGGTCGTGATCGAAAACGGCTCGTGCGCGGCGGCGACGCCGTGCATCGAGGTCGCGACTAATGCGGCGGCCAGCGCCGCGCGGCGCGCCTTCGCGGCAACGGAGCGTGCGCGGCGAGCGAAGGCGAGCACGCTCGGGCGAGCCTATTCGGCAACGTAGGCTCGGCCGTCGAACTTGTAGCGGCGAGCGCCCGTGCTGCTCCAGGGCAGCAGCAACGGCTCGAGCCCACCCGCGGTCGTCGTGTCCTCCGGGAAGGGGTACGTCTTCTCGTTCCAGCCGATGGCGCGTCCGGGATGCAGCTCGATGCGCGTGGCGCCCTTGTCCCCCGGGGCGAAGGTGACGGAGCCGAGCACCCGGTCCTTCTCGACCGCTCGCCCCGTCTCGGCGGCGAACACGCGCACGAGCGCGTCGCCCTGCACGCCGTAGACGAAGACCGCGTAGCGGTCGACGGTGCCACCGCCGAGACCCTTGCTCGCCTTGGCGTGCAGGACGCCGCGTACGATGATTTCTGCCTTGCCGTCGCCGGTGAGGTCACGCGCCGTCGCGTCCACGATGTCCTTGCCTTCGGGGACGCCGACCGTGATGAACGCGTAGCTCGTTCCGGCGCGGAAGCCCTTGCCGAACACCACGAGATCGCGCTCGTGCACGAGCACCCGCTCGGGTCCGCCGTCGCCGGCGACGTCCGTCACGAAGTCGAAGCGTGGCCGCGCGTTGCCGGGATTGCGGTCGCGCTTGTAGAGCGCGTAAACGCGATCCAGGAGCTCGTCGGCGGTCGGAGGGCGTGGCGGAGCCGGCTGCGCCGGGCCCTCGGCCTTCGCCTTCGGCGCCGGTCCGCCCTTCTGGGCCGACACCTTCGGTGTCCACGTCACTTGCCCCGCGGGCTTGATGCCGTCCCCCTGCCACTTGAACGACTTCGACTTCACCGACTCCCACGGCAGGAGCGCCGAGCCCATGTCCGACGGCGTCGGCTCGTCGTAGGTGCCGGGATCGAAGCCGTCCGAATCGCCTTGCCCGATCTCGATGACGCCGCCCTTGAGCGACACCTTGTTCTCGATCGAGCCGTCTTTCGTCTTGATCCCGACCTCGTGCGCGAACGCCTGGAACGGCTGGTCGTCGCGGCCGATCTTGGTGACGGTCAAGACCTCACGGTACTGATCCTTCGCGCCGAAGCGCTTCTGGATCACGATCTCTTCGTGCCCGTCGCCGTCGAAATCCACGAGCTCGAGGCGTGTGACCATCGACGCATCCTCGATCCCGAGCTCTCCCACGTAGAATTCCTTCCCGCCGCGGAACGTGGGCCCGACGATGGCGAGAAAAGGGCCGAACACCGCGACGCGCTCGAGCATCCCGTCGCCGCTCACGTTGCCGTAGGCGTCGCGCTGCGGATTCGAGCCGAGGCTCTTCTCTTTCGTCAGGTACTCGTCGAGCCCGGCCTCCGACGACAGGAGCAGCGGCGGCAGCGCGCGCCCCGCTGTCGCGCCCGACGTGCCGAGCACCGCTTTCACCGAGCCCGGGCTATCGGCATCCGTCAGCCGCACCGCCGCGCGCAGGCCCACGCGCTGGCGCGCCGCCTCTGGAAACGCGCTCCACGGAATCGCCGCCTCGATGTCGTATCCTTTCTCGGTCGGCGCCTCGACGAGCTTCGCGCTCGCGAGGGCGCTCCCCTTCACCTTCACGAGCCCCGGACTCTTGCCCGGATCTCCTGGGAAAAGCCCGATCTCGTAGGTTTGCCCTTTCGGGAAGGAGAGGAACAACGTCGCGTGATCGTCGCTGCCGCCGCCCCCCGCCGTCCGCACGAGCTTCTTGTCCGTGACGCGCAGCACGCAATAGAGCGTCGTGTCGTCGTACCCGAGCACGACGCCCGCCTTCGGCTCGCCGCCGCTCGCCGAGCCCTGCAGCGTCTCCCCGAGCTCCGTCATCTTGGCGGGCCACTCGCGCAGGTCGCCGTCGACGCGCACCTTCTCGCCCGCCATGGGCTCGACGTGGATCGCGCGGCCGGCGGCGAGGGCGGGGGAGGGGAGGGTCAGCGCGGCGACGAGGGCAAGGAGCGGCGCGAGTGAACGGCGGGTGAGGTGGGGGAGCGCTGGCATCGGAGGCGGGAGGGTATCATGGGCGGTCGCGCTCAGGGTGCGACGTAGTCGAGGTGGAGTCGCATTCTGCTGCACGCGATCTGTGCGTACGAGAGGGCGTCGTCGTTGTCCGTCTTGCGATCGAAGTGAAACAGCATCTGCGATCGGTTCCGCTGGGTAGCGCGTTTCTCGTAGTCGCGGCGGATCGTGTCGAGCACGTCGAGCGTGCCCCTCTCCATTGAAGCATATCCGGAGAGCGTTCCGAGCTCGTCGACGACGGGAGTGTCCCACTGGACCGCTTCCTCGTCCGTGACGACACTGTACCCCTGCAGTGAACCGAGGCGCGTCTCCCCGTACGGGTTGCGCGCCGTGGTGACCAAGGCGGCGTCGAGCTCAGCGGACGCAAAGCTTTCGATGTTGTCGGGCAAGTCGTCGAAGTCGAAGTAGATCAGGAACATCCTGGTTCGGTTGCCGTCGGTGTCACCGGCGTAGAGGGTTTCCGCGTCTCCAGAGCACGCCACGTCGTTCACGTAGCTGGTCGTGAAGTTCTCGGAGGTGTTGCGCGCGTGACCGCTCGTGAGCCTCATGTCGTGGGTGAGGTGCCTGAGCGTGGTGAAGACGAACGTTCGGTCGTCCCCGAGCGGATTGCCCGCAAGGTCCGTCGCCGTGCCCCCGATGGTGAGCGTGTAGTGCTTCGCGTCCGCGTCCACCTCCGTGACATCCGCGTACTCGAGCGGTTGATTGGGGCGGATCACCAACTGAGAAGACTGTTCTCGCCACGAGAGGGCGACCGAGTCGAGCGGGAGCTCCGACGACCGATAGGCTTCTGCCGTGGCAGCCTCGTCCATGGGCTCGCTGAACGTGACGACGATTTCGATGTCGGCATGAACCCCAGTCGCTTCGTTCTTCGGCGAGGTCGTGACCACGTGGGGCGGCTCGTTGTCCTCTGTCGGCCCTGAATCCTCGCCGGCGTTCCCCGTCGTGTTGCCTCCCTCACCGGTCACCGAGCCGCCGGCTCCCGTCCTCCCCGCCGAGCCGCTCGCCGGCGCGCCGCCTGCGCCGCCTGCTTCCTCGCCGCTCTCTCCGCCCT
>Ga0315912_10003584_pt1 | contig 15337 bp, 5 predicted proteins | sample VfabasoilMG_FD_204469 | JGI IMG/M metagenome (GOLD analysis project Ga0315912, IMG submission 204469) | Garden soil microbial communities collected in Santa Monica, California, United States - V. faba soil | ecosystem: Environmental > Terrestrial > Soil > Garden | place: USA: California... | reverse complement strand
ACTTCTTCGGGCGCGAGACGTTGATTCAACAACTCCTTGCCCGCTTGAGCGAAGGCGGCGAACTGGCCCGGTTCTTGGCGGTCATTGGCCCCAGCGGGAGTGGCAAATCGTCAGTGGTTAAAGCTGGATTGCTCCCTGTCCTCCGGCGCGGTGGATTGCTTGGCTCAGAGAATTGGTTCTACATAGACTTGATGCCCGGCGCACATCCGTTTGAAGAACTGGAAGCCGCACTCCTGCGCGTGGCGGTGAACCCGCCCGCCAGCCTGCTGATCCAGTTGAAGGAAAACGAGCGCGGCCTGCTACGCGCGGTCAATCGCATCCTGCCGGCCGACGAAGCGGTTGAACTGGTTTTAGTCATTGACCAGTTTGAAGAACTCTTTACGTTGATGCCCAATGATACAAACGCAGAGCGCACGTTGTTCCTTGATAATCTTGTCACAGCGGTGATGGATGAGCGTAGCCGGGTGCGGGTGGTGCTTACCCTCCGCGCCGATTTCATTGACCGCCCATTACACTACGTGGACTTCGGCGAACTCCTCCAACGACGCAACGAACTCATTCTGCCTCTCACGCCAGACGAACTGGAACGCGCCATCCTCGGCCCAGCGCGCCGAGTGGGCTTGAAATTAGAGTCAGGGTTGGCGACGGCCATCGTCCGTGACGTGGGCGACCAACCCGGCGCATTACCCCTTTTGCAATATGCCCTGACCGAACTCTTTGAGAAGCGCGACGGCCGCACGTTCACCAAAACCGCGTATGACTCGCTGGGCGGCGTGTTGGGCGCGCTGGGCCGCCGCGCCGAAGAAGTCTTTGCGAGTCTGGACTCCGTAGCGCAAGCCCTCGCGCGGCAAGTGTTCCTGCGCTTGGTGACGCTGGGCGAAGGCACCGAAGACACCCGCCGCCGCGTCCTCCGCTCCGAACTTGAGAGTCTGACCACCGACCCTCAGCCGCTGACCAGAGTGCTGGAGGACTTTGGTAAACACCGCCTCCTTGCCTTTGACCGCGACCCGTTCACGCGCGGCCCAACGGTCGAAGTCGCGCATGAAGCCTTAATCCGCGAGTGGCCGCGCCTGCGTACATGGCTCACCGAGAGCCGGGCCGAGGTACGCTGGCAACGCCAACTGGCGGTAGCGGCTTCTGAATGGCAACACGCGCATCAGGAGGCGAGCTTTTTGTTAAGCGGTGTGCGGCTGGGGCAATTCGAGAGCTGGGCGGCGAATACAAGTGTAGCCTTGACCCGAGATGAGCGCGCGTTTCTCACCGCCAGCATCGTGGAACGCGACCGGAGCGAGGCCGAAGAGCGCGGGCGGCAACAACGCGAAATCGAAACGGTGCGCAAACTGGCCGAGACTGAGAAACGCCGCGCCGAAGAGCAAACCCAATCCGCGGATCGCCTGCGGTTTCGCAATCGCGCCCTGACGGCCGTCGGTGGAGTGGCCGTTGTGCTGGCAGTGTTAGCTGGATTGTTTGGCATCCAATCGAATCAGAATCTGGGCGCGGCGCAGGTCGCCAATACGCAATCCGCCGCCAATGCCGCTACCGCGCAGGCCGAAGCGCAGAGCCGTGCTACTCAACAGGCTATCGCCGAACAACAATCGCTCATCGCCTCGGTGCGCGAAATGGCTGGGGCCGCCAATCTCAACTTAGATGTTGACCCGGAGCGAAGTATCCTGCTGGCGTTGCAAGCCGTCGTCCTCACCGACCAGGCGGGTCTACCGCCCTTGCTCGAAGCGCAAGACGCGCTTCACCACGCCGTCCAAGCCTCGCGCCTTCAATTCACCTTACGCGGGCATACCGCCGAACTCATGGGGCTGGCCTACAGCCCGGATGGAACGCGCCTCGCCACCCTCGCCAACGACGACAGCCTCAAAATCTGGGATACCGCCACCGGCGCGGAACTCACCCACATTCCCACCGGAAAACTGACTTCCAATACGTATCGCTCCTTGAGTTTCAGCCCCGACGGAAAACGCCTCGCCGCCAGTGCCGCCTCCCATGCGGCCAAAGTCTGGGACGCGGCTTCGGGTCAGGAATTGCTCACCCTATCCGGTCACACGGCTGAGGTGGCGGCAGTCAGCTTTAGCCTGAATGGCAAGCGCATTGCCACAGCGAGTTATGACCACCTCACAATAATTTGGGAGGCCGCTACCGGCCAGGAACTGCTGAGGCTCACCGGACAGAAGGAGGCCATTATTGATGTCGCCTTTAGCCCGGATGGTGCGTATCTGGCGACCGCCGGTGAGCTTAACGCCGCTATCCTGTGGGATGCGATCTCGGGCCAGGCCCTGTTTACCTTGCCCGTCTCCGGCGGGGTCAACAGCGTCGCTTTCAGCCCCGACGGAAAAACGCTGGCGACGGGCTCTGCCAATAGCACCTGGAACCTGTGGGAGGTTGCAACCGGCCAAAAACTACTGACCGGATTCGGCCATGCGAGTCTGTTGGCGGATATTTCATTCGACCCAACCGGCGCGCGCGTGGTCACTGCCAATGAAGACGGAACGGCGAAACTATGGGAGGCCGCTACCGGGCGCGAACTACTGACCCTGAGAGGACATACCAGCGGAGTCTTGGGGGCGGCCTTCAGCCCTGACGGATTGCATGTGGCAACCGCCAGTCGCGACGCCACCGCCAAAATCTGGGATGTCTCCCCCGCTGGAGGCCGTGAATGGCTCAATCTTGCTGGGCACACAGATATCGTCTTTGGCGTGGCTTACAGCCCGGACGGGAAACGCATTGCTACGGGGAGTGTGGATCAGACCGCCAAGTTGTGGGATGCCGCGACAGGCCAAGAACTCCTGACCCTCGTCGGGCATACGGGTGGGGTATGGGGCGTAGCCTTCAGCCCGGATGGAACGCGCCTGACCACGTCCAGCGACGATGGCTCTGTGAAAATGTGGGACGTGACCACGGGCAAAGAGCTCTTGACGATCCCCGGTGATATACGCCAGACGATCGCCTTCAGCCCCGATGGTAAACGTTTAGTCACTGACGCTACAAATGGGGCCATAAGAATTTATGACAGCGCGAACGGAAAGATACTCCTCGAGTTCCCCACCCGCTCCGCGTGGATGGAACAGATGGTGTTCAGCCCCGACGGGAAATGGATTGCGACGGCCAACCATGATGGTGCGCACGTGTGGGACGCGGCTACTGGCAAGAAATTGCTGACCTTCAGCGGGCATGGCGTTGGGGTGCGCACCAGCGGGATTGCTTTTAGCCCCGATGGCCAATGGATTGCAACGTCGGGCAATGATGCCGCCATCCGAGTCTGGAATTCAGAAACGGGTGCAGAACTGTTCGTGCTGACCGGCCACACCGGCCCGACCTTTGGCGTGACCTTTACTGCGGATGGCCGCTCGCTCATCAGCACCAGCGTGGACCGCACGATAAAAATCTGGAATTTGGGCGACGGGGCCAGCGCCCAGCCGCTGACCCTCTATGGCCATACCCGATCCGTCTATCGGGCCGTTCTCAGCCCGGATGAAACCCGCTTGGTCACCGTCAGCCGTGACACCACCGCCCGCGTGTATGCCTTTACGATTAAAGATTTGGTGGCGCTCGCGCAATCGCGCCTAACGCGGACGCTCACCGAGCAGGAGTGCCAGCAGTATTTGCATCGAGACACGTGCCCCTGATGCAATCCAGGCTGTTCTATCCCGTACTCGGCTTCACTATTCCGAATCGGGAATAAGAATTGTCCACGAATTTTCACCGCGAAGCGTAGACACGAATTATTCGTGAAAATTCGTGTCCACGCTTCGCGGTGGATCATTACTGGGTTTTGCTTATTCCCGATAACGTCTACTGAATATAACGCTTGATTAAGCTCAACATCTGCTGGTCGTTTAGGTCGTCGGCCAGACGCACCAACTCCTGGGCAAACGGTCGGTATTGTTCGCCCAGCGCCTCCAAATCATGAGCGCGCTCCTGAATGCGGTTCAGGTTCCCAAAGCGTGCCAACTCATAAAGCCGTTCCAATTCCTCCTGTGGCGGGGGAATCAACTCGGCTGTTGCGACCGACGTCGGTGGCGACGCTGGCGCATAAACCCAGGTCAAATTTAGATAACGTTGCAACATGTCAAAGAGCCGATCGGCTTCTATCGGCTTGGGCAAAAAATCATCGCACCCCACTTGCCGACTTGTTTCATGATCCAATTCGTACGCGCTGGCCGAGACGGCAATGATGGGCGTGCGCGCCAACACCGGCATCTGCCGCAGTGCCGACACCGCTTCAAAGCCCATCATGACCGGCATCACCAAGTCCATCAAAATGATATCCAGCGCCTCGCGTTCGGCGACCGCCACGCCTTCGCGCCCATTTTCGGCCAGCAGTACTTCAAACCCAATGGGTTGCAATAAGTCCAGCAATACCAACCGGTTTTCCTGGCGATCATCCACCACCAATACCCGCCGCCGCGCCCCGACATAGCCAGTAATTTTTTGCGGCGCGCTCAGCGGCGTTCGGCTGGGCGCGGTGACCAGTGGGAAAGTTGCTTCAAACCAAAAGACGCTCCCACGCCCCACCTCGCTCTTGACCTGAATCTTTCCACCCATCAAAGCAACCAACTGTTGGCTGATGCCCAACCCAAGACCGGCACCGGCCGCACGATGTTCCGCGCGCCCCACCTGCTCAAACGGTTGAAAAATTTTTTCCAGTTGTTCCGGGGCCATCCCCACGCCGGTATCGGTCACTTCAAACCGCAGGGTAGCGGCCTCAGGGGTCAAGCTAAGAATCTGCACGTCCAACGTCACTTCACCGCGTTCGGTGAATTTGAGCGCATTGCCCAATAAGTTGAGTAACACTTGGCGCAAGCGTTTTTCATCGGCCAAGATAGCCGGAGGCAACTGCGGGTTGCCGACGTACCGTAAGCGTAAGTTGCGTTGTTGCGCCGCCATCCGCATGACGTTCACCGCCTCTTCCAGAAAGAGCGGCAAGGACATTTCAGCCGGGCGCAGTTCCAGACGCCGCGCCTCAATTTTAGCCAGGTCAAGCACATCGTTAATCAGCGCCAGCAGGTGTTTGCCGCTGTTGTAAATGGTGTTTAATCCGTTGCGTTGCAACGAGGTGAGATCGGAGGCGCGGCTCAAAATCTGAGCGTAGCCCAAAATGCCATTCAGCGGCGTGCGCAGTTCATGGCTCATGTTGGAAAGAAATTCACTTTTGGCTTGGCTGGCGATTTCGGCTTTTTCTTTAGCGACGCGCAAATCAACGTTCGCCTGCCTGAGGGCCAATGTACGTTCCGTTAACTGCGTCTCTAAAATTTGATCTTGGTGACGCACCGAATCCACCATCCGGTTAAACGTCTGAGTGATCAAGCCGATTTCGTCTTTGAATTGCACCGGGACTTGAATATCCAAACGCCCATTATTAACGGCCTGCACGCCAGCCACCAAGTTGTTGAGCGGCGTAATCAGCACTGGATATAAAAATAAGGGCAAACCCACCACTGCCAAAAAACTCGCGCCAAACATGAGCCAGACCAAGGGCCACAAGCCCTGATGCACGGCGAGGCGCACCAGCACCGGGTCGGAGAGGCCAGCGCTAGAAAAGGCGGTCGCGATGTTGGCCGCCATTAAAATTCCCACGCCATTCAACAGCAACAACATAACCAGGAGCGTCACGCCGGCGATCTTGGCTAAAAACGACGTGGTCTCCGGGGCGTTATTGAGATAGTTAATCACGAGCATAAAGAAAACCACCAGCACCCCAAAGGTGGGCAGTGCCAGATGCATTTGTTGGTCACCTAACCAAGGAAAATAATTATCCAGCATCAGGACACTCGTTGTGACACATACGAGCACAGTTAACGGAAGATGTGAACGCGCTACGCGCGCTACAGACGACGGCGTGCCCGTAAACAATCGAGCGCGACGCAATAAAATCCCCAAACCCCACAGACTAAAGAGCGCCGGCCAAATCTCTTCGCTCAAGCCAGGTTGCAGAGGCCGACCGGTCATGGCCAGACTAGCCCATGAGTAGATCAATTGCGCGGCTTCAAAGGTTAAAATCACCACGGTCACGCCCAACGCGCGGCGCGCTTCGACCAACCCAGTGTGGCTCAGTGGCTCATCCGAGGGGGAAAAGTAATAAATAAATTGCAGAGCAAAGGCCAGCACGCCCGAGATAAACAGGGTCTGGAGATGCACCCAATACGCTTGGCTGACACCGAGCAATCCGGCACCTAACACGCCCGCACCGGAGAAAAAAGCGGCGGCAATAAAAATGGCCGTGAGCCAGCGCGCGGGAGGCGTTTTCTCTCTAACACTTACCAGATACCCCGCCACTACACTGTTTAAAATGAGTTGGCTGAGGTAACTAATGACAAATTGGTTGATGAACCATTGCGTAAACATGAGGGGTGGTTAAGGAGCAAGTGATGATTTTCTGTAGCCTAGTACAAGGCTATCTTATCACTTGGGAGTTCTTAAACCAGCAGTTGCGCCACCTTTAATTGCGTTTCAAACTATCACGGCTATAATCGGTCAAGAAAAATGCCTGCGACTATTATAGAGTCCGGGCAAGGTGGTTTCACGCGAAGCAAGCGCGTCAAGCGGCTTTTTGCATGTCATCCGACTCGGCCATCCTAGATTTGACTCTGACTTCATCTGCCAACGGCTATCGCTTGCAGATGAAATTTCGTGCGCCGAATCATGACGTGCCGCGCGAAAAAGAATTCCCGACTGCCCTCAATCCAGCCGAATTACTCCCGCTTGAATCCGACGCGGTGAAATATGGTCAAGCGTTGTACTACCAACTCTTTGCCGAACACGACGCCGAAAAGTTTTTTGCGGAGTGCCGTGCTACCGCAGGCACTGCCTCATTGCGCTTACGCTTGTGTTTGCGCCCAGAAGCGAATGAACTCCATCGCTTGCGTTGGGAAACCTTACGTACTTCTCAAGGCGACCCGCTCACTACCGGCGACCGCGTGTGGTTCTCGCGCTATCTCAGTAGTGACGAGACCCGCGACATCCCTTTGCGCCCGCGCGCTGACTTGCGCGCCTTGGTGGTGATTGCCAATCCCGCGAACAGTGGCTTAGCGCCAATTGATGTAAAGGCCGAACGTGAGCGCGTGTTGCAAACATGGGGCGATGACAAATCCATCACAGTATTAGATGGCGTCACTGGTGAACGTGCCACTTTACAAAATACAGCCCGCCATTTGCGCAATGGTTACGATGTGCTGTATCTCGTGGCGCATGGCAAATTCAACAAAGACGAATCTGAATCTGCTTTGTGGTTGGAAGATGATACCGGCAATGTGGCGCGAGTGAAAGGCGAAGAATTATTGGCGCAGTTGGGCGAGATTACCCAATGGCCGCGCCTCATCGTGTTGCTCTCCTGCCAAAGCGCCCACAGCTATGAAACCCGCGCCTTGCTCTCGCTTGGCCCGCGCTTGTCAGCGAAAGGCATCCCAGCGGTGCTGGCACTGCAGGGCGATTTCAGCATGGCGACCAGCATAATGTTCATGCCTGAGTTTTTCCGCGAACTGCGCCAGCATGGGCAGATTGACTACGCGTGTGCCATGGCGCGGAGTGTAGTACGAAAAAGCACTGATGCGTGGATGCCGGCCTTGTTTTTACGGACGGAGAGTGGCCGGTTGTGGGAAGAAGACACGACCGCTCCCGCGCCGGGCACTGTGCCTTATAAAGGCTTGGCAGCCTTTACCGAAGCCGATGCCATGCACTTCTTTGGGCGCGCCGATGAAATCCAAAAACTGAAAACGCGACTGGGACTGGTCACCGCCAACCCCGGCCCGACCGGACGTTTCCTCGCGGTAGTGGGCGCGAGCGGTAGTGGCAAATCGTCGCTAGTGCAAGCTGGACTCATCCCAGAGCTTACAAAAACTGGGCAATGGGTCATCGCACCTGTCTATCGCCCGCAAGCGTTGAACACTCAATTAGAGGCGCTTGATGGACTTATTTCTATTTGGCGCACTGCTAACCCGCAAGTTCCTAACATTTTGCTAGTGGTAGACCAGTTTGAAGAAATCTTCACGCTGGAGTCTTCCGCCCCACAGCGCGAATACTTCATCCAAAAACTCTTGCAATTGGCCCAGCAACCGGGGCCGGTGTGCATCGTTATCACACTACGCTCGGATTTTTTCACCGCCTGCTTGCAACACGCTGACTTGCGCCTCGCCCTAGAAAACCGTCAATTCCTGCTCGGTGCAATGACACGCGAAGCATTGACCCAAGCCATCATGCGCCCAGCAGAGCAAGGACAATGGGAGTTTGAGCCGGGTTTAGTAGGTGTCATTTTAGATGATGTAAGCAACGAGCCGGGCAACCTGCCTTTGCTCTCGCAAGCCTTACTGGAAACCTGGCACAACCGTGCGGGCCGACGCCTGACGCTCAAGGGCTACACCGACGCAGGCGGCGTGGAGAAAGCATTAGCCAACCGCGCCCAAGTTGTATATGACTCACTAGCACCCAGGCAACAGCCGATTGCCCGCCACATTTTTGTGCAACTCACCCACTTGGGCGAAGGCCAACAGGATACCCGCCGCCGCGTGCGCGTGAGCCAACTGCTTACCCAAACTTATATACTGCCCGAAGTGCAAGCCGTGCTTAAAGCCCTGACCGACGGGCGACTGGTGGTCACTGACCAACTGCAAAACGAAACGCTGGCCGAAGTGGCGCATGAAGCGCTGATTCGAGCTTGGCCGAATTTACGGATATGGTTGAATGAAGACCGAGAGGACGAGCGGTTGCGGCGCGAGTTGGAGAAAGACGCAGAAGCATGGCTGAAAGCAGGGAAACCGACAGGGTTGTTGTATCGCGCAGGAGCGAAGTTGGCGCGAGCAGAAGAATGGGCAACGCGGAACTTGGTTCAAAAAACCAAAACAATTGAAGATTTTGTCTTTGCAGCACAGGCGGAAACAAGGCACGAACGCCAGAAAGAAAAGAGTCGCCTTCGTATCATCAGTGTTATGGCAGTGGTTGCAGTTATAGCTTCTGTCGTTGCAATTGTATTTGGGCTAAACGCGCAATCCAGCGCGAAAGAGGCCCAAAACGCGAATTCACAATCAGCACAAAATCTAGCTACAGCCCAAATTGCTAACACCAAAGCCGCTAATAGTTTGGGCACGGCTGTTGCCGAGTCTAATATTCGCGCTACACAAGAGGTGATTGCTGTAGAAAAAGCCGCGCTTGCCCGCTCCCGCCAATTGGCGGCACAGTCGTTGAACTTGATTACCCGTCAGCTCGATAGTGCGTTGTTGTTAGGAGTAGAAGCCTACCGTTACCAGAACAAACATTTTGCGGACCCCTACGAGTCGCGTGGTAGTTTACTTAGTACCCTGACCGCTAATCCACGACTGCGAGGTCACCTCCAAGGCCATATGGATTCGGTTATGAGTGTGGCCTTCAGCCCAGATAGGAAAACGTTGGCCTCCGCCAGTGCCGATCAAACCGTGCGCTTGTGGGATGTGACTAACCCCGTTATGCCCATGTCCCTCGGCGAACCTCTCACCGGCCATTCTAATTTTGTGTGGAGCGTGGCCTTCAGCCCGGATGGAAAAACCCTGGCCTCGGCTAGTGCCGATCAAACCGTGCGCTTGTGGGACGTGACTAACCCCGCTATGCCCACGTCTCTCGGCGAACCCCTCACTGGTCATTCTAATTCTGTGTGGAGCGTGGCCTTCAGCCCGGATGGAAAAACTCTGGCCTCCGCCAGTGCTGATCAAACCGTGCGCTTGTGGAATGTGGCTAATCCTGCCGTGCCTAGACCTTTAGGCGAACCACTCATCGGCCATATAGATTTGATTAGGAGTGTGGCCTTCAGCCCAGATGGGAAAACGTTGGCCTCTGCCAGTGCCGACCAAACCGTGCGCTTGTGGGATGTGACTAACCCCGCTATACCTAAGTCGCTTGGCGAACCCCTTACTGGCCATACGAAATTTGTGCATAATGTGGCCTTCAGCCCGGATGGAAAAACGCTGGCCTCCGCCAGTGCTGATCAAACCGTGCGCCTATGGGATGTGACTAACCCCGCTATGCCTAAGTCGCTTGGCGAACCCCTGATTGGGCATACAGCTTCTGTATGGAGTGTGGTCTTCAGCCCCAATGGGCAAATACTAGCCTCTGCTGGTCCAGACCAAACCGTGCGCTTGTGGGATGTGGCTAACCCTACCGCGCCTAAGTCCCTAGGCGAATCCATTACCAGCCATACTAATTCTATATGGAGTATAGCTTTCAGTATTGATGGAAATATACTGGCCTCTGCTGGTGATGACGGAACTGTGCGTCTGTGGAATGTTGCTAACCCCGCCGTGCCTAAATCCCTAGGCGAACCCCTCATTGGCCATACAAATTATGTGTTGAGTGTGGCCTTCAGCCCGGATGGGTACATATTGGCTTCTAGCAGTGCCGACCAAACTGTCCGCTTGTGGAATGTAGTTGACCCCGCCGCGCCTAAACCCCTCGGCAAACCCCTCACCGAACATACGGATTGGGTTAGGGAAATAGCTTTCAGCCCAGATGGGAAAATGCTGGCCTCCGCCAGTGACGACCAAACCGTGCGCCTGTGGAACATGACTAATCCTGCAGTGCATAGCCCCTTCAACGAACCCATCAATGGTCATACTAATTCTGTATGGAGCGTGGCCTTCAGTCCCGATGGGCAAACACTAGCCTCCGCCAATGATGACCAAACCGTCCGCCTATGGGATGTTGCTAATCCCGCCGTGCTTAGGCCTCTAGGCGAACCCCTCATCGGCCATACTGATAGGGTATGGAGCGTAGCCTTCAGCCCGGATGGAAAAATGCTGGCCTCCGCCAGTGCTGACGGGACGATCATACTCTGGCCTACGTCGCTGGAAGATTGGATAATGCGCGCCTGTAATATCGCCGGCCGCAACTTTACCCAAGCCGAATGGCAAACCTACTTCCCCGACGAACCCTACCGCCTCACCTGCCCTCAATTCCCAGCGGGAAATTAACGCCTCTATATGCCCAACCCCTTCTTCGACCACCCCATCCTCAACTCCCCCTATGCCTACCCAACCCAACATTGGGAGTTAGACGCCTCTGGCCAGCCCACGCAACAGGTCATTGCCAAGCGTCGGCGCGCCGATTTCATCACCCCCATCCCCAAGCCGCGCAAACGCAAAGATAAAAGCAAGGACGCGGGCCAGCAACAAGCGCTAGGCATTGATCATATAGAAGGGGTTTCCACGCAAGCCCAGCAATATATGCGGAGCGCGGAAATTATCAACGCCGTGCGCGCGCAGGTGGACAAGTGGCGCGAAATTCCTGATACGAATCAATGGGGCGTCACTCCCGAAACCGCGCGCCTCCTACAACATTGGCGAAGCCATGCGTTCAGCGGCATTCGCCCGTTCTTCTGCCAAGTAGAAGCGGTAGAGACCACCATTTGGTTGACCGAAGTCGCTCCGAACAGCGGCAAAGTGGGCAAGGATTTGCTTGACCATTTGGAGCGCGCCAACCGCGACGCGAACCCCGAACTCAATCGGTTGGCGCTCAAGCTGGCAACGGGCGCGGGCAAGACCACCGTCATGGCGATGCTGATCGCGTGGCAGACCATTAACGCCGTGCGCCACCCCAATAGCAAAAAATTCACGCGCGGCTTTCTGGTGGTCACACCCGGCCTCACCATCAAAGACCGCCTGCGCGTGCTCCAGCCCCACGACCCCGACAGCTATTACGCTAGCCGCGAACTGGTGCCGAGCGATATGTTGCGCGACTTAGAGCGCGCTAAGATCGTCATCACCAACTTTCACGCCTTCAAACTGCGCGAGCGGCTAGAGCTTTCCAAAGGTGGGCGCGCGCTTTTGCAAGGGCATGGCCCTGACCTCAGCACGCTGGAGACCGAGGGGCAGATGCTCCAGCGGGTGATGCCCGACCTGATGGGGATGAAAAACATTTGGGTCATCAACGATGAAGCCCACCATTGCTACCGCGAAAAGCCAGAGGCTGAAGACGGCGACGACGATTTAAAGGGCGATGAAAAAGAAGAAGCCGAACACAACAACGAAGCCGCCCGCTTGTGGATTTCGGGGTTGGAGGCGGTGAACCGCCAGTTGGGCGTGCCCTGCGTCATTGACTTATCGGCCACGCCGTTCTTTTTGCGCGGCTCCGGTTACGCAGAAGGCACGCTCTTCCCATGGACGATGAGCGACTTCTCGTTGATGGACGCCATCGAATGCGGCATCGTCAAACTGCCGCGGGTGCCAGTGGCCGATAACATCCCCGGCGATGAGATGCCCAAATTCCGCAATTTGTGGGAGAACATTCGGAGCAGTATGCCCAAGAAAGGGCGCGGCAAAGCCAAAGACCTCGACCCGCTCAGCCTGCCAGTGACTTTGCAAACTGCGCTCGCCGCGCTGTATGGACATTATCAGCAAACCTTTGAAGCGTGGGCCAAAGAGAACATCAACGTGCCGCCTTGCTTTATCGTGGTGTGTAACAACACCTCCACTTCCAAGCTAGTTTACGATTACATCTCCGGCTTTTATCGCACCCATGACGATGGCTCGACTGCCTTAGAAAATGGGCGGCTGGAATTGTTCCGCAATTTTGACGAACACGGCAACCCGTTGGGCCGCCCGCACACTTTGCTCATTGACAGTGAACAACTGGAAAGCGGCGAAGCCTTAGATGACAATTTTCGTGGTTTGGCGGCGGATGAGATCGAACGCTTTCGACGCGAGGTGGTGGAGCGCACGGGCGACCCGCGCGCGGGCGATAACCTGACCGACCAAGAGCTATTGCGCGAAGTGATGAACACCGTGGGCAAACCCGACCGCTTGGGCGACTCGATCCGCTGTGTGGTCTCAGTCTCTATGCTCACCGAAGGCTGGGACGCCAATACGGTGACGCATGTGCTCGGTGTGCGCGCCTTTGGCACTCAGTTGTTGTGCGAACAAGTCATTGGCCGCGCCTTGCGCCGTCAGTCTTATGACTTAAACGCCGAGAACTTGTTCGATGTGGAATACGCCGATGTGTTGGGTATCCCCTTCGATTTCACCGCTCAGCCGGTGCCCGCCAAGCCTACTAAGCCACGCGCCACCCTTCAGGTGCGCGCCGTGCGCCCTGACCGCGACGCGTTGGAGATCACCTTCCCCCGCGTGCAGGGCTATCGCGTGGAATTGCCCGCCGAACGCCTCACCGCCCAGTTCAACACCGAATCGGTGCTGACCCTCACGCCCGATCTGGTGGGGCCTTCTATCACGCGCAATTCTGGCATCATCGGTGAAGGGGTAGACCTCAACCTCATCCACACCCGCGAACTGCGCCCCTCGGCGCTGGTGTACTACCTCACCCAACGCCTGCTCTACACCAAATGGCGCGACCCCGGCGAAGCGCCCAAACTGCACTTGTTCGGGCAACTTAAACGCATTGCCAAAGACTGGCTCGATACGTGTCTGGTATGCAAAGGTGATACTTTCCCCGCGCAGTTGATGTATCAAGAATTGGCCGATATGGCCTGCGAGAAAATCACCGCCGCCATCAACCGCGCTCATGCCGAGACAACGGCTATCAAGGCCGTGCTCGACCCGTACAACCCCATCGGCTCGACCCAGCACGTTAACTTCCTCACTTCTAAAACCAGCCGCTGGCAAACCGATGCGCGCCGCTGTCAGATCAACTGGGTGATCCTTGATAGCGATTGGGAAGCCGAATTCTGCCGTGTGGTGGAGAGCCACCCGCGCGTGCGTGCCTATGTTAAAAACCATAGCCTCGGGCTGGATGTGCCCTACCGCTATGGCTCACACACCCGCATCTATCGCCCCGATTTTATTGTGCGCGTGGACGACGGCCAGGGCGAGGCCGACCTGCTGAATTTGGTGGTGGAAATCAAAGGCTATCGCGGCGAGGACGCCAAAGAGAAGAAAGCCACCATGGAGACCTATTGGGTTCCTGGTGTGAATCAATTAGGCACGTTTGGGCGGTGGGCGTTCGCCGAACTCACCGATGTTTATATGATTGGCGCAGAATTTGAACAGAAGGTGAATGAGTTATTAACTAGGGCGATAGCAAGATGAAGCAGCGGAGGGCTATCTGTCACGCCACCCGCGCGGGCGTTAACGCCCGCGCTCAGATCACGAAGCCCGCTGAAGCGGGCTGGTCGCCCTACCAGCCGCCTGAAGGCGGCTTCGTCCTCTCAGCCCGACCATTCATGGCCGGGCGTATCGGGCACACCCCGCGCACCGCCTGCCTCATAACACCTCCCCCGCGCCCCACCCGCATGAGCGTTGACGCCCGCGCTCATTGCACAAAGCCCGCTCAAGCGGGCTGGCCGCCGTTTCATCAGCCGCCTGAAGGCGGCTTTGTCCTTTCAGCCGGGCGGCGAGACGATTAAATACTATGCCCTACTCGCGCCTGTTCTACCATTTCATTTGGGCCACCAAAAATCGGCTACCGTTGATTACGGACGAGAATCAACCCTCCATTTATGCCGCCATCCGCGCCAAAGCCACCGACTTAGGTGGTATCTCGCACGCGCTCAATGGGTTGAGCGACCATGTACATTTGGTCGTCACCGTGCCGCCCAAAATTTCGCTCGCTGAATTTATTGGGCAAGTCAAAGGCAATTCATCCCATTTGGCCGGGCGTCTCAACAATGAACCGTTCGCATGGCAAGCCGAATATGGCGTATTGTCCGTTTCTGAGTCGCATTTGTCCGTTGTTGTAAAGTATGTTGTTGAGCAACAACAACGCCATGCCCAAAACAAATTGAACGAACAATTAGAGCGGATGACAGTGGAGGAGAAATGAAGGTTTCATTTACCTCCCCCCGCGCGGGCGTCAACGCCTGCGCTCATAGCACAAAGCCCGCTCAAGCGGGCTGGCCGCCGTTTTATCAGCCGCCTTCAGGCGGCTTCGTTCCGTTAGCCCGACCATTTATGGTCGGGCGTATCGGGCACACCCCGCATACCGCCTGTCTCAGCGCGCCTCCCTTGCGCCCCACCCGCGCGGGCGTCAACGCCTGCGCTCATAGCACAAAGCCCGCTCAAGCGGGCTGGCCGCCGTTTTATCAGCCGCCTGAAGGCGGCTTCGTTCTGTCAGCCCGACCATTCATGGTCGGGCGACTAGCGCGCCTCATAACACCTCCCGCGCGCCCCACCCGCGCGGGCGTCAACGCCCGCGCTCATAGCACAAAGCCCGCTCAAGCGGGCTGGTCGCCATTTCATCAGCCGCCTTCAGGCGGCTTTGTCCTGTCAGCCCGACCATTTATGGTCGGGCGTATCGGGCACACCCCGCACGTTGTTTGCCTCAGCGCGCCTCCCTCGCGCCCCACCCGTGCGGGCGTCAACGCCCGCGCTCATAGCACAAAGCCTGCTCAAGCGGGCTGGCCGCCATTTCATCAGCCGCC
>Ga0315912_10003583_pt1 | contig 15337 bp, 15 predicted proteins | sample VfabasoilMG_FD_204469 | JGI IMG/M metagenome (GOLD analysis project Ga0315912, IMG submission 204469) | Garden soil microbial communities collected in Santa Monica, California, United States - V. faba soil | ecosystem: Environmental > Terrestrial > Soil > Garden | place: USA: California... | reverse complement strand
CCGCTGAAGAAACGGCAAATTCGATAGGCAAAGCAGGCGGTCGTGCGCGGGGCTACCGGGCGGATGTGAGCAAGGCAGCCGACATCGATGCGGCGATGAGCGCCGCGGTACGCGACCTGGGGCCGCTGGAAGTGATGTTCAACAACGCCGGCGTGCTGGACGGCTACTTCGACGTCGACGACATGGACGAAGCCGTCTGGCGGCGCGTGCTGGACATCGACCTCACGGGCGTGTTCCTCGGCTGCAAGCGCGCGTTGCGCGAGATGCTCCCGCAGGGGCGCGGCCGCATCATCAACATGGCTTCGGTGGCGGGATTGAACGGCACGGGTGGCGGCGCCGCCTACATCGCCGCCAAGCACGGCGTGGTCGGACTCACGAAGCAGATGGCCGTCGTCTACGGCGCGCGCGGCATCACGGTGAATTGCGTCTGCCCGGGCGCGATCCCGACAGACTTCAGAGCGCATTCGCAGGCGATCCTCGGCCCGGGCGTGCCCGACATGAGCGGCCGCGGGGTCGTGGTGAATCCGGACCAGGTGCGCGCGCTGGTGCCCGCCGGCGTGCGCGGGACCGTCGAGGACATCGCCAATGCGGTGTGCTTCCTCGCGTCGAAGGAAGCGGGCTACGTCAACGGCCACAGCCTCGTGGTGGACGGCGGCTGGCGCGCGAAATAGGGGAGAACCCGGAAATGGAACTCGGCGGCGCCGGCTCATCGGCCACCACCGGGGCGTCGCTGCGCGCCGATGGAGGGGTGGTGAACCAGATCATGTAGGGAGTTGACGCAGGTCAAGCTTTCACGGTTCGTCCATGACAAAATCAACTTTCCAAGTTCGTCCACGGAGATCGACCATGCCCAAGACACTGTTCTCAAAGCTTCTTTCCGCTCTCATCGCGTTTGCCCTGCTGCCCGGCCTGGCCCTGGCGCAGAAGACGGCCGCCGAGCGCGCCCAGATTCACACCGACGTGATGAAAACCATCACGGAGTTCAAGGCGGCGGATCCTTCGATCGACAAATTCTTCAAGGATTCGGCCGGCTATGCGGTATTCGGGCGCGTCGGCAAGGCCGGCTTCATCATCGGCGGCGGCGCCGGCGACGGCGAGCTGTTCGAAAAAGGCAAGGTCGTCGGCTACGCGCATATCGGCATGGGCTCGGTCGGGCTGCAGATCGGCGTCCAGGAATTCAGCCAGATCGTGTTCTTCAAGGACCCGGCGGCGCTCGGGCGCTTCAAGCAGAACAAATTCGAGTTCAGCGCCAACGTCTCCGCGGTCATCATCAAGACTGGCGCGGCCGGCGCGGCCGACTACCGGGACGGCGTGGCGGTGTTCGTGAAGCCGACCGGCGGCGCGATGGCCGAGGCCTCTCTCGGCACGCAGAAATTCAACTACACGCCCGACGCTAAGTAGTCGCGGTCCCGGACGGGTCGCCGAGCAGCGGAAACGCGCTGAACACGCCGTGCTCGCCTACGGGCGGCGCGGCGGTGACGTGCTGTGGCGTGAGCTCGGCGAACGAGGTCACGCCGAGCAGGCCGAGGCAGGTCTGCACTTCGTTTTCCAGGATTTCCAGCGTGCGCACCAGGCCCGGCACGCCCGCGGCGGCCAGGCCGAGGCAGGGCAGGCGCCCGAGGCCGACGGTGGTCGCTCCCAGCGCGATCGCCTTCACGATGTCGGTGCCGCGCATGAAGCCGCCGTCCACCCAGACCTGCGCGCGGCCGCCGATGGCGCGGACGATCTCCGGCAGCACCGCGGCGCTGCCCAGGCCGTGGTCGAGCTGGCGCCCGCCGTGGTTGGAGACGTAAACCACCTCGACGCCGTGCTGCACGGCGAGCTGCGCGTCTTCCACGGTGGCGATGCCTTTAATGATGAGCGGGAAATCCGGATGCCGGTCCTTGTAGCGCTTGACCTGGTCCCAGGACAGGCCGGACTGGTAGTTGCTGCCGGCGGGCGCGGTCGCGCGCCAGGGCTTTACGAAACGGCCGATCAGGTCGCGCTCGCGCCGGCTGTACATGGCCACGTCCACCGTGAAGCAGAACGCGGCGTAGCCGTGATCAAGCGCGCGTTTCACGTGGTCGTCCACCCACGCGTCATCGCCGCGCACGTAGAGCTGGAAAACGCGCACGGTGTCGGCCGCCGCCGCGGTTGCCTCCAGGCCCGGCTGGCAGACCGAGGACAGCATCTGCGGCACGCCGAACGCGGCGGCGCCGCGCGCCGACGCCGCGGCGCCCCCCTCGACGATGGATTCGAGGCCGCCGATGGGCGCCAGCATGACGGGGAGGCGGATCTTCCGGCCGAAAAAATCCGCTGAAGCGTCGATGCTGCTGACATCCCGCAGCACCCGCGGGCGGAAGGCGATGGCGTCGAGCGCCAGCCGGTTGCGGCGCACGGTGGTCTCGGTCTCGGCGCCGCCGACCAGGTAGCTCCAGGGGCCGGGCGCGAGGTTGCGGCGCGCCGCGGCGACGATCTCCTGCAGGGTGAGAAACTGTTCGTTCAGGGGTGCATTCATCGCGGCCTAAAGGCTATCATCCCGCAGGGAAACAGGAGAGCCGAATGCGCTTGCTGACGTATCAACCGAAGAAAAAGGGCGCCGCGCCGCGGGTGGGTGCCCTGCGCGGGCCGGACCAGCTTGTGGATTTGAAGTTCGAGGACATGTTGCAGTTGATTTCTTCGGGCCGGGCCGGACTGTTGAAGGTCAAGACCGCTCTGAAGAAAGGCAAGAGCGTTGCGCTTTCCTCCGTGCGCGTTCTGGCCCCGATTCCGCGCCCGCGCAAGAACGTGTTCTGCGTGGGCTGGAATTACCTGGAGCATTTCGAGGAGGGCGCCAAGGCGCGCGCACCAGGGGTGGAGCTGCCCAAGCATCCCACCTTCTTCACCAAGCAGCCGCTGGCGGTCAATGGCCCCTACGAGCGCATCCCGCTGCACGCGGGCGTGACCGAGAAAGTGGACTGGGAAGTGGAGCTGGGGGTGATCATCGGCAAGGGCGGCATCAACATCAAGGAAGCCGACGCGATGAAGCACGTCTTCGGCTACACGGTGATCAACGACGTCTCGGCGCGCGAAGTGCAGCGCCGCCACGGCCAGCAGTGGTTCAAGGGCAAGAGCCTCGATGGCCATTGCCCGATGGGGCCCTGGATCGTCACCGCCGACAAGGTGAAGGACTGGTGGGACCTGCGCGTGGTGACGCGCGTCAATGGCGAGATCAAGCAGGATTCCAACACGCGCCACATGTACTTCAAGATCCCGCGCATCATCGCCGAGCTCTCGGCCGGCCTGACGCTGGAACCCGGCGACATCATCTCCACCGGCACGCCCGCGGGCGTCGGCCACGCGCGCACGCCGCCCGAATTCCTCAAGGCCGGCGACATCCTCGAAACCGAAATTGCCGGAATCGGACTGCTTAGAAACCGGATCGGCTAATGCGACATTGGCCGTCGTCCGCGTTCGCCCTCGTCGCGGGGAACGCGGTGCCGGCCATCGGCGTCCTGTTCCTGGATTGGCCCTTGTTCCCGATCGTCCTGGTGTACTGGTGCGAGCTTGTGGTGCTGTTCGTGATCACGCTGCTTCGAATGGCATTCGCGCACCCGGCGACGCCCGGATCCCTCATCGTGAAGGCCCTTTGCCTGGCGTTCCTGCCGTTGACCCTAGGGCCGCAGCTGTTTGCCGTGCTGTTCTTCGGCCTCACCGGTTTCGGACTCGCCGGAAACAATGACGCCGGCATGGCTTTTCATTCCATCGTCTTCGCCGCCAGCGATGCGAAGGACCTGCTGCCCTTGGACGAATGCTGGCGGGTCCTGCGGCGCGAGATCGATACCGGCATGCGGATCGCCATCGTGGCCCTGGCTGCAAGCCACCTGTATTCCTTCGTCCGGAACTACCTCATGCGCGGCGAATGCAACCGCGTCTCGTTTTGGTCGCTGATGGCCTGGCCGTATCTGCGCTCCTACCTGACTATGCTTGCCGTGGGGGCGGGCGTCCTGGCGATCGCTTGGGCAGGCGTACAGCCGCCGGCGCTGCTTGTGCTGATAATCTGCGTCAAGACGGCGCTCGACCTGAATGTCCACCTGCGCGAGCACCGGGCGCCGGCGCCCGCCTAGCCGCCGCGCGGCGCGCCGTCAGAGGCTGGCGCCGGGCCTGTCGAGCGCGTACTCGTTCAGCCGCGCGGTGACCCAGTCGAAGGCCTCGTCCACCGAGTCGGTGCGGTGCACGAGGTTCACGTCCGCCGCGTCGATGGTGCCGTGCTTCACGAGCGCGTCGAAGTTGATCACTTCCTTCCAGTAGTCGCCGCCGAACAGAACGATCGGCATCGGCTTGGTCATCTTGCCGGTCTGCACCAGGGTCACCACCTCCATCAGCTCGTCCAGCGTGCCGAAGCCGCCGGGAAACACGATCACCGCCTTGGCGAGGTAGGCGAACCAGAACTTGCGCATGAAGAAGTAGTGGAAATGGAAACCGAGTTCGCGCGTCAGCCAGGGGTTGTCGTGCTGCTCGTGGGGCAGCGAGATGCCCAGGCCCACCGCCACGCCCTTCGCTTCCGATGCGCCGCGGCTGGCCGCCTCCATGATGCCGGGGCCGCCGCCGGAGCACACCACGAAGCGCCGTTCCCTGGAGGGCAGCGCCTTGGACCACTCGGTCAGCTTGAACGCCAGCGCGCGCGCCGCCTCGTACCAGCGGTTGCCTTCCTTGAAGCGCGCCGAGCCGAAGAACACGATGGTGTCCTCGACGCCGTGCTCTTCAAAGCGGCTCTTGGGCTCGAGGTACTCCGCGAGAATGCGCAGCGCGCGCGCATTCCTGCTGTTGAGGAACTCGCGGTTGTTGTAGGCCTTGACCTTCCTGGGCCCGGCCTGCTTCGCCACCGTGCCTCAGCCCCGCCCTTCAAAGGGCATCTTGGTCGCCTTGATCGTGAGGAACAGCACGTTGGTCTCGATCGGGAAGCCCGCCATGTGCAGCACGGCTTCGCCGACGTGCTTCACGTCCATCAGCGGTTCCGGCTTGATGGTGCCGTCGGCTTGCGGCACGCCGTTGGCCATGCGCGCCGCCATCTCGGTGAGCGCGTTGCCGACGTCCACCTGGCCGACCGCGATGTCGTACTTGCGGCCGTCGAGCGCGCCGGTCCTGGTGAGGCCGGTGACCGCGTGCTTGGTGGCGGTGTAGGCGACCGAGCCCGGACGCGGCGCGTGCGCCGAAATCGAACCGTTGTTGATGATGCGCCCGCCGCGCGGGCTCTGGTCCTTCATCACCTTGAAGGCTTCCTGCATGCAGAGGAACATGCCGGTGAGGTTGATGTCGACCACGTTCTGCCATTTCTCCAGGCTGAGTTCCTCGAGCGAGGTGCCCGGGGCGTTCACGCCGGCGTTGTTGAACAGCACGTCGACGCGGCCCCACTTGCCCTTGACCGCTGCGAACAGCGCCTTGACCGAATCCTGCTTCGAGACGTCGGTCGGGACGCACAGCGCGCGCTCGCCGGCGCCCGATTCCTGCGCCGTTTTCTCCAGCGCATCCCTGCGCCGCCCGGCCAGCGCGACGCGCCAGCCGGCCTTGAGGAAGGCCAGCGCGGCCGCCTTGCCGATGCCGCTGCCGGCGCCCGTGACGATTGCGATCCTGTTTTCCATGCCCGCGCCCTTTCAAAAGAGCGCGCATGGTAACGCATCCGGGCGGTCAGCCTTTCTGGCCGCGCTCCTGGCGGTGCTCCTCGCGCTGACCGCGGCGTTCCTGGCGCTGTTCCTGCCGCTCGGCGCGCGGCGTTTGCGGCGCTACCGCCGCGGGCATGCGCTGCTGTGGCTGGGGCTGCGCCACGGACGCCGGCGCGCGCTGCGGCGGTAGCGCCTGCGGCCTGGAGGGCGCCTGGCGCGCTTCCCGCTGCTCGGGTCTGGACGGCGGCGCCTGGCGCGTATCGCGCTGCTCCGGTCTGGAAGGCGTCTGGCGTGTTTCACGCTGCTCAATACGGCGTTCCACGTTCTTGGCCGGCGCCTGCGTTTGCGGCTGCACCTGCCTGGATGCCGGCGGTTGTGCCTGCACCCGGGCGGCCGGCCGCTCTTCGCGCCGCTCTTCACGCTGCACGTCGCGCCGTTCCAGTCCGCGCGCGTCGCGGCGCTCTTCACGCTGCGCGTCGCGGCGGTCCACCTGCGCGCTCGCGAAACGCTGCCGCACCTCGGGGGCGCGGTACGCCACCTGGCGGCGGTGGTGCGGGTCATGCTGCCAGCGCCCGCGGTCGGCCACCACCGTGCGATTCACCGTGCGGTTCACCACGACCACCGGCGGCCGGTAGTAATAGGCGCGCGGATGCACCACGCGCACGTGGCGCTGGTGCCAGTCGAAGTTGCCAAAGAAGAAACCCACCGACAGGCTCACCGGCGCGCCCCACCAGAAGCCGACGGAGACGGCCGAATGATAGGGGCGGACATAGCCCGGCCACGGCGCCCAGACCACCGGCTGGTACGCCGGCCACCACCACGGGCCGTACACCACCAGCGGATCGTAATAGGGCACGTATACCACCTGCGGCGAGGCCGGCTGCACGACGATGGTCTGGCCTTGCTGCTCGACGTGGATCTGACCGTCCGAGCGCAGGTTGCCCGCGGCATGCGCGCGGCGCCGCAACTCCTGCACCTCTGCCATCAACTGGGGCTCCTGCGCGAGGAAGGCGTCGCCCAGGGAGCGGGTCCACTCGAGTTGCTCGTCCATGCGCTGCAGGATCTGCGGGAAGGCGACGAGCGACTTGACGCTCGGATCCCAGTCCTCGTTCTGCACCGCGCGCACGGCGGCGTCGCCCTTCAGGCCGGGGTTTGAGCGCGTCCAGCGCGCCGCCTCCACGACCTCGATCGGGTAGGTCGCGGCCATCAGGATCTGCGACAGCAGCGCATCGGGATAAAGCGCGATCGGCGCGAGCATCTGGTCGAGCTCGGCCTGCGAATACATGCGTTGCGCCTGTGCCTGGGTCTGCGCCTGCGCCTGCAGCGGCGCGACGGTGAGCGGCGCGGCGGACAATGCGGCGACCAGCGCGGCGATTATCGTCTTCCTGGTGTTCATCGTCATGGCGGCTCCTTTTTTTGCCTATGACGATTGGACCGCCTTCAGCCTGACATGGCTGCAAGCAATTGAAACAGGATGTAAGCGTCGCCGCCTGCCGACGGCGGGCTTTTTTTACTCCGCTTTGGCGCCGGACTCGCGGATCACGCGCTCCCACATCGGCGCCTCGGCCCTGATCTCGGCGGCGAAGGCTTCCGGCGAAGCCGAGGGCGCCGCGTCCATGCCTTGCAGCGCGATTTTCTCGCGCACCTCGGGCTTGGCGAGGCCCCTGGCGGCGGCGGCGTGCAACCGGCGCACGATCTCCACCGGCGTGCCGGCGGGCGCGTACAGCCCGAACCAGAAGGTCGATTCGAAGCCGGTCACGCCGGCGTCGTCCGAGCCCGGGATGCCGGGAATCGAGGGCGAGTTCCTGCGCATGCTGATCATCAGCGGCCGCATGCGCCCGCCCTTGATGAAGCCCATGACGGTGGGCGAGGTGGCGAACATCACCTGCGTGTCGCCGGCGAGCAGCGATTGCGAGGCGGGGCCGCCACCCCTGAACTGGATGGTGCTGAACTTGATGCCGGCGGAAGACTCGAAGCCGACCCCGGCAAGATGGGGCGCCGAGCCGACACCCGCCGAGGCCAGGAACAGCTTGCCGGGATTGGCCTTGGCGTAGGCGATCAGTTCCTTCGCGCTCTTGAACGGCGTGTCGTTGTTGACCACCAGCACCGTGGCGCCGTTGGCGACGCGGCACACCGGCACGAAATCCTTGTCGTCGTAGCGCAGATCCCTGTACAGGTTCTTGTTGATCGCGTGGTTGCCCTGGTTGAGCAGCGTGTAGCCGTCGGGCGCCGACTTGGCGACGAATTCCGAGGCGATCGAACCGCCGGCGCCGGGCTTGTTCTCGACGATGATGGCGATGTTCAGGTCCTTGCCCAGCTCGTCGGCGATCAGGCGCGTGGTGAAGTCGCCCGAGCCGCCGGGCGGGTACCCGACGACGATGCGTAGGGGTTTTACCGGATAGGCTTGTGCATTTGCCCACGTGGAAAAGCAAATGAATACCAACCCCCAGAAAGTTTTCATTTTCCTCTGAACTCCGGGATGCGTTTTTCCATGAAGGCCTTGCGGCCCTCCTTGTGGTCTTCGCTCGCGAAGCAGGCCTCGACCATCTTCATGGCGCGCGCGAGGTCGCGGTCCTTTTCGTCCTTCTGCCACTGCTGGACCGCGTACTTGGCGGCGGCCACCGTGAGCGGCGCGTTCTCCGACACCTGCTTCGCGTAGGCGGCGACTTCCTTGCCCAGCTCGGCAACGGACACCACCTTGCTGACGAAGCCCATGCGCAGCGCCTCGGCGGCGTCGAACTTGCGCGCCGACATGAAGATGTCCACCGTGTTCGCCGCGCCCAGCACGTTCATGAAGCGGCGCACGCCCGACGGGCTGTAGCCCAGGCCCAGGCGCGCCGCCGGCATGCGGAAGATCGAGTCCTCGGAACAGATGCGCAGGTCGCAGGCGGCGGCGAAGCCCAGGCCGCCGCCGATGCAGATGCCGCGGATGCGCGCGATCACCGGTTTGGAGCAGTTCATCGGCGCGACATAGGCCTGCTCGACCGCCTTGTTGTATTCGATCTGCGCTTCCACCGTGCCGCGCAGCTTCTCGAACTGCGAGATGTCGGCCCCGGAGATGAAGGCCTTCTCTCCGTCGCCGGCGCAGACGATGGCGCGCACCGCCGGGTCGGCGTCCAGTTGCGCGAACACCTTCGGCACCGCGTGCCACATGTCGTAGGTCATGGCGTTCATCTTGGGCGGGTTGGAGAACACCACCGTCGCCACGCCGCCGTCGATGGAGGTTTTCAGTTCGGCCATTACACGATTCCTTTGCTTTTGAAGCCCTTCACCTCGTCGGCGGAAAATCCAAGTTCACCCAGCACCTCGTCCGTATGCTCGCCGCGCTCGGGCGAGGCGGTCGCGAGCCGCGCCGGCGTGCGCGAAAGCTTGACCGGCTGGTTGACGAGGCCCAGCGTGCCGAGCCGCGCATGGCTGACCTCGGCCCGCACCTGCATGTGCTGCACCTGCGGGTCGGCGAACACCTCGTCCATCCGGTAGATCGGCCCGCAGGGCACGCCGGCCTTGTTCAGGATCGCGACCCATTCGGCGCTGGTCTTCGCCGCCAGGCTGGCGGTCATTTCCTGGTTCAGGGCCTTGCGGTTTCTCGCCCGGTCCTCGGCTTTGCTGAAGCGCGGGTCTTCGATCAGCGCGGGCCGGCCGATCGACTCGCAGACGATGCGCCACATCTTGTCGCCCGCAGCGGCGACGTTGATGTGGCCATCGGCGGTGGCGTAGGCCGAGGTCGGCATGCTGGTCGGGTGGTCGTTGCCGACCTGCTCGGGCACTTCCGCGGACATGGTGTAGCGCGCGGCCTGGAAATCGAGCAGCTGGACGGCCGCCTGCAGCAGGCTGGACTGCACCCACTGGCCCTCGCCGGAGGTCTCGCGCTCGAGCAGCGCGGTCATGATGCCGAGCGCGGCCAGCAGGCCGGCGCCGACGTCGGCGACCGCGCAGCCGACGCGCATCGGGCCTTCGCCGGGCCTGCCGGTCACCGACATGATGCCCGAGAGGCCCTGGGCGATCTGGTCGAAGCCGGGCCGCGCGCGGTAGGGCCCGTCCTGGCCGAAGCCGGAGATGCTCGCGAGGATGACGCGCTTGTTGACCTTGCGCAGCGACGCGTAGTCGATGCCGAGGCGGTCCTTCACGTCCGGGCGGTAGTTCTCCACCACCACGTCGGCGGTCTTCACCAGCTTCATGAAGATGTCCTTGCCGGCCGGCGACTTGAGGTCCAGCGTGATCGAGCGCTTGTTGCGGTGCAGGTTCTGGAAATCGGGCCCGTCGCGCGGGCCGCCCATGTCCTCGGGGTCGATGTTCTCGATCTTGATCACGTCGGCGCCGAAGTCGGCGAACTGGCGCACGCAGGTCGGGCCGGCGCGCACGCGCGTGAGGTCGAGGATGCGCAGCTTCGAGAGCGCGGCAGAAGCGGTGATGGCGGGCATGGGGGCGCCATGATCGGGTTTCGGCCCCGGGCATGTCAATGGCGCGGGCCTGTAGAATCGCAGCCGATCCCATGAGCGAAAACGGGCACAGTTCCCGGACGCGCACCGCCGAACCGGTCGTTGCCGCCTACCGCGAGCGCATCCTGTATGCGCTGGCGCTGATCGCGACGGTGGTGCTGCTGCCGTTCTCGATCGGCAACTTCGTCAAGGGCTACCCGCTGATCGGCGCGGTGTCGATGGCGGTGGTGCTGATCTTCGTCGCCGACGCAATCGCGATCTACCTGCGCCGCCGGCTGCCGGTGCCGATCCCGGTCGCCTTCGTGGTCATCATGATCGCGCTGGTGATCGCGATCTGGGGACGCGGGCTGCTCGGCATCTTCTGGACCTTCCCGGCGATCCTGCTGTTCCACTTCGTGCTGGAGCGCCGCCTCGCCAACCTGTTCAACCTCACGCTGGTCGCGCTGGTGGGCGGGGTCGCCTTCTACACGCTGGACGCCGACGTCGCGCTGCGCATCGTCGCCGGCCAGCTGCTGACCATCGTCTTCACCAACATCTTCTCGTACGTCGTCGAAGCCGAGCAGCGGAAGGAGACCGAGCAGCGCCGCCGCCTCGGCCTGCTGGTGCGCGCCACCAACGCCGGCTTCTTCCAGTGGGAGCGGGCGAGCGACGAGCGCGTGTATTCCGGCCGCCTGAAGGAGATGCTCGGCCACCCGCCGGACGCCGACACCTCGGCCTGGCCGCCGCTGCCCGAGTTCATGCACCCGGACGACCGCGAGCGGCGCGTGAGCCACTTCCAGGAGGGCGCGCGCGAGCGCGGGCGCGCCGGCGCGCAGCGCCTGGCGACGGGCGGGGACTTCCGCCTGCGGCACGCCAACGGCGACTACATCTGGGTGCACGCGCAGGGCCTGTTCATCCACGGCGAGGACGGGCGCGTGGCGCGCTATATCGCCTCGCTGGTGGACGTCAGCGAGCGCTACCGCCAGCAGGAAGACCTGCGCCGCTCGCACAACCAGATCGAGGTGCAGGCGCAGCAGCTGCGCGACCAGAATGCCGCCCTGCGCGACGCGATCCGCGTGCGCGAGGAAGTCGAGCGCATCGCGCGCCACGACCTGAAGACGCCGCTGAACAGCATCCTCGCCGCGCTGCGCCAGCTGCGCGAGAAGCGCAAGCCCGACGCGCGCGAGAACGAGCTGCTCGGCATGGTCGACGGCGCGGCCTACCGCGTGCTCGACCTCGTCAACCTGTCGGTCGACATCTACCGCATGGAGCAGGGCGCCTACCGCTTCAGCCCGCGCGCGGTCGACCTGACCGCGCTGGCCGAAAGCGTGGCGCGCGACGTGCGCGCGCACGCCGACACCAAGGGCGTGCGCATCGAGGCGCGCGTGGACGGCGAAGCCGCCGGACCGGAGCGTCGCGCCTATGCGTGGGCCGAGGAAATGCTGTGCTATTCGGTGATCGCCAACCTGCTGAAGAACGCCGTGGAGGCCTCGCCCGACGGCGCCACGGTGCGCATCGATTTCAGCCAGGCCGGCGGCCAGGCGGTGCTGCGCATGCATAACGACGGCGTGGTGCCGGCCTCGGTGCGCCGCAGCTTCTTCGAGAAGTACGCCACCTACGGCAAGGTCGGCGGCTCCGGCCTGGGCACCTATTCGGCGCGCCTGATGGCGCGCGTGCAGCAGGGCGAACTGTCGATGCATACCTCGGAGGAGGAGGGCACGGTGCTCGAGCTGCGCCTGCCCGCGCTGCCCGAGGGCGCGGCGCCGATCCTGCACGGCGCGCAGGGCGCGGCGAAGGCGGACGCCGTCCAGGACGCGCGTCCGCTGCCGGAACTGCGCGTGCTGTTGGTGGACGACGACGAGTTCAATGTCGCGTTCGTGCGCAGCGGCCTGCCGAGCCCGCCGCTGGAAGTGGTGACGGCGATCAACGGGCGCGCCGCGGTCGCCGCGGCGAAGGCCGACCCGCCCGACGTGGTGTTCATGGATCTGGAGATGCCGGTGATGAACGGCTTCGAGGCGATCGGCCGCATCCGCGCGCTGGAAGTCGCGGCCGGCCGCAGGCCCTGCAAGGTCATCGCCTTCTCGTCCTACGACGACGACGCGATCCGCCGGCGCTGCGTCGAGGCCGGCTTCGACGCCTACCTGAGCAAGCCCGCGCCGCGCGAGCGCATCCACGACATCCTGCACGCGGTCGCCGAGGGCCGGGTGCTGCCCGAGCCGGTGCGCCCGCAGCCGCCGCGGCCCAGCGGTCCCGAGGACCCGGTGGACGTCGATCCGGACCTGCTCGGCGCGCTGCCCAGGTTCGTGCAGACGCGCACCGCGCTGATCGAGGAGTTGCGCGGCGCGCTGCTCGCGGGCGGGCGCGAAGCCGTGCTGCGGCTCGCGCACAAACTCGCCGGCAGCCTCGCGCTGTACCGCTTCGACTGGGCGGCGGACGAAAGCCGCGCGATCCGGCAGGCGGCCGCGGACGGCGGCGACCTGGCATCGCTGGCCGGGCGCTGCGAAGCGCTGCGGCGCCACCTCGGCACCTTCAAACTACGCGACAGGGGGGATGATGGCCGCGCGCCGCAAGCTGCTGCTGGTCGATGACGACGAGGCTGTGATCGAGTTCCTGAACGTCAAGCTCGGCGGCGAATTCGAGCTGATGGCGACCGGCTCGCCGGAAAAAGTGCTGCCGCTCGCGCTCGACGGGCAGCCCGACCTGGTGCTGTGCGACATCGACCTGCCCGGCATGGACGGCGGTGACATCTCGGCGGCCCTGTTCGCGAACCCGCAGACGCGCGGCATTCCGGTGGTCTTTCTCACCGCGCTGGTGACGCCGGAGGACCTGGCGGCGAAAGGCCATCAGCTCGCCGGCCGCGCCGCCATCTCCAAGCAATCGCCCATCGAAGACATCGCTGCGCGCATCCGGGCGGCGCTGGGATAGCGCCGCCCGTGACCGCCCTGGGAGAACGAGCATGACCCGCCGTATTGCCCGCGCTTTCCTGCTCCTTGCGGCCCTGCTGCCTGCGCTTGCTCAGGGCGATGACGCCCGGGCGCCCAAGCCGATCCTGATCAAGGGCGACACCTGGACCTTCAAGACGCTCACCGACACGCCATCGCTCGGCCGGCAGGAGGCGGTCGAACAATTCACCGTGACCTTCGCCAACGAATCGTCGATCCTCGGCGTGTCGGTCCGGACCGTCGGCGGCAAGGCGGTCGAATCCGACTGGGCCTGGGACTCGAACCTGAACTATGTCGCGACCACCACCGTCGGGATCAGCGGCGAAAGCAACAAGATCGTCTACTCGCCGGGCCGCGGAACATTCCGGTTTCCGCTCAAGGTCGGCGACAAATACGACGCTGCCTACGACGTGATTACCGGCGCCAGGGACTACACCCGGACCGCGTTCAAGTTCGCCAGGACGGCGCGGGTGGTGGGGTGGGAGGAGGTCGCGGTGCCGGCGGGAAAATTCAGGGCGCTGCTGATCGAGTCCGACGGCGTGATGACGAACGTTGAAAGCGGCCGGCGTGGACCGACGAGCGAGAAGATCTGGTATTCCCCGGAGGTCCGGAATTGGGTCAAGTCGATCGTCAACAACGGCGGGGCGGTCTGGCAATACGAGCTGCTGTCCTACAAGCTCGCCGACCAGTGAAGCGCCGCTGCCGCGATTTGAGGAACCCGCGCTAGCGCGCGGGAAGCGGAATGAACTCCGTTTCGCCCGGTATCGCGGCGAATTTCTGCTCGCGCCAGCGCACTTTGGCTGCTTCGATCCTTTCCTTCGAGCTGGCGACGAAGTTCCACCAGATGTAGCGCGGGCCGTCCATCTTCGCGCCGCCCAGCAGCATCAGGCGGGACCGGGTTTTTGTTTTCAGCTCAATTCTTTCATTCGGAGAAGCAATAGCGAGATTTCGTTCTGGCAAGGGCATGCCGTCCACAAAAACATCTCCCTGCACAAGGTAGACCCCTCGTTCCTCATGCTCGGCCGGCAGGGTGAGGGATGCGCCGGCTTCCATCTCGACCGCGAGGTAGAACATGCGCGAGAAGGTGGGTGCAGGGGATTGCTCGCCGAAGGCGTCGCCGGCGATGAGGCGCATGTCCACGCCCGGCCTGCGGATGCGCGGCAGCGAAGCGGCGGCGTGGTGGCTGAACGCAGGCTCCGCGTCCTCATGCGCCCTCGGCAGCGCGACCCAGGACTGGATGCCGAACATGCGGCGCGCGCTCTTGCGCTGCGCGGGGTCGCCGCGCTCGGAGTGCACGATGCCGCGCCCCGAGGTCATCCAGTTGACGTCGCCCGGCGCGATCGGCTGCACCACGCCCAGGCTGTCGCGGTGGATCATCCCGCCCTCGAACAGCCAGGTCACGGTCGCGAGGCCGATGTGCGGGTGCGGGCGCACATCGACGTCCTGTTCCGCGGCCGCGGTCATCGGCCCCATCTGGTCGAAGAATATGAACGGCCCGACCATCTGCCGCGGATGGCCGGGCAGCACGCGACTGACGATGAGACCGCCGCCGAGGTCTTTCGAGTGGCCTTTCAGTATTTCCATGGGGTGGGGGCCGCGACCGCTCAGGCCTTTCGGCCCGCGCGCCATGCGTCCAGGCTCCAGGCGCCCGCGCCGGAAAACACGAAATACAGGAACACGAAGCTGTACATCACGGCCAGTTCGCCCTTGTTCAGCAGCGGCAGGAGCACATTGCCCTGGCTCGCGTGCGCCATGAAGTAGGCCACCGCCATGAAGCCGCTCAGCAGGAACGCCACCTGCCGCGTGAACAGGCCGACGAGCAGCAGCGCGCCGCCGAACACTTCGAGGATGCCGGCGAGGCCGACCATCGACATGAGTTGCAGCCCGTCGAACATCGCCACGTGCGGCACGCCGAAGAGCTTTGCGGTTCCGTGCGGAATGAACAGATACGCGGTGACCATGCGCAGCGCGGCCAGCGCGCGCGGCCGCCAGCTTTCAAGAAAGGCGCCGTCGACTGTCATGACATGTTCTCCCGGAGTGGGCTCGCATGTGGACGTTCAGTCAATTCTCCGCTCTGGTAGTCGTGGATCGCCTGCTCGATCTCTTCGCGCGTGTTCATCACGAACGGGCCGTATTGCACGACTGGCTCGTTGATAGGCTTGGCGGCGAGCAACAGGAAGCGCGCTCCGTCCGCGCCGGCTTTCACTTCGACGGTGTCGCCGACACCCAGTACGCCACCCTGGTGCACTTTCAGCACGCGGCCACCAATGTCGACGCTGCCTTCGAAGGGATAGACGTAGGCGGAGTGGGTCTCAGGAATTTTTGCTTCGAAGGTTTTTCCTGGATCGACCTGGAC
>Ga0315912_10003582_pt1 | contig 15340 bp, 13 predicted proteins | sample VfabasoilMG_FD_204469 | JGI IMG/M metagenome (GOLD analysis project Ga0315912, IMG submission 204469) | Garden soil microbial communities collected in Santa Monica, California, United States - V. faba soil | ecosystem: Environmental > Terrestrial > Soil > Garden | place: USA: California... | reverse complement strand
AAGGATAGCACCGCCGGCGCGGCAGGCGCCGTGTACGGACCAGCGTGACAAGGGGTACCCTGAGCCATGTCGTCTTTCCGGCAGAATGCGGTGACACGGCTCCGCCAGCGGCTCGCGGCGCCTGGGCTCGTGCTCATGCCCTGTTGCTTCGACGCGCTCTCCGCGAAGCTCATCGCGCAGGCGGGCTTCGACGTCACCTTCATGAGTGGATTCGGCGTCTCGGCGGCGCGGCTCGGAGCGCCGGACACGGGCCTCATCTCGTACGCCGAGATGCTCGATCAGGGGCGCAACGTCTGCGAGGCGTGCCCCGTCCCGGTGATCGGGGACGGTGACACCGGCTACGGCAACGCCCTCAACGTCAAGCGCACGGTGAGGGGCTACGCCCAGGCGGGCTTCGCGGGTGTGATGATCGAAGATCAGCTCGCGCCCAAGCGCTGCGGGCACACGGAGGGCAAGCAAGTCGTCCCGCGCGACGAGGCGCTCCAGCGCCTGAAAGCCGCGGTCGATGCGCGGGACGAAGGCGCCGACATCGTCATCGTCGCGCGAACCGATGCGCGCGCGACCCACGGTTTCGAGGAGGCCCTCGCGCGAGCACGGGCCTTCGCCGAGCTCGGCGCCGACGTCGTCTTCGTCGAGGCGCTGCACTCGCGCGACGAGATGCGCGCCGCCTGCGCCACGTCGGAAAAGCCGATGCTCGCCAACATGCTCGAGGGCGGCAAGACGCCGATCCTCGCACCCCTGGAGCTCGAAGCGCTCGGCTACAAGCTCGCCGCGTACCCCCTCACCCTGCTGAGCGCCGCCGTCCACGCCATGCGTGACGCGCTCGCGAGCCTCGCACGGGGCGAAACGCCCGAGCGGATGCTGCCCTTCGACGAGCTGCGCCGGGTCGTCGGGTTCGACGCGTACGACACCGAAGCCGAGCGGTACGTCGCGCGACCGCCGTCAGCTTGATCGGCCGCGCGCCGCGCTTCGTGGCATGCCAGTTGCTTGAGTGGTCGGCAGGAGAAACCCATGCAGACCCGACGCTTGCTCGCCCTGTGCCTGTTCGCCACCTCTGCCGGCATCCTTGCCGCAGGGTGCAGCGGCGACGATCCGATCAACGCCATCGAGAATCGCGTGACGTGTCACGACGTCTGCCAGCGCTACGCTGATTGCTTCAACGCAACCTACGACGTGGACGAATGCACCGATCGCTGCACCGATGACGCCACGGGCGACGACGAGAAGGACGCGAAGCTCGAAGCTTGCGACGCTTGCATGGACGACAAGTCCTGCGTGTCCTCCGTGTTCAACTGCGCGGACGACTGCACACCGTTCGTCCCGTAGGGCTCCCCCGGCGTCACCTGAGCTGCGGCATCGTGCCTCGGCGAGGCTATTTGACCGGACGGGTGCCCGCTAATTGCGGCGAAAGGCCGCGGCATTCCTCTTGCACCCCGCGGCATGCATGACCCTCACCATCACCGGCCTACTCATCCTCCTCCTCATCGCGGGCGTGTGCGGAGCGATCGGTCGCGCCATCGGCGGCGGCTCGTCCGGCGGCATCATCGTCTCCATCGCCGTCGGATTCGTGGGCGCCCTGCTCGGCTCGTTCATCGCCGCCTATTTCAAGATGCCCGACTTGCTCGTCGTCACGGTGGACCACCACTCCATGCCGATCCTGTGGTCGATCATCGGGGCCGCGCTATTCGTGGCGATGATTCATCTCATCTCGGGCGGTGGCGGACGCGCGTGGCGCTACCGCTGACCTCGCGACAGGGGGCACCGCCGCCGATGACGGCGACGAGAAACGCTCGGAACGGCAGGCGTCCATGCCGTGGTTGACGGTCGTCTTCAGGTTGTGGGGGTTGCGCATTCTCGGCGATGGGCACGGCACGTTCTACGTGCGCTGGTCCCGGACAGGCAGGGTTCGCCGCGTGCTTGGACCAGGCGGTCCGGCCGGCACACGACGCCAGTCGTGAGTTTTGTGACGGACGGAGGCCGGCCGGAACAACTGGACCGCCAGGAGCTCCGGCCGAAAGACAAAGATGTGGAAAGTGCCGTTCCTTTCCCCGCGCTCGCGTGCCCTGCCCCTGCTCTGGGGCGTGCTGTCGGCCTGCGCGGGTGACGAGCAGGGCGACGACGGCGCCGGAGCGGGGCAATCGGGGACGAGCGCCCGCGGCGGCGCGAGCGCGGTCGGCGGGGCCGCCGGGCACGCCGGGAGGACCGCCGGTGACGCGGGGCGCAGCACCGGTGGCGCGACAGGCGGCTCGGAATCGGTCGCTGGCGGCGCAGGCAACGCGACCGGCCCGACCGGTGGCGCGACGTCCGCCGGGAACGGCGGCCGCGCGACGACGGGCGGTTCCGGCGGCACGGCGGGTGCCGGCGGCACGACGGGCAACGCCGCGGGCGGCGACGCGAGCCCGGGCGGCGCAGGCACCGGAGGCAACTCGGTCGGGGGATCAGGTGGCAGCGGCGGCGCGGGCGGCTCGGGTGCGGGGACAGGCGGCGTGGCCGGCGCGAGCGCGGGCTCGGGCGGCTCGGGCGGCTCGGGCGGGCAGATGCTGGGCCTCCCGCCGGGCGTCACGGCCATGTTCCCGGGCCCGAACGCCACGAGCGTCTGCAAAGATCCGCAGCTGCGCGTGACGTTCCCGGCGCCCCCAACGCTCGGGAATTCCGGGACGATCCAGGTGCTCACGGAGTCGGGCACGGTCGCCGCCAGCGTGAACATGGCAACGATGACGGTCACCGACACGATCGGCGGCATGAGCTTCTCGCTCGAGCGTCGCGCGTACGTCGACGGCAATACGGCGGTGATTTACCTGCCGTCCAAGGGCCTCAGCTACGGGCAGTCGTACTACGTGAACGTGCCGGCGGGCGCCATCGTGCCGAGCGGCGGAGGCTCGTTCTCCATCACGGGGACGAGCGCCTGGAAATTCAGCACGGCCTCGGCTGCGCCAGCGAGCCTCGCCAACGTGACGGTCGCGCTCGACGGCTCGGGCGCGTTCTGCTCGGTCCAGGGCGCGGTCGACGCGCTCCCCAGCAACAACAGCCAGGCGAGCACCATCACCGTGAACCCTGGCAGCTATCACGAGGTGATCTACTGGAAGAGCAAGAGCAACGTCACCGTGCACGGCCAGAGCCGCAAGGAGACCATCCTGCTCGGGACCAACAACAACAACATGAACCCGAGCACGAAGGGTCGCGCGCTCATCGGCGTGGATTCGAGCTCCGGGCTCGTCTTCGAGAATCTGACGATTCACAATCTGACGCCGCAGGGTGGCTCGCAGGCGGAAGCGCTGAGGCTCGAAGGCTGCACCCACTGCACGATCCGCGACGCCGACATCCTGAGCCTGCAAGACACGCTGCTCTGGAGCGGCACGCTGTACGCCAAGAATAGCTACATCGCCGGCAACGTCGACTTCATCTGGGGCACCGGGGCCGCGTACTTCGACCAGTGCGAGATCAAGACGGTCGGGCGCAGCGGCTACGTCGTGCAGTCGCGCAACGGCACGTCGGGCTACGGCTACGTCTTCGTCGATTCGAAAATCACGGCCGACGCGGGCGTTACCGGCAGCGTGCTCGCGCGCATCGACGTGAGCGTCTACCCAGGCAGCCACGTCGCGTACATCAACTGCGCGATGGGCACGCACATCAGCTCCGCCGGCTGGACCATCACGGGCGGCTCACCCGGCTCGTCGCTTCGCTTCTGGGAGTACCAGAGCACCGATCTCAGCGGCAACGCGTTGAACGTCAGCGGACGTCTTGCGGGCTCGACGCAAATTTCCTCGTCACAGGCCGCCAGCATGCGTGACCCGACGGTGGTGCTCGGCGGCTGGCAGCCGTAGACTACCTCGTTGAACCGGCGCGCCCGCCGGCTCCATCGATGGAGGCTGCGATGAAAAATCCCCTGCGTTCGCTCTCGCCCACGACGGCCTTCGTCGCTATCGCCGGCCTTGCCGTCGCTGCGTGCACGGGCTCCGGAGACGCGCGCAACGGAGCGCCTGCCGCGGGCGCGGGTGGCGGGGGCAGCGCCGGGATCGCGGGCTCCCCGGGCGGCGCGGGGCGCGGAGGGTCGACGGGAGCAGCCGGAACGACTGGAGCTTCCGGGACCTCCGGGGCGGCGGGTGCGACGAATGCTGCCGGGACGAGCGGCACGGCGGGGACGCCGGGCGCCGCGGGGTCGGGGGCTCGAGCTGGCGGCAACGCCGCCGGCCGCGTTGGAATGAGCGGCGGCATGGCGGGCGCTGGAAACGGGGGCAGCCCCGGCGCCGGCACGGCCGGTACGGCCGGCATGGACGCCGCGGGCGAGGGCGGGACTTCCGGCTCCGGCTCGACCGACGTCGCGCCGAGCGCGGGCTGCGGCAAGCCCGCCGGGCTCACGAGCGGGCGCGCGAGCATCGATGTCTCCGGGAAGATGCGCGAGTACATCCTCGAGGTTCCGGACGACTACGATCAGGACCAGCCGTACCGGCTGATCTTCGGCTGGCACCCCTGGGGTGGCTCGGCGCAGCAGATCGCGAGCGCCGGCTACTTCGGCCTTGCGAGCGTGATCGACGGGCAGGCGATCCTCGTCGCGCCCGAAGGGCAGGATTTCCAGGACAACGGGCTCGGCTGGGGGAACGCCGGCGGCGAGGACATCGACTTTGCCCACGCGATGATGGATCGCTTCGGCGCGGAGCTCTGCATCGACGAAAACAGGATTTTTTCCACCGGGTTCAGCTTCGGCGCGATGTTCTCCTTCACGCTCGCCTGCACGGAGAACAGCAGGCAGCGTGCCATCGCGCCCATGGCCGGCAACACGACGACCAGCGGCGGCTGCGAGGACAGCACGCGCTCGGTGGCCACGCTGGCCTTCATCGGGACCGACGACAGCCTGCTCGACGGTCACAGGAAAGCGGTCGGGATCTTCGCCGAGCGCGACGGCTGCTCGACCGAGACCATGCCCGTCATGCCGAGCTCGGCGAGCTGGTGCGACGGCCTCAACTCGATGTTCGAGCCCTGCAGCTGTGTGGAGTACCAGGGCTGCAAGGCGGGCTACCCCGTGATCTCCTGCGAGTACAAGGCCGGTCACCAGTTCGCGCCGAGCTCGGGCCCCGCGCTCTGGGACTTCTTCTCGCAATTCTAGGCGCCTCGAAGCACCCCGCGGTGCGCAATGCTACGTCCGGCGTCTGCATGACGACCGACGCTGCCCACCACGCCGCACGTACACCGAGTCGCGAGCAGCTCGTGCACCTCCTCTACGAGGCGGCCGAGCTCGAGCACGATCTGATGTGCACGTACCTCTACGCCGCGTTCAGCCTGCGGCGAGGCGAGGCCGAAGGCCTGACGCCCGAGCAGGCGCCGGTCGTCGAGCGCTGGCGTCAGACGATCCTGAAGGTGGCGATCGAGGAGATGGGGCACCTGGTTGCCGTCTGGAACATCACCGCGGCACTCGGGGCCGCCCCCCGCTTCGGTCGCGGCAACTTTCCGCTCGATCCGGGCGCGCTACCGGCCGGCATCGTCGTCAAGCTCGCGCCCTTCGGCGAGGAGGTGCTGCAGCATTTCATCCACCTCGAACGCCCGGCGACCTCCGACGAGCGCGAAGGCTCGGGTTTCGAGGCGACGACGGCGTTCACTCGCTCCGACGAGCGCATCCGCCTCGTGCCGATGCCGCTCGACTACGACGCGGTGGGCACCTTCTACGAGACGCTCGACGCGCAGCTTCTTGCGTTCGTCCTCTCCGTGGGCGAAAGCACGGCGTTCTGCGGCGATCCGGCGCTTCAGCTTTCCTCGCTCGAGACCGGCCTGCCGAACGCCAAGCCCGTGCTGTGTGCGAAGACGGCAAGCAACGCCTTCAGCGCCATCGTCGAGCAGGGCGAGGGAGCCCGCGAGCATTCGCGCGACTCGCACTTTCAGCGCTTCGCCGGCATTCGCGAGGAGCTTGCCGCGTTGCGCCGCGCGGATCCGGCATTCGCTCCAGCCTTTCCCGCTGCGGTCAATCCCGTGCTGCGCCGGCCGCTCCAACCCACGGGTAGGGTGTGGCTCGAGGACGAGCGCGCGGCGGCGACCGTCGATCTCGCCAATACGGGCTACGCGCTCATGCTGCGGCTGCTCGCGTATTCCTACCTTTTGCCGCGCCCCGACCCCGAGAAGACGCTCGTGGTCGACCTGTCACTCGCCCTGATGCGGGCCGTGACCCTGCTCGGCGAGCGCGCCGCGCGTTTGCCCGCGGGACCATCGAATCCCCACTGCAACGCCGGCATGTCCTTCACCGCGCTCCGCGATGCCGCCGCCCTGCCACCCGGGGCCGGCGCGGCTCGCTTCTTCCTCGAGCGCCTGCGCGAGATGGCGACGGCTGCGGCCGAGCTCGATCGGTCGGGAGACGAGCGCACGGCTCAGGCGCGCCGTCTGCTCGGCGAGCTGCTCGAGAAAGCGGAGCACGGCTTCGCGCGGGCCGCCGCCGCGAAGGCGCCGCGCGCGGCACCGGCACGAGGCGCGACGGGGCCGCTCGGACCTCCCCCGACGCCGACGAAAGCCCACGGCGTGGATCGAATCGAGGGCAAGAGCCTGACGCTCCTCTACGAGGGCAAAAAATGCATCCACTCCCGCTTCTGCGTCACGTGGGGACCTCGTGCCTTCCTCGCCAACGTCGAGGGGCCGTGGATCCATCCGGATGCCATGGACGTCGAAAGGCTGGCCGAGATCGCGCACGCGTGCCCCTCCGGCGCCATTCGCTACGAGCGCAACGACGGCCAGCCGAACGAGGGGCCGCCGCCCGTCAACCTCATCGGCTTGCGCGAGGGTGGACCCTACGCCGTTCGCGCCGAGCTCGAGCTCGACGGACACGACCCGGGCTACCGCGTGACGCTCTGCCGCTGCGGCGCCTCCAAGAACAAGCCCTTCTGCGACGGCAGCCACAAGGAGATCGGCTTCGCCGCGAGCGGTGAGCCTCCCACCGGCAAGGCCGACATGCTCGACGTGAGGAATGGTCCGCTCCGCATCGATCCCCTGACCGACGGCCCGCTGCAGGTTCGCGGCAATCTCGAGCTCACGAGCGGTACTGGTCGGGTCGTGGCCCGCGTCGTCCAGGCGAAGCTCTGCCGCTGCGGCGGCAGCGCGACGAAACCGTTCTGCGACGGCACGCACACGAAGATCGGGTTTCGTTCGTGATCGATCACAAGGATTTCGAGCGGCGCGTGCGGGTGCGGCAGCTCGCGCGCTCCGACTACGAGCGGATCGTGGAGCTCCAGCGCCTGTGCTTTCCCCAGATGCCGATCTGGGAGGTCGCGCAGTTCGAGAGCATGCTCGGCACCTTTCCCGAGGGGCAGATCGGCATCGAGCTCGACGGCAGCCTCGTCGCGTCGAGCTCGAGCCTGTTGCTCGATTTCGACCTTTACAGCGAGTGGCACGATTGGATGAAAATCTCCGATCAAGGCTACATCCGCAATCACGACCCGCGCGGCAACACGCTCTACGGCATCGAGATCATGGTGGATCCCGAGTATCGGGGACTGCGACTCGCGGGTCGCCTGTACGACGCGCGCAAGGAGCTCTGCCGCGAGCGGAACCTCGAACGCATGGTCATCGGTGGCCGCATTCCCGGCTTCCAGCAGCATGCGTCGCAATACACGCCGCAGGACTACGTCGAGCGCGTCCAGAAAAAAGAGCTCTTCGACCCGGTGCTCACGACCCAGCTCGCCAACGGCTTCGTCGTGCAGCGCCTGATCCCCGACTACCTGCCGTCGGACGAGGACTCGGCGGGCTGGGCCACGCACATGGAGTGGGTGAACCTCGCGTTCGTTCCCGACGACAAGCGCGGGCTCCGGCCGACGCGCATCGTCCGGGTGGCGGCGGTGCAGTACGAGATGCGCCGTATCGCGAGCTTCGAGGAGTTCGAGCGCCAGGTCGAGTTCTTCGTCGACTCGGGCTCCGACTACCGCGCCGACTTCGTGCTCTTTCCGGAGCTCTTCACGCTCCAGCTGCTCTCGCTCGCGCCGGGCCTCCGCCCGGGAGAGGCTGCGCGCAAGCTGGCCGCCGAGACGCCGCGCTACCTCGAGCTTTTCGGGCGGCTCGCCATCAAATACAACGTGAACATCATCGGGGGCAGTCAGTTCCTGATCGAGGACGGCAAGCTCTTCAACGTCGCCTACCTCTTCCGGCGCAACGGCACGATCGATCGGCAGTTCAAGATCCACGTCACGCCTTCCGAGCGGCGCTGGTGGGGAGTCGAGGGCGGAACCAAGCTCGAAATCTTCGAGACCGACCGGGGCCGCATCGCGATCCTCGTCTGCTACGACGTCGAGTTCCCGGAGCTGGCACGCATCGCCGCCAAGCAAGGCGCGCAGATCCTGTTCGTTCCGTTCAACACGAACGAGCGCTCCGGCTACCTCCGCGTACGCCACTGCGCCCACGCGCGCTGCATCGAAAACCACGTCTACGTGGTGCTCGCAGGCTGCACCGGCAACCTGCCCCAGGTCGACAACGCCGACATTCACTACGCCCAGTCCGCCGTCCTCACGCCCTGCGACCTCATCTTCGCCCGGGACGGCGTTGCCGGCGAATGCCAGGCCAACGTCGAGACGCTCGTCATCCAGGACGTCGACCTCGAGCTCCTGCGCCGCGCCCGCTACACCGGCGCCACGCTCAACTGGAACGACCGGCGCACGGACCTCTACAAGCTCCACTACCGCGGACCCGAAGGCACGAGCGAGGTGTAACGGCGCCTGCGGCCACCACCTTGGCCCTCGTTCGCATTCATGACGCACCGTCAACACTCAGTTGTCGGTCAGGGCATTGGCCGCACGCCCGCTGAGTGAAACACCTGGAGGGTGAAGGATCGATCGGCGGTGACCTGGGTGCTCGCGGCGTTCATCTGCGGCGGGTGCCTCACTCCGTTCGAATCCAGGGACGACGACGAGAGCGATGACGACGAGATGACGGGCGGCCAGGGCGGCGACTCGCTGCCCGACGCCTCGGCGCCCGATGCCTCGAAACCCGATGCGTCGAAACCCGACGCGTCGCCTCCCGATGCCGCAAGCCCCCTGCCCGACTCCGGCACGCCCAACGTCCCCCGCTCGGCGTGCGGCAACGGCGAGCTGGATCCGAACGAGGAGTGCGACGGCGATCAGTCGTGCAGCGTCGATTGCCTCAAGGTCGCGTGCGGCAACGCTCGCCTCGACGAAGGCGAGGAATGCGAGCCGCCAACGCCGGGCGCCTGCAGCGACCGCTGTCAGGTCGTGCGCTGTGGCAACGCGCGCGTCGACCCCGGGGAGGAATGCGAGCCACCGAGCGTCGGCGCCTGCACCGCGGACTGCCTGATGGCGGCGTGCAGGAACGGCCGCGTCGACCCGGGCGAAGGCTGCGATCCCCCGGCTCCGGGCAGCTGCGACTCGACGTGCCAGCCGATCGAATGCGGGAACCTGAAGCTCGAGGAGGGGGAAGGTTGCGACCCGCCCAACACGAGCGCGTGCGACGCCGCCTGCCACCCGGTCGGCTGCGGCGACGGCAAGCTCGGCGGTACCGAGGAGTGCGACCCGCCCGCCGCCAAGAGCTGCGACGGGAGCTGCCGGCGCATCCAGTGCGGCAACTCGCGACTCGACGAGGGCGAGACGTGCGACCCACCCAACTCCACGACCTGCGACACCGCTTGCCAAAAGGTCACCTGCGGTGACGGGAAGATCGGAGGTAGCGAAGCATGCGACCCGCCCCAAACGGGCGCTTGCAACGGGCAATGCCTGCTCGTCGTATGCGGTGACGGGCGCCTCGACCCGGGCGAGCAGTGCGAGCCGAGCGGGAGCAACGACACCACCTGCTCGAGCCAGTGTGTGCACATCGACAGCACGGGCACCTCCTACCTCTTCACCTTCGACCAGGATTCCCAGAGCTGGACCCTTTACGCCACCTCACCCGAGCGCCTCGCCTCGGGCTCCAGCGTCTCCTACGACGCGCAGAACGGCGACAAGAGCCCGGGCGTCCTCGTCCTCAAGGCGCCCTTCGACGGCTCCAACCAGAAGATCGAAGTCCAGGGCTCGATCCCCATCACCGACATGACCAACCACACCATCCGCGCTCGCGTCCGGCTCGGCAGCGGCCTCAGCACCGACACCACGAACCCGGGCGGCATCAAGCTTTTCGCCAAGGCCGGCGACGACTGGGACTACGCCTCCGGCGCCTGGACGTACCTCTACCCCGCTTCCGGCTGGCAGGACGTGACGCTCGAGTGCAACACCCCCGTCCTCGTCCCCACCACCTTCGACGCCAGCAAAGTCCGCCAGCTCGGCGTCGAGCTCCGCGCCTTCAACGAGACGACCAACGTCACCTCGGCCGTCGTGTATCTCGACTCGGTGAGCTTCTAGCGGGCCGAGGAGTCCGGATCCGTCCAACCCCCCGTTCTTCCTGCGAGCGTTGCCACCACGATGACGAGCTCCTCGGGCTCGACGGGCTTGGCCACGTGGGATTGAAAGCCCGCGAGCATCGCGCGCGTGCGGTCCTCGGTGCGCGCAAATGCCGTGAGGGCCGCCGCGGGCAGGGTCTTCGGGCTCTGCTTCAGCACCGTGCGTACGGCGCGAATCAGGTCGTAGCCGTCCTGGTCGGGCATGCCGATGTCGCTGACCAGGACGTCGGGGGCATGTCGCTCGATCTCCCGCAGCGCGGCGGCCGCCGAGCCCACGGGGATGACGCGCGCCCCACGCCCCTCGAGCACGGCAACGAGCAGCGTCCGAGCGTCGGGCTCGTCATCCACGACGAGGATCCGCAGACCGTCCAAGATCGGCGCGCCTGCCGGTGTCGAGGCCGCAGCGTTCGGACCCGACGCCCGGAGGGGTACCGCAGCCACCGGGAGCTTCACTTGAAATGCAGCGCCTTGCTTCGCTCCGGCGCTTGCGGCCGTAACCGTTCCACCGTGCAGCTCCACGAGGTGCTTGACGATGGCGAGACCGAGACCGAGCCCGCCGTGAGCGCGGGTCGTGCTGCCCCGCGCCTGCTTGAAACGCTCGAAGATGTGCGGCAGAAAATCCGGGTCGATGCCGCGCCCGGAATCCGTGACTCGAATCACGGCCTGCGACTCCTCTCGCTGCAACCGAACCGTCACCTCGCCCCCCCGGTCCGTGAATTTCACGGCATTGGAGACGAGATTCCAGACGACCTGCTGCAGGCGTACGGCGTCCCCCGTCGCGTGCCGCGCGTCCTCGTCCAAGAGCAGCCTGAGCAGCACCCCTTTTGATTCCGCCGCGAGGCGCAGTGCATCGACGGCAGCCTCGATCAGGACAGTGAGATCGAGCGAACGAAATTCGAGCCGGAGATTTCCTGAAATGATGCGCGAGACGTCCAGCAGATCCTCGATGAGCTGCGACTGCGCTCGTGCGTTCCGTTCGATCGTCTCGAAGGCGCTGTCCTGCTTCTCCTGCGACAGCTTACCCATACGGAGGAGGCTGGCCCAGCCCAGGATGGCGTTCAGCGGCGTGCGCAGCTCGTGCGACACCGTGGCCAGGAACTCGTCCTTGGTGCGGTTCGCGTCGCGAGCCTCGCGATACAGGCGTGCGTTCTCGACGGCGAGGCCTGCGATGCTGGCCAGCTCTTCCGCCATCGCCAGGTCCTTGGCGTCGAACTTGCGACCCGAGTCCGTGGACACGAACGTGATGACGCCCAGCGTCTTGCCCCGACACCTGAGCGGGACCAGCATCGACGACCGGAGCCCCAGCTCTCGAATGAGACGCAGGTGCTCTTCGTCCACCGCCGCCTGGACGAGCAGCGCTTCCGGGATCTCCGACATGAGCTGGGAGACGCCGCTGCGAGCCACCTCGTCCGCGCCGTACGGTGAACGCGGATCGGGCGGATAACGGCGCGTGATGTCCTCGGCCCAGTGAATCTTTTCGGGATCCGCATGCGCAACGGCCAGACGCTCGAGCTTGCCGCCAGGCTCCAGGATGTCGACGGCGCACCAGTCGGCGATGGTGGGGACCGATAGCTTCGCGACGCTCGTCAGCGTCGGAGCGTAGTCGAGCGTCGAGGCGAGGAGCGCACTCGCGCTGTTGATGAAACGGCGCTGTGCTTCCTCGCGCACGAGCTCGTTCTCCTGCTGCTTCAGTCGGGAAATGTCCGTGAAGATGGAGAGGGCACCCTCGAGCTCGCCGTTCTCCCCGAGCAGCGGAGCGCTGCTTCCGATCATGATTCCGAGCGTGTCGTCGAAGCGCTGGAAATGGATCTCTTCCGCTTCCGTGACTTCCCTCTTCATGAGCGCGCGTGCCATCGACCAGTCGCCGCCCTCGAACGGCCGACCGTCGGGATGGAAGGCCCGGTATTGCCCCCAGCTCGCGATCGTGTCCGCCGTGGCGCTCCCCGCCCAGATCTTCTCGGCCGCCTTGTTCTGGAGCGTCAGCTTGCCGTTCGGATCGGACACGATGATGCCGTGCGGACTGTGCATCAGGATGGCCTCGACGAGCCCTCGCTCTCGAGACGCGAGCACGCGCAACCGTTCGACCTCCCGGCTGAGCGCCTCGAGCCGCGTTTCAGCCGTTTCCGTCGCGGCGGGGGCGCTCACGTCGGCGGGGACTTTGGGCGGGCGCTCGAGCATCGAGATCGTTTCTGCGGTAGCGCATCCGACGACCACGCTTCCAGCAAAACCAACTTAGGTTCAGGCCCTACGGATCGGCAAGGTCGATGCAGGACATCCGCCCCCACGTCCGAGCGGCGTCTATCGGGACATATTGTCGCGCCGCGGGGCAGAGTGGCCCCCTCGCTGCAGGATCCAGCCGGATTGTTTCGAGGCAGTCAAGAGGTCGAGCCACGGTCGAGCCCGGCATTTCGCCGAAAGACGTTCCGTGCAGCTCCGCAGCGGGTCGCGCGCGGCGCCCGCCACGGACCTGGCACGCCTTCTGCTTTGCCTCGCAACGTCGCGCGAACATCGCCGACGGAAAGAGAAAAGAAGATGCTCCACTGGGCTGCCGTTTTTTTTGTCATCGCGTTGCTCGCAGCGGTTTTCGGCTTCGGCGGCATTGCCGCGAGCGCCGTCGGGATCGCGAAGATCCTGTTCCTGGTGTTCCTCGTCCTCGCCGTCCTCGCGCTGGTCCTCGGACGCCGCGCTCCCACCGTGTAGGTTGTTCATGCCGAAAACCCAATCCAACGGACACGCTCGTCGCTCGCCGACGAGCAAGGCCAACCGCAAACCTTCGAGCTCGAAGCGGCCGCTCGCGACCTCTTCGGGCACGCACCTCGGCCTGAGCGAGGTCGAGCTGGCGGGAACGATCGGGCGCCTCAATCGAGCGCTTTCGAACGTCAGCCTGCTCACGGTGAAGACCAAGAAGTCCCATTGGGACGTGGTTGGGCCGCAGTTCATGTCTCTGCACAAGTTGTGGGACGAGCACTACGAAACGCTCGCTCGCTTTCAGGACGAAATCGCCGAGCGCATTCGCACGCTGGGTGGCTTCCCGCTCGGGACCCTGGCCGGGTTCCTGCGTGAGGCCACGCTGAAGGAGCAGCCCGGTGACATCCCCAACGCGACGAACGCAGTCTCGGTGCTGCTGGCGGATCACGAGCACATCGTGCGCGACCTGCGCGAGGCGATCGACGCCTGCGACGAGGACTTCAACGACAAGGGCACCGCAGACTTTCTGACGGGCCTGATGGAGGAGCACGAGAAGATGGCCTGGATGCTGCGCTCCTTCCTGCAGGGCGATGGCGTCGTCGCCGCTCGAAAGTCGGATCAGCCGCGCATCGCCGCCTACGCGTGAGCAGCTGGCGAAACGGCTGCGAGCGCTGAGGCTCGCAGCCGGCGGAGCTCCTGCGAAATCCCGCCGAAGCCCCAGGCGTCCGCCGAGACCTCGTCGATTGCGGCGTAGCTCACCTCGTGGAGCTCCTGCTCTCCCTGCACGACGAGGCCGTGCGCGCGCTCGTCGAAGGCAGCGCGCGCGAGCTCGTGCGTATCGGTGCGACCCAGGATTTCGCGGAAGCCCGGCTGCCCAGCGTGCTCCGCTCCTTCAACCAATCGCACCCACAGGTCCGGCTCGAGGTACGCGTCGGCCGAAGCGCGGAGCTGGCCGGCCTCGTGCTCGACGGGGAGCTCGACCTCGCCGTCATCTTCCAGGCCGCCCCGACCGGAGCGACACCCTTCGCACGCGAGCGCGGCGCCTGGCTCGCGGCCCCCGGGTTCAAGCCACCCCTGAACGCGGAGCCCTGGCCCCTCGCACTCCTGGAAGCTCCCTGCGTCTTTCGCGACGCAGCCCTCCGCGCCCTCGACGAAGCACGCCTGCCCTGGCGCATCGCCTACTCGACCCCGAGCCTCGGCGGCCTCCTGGCAGCGGTTCGCGCCGGCCTCGCTGTCACGCTCCGCCTCGCCCACCATTCGCAGCGAGGCCTCTGCAGCTTGCCCCCGAGCGTCGGCCTTCCGCAGGCTCCGCGCTTCCAGCTCGCGTTGCTCACGGCCGACGAGCTCACACCGGGCGCACTCAGCCTTGCCGCCGCCCTCCGCACCGCCGCGAGCCACGAACGCGCAGCGCGACGCGCCCGAAAGCGCGGGTCACCACTTGGGCGCCGGTAGCTCGGTGAAAACCCGACGGACGCCCTCGCTCCAGGAGCTGCTGAGCTTCTTGAAGTACTCGTCGCCGGAGTCGAGACGGCGCTGTTGTGAAACGCGCAGGGAGTCCTTTTCGTAGCAGAGCAGATCAATCGGCATGGCGACCGAGAGGTTGCTGCGCATGGTCGAATCGAAGGAGACGAGCACGCACTTGGCCGCGTCCTCGAGACTGGTGGCCGCGCTGATCACGCGATCGAGGATGGGTTTCCCGTACTTGGTTTCGCCGGTTTGAAGAAAGGGAGTGTCGCGCTCCGCTTCGATGAAATTGGTCTCTGCGTAGGTGCGGAACAGGCGGACGGGCTCGCCCTTGATCTGACCGCCGAAGATGAACGATGCGTTGAAGGAGAGGTTGTTGCCCTTGAGCCAGGCGCCGTCGCGCTCCTCCAGCTCGCGCGTCGCGTCCGAGATCACGCGCGCGACGTCGAACATCGTGCGCGCGGTCCACAGGTTCGGCTTGCTGTCGTTCAGCTCGGCGCGCTGCTTCAGGACGCTGAGGATCGCCTGGGTGCCCGCGAGCCCGCCGGAGCTCAGGAGCACGATCACGCGATCCCCGGGCCGTTCGAACACGGCCATCTTGCAAAACTGGGCGAAGTTGTCGACCCCGGCGTGCGTGCGCGAATCGGAAGCAAAGACCACGCCGTCGTCGACCAAGACACCTACGCAGTACGTCATCTCGGACGGAGCTTACGCCGCTTTCGGAATACCGTGAACCTCTTCGGTCACGATGTCGAACTGAACGAGGCGTGAAGAGCCGAACGTGGTCGTGATCGCGCAATCGGCGGCGTCACGACCCCGCGCGACCAGAATGCGCCC
>Ga0315912_10003581_pt1 | contig 15352 bp, 20 predicted proteins | sample VfabasoilMG_FD_204469 | JGI IMG/M metagenome (GOLD analysis project Ga0315912, IMG submission 204469) | Garden soil microbial communities collected in Santa Monica, California, United States - V. faba soil | ecosystem: Environmental > Terrestrial > Soil > Garden | place: USA: California... | reverse complement strand
CCGGTTCACCCCCCCTGCATCGCGAGCGTCCCGAGCGCTTGCCTCTGAAACCGCTACTCGAGCTTTTCAGTGGCCAATGCGGCCAGCAAGTCGAGCATCTCGATGGTTTCTCGATGCTGCACACGCGTACGGTCCCAACAGCCGTGCTCGTAGTGGAGCGTATTGCCGATTTGCTCGCGCCACAGCACCTGCTCGATTTTCGGAATCTCCGCAGTTGGGCTGCAGTTGGCGATCGCGTCGGCGTGATAGATTTCGAATCGCTCGGGTGTCATGACGGCGGAGACGCTCGCGACCTCGGCCTGGCTGAGGTTGCCGCCTTTTGCGCGGCCGGGGTCGCCGCTTTGCGACACCGAATACGCGCCGCTTGTCTCGATCCCCAGTTGTATTTCCGTGCTCTGCGTCAGATTGAAGTACGTGACCCAGCTATTTTCTGGCGAGCTGGGCTCTTTTGGCTGGCACCCGAGCGCAACGCCGAGCAAGCAGGCCACGAGCCCGTGGACACGAACGCGAGTGCTCACGGGCCGCGTGGTCTGTTCTGACATTAGGGGATCTCTAACACGTCCTGTACGTGCCGCCGTTCGAGGACATCTGGATGCACGGGTAGACCACGAAGCCTGTTGATAGCACGCTGTTCGCGCGCGATACGGCTGACGCGCGCATGGCGGGCGTCGTTCGCCAGGCGGAGCTTGCGTACCAGCTGAGATAGCTCACCTGGAACTGATTGGCACCCTGCGAGGCAAAAAAGCCGCAGCCCTGTCCCCACGCGACGTCACAACTGCTGCCGCGAGGGCACCCGCTGCCGCCGTTGTGGCCGCAGCCGTTGGCGTGACGCGCTTCGTGGAACACGGTTGCTGCGCGTTCCACTACGGTCATGCCGTAGAAAAAAGGCCAGTAGAGGTCGGTGTAATTGTCGAGCCCGCGTTCGGTGTGTGCCGCCGTGCCACTCGTGCCGCCATTGCCGCAGCGGCCGTCGAGTTCGTCGATGTTGGCAGCCGACCAGCACATCGCCCAGTGCGTGATGTTCGGCTCGGAGGTGTTGCAGTGTGGGGCGTTGCTGGTCGAATAGCCGAGCGCGTAAAGCGCGTTGAATGTGCGCGCGAGAGGCCTTGCGGTGTCGCACGGCGCCTCGTGTCCAAACCCACTGTCCCAGTCGTCTTGATCGAAGTCGAACGCGTCCCACCAATAGTTGATGAAGTTTTGCTGGCATTGCCAGCCCCAGCTGCTCCACAGATGGTCGTTATCGCCCTGATCACCAGTGTTGAGCCACGTGCAGGTCGCCGCTTCGGCTTCCACGGTGACGAGCAGGCTTGCACCCAAGCAGATAGCGGTCCCCAGCCATTTCATATAGCGCATGGTCTTTCTACTCGAAATCGGTTCAGTTGGCCGGCGGCGTTGGCATCGTGGCCTGCAATTGAGCGGCCGGGCTTCCGTCCTTCAAAGCGAGCTGATCGGTCGGAATGCGGAAAACTTCCTCCGACTTCAGGCGCGGGAATTTCGCCGGCAGACCGCGAGCCGTGAGGGCCTTCTGCGTCGCTGAGTCGAGCAGCGATTGCTCGACGAGCTCGAGCGCTGCTGCGATCGCGATGTCTTTCTGGGCTTTCCCAGCCAGGTTGCGCAGCGACTGCACCGCCGAAGCGTTCTTGCGCTGCGCGATGCCCGACAACGCGTACACCGCGCTCCAGCGCAGCGCTGACTCGTCGTCAGCGACGTCGTGATCGGCATGCGCATCCGGGCTTTGCACGGCACGCTTGGGCAGCGGCGCGTCCGCGAGCCGTTCGAGCAACTGCACGTCAGCATCAGCGCCGATGCGCCCGAGCAAGTAGAGCGCTTTGCCACGCAGCGCTGCGTTCGCCTTCGGCGACTCGAGCAGCGAGCGCAACGATTTGGCATGCCCTTCGGCTCCGCGCTCGAGCGTTTTCACGCTCGTCTCGAACTCGCGCTGCGCTACGTCCGATATGTTCTCTGAAAGCCCGATAGCGCGCTGGAGATCGGACGAAAGCCGGCGCACCTCTGCCACGGACGCTGCATAGTCACCCGGCAGCGCGTGATCCGTTCGAGCCGCCTCAGTGCCCTTCGTGTCGATGGTCACCGGAGCAACGTTTTCGCTGATCATCGCCTTTGGCGGCGAATTCGGCTGATCGAGCCGTGTGGCATCGACCTTCGCTTCGTTTTCACCCCCGCTCGCGCACCCCCAAATGAGAAGCGCAGAAGACAGATAGCGCATCTTGAAATATCGATTCATGATTTCCTTCCTCCCTATTTGCACGCACCCCCGCGTCCACCCAGCAAACGATCGCGGGAACCTGTCGAAGACGAGCCGCCTTCAAAATGAAGGCGTCGTCCGCCGATCCATTCACAAACCACCGCCGTGCTCTCTAGCGCGAGAGCTCAGACGTGAACGGCCCACCCATACGTTACGGTGAAATGATTGTCGTCACTGTTTGCCCACCACCACCCTTCCCACCTGTTCGGACCGTAGCACGAGTCGGGCATTGGTTGTCTACTGAATTCTCAGTGCCATCTTCGTCACCCACAGGTCTTGTCGTGTTCGACGGATCTCAAAGTGGCAGTGTTGTCATGAACGACGGCAACAAGAGCAATGGCAACATGAGCGACGCCAATATGAGCGACGAAGCGAAACGACGCGAATGGACGCTGAATGATCCCGCGCCCGCAGCGCTTGCCCGCCGGGAATGGCGACCGCTACCTTGGCGTTCAGGCAAGACATGCTGCGAGCTGCTGATTCGCTCCGCGTTGCAGCGCTCACGATGCTTGCCGGGCTCGCGGTCAGCTCGCCGTGGTGGTGCGCTCGCCTCAGCCAGGATCGCGTCGATGAAGCGCGCCTGCGGATCGCGCCCAAACTCGACGCTGATTTGCGCGCGCGCGGCAGCTCGCTCGGTTCGCCCGTGTTCATTCGAGTCTTCAAGCAGCCTCCCGTTCTGGAGCTTTGGGCCCGCGCTGCCCGTGAATTCGTGCTCTTCAGGACGTATCCCGTCTGCCGCGTCTCGGGAACGTTGGGTCCAAAGACGAGGGAAGGTGACAGGCAAGCGCCCGAAGGGCTCTACACTGTCCGTCTCGACCAGCTCAACCCCAAGAGCCGCTTCTACCTCGCGCTAAATCTAGGCTATCCGAACCGCTTCGAAGCGGCTCGCGGCTGGACTGGCGACTCGCTGATGATTCACGGCGGCTGCGCCTCCATCGGTTGCTTCGCCATGGGCGACGACGCTATCGCCGAGATCTACATCGCGGTGCACGAAGCGCTTCGAGCAGGTCAGGACGCCGTATCCGTTCAGGCTCTCCCGTTCCCCCTCGACCCAGGACTGCTTATCCTGCACGAAAACTCCCTGTTCTATCCCCATTGGCAGGAGCTCGCAAAAGCGTACCAAGCATTCGAGCGCACCCGAGTACCGCCGACGGTCGCCGTGACTGCGAACGGATACGAGCTCACGTCACCGTGACCCGCTCTTTTTGTCGCACGGTTGCGACATCAGCGCGAGCTGTGCATTGGCTGCACTCTTGTGCTCGAGCACCTGCCCCGGGCATGCTGCTATTCGAGGCCGCCCCTCGCTACTCTCTCGGCGAGTGCGAGCGCGCTCTTCGAAGCTAGAGCGCGGGGATGGAGTACGGGGGCCAGCGTTCCTGCCATGGGTAGGCCGCTTCGAGCTGGTGCGCGAGGCCGAGCAGCAGCGCGTCATTGCCCGGTGCGGCGGCGAATTGCATGCCGATGGGCAGGCCGCGCTCGGACGTTTCGAGCGGCACGGACATGGCGGGCGCACCAGCGACGTTTTGGATCGGCGTGTATGCCATGACCTCTGCAATGCGTGCGCGGAGTACGCGCTGTGGAACGAGAGGGGAGAGGTAGCCGACCGGCCACGGTTCGATCGCCGTGGTCGGCGTGAGCACGATGTCGTAGCCGAGCGTCGTTGCTCGATACGCTTGCGCCGCGCTGCGCAGTACGGCTCGCGCGCGTTCGAGCGCCCCTGCTCCCGCTCGTGAGTAGTCGTCGATGAGCGACCAGGTAAACGGTTCGAGCTCCGATTCTTGAACCGGCTCGGCGCGCGCCCGATCTTGCGCGCGTACGATGCCTTCAGCAGCAGCGCCGGAAATCAGCAAGAGCGCTGCTCCCAGTTCCGGATCGAATTCGGGCGCCGCGATCGGCTCCACGATGTGCCCCAATTCACGCATCTTGGCGACGGCGCGCGCGTGCGCGACACGCACCGCTGCGTGCGGTTCGGAACCTGAAAGCGTGCGCGTCCAAGTCGCGACCTTCAACGTCTTCGTCGTGGGGTCGTTCACGAAGCCGAGCGTTGGTAAGCCGCTCGACGGGTCTTCGATCAGCGACAGAAATCGCGCGCAGTCTCGAACCGAACGACTGATGCAGCCATCGCTCGTCAGGTCGAGCAGATCGGACGAGGCCAAGCCGCTTTCAATCGTTCGCCCGCGGCTGGGCTTGAAGCCGAAGACGCCACACGCCGAAGCGGGCAAACGAATCGACCCGCCACCATCATTGGCATAGGCGAGTGGGACGAGCCTCGCAGCGACAGCGACAGCGCTGCCCCCCGACGAGCCAGCGGGCGAAAGCGAGAGATCCCATGGATTGTGGGTCACGCCCTCGAGCACCGACTCCGTGCTCGCCAGCAGCCCGAATTCAGACATGGCAGTCTTGCCGACACAGACCAGGCCCGCTTCTGTCAGCCTCTTGCCGAGCGGAGTCTCCCGGCGCCCCAGATTGCGCGCGAACAAGCGCGAACCCATGGCATGGCGCAGCCCGGGCCACGAGAGCACATCCTTGACTAGAAACGGCACGCCGCGAAACGGGCCCTGCGCCGCGCTGACGGAGCCGTTTCGATTCAGATCGACGACGGCGCCGAGCAAAGGGTCGAGTCTCTCGATGCGCGCGAGGCAAGCCTGGAACAGCTCCGCCGGCGAGAGCTCACCGCGAGCCACCACCTGTGCTTGCTCGAACCCGTCCATTCGCGAAAGCTCCCTCATGCCGCGGATTGTGCCGATCTCGACGCCGAAGAGGAAGGGCGTGATTCCGGAGCCCAAGCAAAGCCGACGAACAAAGTGCTACCAATGTCGATATGACCTCGAGTCCAGTAAGCCCTTCGGAAACCTTCGCCGCCCTTCGTGATCAGCTTTTCGGCCGTGATCTTTCCCAAATGGCACCGCCTGTGGACGACAGGCGAGGTGACGGCCCGGAAGTTTACGGGGCGGCAATGGAGGGCGGACTCGAGGGTGGCAGCTATCTTGTCTTTGGGTTGCGCGACGGCTCCGCCAGCCTTTACCTGAGCACCGGTGGTGGCTCGATCGGCGGACAGGGACGTCCTCACATCAACGCTGCCGCCAGAGCCTTCGTTGCGACGGCAACGGCCTTTGCCGAGCAGCTGCCACGGTCGACGAGTTTTCCGCTGCCCTCCGTCGGGCGCGGAAAGTTCGCAATGCGCTCGTCTACGTGCTGCAGAATCATCGCAAGCACTCGTCGAGCGTCGCGCTTCGTGACACCCGAAGGGATGCGGCGCTCGATCCGTTGTCCTCGGCCGGGTCGTTCGACGGCTTTGCGAGTGCGCTGCCCGCGGCCTTTCGAAGCATCGGTCCACCCTGCACGGCAGCAGCGAAGACGTGGTTACTCAAGAGCGGCTGGCGGCGACGCGGGTTGATTCGGTTGACGGAGACGCCGCGACCGTGAACGACGGAGAATACGTGTATCTACTTCAACGACGACTTCATGGGGGGCGAGACGGTATTCCAGGAACAGTTCGATCGAACCGTGGTTCCCAGAGCCGGAATGGCCGCGGTTCAGCACAAGCTTCGTCATGAGGGCCGACCAGTTGTCTCGGGCACCAAGTACGCGCTGCGCTCGGACGTCATCTACGAGGCGGACGAAGCCATCGGAAGAGCGGGCTAGCCAGTCATTCTGGGTTCGAACCTGAAGCCAATAGTGCGTCGATCGCTTTCAGCGCCGCGGCTTCGAGCTTGGTGTAGGTCTCGGCACGAAAGTGCAACGTGTCGCGGTAGTCGGCTGTGGTGTCCATGTGCAGACTGTGCTCGTCGAGCAGAGCGATGCCTGGAGCGCCGTCGAAGCGCTGGCGGAGCGCGGCATTGACGCGCTTTCGGGCGGCGTCGATTTCTGAGGACCAAACGGGCAGCCGCACGAGGCTTGGCTTTGACGTGGGTAGGATGGGAAAGAGCACGACACGGGCTCCGCGCTCGCGGCAGAGAGCGACTAGTGCGCTCAGATTTGCGAGACATTGCGCCTCGGTGTCTTTGGCCACGTTGGGGAGTGCGCCGATGGTTTTGAGATCGTTGGTACCTGCCTGAAGGATGACGAGTTGCGGTCGCACGGCATCGAGCGTGGCCGCGGCGCGCAGGCGGATTTGCGCGGTGGTCTCGCCTCCGCCGCCCGCGTTGACGGTCGTGAAACGAGTGCGCGGCAGATCGGGCCACTCTTGCATCCGCGAATCGCCGAGAAAGAGCACTTGAATTCGCCCTGCGCTGGGCGCTACCTCGGCTGGCACCGGGAAGGTCGGATGCAGCCGAACGCGCTGTTCGCGTCGGTACAGCTCCAAGCAACCCAGGGCGAGGCCAACGTTGGCGGCGAGCGACAGCACGAGTCCTGCCCAAGCGAGCACTCGGCGGAAGCGTGCCGGTTTCCGATCGTTGCTCTCCGTTGCGGCGGTCATGCGAGCAACTTACACGTTCCAAGTTCCCGCGTGGCTAGTAGTCGCTGAGTAGTAGCTACGGCGTGAGCTTCAGCAGCTTGCCGTTCGAGCCATCGGTCAGCAGATACAGCGCGCCCTCGGGGCCTTGAACGACGGTGCGAATGCGTTCGGAGCGGCTGGCGAGCAGGCGTTCTTCGCCTACCACGCGGTCGGCTTTCAGCACTAGGCGTACCAGGGCTTGGCTCGAGAGGCCGGCGATGAAGAAATTGCCTTTCCACTCCGGGAACAGATCGCCCGAGTAAATGCTGAGCGCGCCTGGCGAGATCACTGGGTCCCAATAGTACACGGGTTGCTCTAGACCGACCGCTTGCGTGCGCTCGTGAATGGCCGCGCCGGAGTACTCTTCACCGTAGCCGATGGTGGGCCAGCCGTAGTCCTTGCCGCGTTCGATCAAGTTGAGTTCGTCGCCGCCGCGCGGGCCCATTTCTGCGACCCACAGGCGTGCTTGCGAGTCGAGCGCGGCGCCGAGCACGTTGCGATGCCCGAGGGTCCAGATTTCGGGCCGTGCGCCCGCTTGGGCGACGAAGGGGTTGTCTTTGGGGATCCCGCCGTCCCGCTGAATGCGTACGATTTTGCCCAGATCACTGGCTAGATCGCGCGCTTGGACGCGCCCTTTCTGAATCGAGCGTTCACCGAGCGTGATGAACAGATTGCCGTCGGGCGCAAACACGATGCGGCCGCCCGCGTGCTTGGTCGAGTCGAGCGTGGGTTGCATGCGAAAGATCACGCTGGGCTCGTCGAGCTTGGGGCGCGCGCCAGCGACGAACCGCGCGCGTAGGACCGCGAGGCCGTTGCCGCCTTCGCGCGGCTCGTAGTAGCTGAAGAAAAGCTGATTGCTCGTGGCGAAGTCGGGAGCAAGCGCGACATCGAGCAGGCCGCCTTGATCGCCACCCGCGACGCGCGGCACGCCTGCCACGGCGAGCCGCTGCTTGCTGTCGAGCGAGACGACGAGCAACTTGCCGTTCAACTTCTCCGTGATGAGCAGGCGACCGTCGGGCAAGAATGAAAGACCCCAAGGGTTGTCGAAGCCAGCCGCGAGCTCGGTCACCGTGAAGGGCGTGTGCGTGTGAATGGCCGGTGCCCGAGTTTGCTCGGCGAAAGCGGGCTTGTTTTCAGGTACGTTGGGCGGTGCTGTCTCGACGGGCTGACCGCTGCTGGGGCCGACGCGCGGCTCCGTGGCTTGGCCCTGGCCCTCGGCGGCTTTGATTTGCGGCACCTGCTCTGGCTCGCGCGTCACCGCTGGTGTGTGGCTACAAGCAGCGAGCCACCCCAACGCCCCGAGCGTGAAGCAATGTATTTGCTGCATGCTCTTGATCTAGGGGACAGCGGCGAGATGTCCAGCTGCCTCTCGAGCCAAATGCAGTGCGACAAGTCTGCTGCTGTGCACGCATGCGACATTGCAGCGTGCGGGCGCACTCGCTGTGGCAGCTTGGCTGGTGTAAGTTGCGCGCGATGCTTCGTTTCGTAGCGCTGTTTGTGATGGCGATCGTGCTCGGCTGCGCGGGCCAAGCGCCTGCGCCGAAAGCGAGCCCTACACCTCCGCCAGCGCGACCGCACCTGCGCGTGGGCACCAGTGGCGACTATGCACCGTTTTCGCTGCGCGCAGCGGATGGAACGATCCGCGGCTTCGATGCTGACATCGCCGCGGCGCTCGCGCGCGATCTCGACCTCGAACTCGAGTGGGTGAGCTTTCGTTGGCCCACGTTGCAGAGTCAGCTTGCTAGCGGCGAGTTCGACGTGGCCATGGGCGGCGTGACCTGGCAACCCACCCGCGGCGTGCTCGGCTACCTCACACGCGCGGTGGCGCGCGGCGGCCCGTGCGTGCTGGGCGACGAGCAGGCCCGGCGCGTGGCGGTCAATCACGGTGGCGTGCTCGAAGCTTGGGCGCGCAGCCACTTCGCCGATCGACAACTCGTGATCGTGGAAGCGAATCAAACGCTGCCCGAACTTTTGGCGAGCGGTCGCGCTGGTGCCATCGTCACGGACAGCTTCGAACGCAAGGCCTTCGAGCGCCCGGGCTGGCAAGTCCGCTGCGAGCCCCCGTTGGCCAGGAAAGTGTATTGGCTTTCGCCGAATCAGGCCCAGCTTGCCGTCCGCATCGAGGATTGGCTGCGCACTCACACGGCCCTCATCGAGAGCGCCCAGCAGCGCTGGTTCGGTGAACGTCAACCGCTGGATGCGCTCGGCAATCTCACGGACCTACTCGCGCGGCGCATGGCCTTCGCGCCGTTCGTCGCCGGTGCCAAGGAAAAGCTCGCGCTGCCGATCGAAGATCTCCCGCGCGAAAAAGTCGTACTCGACTCCGCGGCGGCTAGCGCACAGAAGTTCGCTTTGCCAGAAGCTCGGGCGCGCGAGTTCTTTGCGCTGCAAATCGAACTCAGCAAAGCCGTGCAGCGGCGCATGAGTGAAAGCACCAACCTGGATCTTGCTCAGCAGATCCGCCCCGCACTCAACGAACTCGGCGATCGAATCCTTTCGGCCGTGGTCGAGGCGCGCAACACCGGACAGCTCGCCAAGAGCTCACTCGCGGATTTGACAGTGCTATCGCCCTGGCTGAATGAAGAAGAACGAAAGCAGCTGCTCGCCACTCTCCAGGGGCTGGCCGCTGAGCGCTGAGCGCTGATCACTTGCTCACCGCCACTTGATCTCACCCGGAAATCGGCCAGTATCTGAGTGATGCCCGGCTACCGACGAGCGCGCCAGCCGCTGAGAGCTGCCAGGCGAATCATCAAGCGCTTCGCCGCAGTATTCCTGACTGCCCTCGCGTTCGGCTTCGGCGGCGGCCTCGGCGGTCTCGGTACTGGCACGCACAAGGTCGGCAAACCGGAGCGCGACAACCCCATCGTCTGCATTGCGGATCGGGTCGACGAGAACGCCTAGCAGATCGTCTTTCGATCCAAACATGGGCGGATCGAGAAGAGGGGGGCGATCGCAGGACGCGCATCGCACCTCGAAGCAAGACTGAGGTGCTCGAATTGCGCGCCGGAGATCCATCAATCGGCGCGCGAGGCGGTGTTGGATAAAGGTGGCGGCGCGGCCGAATCCTCGCCGGTGTGCGCGAGCATTCGGGTGGCCGTCCTCACCGGTGTGCGCGAGCATCCGGGGGGCTGTCCTCACCGGTGTGCGCGAGCAATCGGGCGGCTGTCCTCACCGGTGTGCGTGGCAATCGGGCGGCTGTCCTCACCGGTGTGCGCGGGCAACCGGCTGGTTTCCGTCCAGCGCCAGTTGGCTGCCCTGAACTTGCCATCGATGCCTGATTGGGCGTGGTTGCAAGCCCCGAACTTGCCACTGGTTCGCGTCTTAGCACCAGCCAGCGGCCCTGAACTTGCCATTGCATGCCGGAGACTAGCCGTTAGACAGCCTCAAACTTGACGCTAGTGGCAGGTTTAGGGCGTATGGCAGCCGCAATCTACCCGTTGATGGCTGGTTCAAGGCTCCGCACTGGCAGATACTCGCCGTCGACGGCAGGATTAGGGCAGCTAGCTGCCGAAAACTAGCCGTTGGTGGCTGAATCGAGGCAAATGGCTGGTTCCCGGCTGGGGGCTGGTTCCGGCTGCGGGAAGCGTGGTGCTGTTCTCGTTGCGCGCCTTGGCGCGTTCCGACATTCAGTCTTTCTGCGGCTCGATCCGCGTTCAGTCTTCCTGCGGCTCGAGCATGCGCCGAAGCAGCGCTTGCAGCTGTCGTTGCTCGGAGGTGTCGAGCCGAGCCATGAGCGGCTCGAGCGCCTGCTTCAGTTCTAGATAGAGCCGCTCGAAGAGCGCGATGCCTTGCTTCGTCAGGAAGACCTCCGTGGCTCGACCGTCTTCCGCGCTCGGCGCACGCGCCAAGATGCCGCGCTTTTCGGCTCGATCGATCAACCCAGTCATCGTCGACTTCTCGAGGCCGAGGTAGTCCGCGAGCGCGGCCATCCGTGGCCGTCGATCCCTGAGGATCCCGCACACGCGCAGCTGCGTGAGGGACAAGTCGTTCTCGGCACCGATCTTGTTCAGCACGGCCATCGTGACGAAGGAGGTCTGCACCAGCGCGTCCAGCAGCCCCTCGCTGAGCGCTGCGGACTGCTTTGAGGGTTTTGCGTTCACCATTTTCGACCCCCAGCTTGACATAGTTCGCAGTGCGTACCAATAATAGTTCGTAACGCGAACTAGTGGCGCGCTCCGACGCCGCGCAACCAAAGGAAATCCCCATGAAAGCTGCCGTCATGTCCGCCTTCGATCAGCCACCCCGCTACGGCGACTTTGCCGAGCCAGTGCCGAAAAGCCGTGAAGAAGTGCAAGTCACGGTGCTGGCCGCCGGTCTGCATCACCTCACTCGAGCCAAGGCCGAGGGCCGGCACTACTCAGGCCGCGTCTCGCTGCCGCTCGTTCCGGGGTTCGATGGCGTCGGGCGCGGTCCGGACGGCAAGCTGCGCTATTTCGTGGTCGATGGAGCCTCGGGCTCGCTGGCGGACAAGACGGTGATCGAGCTCGATCACAGCATCGTGCTGCCAGCGAGCAGTGATCCGATCACCATGGCCGCCGCCATGAACCCGGCGATGGGCTCCTGGCTCGCCCTGCGTTGTCGCGTCCCCTTCAAGAAGCGGCAGAACGTGCTCATCCTGGGCGCGACAGGGAACGCCGGCAACATGGCCGTGCAAGTGGCGCGGCACTTGGGCGCGACGCAAATCATCGCCGCCGGTCGCGACGAGCAACGGCTCGCCAAACTGCCCGCACTGGGCGCCACCGAGATCGTGAAGCTCGGCGATGCGCGGCTCGGCCAGCTCGCGCGCGAAGTCGACGTCGTGCTCGACTTCGTCTGGGGCGAAAGTACGGCCAAGGCCATCGAGCTCCTCATCACTGAGCGAGCCGACCGCGCTCGTCCACTCACCTGGATCCAAATCGGCTCCGTCGCGGGCCAGACCGCCGCCATTCCGTCCGCCGCTTTGCGCGCATCACGCCTGCAAATCGTCGGCAGCGGCCTCGGTTCGGTACCGGGCCGCGACATCGTCAAAGAGCTGCCCACACTCGCGAAAGAGATCGCACGCGGCACCTTCCACATCGACGCCCGCGCCATCCCACTCCGCGACGTAGAGCAAGCCTGGTCGGACGTAGCCCACAGCCACGAGCGCATCGTGCTGACTCCGTAGAGAGAACCCAGACTCTCGCCAACAACGACAGTCCGACACGGATCGACTTCTGCATGCTGTTCAGAATCTCGTTGTCGACGCGGCAGAGGTCATCGTCGTGGCAGCATGTCTCGGTCTGTCCTCGTCGACGAGTTTTGCCCATGACAAGCGTCGCTTGAACGAGTATCCTACCTAAGGTAGGATACTCGAATGCTCAAGTCAACCGCACGGAAGGCTGTTCGTCCCAACAAGGTTTCGGATGCTTCGCAACGGGGCCGCGCCAAGAAAGTGTCGCTAACCGTCGACGAGGGTGTGCTTCGCGCCATGGAGCTGGAAGCCAAACGCTCGAAGCGAACACTCAGCGCCGAGGTCACCGAAGCCTTGGCTCGGGAGCTGCGCCGTCGTCGTCTCCAGGGGCTGGTTGCAGAGTATGAGCGAGAAAACGGAACGATTTCTGCCAAAGAGTTAGCTGCAATTCAGGCGGAATGGCTGGCATAACGCTCGATACGGGAGCACTGATCGGATTCGAGCGTGCATCCCGGCGCACGATGGCCCAGCTCAAGCTAGCTGAGCAGTTTGGCTACGAGCTTACCGTGCCCACGCCCGTCATCGCGGAGGCGTGGCGCGGAGGCAAACGCTCAGCGCGCCTCGCTATGCTCCTCGATGCGTGCGTCATCGAGCCGCTTTTGCCTGACCTTGCTCGCCTCGCGGGCGAGGCCATCGCGTCCGTGAAGGGGGCTACGGTGGTCGACGCGGTTGTGATGGCGTCGGCTGCACAGCGCGGGGATCGAGTTTTGACCGCGGACTTTGCCGACCTCGACCGCCTGCGTTCCTATTTCCCAGAAGTCCGCTTGCTTCAGGTCTAGCTCCGCGTTCCGGCATTAGGAGCTTTCAACTCGGCGCCGCGTTCGGGTTCTCGTCTAAGCGAGTCTGGTAGCGGTCGAGCACACGTCGCATCACTCCGCCGCCGCGAGCGTCGCTGACGCTCGGGACGCCCCCCCGGCCAAACGTGGATTTCTCCCAGAGCAAGCCATGACGGACGCGTGACCCCAACCAAAAGATTGCATTGTTTGGTTGCGCGGAGGTCAGCGTCGCTTTCGGCGGCGGTCGTCTTTCCCGTTCACTCTGCTCCGGGCGGGCAGTTCGCATCAGTGGAGCACAACTTGCAGGTCGGTTCGGGGGCTTCCACCTGCACGCCTTCGGCGAACTCGGTTTTGCCGCCTAGGTTGCATGCTAGACCGACGTAGCCGCTCAGCCAGCCGCCCACTAGGTCGCCAGATGCGTCGAAGACCATTTGGTATTCGTTGTTCGCGCCAATGCGGTAGCTGATGACGGTTCGTTCACCGGCCGAGTACTGCGCTTGCGCGGGATCGTTAGCGCAGATGCTGCTGTATTTCACGTCTGCCAGTGAGGGGCGGCAGCCTGGGATGAGCGCGCAAAGCTCAGACAACGAGCCCGAGCACACCGAATCGCCAACGCTGTCGCAAACGCAGTCGACCCCGGGAACGAAGCTCACGCTGCCTGCGTAGCCAAAACCGCCGCTGCCTCCGCTGCCGCCGAAGTAATTAGGCGTGCCCCCATAAGCAGGGACCCCGGCGTTGCCGCTCGGGTTGTTTGCTGCGCTCGGCAGCTCTTGCGGCTTCCCGCCAGAGCCCCCTTGGCTCGCGTCGGTTCCGAGGCTCAAACTTCCATTGCAGCCCAGCAGCATCGCGAGCGAAAGCAGCGTGCTCGTACATTCGGTCAATCGATGAGTCGTTTTTTTCATCTTGCCACTCCCTTGCAGAGTGATTGCTTGCAAAGCTGGTTGATTATGAGCCCGGCTGTTCAAAACTTGCTGCGCTGAAGCAATTGCTCCAAGCGCGACGTGTGCGCCGAATGGGGGAACAGTCGTACGAATGTCGATGCTCGCGCATTTGCCTCTTGAATGCGCCGGAGTCGAAGCAACGCCTCGATGGCGATCATCTCGCGCTCCTGAACCATCCCCGCCGCAGAAAATTGCGCGCTATGCGCAGCGCACAGATCGAGCGCTCGTTGCGGATCCGTCCGCAGCAGCTGCTGGGCTCTGCGCAGCAGGGAGAATTCAGTGTCGGTTTCGGTGACTTGCCGTTCACGAGCTGGTTTTCGCATCGGCGGGCGTGGCGCGGATTCGGGTGTGGGCCGCGCGGCAGGAGTTCCCGCGTCCAACTCCGGTGAAGTGAACGCGGAGGCGGCGGATGCAGTCATCGCCGGCGCTCTCGCGCTGCGCGTTGCCGAGGAAACGCTGGGCGCGGCCAGCTTGCTGCTCGACGGTTGCGGGCTCAGCAATTGGGCGGAGAAAAGCGCTGTCGCGGACAACACCGTGCCCAGCGCCAGCCCACCACCCAACCAAATCAACGATGAAATTCCGGGCTTCGCCGCTAGGCCGACGGCAGTCGACGCTCGAGCGCCGAGGTTCGCTGTTATGTTCACTGCGGACGATGCGCTCGAAGCCGCGGCCAGCTTCGCTGCGCCCGAGGGCAGGGCGAGCGTGATGCCGAGTGTCGAGCCGAGACTTTGCAGTAACGCACGCTGCTCGAGCTCCGTTGGACCCTCGGGCGCGCCTTTCAGCGCCTGGCTGAGCGCGAGCGGTAACGCTGTCGAGAGATCTTTGAGCCGGCGAGGTTCGGTCATCATTCGCTCTTTTCTGCGAACGCCTCGCACACCAGGCGCCGCGCCGCATGTAGCCGAGAATAGGCAGTTTGAAGCGGGCAACCCAAAATGGTCGCGACCTGGCTCATGGGCAGATTCTCGAGCTCGTACAGAACGAACGCTTCTCGCTTGCCGGCGTCCATCGCGTCCAGCACGGCTTCCAGGCGTTGCCAAGCGCGCAGCTGCAGCAGGTCCTCGAATTGATGTTCGGCGCTCGCGACCACCAGTGCTGCTTCATCCGAGGTTTCCTTGCGCCGCCCACGTCGGCGTCGGTAGTCAGACGCCGAACGCAAGCAGATCCCATACACCCAGCTGCTGAGCGCTGCGCGATTCGGATCGAACTGAGCGAGTTGGCGATGGACGACCAGAAAGACCTCCTGACACACGTCCGGCAAATCGGACTGACTGACGCCCAGACGAGCGAGCACTCGCCAGACGAACTTGCAATGCTCGGAAAAGACACGCTGGAAGTCCACGGCGGCTGCCGGCTCGACCCGGCTCGGGACGCTCAACGTTGCACCGTGACGAGGTTCAATCTCGGTGATTGGTAGCTGCCCACCCCGTTTATGAGCGGGCGCGAAATAAAACTCACGGCGCGACGACGACGCCCAGCGACAACCAACCGATGACGCTGGACGGACGAAAAACCGGCTGCTGAGACGCTTCGGCCGTTGTCACCTGAAATGTGTCGCGTACGAAGGGCACGCCCACACCCGGACGCACGGCCAGGCCCCAGTGCTCGTTGAGCGCCCAGGCAAGTTCCGCGTCCGCGGCAGCGCCGACCAGCAGGGAGGACTGACAGCCGCTGGTCAATGTGAAACCGAAGCCACAGCCGGTGATACGAGAGGCTTGCCCTCCGGCC